>Ga0209726_10001105_pt1 | contig 45426 bp, 39 predicted proteins | sample Subgrocontami54m_FD_187453 | JGI IMG/M metagenome (GOLD analysis project Ga0209726, IMG submission 187453) | Subsurface groundwater microbial communities from S. Glens Falls, New York, USA - GMW46 contaminated, 5.4 m (SPAdes) (version 3) | ecosystem: Environmental > Aquatic > Deep subsurface >...
CGACGGGGTCGGTGCCCATGGCGCACTCGGCCGCGTCGAGCACCAGGTCGTCGTCGGTGTCGCTCAGCAGCGGGTCCGTGGGGCCGGTGGCGGCAAGGCACTGCGCGTGCGCGCTGCCCGCGGGCCCGGCCTCCGCCTCTACGGCATTCGACAGGCCGTCGTTGTCGATGTCGGCGTCGCAGGCGTTGCCCTGGCTGTCGGAGTACACGACGGTGATGTCGTCGAACAGCTTGCCGAAGACGTGCAGGTCGATGAAGTTGGCGTCAGTGTTCGTCTGGTCCGCGTTGGCCACCACCGGGCAGTTGTCTTCGTTGACGTCCGTATTGACGAGCAGGCCCGATGTCGAGGGCTTGTCCTTGAACCCGTCGCCGTCCGTCGTGTTGCCAAATTCGAGCAGGCTGGTGACGGCGTCGGCATCGGGATCGCCGGTCGAGTCCGAAACCTGCGCGTTGAGACACGCGTGCGCCGCTTCGAAGACGTTGGGCAGGCCGTCTCCGTCGGTATCGAACCCCATGCACGAGATCAGGATCGACGCCTGGACGTCGCCCGATGTCACGATCACGGGCACGCCGATGGTGAAGCTCGACAAACCCCGGAAGGTCGTCGACGCGACTCCCGCCGTCGTCGCGGCGTTGATTGGGTTGACGATGCCGACCAGGACGACGGTGAAGTTCACCGGCACACCGCTCGCTACGAGGTCGCCATTCGCGTCGCGCAGCGTCGCGGTGATCGTGCTGGTCTCCACGGCGTTGCACAGGACCTGCGCGGGCGACGCCGTCAGGACCATGGACGCAGGGGCGCCGACAACGGTGACGGTCTGGGACGCAATGTAGGTGCCCCCTCCGTGAGGGTCAATCGTGGCCGAGATCAGAGACGTGCCGGTGGCCATGCCACCGCAGATCACGAAGAACTGGGCGACACCGTCCGCACCGGCAGACACCGTTTGGCCCGTGTTGCCAACGATGCCGGTGAAGGCGTCGCCGGTCGCGATGACGGCGGCGGCGGTCGTGCCGGACGTGATGTTCACCGAGGCGCGGGTCAGCTGCCTGCCATCGATATCGGTCACGGTGGCCACACCGAGCGTGGTCGTGGGCTGCGCGATCGAGCTCGGTGCCGCGACGTCGTTCGATGTCATGCAAGCCGCCGCTGCCGCCGGATAGCCGTTGGTCTGGATGACGGTCTCGGTGAGCGCGAGCGAGACATCGTACGGAGCGCCGACCACGTACACGTCGAACGATTGCACGACCGCTTCCTGCTCGACGAAGACCGTCTTTACGTCGCCAGGCGACGACGTGTCATTGTCAAGGTCGAACGTGACGACGCCGTCGCCATCGTTCGGCGTGCTGTCGTCGCAGTCCAGATCCTCGGCGTTCGTGTCGCAAACCCAGTCGAGGGCGCCGCTCTGGTCGGTCACGAGGCCGGCAGGCAGATCGATGGTGACCGGGGCGTCGTCGTCCACGAAGACGAAGCCGACGATCGTACACAGCACACCCATGGCCGCGCAGGTCACGCTGACCTGGTTGCCGTCGCGCGCGTCGAGATAGTCCAGATCGCTCTTCTCGAGCACGCCGTCTGCGTCGCCGAGCGCGTCTGCGAGAAGGGTGACCTCGACCGGCAAAATGCTGTTACAGGCGGCGACGTAGTCCGAAATGGCCACCGTGTCCGTAGTGTCGCCGTCGATCGCGGACGCGAGGAATTCGCAGCCGACGGACGAGACGCCTGTGGTTTCGGCGTAGGCCGCGGGGACTGACGCGCGACTGCCATAGGCAAGGAGTAAGGCCGTCATGACGATGAGCGCGAGCGATCGCGCCCGTCGACGTCCTGCGAGGAGACACATGATGGGCGCGCCCGTGCGCTTGAAGACGGCAGGGACCGCAAGCAATCGCGCGAACATAGGTCCTCCTCGATCCGGGTGACGATCGTCGAAACGCGGGGGCGCGGGCGGGGTCTGAAGCGAGTGTGTGGTTCCGGAGCGAGCAAGTCAAGAGTCCTTCGTCAATCCGTTTGCTACATAAGACTGAGCGGCCGGGATGTGGAAGCTTCGTTCTCGTACGGCGTACGCGTGCTTGCCCGGCGCGGGCGCTGCCGCCTACACTCGCGGCGTGAAGCATGGCGTACGACGGCCGCAGGATGCGGGGCTCTGGCGCGACCTCGCGGCGCTCCGGCGGTACTTCTGGCTCCCAATTGCGACGGTCGCCGCGGCCGTCGCCGTGGCGCTCGTCATCGGCGCCGTCCGGCCCGGTTCGGGCGAGGCGCGCTTTCGCGAGAACGTCGTCGTCGATGCGCTGCCGCCGCTCTTCGGGCCCGCGGTGGCGCCGTCGCCGTTCGACTACGCCCGCCTGGCGACGAGCGATGCCGTCGTGCAGCAGGTCGCTGAGCAGCACAACATTGCGGCCGAAGAGCTGCGCCCGCGCCTGAAAGCCGAGGCGCGCTTCAACCGGCCGGAGGTCGATTTCACGGTCAGCGGCGACGGCGCGCTCGCGATCGCGCGCACGTGGCGGCAGGCGTTCGCCGATGAGGCTGCGCGCTCGACGCCGGACCTGCTGCGGCTGCTGGTGCAGCCGTACGCGCGGCAGCTCGATGAGGCGCGCGCCCTGCTGCAGCAGCGCGCCGCCGACGCGAAGGCGAGCCCGGACGACCCGGTCATCAAGCAGCAGCTCACGGCCGCGGAGGAGAACTTTGAGACCGCGTCGAGGCTGTCGCAGTCGTACGACGTCGTCGCGAGAACGATGCGCGCATCGTCGTTCGGCGTCGTTGCGCCGCACGAGCGCAGCGCCGGCGTCGGCTCGACGGCGGGGCGGCTGGCGGCGGCAGTGGCGATCGGGCTGCTGGCCGGCGTCATCGGCGCGCTGGCGCTGGACCGTTTGAAGTTCACAGTTGACAGTTCACGGTTCACAGTTGGTAGTTCGTAGTTAGTAGTTCACGGTGAACAGTTGACAGTTTGCAGTTCTTTGGGCCCAGCGGGCCGCTTCACCTGAACCAGTCACCAGTCACCAGCAACCAGTAACCAGGCGACCAGATGAGAATCCTGATGATCACCGCGCTCGACGTCTGGTCGCTCGACCAGGGGAAGGGGGCGCCCACGCTCGAACGCACGCTGCGAGCGTACGCGGCGGCCGGCCACAGCGTCGACGTCGTGCTGCCGGACATCGGCGCCAACCACTTCTATCGCGGCCGCGCCGCGCGCGGCGAGGCGCCGGAGTCGCGGCCGGACGTGCAGGGCGTGCGCCTCCACACGTTCCACATGCCGAGCCTGCGCGACCTGCCGGTGCCGGGCTTCCCTGCGGTGCTGGAGAAGTTCGACCAGAAGCTGCGCTTCGCACTCGCCTTCCCGTGGCTGGCGGCGAAGCACGCGGAGGCGCTGCTCCGCAACAGCGACGCGCCATTCGACATCGTCTACGCGTACGAGGTGCACGGCGCGCTCACGGCGCGGCTGCTGCGCCGCCGCGGCTTCCGGCTGCCGCTCGTCACGCGTTTCCAGGGCACGGTCATGTATCCGGCGCTCAAGGACACGATGATGTACTACCGCCGGTACGAAGAGGCGCTGGCGCTGAAGACGCGCGCCGACCTCTGCATCATGACCGACGACGGCACGCGCGGGGACAAGGTGCTGGCGCGCCTCAACCCGGCGTCGAAGGGGCGCGTGAAGTTCTGGCGCAACGGCCTCGACCTCGACCGGCTGCGGCCGCCGTCGGACGAGGAGCGCGCGGCCGCGCGCCGCGAGCTCGGCCTTGCGGACGACGCGTTCGTGATGCTCACGGCGTCGCGTCTGGCGACGTGGAAGCGCGTGGACCGGGCGATCCGCGCCATGCCGCGCGTAAAGTCGTGGGTGCCGGGCGCGCTGCTGCTCGTGGTGGGTGACGGCGAGGAGCGGGCGCGGCTCGAAGTGCTCGCGCGCGACCTGGGCGTGGAAGCGTGCGTGCGCTTCGCCGGCGCGGTGGCGCAGAACGAGGTGGTGCGCTACATGCACGCCGCCGACGTGTTCCTCGCGGTGGCGGATCTCTCGAACGTGGGCAACCCGCTGCTCGAAGCGATGGCGTGCGGCACGTGCGTCGTCGCCGTCGACGCGGGCGACACGCGCGACCTGATCCGCGACGGCCAGACGGGGCGACTCGTCGACAACTCGCAGCGCTCGGGCTTCGTCAAGGCGCTGGAGGAGCGGCTGGCCGACCTGCTGGTGGCGCTGGCGGGCGACGCTCCACAGCGGCGGAGGCTGGCAGCCGGCGCGGCCGCGCACGCCGACGCCAACTTCTGGACGTGGGAGCAGCGCATGGCGGCCGAGGTGGAAGCCGTCGCGCAGCTCGCCGCCGCCCACCGCTGATCCCGCAGCCGATACAATCCCTGCGATGCAGGACGAAGCCGCGGCGCCCGGTCCACGGGGATCATTTCTCGCTCACGTGAACGTGGTGATGGCCACGTACGCCATCGACGGCGCGCTGGCGTTCACTTCGGGCGTGCTGGTGGCGCGCGCGCTCGGGCCGGAAGGGCGCGGCGCGTTCGGGCTTTTCGCCGTCTCCACCGCCTTCGGCCAGATGCTGCTGGGGCTGGGCTTCGGCAGCGCGGCGATCTATTACGTCAACAAGCGCGAACTGACGCCCCGCGACATCGTGAGCGCGCTGCACGTCGTGACGCTCGGCGCGCTCGCCATCACGGCCGCCGCCGTCGCGCTGGTCGTGCCCTGGACGGGCGATGACGTGCTGGGTAAGGGCGTTTCGCCGTGGCTGCTGATCGCCGCCGTGCCCGTGCTGGTCTACGGCGGCACGCTGCGCCTCGTGCTGCAAGCCGAGAGCCGCTTCGTGGCGATGGGGGCGGCGACGACGGCGCAGCCGGTCGTGATGCTGACGCTCATGGCCGTCGCTTATGCGGTCAGCGATCCGACGCCGTCGCAGGTCGTGGGGTTCTGGATCATCTCGTACGGCGCGATGGCCGCCTTGTCGCTCGCCTGCCTGGGCCGCGACAGCATCGACGTCGCGCGGATCGTGCGGCCGGCGTGGCCGACGATCCGCATGCTGGCGCGATTCGGCCTGCGAGGGGAGAGCGGCAACGTCCTGCAGCTGATGAACTACCGCCTGGACCAGTACATCGTGCGCGGGTTCGTCGGGCTTGCGGGCGTCGGCATCTACGCCGTGGGCGTGTCGATGACGGAGGCGGTCTGGCTGCTGGCCAACTCCATCGCCATCGTGCTGCTGCCGCGGCTGACGTCGGCCGATCCGGAGGACGCGCGCACGATAACGCCGGTGGCCTGCCGTAACACGATCCTCGTGGCGACGGCGGGAGCGCTGATGCTCGCCGTCGCCGCGCCGATCATCATCCCGCCGTTCTTCGGCCACCGGTTCGATGATTCGGTGCAGGCGTTGTGGCTGCTGCTGCCCGGCACCGTCGCGCTCACGGGATCGAAGGTGCTGACCAGCTACATCTTCAGCCAGGGCCGGCCGATGGTAAACACGCTGATCACCTGCGTCTCGCTGGCAGTGACGGTCGTCGCGCTGCTGGCGCTCGTGCCTCGCTACGGCGTCAACGGGGCGGCCGCCGCGTCGTCGCTGGCATATGGCGCGCACCTCTGCGCGGCGCTCTACGCGTATCGCCGCATCTCCGGTCAGCCGGCGCTGGCGGCGGTGCTGCCGCACCCCTCGGACGCGCGCCTCTATATCGATGGCGCGCGCGGCGTGCTGGCGCGCATCGCGGGGCGCGCGGCGTCCGATGCACCGGCGCCGCGACAGGCGGGCGGTTAGCGTTGGCCGTCGAGCGGGTCTCCGACGCCGCGCGCCTGCGCATCGCCGTGCTCGGCGACTTCGACGGCGTGCACACGCGCGCGTGGCTGCGCTGGTTCATCGAGCGCGGCCACGACGTGCACGCGATCTCGTACTACGCGCCCGCCGCGCCGCTCGACGGCGTCACCCTGCACGTGCTGAAACCGGGACGGCGCGGCGCGGCCGCGGCTGCAACATCGGGCGCAGCCAGCGCGGGCAGCAGGGTGCCGCGCGGACTGATGCGCCTGGTGCACGGCGCGCGCTATCGCATGGCGGGGCTGCCGCGCGTGCTGCGGGCGATCCAGCCGGACGTGTTCCACGCGCACTTTCTCGTCGAGCACGGCTTCTACGGCGCGTTGGCCGGATTCCATCCGTACGTCGTGACCGCGTGGGGCTCCGACGTGCTCGTCGAGCCGCGCCGCGACCCGCTGTCGAAACAGATCGCGCGCTGGACGATGCGCCGCGCCGACCTGCTGACCTCGAACAACGAATACATGGCGGAGCGCATGGCCGCGCTCGGCGCGCCGCGCTCGAAGATCGAGGTGGTGACGCTGGGCGCGGACCGCTACTTCCTCGACGTGCACGAGCAGTCGGTGAACGTGCGGGGACGCACGCCCGGAGAGCCGCGCTGCGTCCTCAGCACGCGCGCCCACGAGCCGCTCTACAACATCCACGACATCATCGATGCGTACGCGCGCGTCGCGCGCTCGCAGCCGGACGTGCGGCTGGCGGTCGCGCACGGCGGCACGCTGACGGCGGGCCTGCAGCGGCGCTCGCAAGACGCCGCCGGCCGCGTTGAGTTCCTCGGGTTCCTCGACCGCGCCGCACTGCGCGACGCGATGACGGAGGCCGAGGTGTTCCTCTCGGTGCCGTCATCGGACGGCACGTCGGTCGCGCTGCTGCAGGCGATGGCGGCGGGCTGCTTCCCCATCGTTTCGGACCTGCCGACGCAGCGCGAGCTTGTCGAGGACGGCGTCAACGGCTTCCGCGTGCCATTGCACCGGTCCGAGCTGCTCGCCGAGCGCATCGCCCGCGCGCTGGCGGACCCTGCGCTGCGCCGCCGCGCCGCCGCCGCCAACCGCGCGCTCGTGGAGCGCCGCGGCCTCAACGAGACGGAGATGGCGCGGATGGAGGCGGCGTATCGGCGGCTGGCCGCCGCCGCTGCGCGGCGAACAGAGAGCAGAGAGCAGAGAGCAGAGCGATGAGGGCAGGCGTTGGAGGCTGGAAGTTGGAAGTTGGACGTTAGAGGTCAGAGGACGCGGCGGCCGGACTGGATGACTGTCGAGACGTAGGCGAGGTCGGCGACGTCCTTCGCCGGGTCGCCCGATACGACGATGAGGTCGGCGACCCTGCCCGGCTCCACCGTCCCTACATCGGCCAGCCGGCACACCGCCGCCGCGTTGCGGGTCGCCGCGACAAGCACCTCGGCCGGGGTCAGTCCCGCTTCCTGCATCAGGCGCAGCTCGTCCAGCGGCAGGCCCGCGTGCACCTGAAACGGATAGTCGGAGCCCATGGCGACGATGCCGCCCGCGGCGGCGAGGCGGCGCACGTTCTCCATGGCCACCGGCGGCTTCGCGCCCCAGATGTTCAGCGTGGAGGTCATCGGGATGGCGCCGGCGACCATGCGCTGGAGCAACTCCGCCGGGATGCGGTCGAGCGGCGTGTGGGCGATCGCATCGACGCCGCCGTCGAGCGCGCGGCGCAGCTCCCACTCGTTCGTGACGTGCGCGCTGACGGTGACGCCGCGGGCGTGCGCGGCGCCGGTGATCGCGCTCACCTGCTCCAGGCTGAGCGTCGGCTCGCCATACTCCTCCAGCAGGTGGCCGCCCGGCCGTCCGGTCTCGACGGCGATCTTGATGAACTGCGCGCCGTCATCGATCGTCTGGTTGACGCCGCGGACGGCGTCGTCCGGCGTCGCCACCGGCAGCGAGCCGGCGATGCCGGTCGGCCCGCGGCTGGTCGGATAGCCGTTGGGCACCGTCATGATTCCGCCCGTCGCGACGATGCGCGGCGCGGGCCCGAGCTGCTCGGCCAGCGATCGGAGCAGCGCCGGCCCCTGCCAGATGGTGCCGGTGTCCCGCAGCGTCGTGAGCCCCGCGCGCAGCCATCCCGGCAGGAGCGGCTCGCGCCGGATGAGGGTCTCCGTGACGTGCACGTGTGTATCGATGATCCCCGGCATCACGAACGCCCCGGCGCAGTCGATGACCTCGGTGTCGCGGCCGAGCACCAGGTCGCGGTCATCGCCGGTCACGATGATCCGATCGCCCCTGATCGCGATCGTCTGGCCGTCGGCCGGCGGCGCGCCCGTGCCGTCGAACAGGCGGGCGTTGCGCAACGCCAGCGTCGCGATCGTCGCGCACTTCGATGCGCCGAGCACGGCGATCCCGAGCGCGCCGGCGCCCAAGGCGAGCAAACGGCGGCGGCTGATGCGGCTACGGAGCAGGAGGTCCATATCGCGATGATACGACCGGCGGCGCCGGTTGAACAGACGGCCGCGGCTGGCGGCAGAACAGACAACAGAGGACAGACCGCTGAGAGCAGAGGGCAGAGACCTTCTGCCCGCAGGCGTCAGGGCAGGCCTGCTCCTGGCACCGCGACCTCGACTACCTGGATATGGCCGTTGGGCGCCGCCGACGCCGCGCCCGCGTCCGAGCTGGGGGCCGTGACGAGGAACAGGTGGCGTCGCTCCGGCCCACCGAGCATGCACGCGAAGCACGGCTGGTCGGTCTCGACGACATCGATCACGCGGCCGCCCTCGGCGACGAGAAACGCCTCCGCCGCAAGAGGGTTGGCCACCCACACGTTGCCGGCCGCGTCGAGGCAGATCCCGTCGGGCAGGCGCGGGGCCAGTTCGGCCCAGACCCGCCGGTTCGACAGGGCGCCGCCGGCGCCGATATCGAAGGCGGTGAGCCGGAGCCCGACCGTCTCGGCGACGATCAGCGTCCGGCCGTCGGGCGTGATCACGGAGCCGTTCGGGAACTTGAGGTCGTCCGCCGCCACGTGCACCGACCCATCGGGGTCGACCCGTGCGAGCGTTGCCCGGGGCGGACCTGGCTCCGCCATCGCTGCCGCCGCTCCGTGCTGGACCAGGTACGTGTCGAGATCGAATCCGAAGTTGCCGACGTAGGCGCGGCCCTGCGCGTCGACCACCATGTCGTTGCAGTGGAACGTGGCGATGCCGGAAAGGTCGGCGTGCTCGACGAGGCGCCCATCGCGCTCGAGGCGCAGGAGGCGCCGGTCGCGCATCGACACCACGAGCATGCGGCCGTCGGGCAGCCAGCCCAGCCCGCTTGGCTGGTTGGGGACCTCGACGACCGTCTCCACGACGCCGGCGAGGTTGACCCGTTTCACCGCGTGGGCGTAGAAGTCCGAGAAGTAGAGCCACCCGTCGCGCCAGCGCGGACATTCGCCGAAGTAGAGGCCGTCGATCAGCAGCGTCGCCTGGGCCATACGATCCTCCTTCATGATTGCCGCGTCGATCTTACGCCGGGAGACGACGGGAAACCACAGATTTCACCGATTTCACAGATGAGATTTGCGGTCTATGGAACAGCGTCGCTGAAGACGCGCCGGTATCGCGGCACGATTTGTTTCGGTCCGCAGGAGCCGGGCCGGACCTCCGTTGTCTGTTGTCTGTTGTCTGTTCTCTGCCCTCTGTTCTGTCCGCCGAAGGCGGACGGTATGCTTGCCGCATGCTTTCCGACTTCATGCGGCGTGCGCTTGCGCTCGCTGACGGCGCGCTCGGTTCGACGAGCCCGAACCCGGCGGTCGGCTGCGTCATCGTGCACGAGGGGCGCATCGTGGGCGAGGGCTCCACGCAGCCGCCGGGGCAGGCGCACGCGGAGGTGATGGCGCTCCGCGCCGCCGGCGGGGCCTCCGCCGTGGCGGGCGCGGTCGCCTACGTAACGCTCGAGCCCTGCTCGCACTTCGGCCGGACGCCGCCCTGCGCAGACGCGCTGATCGAGGCCGGCGTCAGCGCCGTGCACGTCGCGCTGATCGACCCGTCACCGCAGGTCTCGGGGCGTGGCATCGAGAAGATGCGCGCCGCCGGCATCGATGTGGCAGTGGGCGACGGCGAGGCTGAGTCGCGGCGGTTGCTCGAGGGGTATCTCAAGCATCGCGCCACCGGCCTGCCGTTCGTCATCGCCAAGTTCGCGGCCACGCTCGACGGCAAGATCGCGGCTGCGAGCGGCGACTCGCGCTGGGTGGCGGGCGAGGAAGCACGCGCGTGGGCGCACGACCACCGCACGCACATCGACGCGATCATGTGCGGCGTCAACAACGTGCTGCTCGACGACCCGCAACTCACCGCGCGCCCCGGCGGCGTCACCGCCGAGCGGCAGCCGCTGCGCGTCGTCGCCGACTCCCGCGGCCGGACGCCGATCGGCGCGAAGGTGCTCGGGCCCGGCGGCAGGACGCTGATCGCCACCACGGCCGCATCGCCGGAGGACTGGCGCCGAGGTGTCGAGGCGGCGGGCGGCGAGGCGTGTGTGTTGCCGGCCGATGCGAGCGGCCGCGTCGACCTGCGCGCGCTGATGGCGCTGCTGGGAGAGCGCGGCGTGCTGACGCTGCTGGTCGAAGGCGGGGGGGTGCTGCACGGCAGCCTGTTCGAGGCGGCGCTGGTGGATAAGGTGCACGCGATCATCGCGCCGAAGATCGTCGGCGGCACGGCGTATCCCGCCGTGGCGGGCAGCGGCGCCGCGCGGATGGCCGACGCCGTGACGCTGCGCGACGTCGAGACGCAGCGCCTGGGCGACGACGTGGCGATCGTTGGATACGTGCGCGTCAATTCCCCCTGATCCGGCCGCCCGTTGGGGCCGGTACAATGTGCCACCGCGGCATCGGGCGGGCGTTTAGGCCTTCACGGCGCTGGTTTGTGAATTCCGCCGCGAATGCGCCGTGCTGCTGCTGTTTTCGCAGCCGGCGGGGCGCGGATTGATCGGCTCGCTACTTAGCGTTAGCATGACACTAACTCCGGAGGCGGCATGTTCACTGGCATCATCGAAGAGCTCGGCACCGTCCGCGGCAACGAGAACGGGGAGCTGGCTATCAACGCCAAGCTGGTGCTGTGGGGCACCAACCTCGGCGACAGCATCTCCGTCAACGGCGTCGACCTCACGGCCGCTCACTTCGACGAGGACGGCGTGCGCTTCAACGTCATGCCGGAGACGCTCCGCTGCAGCAACCTCGGCGAGCTGAAGGCCGGCGACCTGGTGAACCTCGAACGGTCGCTGACGCTTGCCGGGCGGCTCAGCGGCCACATGGTGCGCGGCGTCGTCGAGGGCACCGCCACGCTCGATTCGTTCACGCCGGAGGGCGAGGCGATCATCGGCCGCTTCAACGCGCCGCCGGAGATCCTGCGCTACATCATCATGAAGGGGCCGGTGGCGATCGACGGCATCAGCCTCACCGTGATGGCGAAGGACGACCGGTCGTTCTCGGTGTCGCTGGTGCAGTACACGCAGGAGCACACGAACCTGCACACGCGCAAGCCGGGGGACCGCATCAACATCGAGACGGACATCATCGCCCGCTACGTGGAAGCGATGCTTGAAGGGCGCGAGACGCCGGTCGGGACCTAACCCCCAGCCCCTTCCCTGCGAGGGAAGGGGAGTAAACGAGGGCGCGCGCGCGTGCCGGGACCCCGCAGAGATCGTGAGGAACGTCGTTGCAAGAGGAACTGCCGCAGATCTCAGAGAAGGAAGTCCGCCGCTCCAAGGGGCTCTCCAGCGTCGAAGAGGCGATCGAGGAGTTCCGCAACGGCCGCTTCGTCATCATCATCGATGACGAGGACCGCGAGAACGAGGGCGACCTGACGATCCCGGCGCAGTTCGCGACGCCCGAGGCGATCAACTTCATGGCGCGGTACGGCCGCGGCCTGATCTGCGTGCCGATGACGGCGGAGCGCCTGGAGCAGCTCCGCGTGCCGATGATGGTCAACCACAACGATTCGCACTTCGGCACGCCGTTTTCGGTATCGGTCGAAGCGCGCTCCGGCGTCACGACCGGCATCTCGGCTGCCGACCGCGCGCGCACGACGCAGGTGCTGATCGACCCGACCACCCGCCCCAAGGACCTGGTGATGCCCGGCCACGTCTTCCCGCTGCGCGCCCGCGAGGGCGGCGTGCTGGTCCGCGCCGGCCAGACCGAGGCCACGGTGGACCTGTGCAAGATGGCCGGGCTGTACCCGGCGGGCGTTCTCTGCGAGGTGATGAACGCCGACGGCACGATGTCGCGGCTGCCGCAGCTCAAGCGCTTCGCAAAGCGGCACGCCCTCAAGATCATCAGCGTCACGCAGCTCATCGAGTACCGCATGCACAAGGAGAAGCTGGTGCGGTGCGTGGCGGAGACGAAGCTGCCGACGGAGTTCGGCGAATGGCGCTGCCTGGCATACAAGGCGATCACCGATCCGGACGAGCACATCGCGCTGGTGTACGGCGACGTCGCCGGCGATGAGCCGGTGCTGGTGCGCGTGCACAGCCAGTGCGTCACGGGCGACGTCTTCGGCTCGCAGCGCTGCGACTGCGGCGAGCAACTCCGCATCGCCATGCAGATGATCACGGAGGCGGGCAGGGGCGTCATCGTCTACATGCGCCAGGAGGGCCGCGGCATCGGCCTGCACAACAAGATCAAGGCGTACAAGCTGCAGGACGGCGGCATGGACACCGTCGAGGCGAACGAGGCGCTGGGCTTCCCCGCCGACCGCCGCGACTACGGCATCGGCATGCAGATCCTCGTCGACCTGGGGCTGCGCAACCTGCGGCTGGTGACGAACAACCCGGCCAAGCGGGCGGGCCTCGAAGGCTTCGGCCTGCACATCGTCGAGCGCATCCCAGTGCTGGCGATCCCCAACAAGCACAACGTGCGCTACCTCGAAACCAAGCGCACGAAGATGGGCCACCTGCTGGGGTAACGGGCCGGGCGAGCGTGCATCCGACGCCGCCGCATCTTGCGCCCGGCGCATCGGGGTGCAGCCGCCGACCAACAACTTCTAACCCGACGGTCGCAGGACGAAGTCTCGCCACGGCGAGTTCGAGTGCTGCCGCGTGTGCCAGACCGCTGACGAATTCTCAGGCCAAGGACGTTGTTCTCGCGAGCAGTCGGTCTAGGCCGCGCGCCGTGCCGGCTGCCTCGTCATGATTCGCGTCAGGGCCTCCACCGCGCGTGCGTCGAACAGCGTTCCCGCACCGGCAGACAACTCGGCGAGGGCGTCCTCTGCCGTGCGCGCAGGCCGCCACGGTTGCACACGAGTTAGGGACTCGAAGACATCGGCGACTCGTACGATGCCGGCCGTGAACGGTATCTGGCCGTTTGTGAGTCCCAATGGGTAGCCGTTGCCGTCGGGTTGTTCGTGATGGTGCGCAACGCAGTCAATGATCGGTCGCGGCAACGTGCGCCCCAGGATCGTTCGCCCGATGTCGGGATGAGTGCGCATGAACTGAAGCTCACTCGCTTCGAGCCGCCCGGGTTTGAGCAACACGCTGTCGGCCACGCCTATCTTCCCCACGTCGTGGAGTAGCCCTCCCAAGCGGACCGTCTCCGTCTCGGCCGGACTCATCTCAAGCTCTTCAGCGATGAGCGCGGCAAGGTCACTCACGCCCTCGCAGTGCCGCAGGACTTGTTCGCTCCTTGCGCCGATAGCCGCCGTAACGGCGATGATCGTTCGTTGAACGGCGTCCTCGCGTTCCCGTAGGACGCTCAGCGCCTGCGCCGGAACGTCTTCGCCAGCGACAAGTACCATGTCCTTGCCACGGCTCTTGGCTTCGTACATCGTCGTATCTGCGACGGCGAGAACGTGGTCCTTGTCGGCGCCGTCGTCGGGATAGCCCGCGATTCCAACCGAGATCGTCTGCCGTCGGTGCTGTCCGAACCGCATTTCCGCCACGGTGAGCCGCGCGGTCTCCATCAGATCCCGCGCCACATCTTTCGGCGTGTCCTCGAAGATCACGGCGAGTTCGTCGCCACCAATCCTGTAGAGTTGTCCCGCGTCTCCGACGGCGGCTATCAAGGCGCGAGCGATGTCTTCCAGCAGCCGGTCACCGCTCACGTGCCCGAACAGATCGTTGACGAGCTTGAAGTCGTCGATGTCGAGGATACTGATCGACACCGTCCCGCGCTGACGCTCCGCAGCTGCGACGGCGCTCTCTGCATCCTCGTGAAAGGCCCGGTGGTTTCTCAGTCCCGTCAGATGATCGTGCGATGCGGCATCGCGATAGTGGTCCGCCTCGCCTTCGAGCGCATTCGCGCGTTCTACCTGTGCGGCATAGAGATGCTGCAAGTCGTCCAGGAGCGCGCGAGTGATTTCAGGCTGCAGCACGGCATGGCCCTCACGTGCGGCCCGCAACGCTTCGAGCAGACGATCGCCACCGCCGCCCTTGAGCACGTATCCGCGGGCGCCCGCCGCGATCATGTCACGAACCAGGCTAACGTCCTGGTAGGCGCTGTGCGCGATGACGAGTGCATCGGGGCAGACGCCCTGGAGCGCGCGCGTAGCCTCAATCCCATCCATCTGCGGCATCCGGATGTCCATCACAACCAGATCCGGGACCGTCTCCACCGCCAGCTTTACGGCGTCGCGGCCGTTGGCAGCCTCGGCTGCTACCACGAACTCGCCCGATGCCTCAAGCAATTCCGCGACGGACACGCGTACATCGGCTACATCATCCACGATCAGGACCCGAGGTATCATGCGGCTGCGCGCCTCTCTCCCACGACGGGAATGCGGGCGACGAACTCCGTTCCGCCTGGCTCCCGGCGACGCCACACGCATTGGCCTCGCAGCAGTTCGGCGCGTTCGATCATCCCAAGGAGTCCGTATTGCCCCGCCGCTGCCAGCTCCGGCGTAGATTTGATCTCGAAGCCGCAGCCATCGTCACATACGCGGAGCACTACGTGGTCCGATTCGACACCAAGCGTTAACTGCACGGCAGAAGCGCGAGCGTGTTTTCGGACGTTTGTCAGAGCCTCCTGGACGAGCCGGTAGATGATCGACTCCGTAGCGTTGTCCGCCCGCTGGCCGACAGAACCACTGACGTCGATGCGCATTCCGGATTGCCGCCCAACGTCCGCAGCGAGGTCGCGGAGCGCCGAGTCAAGGCCACGTTCATCCAGGGAGGGTGGCCGCATGTTCATCATCAACTCCCGTACCCCCTGCACCTCCTTGGCGATGGCGGTTTCGACGTCGCTGAGGATGGTCATCGAGCGCTCTGCTTCCCCACGCTGAAGAAATTTCTTGGCCGAACTCAAGCGCGTTGCGAGGAAGCTCAGCGATTGTAGAGGTCCATCGTGGAGGTCAAGCGCGATGCGATGCCGCTCTTCTTCCTGCGCCGTAACAACGCGGTTCAGCAACGCACGCCGCGCTGCGCTCTCGCGCTCGAGCTCGCTGAAAAGCACGAGGTTCTCGCGAAGCGTCATGAACTGTCTGGCGACGATGAGGATACCCACCGCGACTGCGCTCACTGCGAGGATGTTCGATCGCGTACCGGCGAGCTCGTTGGCGATAGCGAGTGCCACCAAGGGAGTCGCGAAGAGATATGGGAGCAGGACGCCGACGAGCGACTGGCGTTGCGGCGCCGCGTCATAGGGCTTCTCGCGTGGCAACACGAAACAGATGCCCATGAGCACGTACAAAGCGATCCACAACGGGTCCAGCGGATTGCCGATGTTTTCGTATCCGACCGTGCTTATGAGATAGGTGTAGCCGCCGTCCGCGACGACGAGGAGCGCGGCAGAGGCCATCAGCATCACAGAGCGCAGCTGCAATCGGCCACCGGACGCGTAAAGCGCGAAAACGAGCGTCGCCAGAACAACGAAGTCCAGCAGCGGATACCCCATCGCGATCGCGGCGTGTCGCGGGCTGTACCCGCCGGTGTCGAGGATCGGCTGGAGCAGGTACACCCAGCTCGACGCGCCCGCTACGATCATGACCATCACCGCGTCGAGCATCCAGCGGCGGTCAGCGACCCTCTTGCGTGGAAAGACGAGCAAGGCGATCGCGGCGATGAAGCCAACGTAGCCTGAGTAGTAGAGAAGGTCGCCGAGTCCGGGAAACGGCGGTTCTGAGGCGTACCGGACATCGTAGTACGTGTACGTCCAATCACCCAGGTCCCACGTCAGCAAGACAAAGGCAAGCGAGATCCAGCCAAGTCGCTCGCGACCGGAACTTCGCGCAATCGGGATCACGGACAGGAGTAACGCCGTGATCGGCGCGACGTGGTACAGCCAGTCACTCTGGAAACGCAAATAGGCATCACTCGGTCGCACCACGAGGCCGGCGCTGTAAAAGGCGATCAGGGCCAACCCGCCAGCAGCGAGAGCCCATGGGCCGCGGTGCGCTACTTGCCACGAGGCGGGGCGAGGCAGAGAACTCATGTTGCGGCTCCTTACGTCACGCGAGTATCGGCGCGCCATGCGAGCATCTGAAGGAGAAACGCGGTCGGGAACCCTTAGGTGAATCCCTTAAAATGCGGCGTCGCACGCCAGATGTTTTGAAGGAGAGACGCGCAAGCCGTGCTGGAATCCCGCGGGGTTCGCCGATCGAAGGTGTGTTGCCGCTCGGAGCCCGCCGCTGCGCGTCGTACGCGTCCGCCGCGAACCACCAACCACGAACTACGAACCGCCAACTCCAAATGAGCCATTCGCACCACGACGGCTGCACATAATTAGTCGATGATCCGACTAACTAATCCGTTATCCTGAACCAGACGGAGGGGTCGTGGCGAAGGGCGGGCTCAGCTTCGAAGGTGGCCTCGACGCGGCCGGCATGCGGCTTGCCATCGTCGTGGCGCGCTTCAACGCGCACGTCACGGGGCCGCTGTTCGACGGCTGCCGCGAGGAGCTGGAAGGGCACGGCCTCGACCTGGACACGCTGACGTCGATCGAGGTGCCGGGGTGCTTCGAACTGCCGCTGGTCGCGAAGCAGCTCGCCGCGAGCAGGCGATTTGATGCTATCATTTGCATCGGCGCCGTCATTCGCGGCGACACGCCGCACTTCGACTACGTGTCATCAGGGACGGCCAGCGGCATCCAGCGCGCCGCGCTCGACACCGGCGTGCCGGTGATCTTCGGCGTACTGACCACCGACAACGAAGAGCAGGCCATCGACCGCATCGGCGGCAGCGCCGGCCACAAGGGCCGCGAAGCCGCGCTGACCGCCATCGAGATGGTCCACACGATGAAGACCGTACGCGCCCTGCCCCGCTAAGCGGGCGAGGCGGCATTTCCAGGAGGGGCTTCCTCCCCCCGCCCACGGCGGGGTTCCGCACAGGAGGCGGGCATCATGGCAGTCAAAGCAGACGAAGTCCGGCACCCCGACCAGATGGAAGACGACGATTTCGATTGGTCGGCGGTCCCTGAAGGCGAGGCCGTCGATGCGGAGACGCACAGGACGCTGACGCTGGCGCATCGCGCCCTCGCGAAGTTCCCGGAGCTGAAGGGCAAGTACAAGGCGTACGCCGGCGCGGCAGCGATCGTATCGAGCGTGGCGACGCTGATGGCCGGCGTGGCGATCGCGCGCAAGATGCGGCACGGCATGCCGGCCGACAAGGCGCTGGCATCGATCACGGCCGCCGATATCGAGGCCGCCATGCACGTCGCGGGGCGCGACCAGCGCTACAAGCGCCTGTTGCGCAAGATCAGCCGCCGCAGCCGCAAGAGCGACACCCCAGACGCCGGCTAGGCGCGCTCGTTGCGACGCCAGGGCGGCATGTTCTACTGGGAGTGGCGCGGCCCGGAGCCACGGGAGTTCGACCTGTTCTCGCTCGCCGTCCGCTTCGTCGTCAACGTGGCCGCACTCTGGTTCGCCCAGTTCATCATCCGCGGCGTTGACATCGAAAGCGCGCCCGCGCTGCTCTTCGGGGCGGCCATCTTCGGCGCCGTCAACGCCTTCATCCGCCCGGTCGTGGCGATGTTCTCGTGCCTGCTGACGTGCGTGACGCTGGGCCTGTTCACGCTGATCATCAACACGGCCATGCTGGGTCTGACGGCGTGGATCGCCGGCCTGTTCGACCTGGCGTTCCGCGTCGACGGCTTCATCGCGGCGTTCCTGGGCGCGGTCGTCATCTCGATCGTCAGCACGCTGCTGAGCCGCTGGGCCGACGCGAACCTGGCGGGGCGCGGCGACGACGTGTAGGCAAGATTTCGCGCACATAACGATTGCCGATTCGACCGTTCTGTGATATGGTTTGAGCCCCGCGAGTTCCCTTTGGGACGCCTGGGACGATCGACGAACAAACCGCCGCTGACGCGGTGACGGGCAGTCGCCCGCGCGCGGCCCCTGCCGCAGGAGGATCGCCGGAGTGCACGTGACCCCCGATGCCCGCGAGGCGCTGAGCAAGCTGCTGTCACGGCGGAACAACCCCGATCGCTGCCTCCGGCTCACCACTGTCCAGGGCAACTACCGGTTCGTGCTGGACGAGCCCATCGAGCAGGACATCACCTATCATCACGAGGAGCGCATCGTCCTGGTCGTGTCGGATTCGGTCTCGCGCGACCTCTGGGGCATCACGATCGACTGCACGCCGGAGGAAGGCAAGAAGAAGCTGATCTTCCGCAAGGCGAAGCAGGGCGAGCCCTTCGACGGCGTCAAGGACCAGGACGGCGCGGTGCCGCCGCAGTGGCGGGCCACCGAGCACGAGCGGCTGCTCGGGGAGATCGCCGAGATCGGGCGCCAGATCGCGACGCTGCGCGGCGGCTCGAAGAGCGCGCTGCGCGAGCAGCTACAGGTGCTCGAAGCGAAGAAACAGGAGAAATGGGACGCCATCCGCGCCCTCTGGGCCGGAGACGGCGGCTGGCACAAGCTCAACGGCGCCGCGGTCCCGGCAAGGGCCGCCGACTAACCAGCGATGACGCGCCCGCCGGAGCGGGCGGAAATGGAGCGTACGTGGCCACTGTAGACCTTCGAGACGGCGAATCCCCCGAGCACTTGATCACGCGCTTCCGGCAGGCCGTCCAGCGCGACGGCATCCTGCGGGAGATCAAGCAGCGGCGGCACTTCATCCCCAAGAGCGAGCGCCGGCGGATCGCCCGCGCCAAGGCCGCGCGCCGCCGCCGTCGCGCAAAGCGCACCCCCACCGCCGCGTAGCAGCCCCGGGCCGTGGCCTCAGCGCTGCGGCCTCTTGCTTCCCCTCCCCGGCTCACGAGGAGTAGGCCGCATCGTCGCTTCATTCATCGTTATGTCGAGTCGCTCGGGCGAGGCAGCCGCGGAGACGCCAGCCCGGCGGCGTTTTTCGAAGCTAACTTCGGGAAAGATGACGAAAAGGGGTTGCATTATGTGCTACCGATTCGTTAGCATCCGCTGGTTGACACCCGAACGACCCATTTGTATACTCACCCAAGGCTAGACAGAACCCCCTTGCCTTTTGGATCCCCATTTGCACGCCCCTGCGGGGGGCTATTCCTGTCATCAGGAGACCACGGTTCGTAACGCATTGTTAGGAGCGCGCCAGGCATGACTGTCTCTACGGACATCGTCAGCACCCGATCATCGGTCCCGGCAAGCAAGAAATCGTATGCGAAGATCGCTCACGTGCTGGACATCCCGCACTTGATCAGCATGCAGATCACGTCGTTTGAATGGTTCAAGAACGAGGGTCTGCGGGAGCTGTTCGACGAGATCTCGCCCATCGAAGACTTCACGGGGACGCGCATGAAGCTCCGCTTCGGCGACTACAGCTTCGGCGAGCCGAAGTACCCGGAGCTGGAGTGCCGCGAACGCGACATGACCTACTCCGCGCCGCTGCGGGTCAACGTGCAGCTCGAAGTGAAGGAGACGGGCGAGGTCAAGGAGCAGGAGCTCTTCATGGGCGACTTCCCGCTCATGACCCCGAACGGCACCTTCGTCATCAACGGCGCCGAGCGCGTGGTGGTTTCGCAGCTGGTCCGCTCGCCGGGCGTGTACTTCACGCTGGAGACGGACCCGACGACGGGGCGCGAGCTGTGCTACGGAAAGCTCATCCCGAACCGTGGCGCCTGGCTGGAGTTCGAGACCAGCAACAAGAACGTCCTCTCGGTGAAGGTCGACCGCAAGCGCAAGATCCCCGTGACCACGCTGCTGCGGGCGATCGACGAGGAAGAGGGCGTGCCGGAGGCGAAGCTCGGCACGAACGAGCGCATCCTGGCGAAGTTCGCCGACATCGATGTGAACGCGGACCACCCGTACATCCAGACGACGCTCGAAAAGGAGACGGCGACCAACAAGACCGAGGCGCTGCTGGACTTCTACCGGCGGCTGCGCCCGGGCGACCCGCCGACACTCGAGAACGCGCGCGGGCTGCTGACGTCGCTGTTCTTCAACGGCCGCCGCTACGACCTGGGGCGCGTCGGCCGTTACAAGCTCAGCCGGCGGCTGGAGCTGGATGCGGAGGAGAAGACCCGGGTGCTGCGTCCGGTCGACCTCGAAACGATTATCAAGACGCAGGTCAAGCTCAACAACGGCACCGGCCGGCCTGACGACATCGACCACCTGGGTAACCGGCGCGTACGCGCGGTGGGCGAGCTGATCCAGAACCAGTTCCGCATCGGCCTGCTGCGCATGGAGCGCGTGGTGCGCGAGCGCATGACGATCATCGACCCGGACCAGGCGACGCCGAGCGCGCTGATCAACATCCGCCCGGTGGTGGCATCGATGAAGGAGTTCTTCGGCGGCTCGCAGCTCTCGCAGTTCATGGACCAGACGAACCCGCTGGCGGAGCTGACGCACAAGCGGCGCCTTTCGGCGCTGGGGCCGGGCGGCCTCTCGCGCGACCGCGCGGGCTTCGACGTGCGTGACGTGCACCACAGCCACTACGGCCGCATCTGCCCCATCGAGACGCCGGAAGGCCCGAACATCGGCCTCATCGGATCGCTGGCGACGTACGGCGTGATCAACAGCTACGGCTTCATCGAGACGCCGTACCGCCGCGTGATCAAGGAGCTGGAGGCGGACTCCGAGGACTGGGTCGGCCGCCGCCTTCGCGAGGATGTCGACGGCGTGGGTGACGCCCGGACCGAGATCACCGACGCGCTGCAGAAGAAACTCGCACGCAAGGGCAGCCGGATGATCAAGTGCCAGCCCTTCGTCAGCAAGCAGATCGAGTACCTGGCGGCGGACACCGAAGACAAGTACGTCATCGCGCAGGCGAACGCGCTGCTGACGGCGGACAACCACTTCATCGAGGAGCGCATCGAAGCGCGCGCCGGTGAGCGGTTCATGATGGAGCCGCCGCACCTGGTGGACTGGATGGACGTGTCGCCGAAGCAGATCCTGAGCGTCGCGACGTCGCTCATCCCGTTCCTGGAGCACAACGACGCGCCGCGCGCGCTGATGGGCTCGAACATGCAGCGGCAGGCGGTGCCATTGGTGCGGCCGGAGACGCCGATCGTGATGACGGGCGTCGAGGGGCAGGCGGCGCAGGACTCCGGCCAGGTGATCCTGGCGGAGGACGACGGCGAGGTGATCGTTGCCGACGCGCGGCTGATCACGATCAAGTACGACAGCGGCGAACAACGCGAGTACCCGCTGCTGAAGTTCGTCCGCTCGAACCAGGGGACCTGCATCAACCAGCGGCCGACGGTGCGCAGCGGCGACCGGGTGCGCAAGGGTGACGCGCTGGCCGACAGCTCTTCGACCAGTAAGGGCGAGCTGGCGCTGGGGCAGAGCGTGCTCGTCGCGTTCATGAGCTGGCAGGGCTACAACTTCGAAGACGCGATCATCCTCTCGGAATCGCTGGTGCGCGACGACAAGTTCACCTCGATCCACATCGAGAAGCACGAGGTGGAGTCGCGCGACACGAAGCTGGGGCCGGAGGAGATCACGCGCGACATCCCGAACGTGGGTGAGGAGTCGCTGCGCGACCTGGACGAGAACGGCATCATCCGCATCGGCGCCGAGGTGAACTCGGGCGACATCCTGGTCGGCAAGATCACGCCGAAGGGCGAGACGGAGCTGACGGCGGAGGAGAAGCTGCTGCGCGCGATCTTCGGCGAGAAGGCGCGCGAGGTGAAGGACACGTCGCTGCGGGTGCCGCACGGCGAGCGCGGCAAGGTGATCGACGTGAAGGTGTTCCGCCGGGACACGCACGACGAGCTGCCTGCCGGCGTCAACGAGCTGGTGCGCGTCTCCATCGCGCAGCGACGCAAGGTGTCCGAAGGCGACAAGATGGCCGGACGCCACGGCAACAAGGGCGTCGTCGCGCGCATCCTGCCGGTGGAGGACATGCCGTACCTGGAAGACGGGACGCCGGTCGACATCGTACTGAACCCGATCGGTGTGCCGAGCCGCATGAACGTGGGCCAGGTGCTGGAGACGCACCTTGGCTGGGCGGCGAACTCGCTGGGCTTCCGTGCGGTGACGCCTGTGTTCGACGGCGCGAGCGACAAGCTCATTGAAGACGAGCTCGGGCGGGCGTGGCTGGCGGCACAGGCCGGCGCGCTGGCCCGCAAGAGCAACGGCGGCAACGCCAACAACCCGACGGCGTACGAGAAGCTGGACCTGCCGAAGTTCGAGGCGTGGCTGCACCACGAGGGCTTCGACGCGCGGGAGATCCTCGACGACACGCGCATCGGCGTGGCGAAGCGGGCGTGCCTGGACTACTGGCTGGAGCGCGACTGCGGCGTCAAGAAGCCGCGGGCGATGACGCCGGAAGAGATAGAGAAGCGGGTGACGAAGGCGATCGAGGAAGGGTTCGCGCCGCCGACGTGGGGCAAGCAGAAGGTGCTCGACGGCCGCACGGGCGACGCGTTCGACCAGCCGGTGACGGTCGGCTACATCTACATGCTGAAGCTCGTCCACCTCGTGGAGGACAAGATCCACGCCCGCAGCACGGGCCCGTACTCCCTGATCACGCAGCAACCGCTGGGTGGCAAGGCGCAGTTCGGCGGCCAGCGCTTCGGCGAGATGGAGGTGTGGGCGTTGGAAGCGTACGGCGCCGCGCACATCCTGCAGGAACTGCTCACGGTGAAGTCGGACGACATCGTCGGGCGCGTGAAGGCGTACGAGTCCATCGTCAAGGGCGAGGACGTGCTGGAGCCGGGCGTGCCGGAATCGTTCAAGGTGCTGGTGAAGGAATTGCAGAGCCTGGGGCTCTCGGTGGAAGTGCTGAACGAGGACGAAGAGTCCGTGGAATTTGTGGAAGAGGGAGAGGGTGTGCCGGAGCTCGGCATCAACCTCTCGGGATTTGAGAGCGAGGATAAGCTCAGTGCTTGAGGTAAACGACTTCAACGCCGTCCGCATATCGCTGGCCTCGCCGGAGCAGATCCGGTCGTGGTCCTATGGGGAGGTCACCAAGCCTGAGACGATCAACTACCGCACGCTGAAGCCGGAGAAGGACGGACTCTTCTGCGAGAAGATCTTCGGCCCGACGAAGGACTTCGAGTGCTACTGCGGCAAGTACAAGCGCGTGCGCTACAAGGGCATCGTCTGCGACAAGTGCGGCGTAGAAGTGGCGCGCTCCAAGGTGCGCCGCGAGCGCATGGGGCACATCGAGCTGGCGTCGCCAGTCAGCCACATCTGGTTCGTGAAGGGCACGCCGAGCCGCATCGGCCTGCTGCTCGACGTCTCGCCGCGGTCGCTGGAGCGCGTGCTGTACTTCGCGCAGTTCATTGTCACATCGGTCGATGAGCACGCGAAGAAGCGGGCGCTGGAGCACCTGCAGGAAGAGATGGATCGCGAGGCGGTCCGCCGCGAGAAGCAGTTCGCGGACCGCGTGACCGAGCTGCAGCAGCAGCTTGCGGACGTGGACGCGGAACTCAAGCAGGACCGCGAGGCGAAGCTGGCGCAGCTCGAAGAGGAGCGGCAGCAGCAGACCGACGCGATCATGCAGCAGGCCGTGGAGTACCAGGAGGAGCTGAAGGAACTCGTCGGCAAGAGCGCGCGCAAGGGCTACAAGCTGGGCGACGCGCTGATCATCGAGCGGGGCACGGTGATCGAGGCGAGTGTGGTGAAGGGCCTGCGGAAGGTGGCGCAGGAGCGCGTCGCCGCGCTGGAGGAGACCTTCGGCAAGCGGCGCGACGACATCGCGTTGATGGCGGAGGCCGCTTCCGACCAGAAGCGCAAGGTGATCCTCGACGAGCTGAAGCCGGCCGAGGAGCGCGTCGGCGGCGAGCACGCAGCCGTACGCGCCGAGTACCAGGACCGCATCCAGGAGCTCGAAGACCTGCTCGACCCGGTGGAAAACGACAAGATGGTGCTGCTCACGGAGTCGCGCTACAAGGAGATGCAGGACCGTTACGGCAGCGTCTTCGAAGCGGGCATGGGCGCCGAGGCCGTGCTGAAGATCCTGGAGCGGGTGAACGTCGAGAAGCTGCGCGAGAAGATGCAGATCGAGATCCACTCGACGTCCGGACAGCGGCGCAAGAAGGCGACCAAGCGGCTGAAGGTCGTGGAGTCGCTGCGGAAGTCGGGCAACCACCCCTCGTGGATGGTGTTCACGGTGCTGCCGGTGATGCCGCCCGAGCTGCGGCCGATGGTGCAGCTGGACGGCGGACGCTTCGCGACGAGCGACCTGAATGACCTCTACCGCCGCGTGATCAACCGCAACAACCGCCTGAAGCGGCTGCTGGAGCTGGGTGCGCCGGAGATCATCATCCGCAACGAAAAGCGGATGCTGCAGGAAGCCGTCGACTCGCTGATCGACAACGGGCGGCGCGGCCGCGCGGTGGCGGGCTCGGGCAACCACAAGCTGAAGAGCCTGAGCGACATGCTCAAGGGCAAGCAGGGGCGGTTCCGCCAGAACCTGCTCGGCAAGCGCGTCGACTACTCCGGCCGCTCGGTCATCGTCGTCGGCCCGGAGCTGAAGCTGCATCAGTGCGGCCTGCCGAAGCGCATGGCGCTGGAGTTGTTCAAGCCGTTCGTCATGCACGCGCTGGTATCGCGCGGGCTGGCGCACAACATCAAGAGCGCAAAGCGGATCGTCGAGCGGGCGCGGCCGGAAGTGTGGGACGTGCTGGACGAGGTGATCCACACGCGCCCGGTGCTGCTGAACCGCGCGCCGACGCTGCACCGTCTCGGCATCCAGGCATTCGAGCCGGTGCTGATCGAAGGCAGCGCGATCCAGATCCACCCGCTGGTCTGCACGGCGTTCAACGCGGACTTCGACGGCGACCAGATGGCCGTGCACGTGCCGCTCTCGCGCGAGGCGGTGGCGGAGGCGCGGCAGATCATGCTGTCGACGCACAACCTGCTGTCGCCGGGATCGGGCGAGCCGATCATCGCTCCGACGCTGGACATGGTGCTGGGTTGCTTCTACCTGACGATAGACAAGCCGAACGGCCGGGGCGCCTACCACGCCGCGAAGAACGGCAAACCCGCAGAGGGGATCTACGGCAGCCCGGAAGAGGCGCGCCTCGCGCACGACCTGGGCGCCGTGGACTTGCAGGCGCGGATCCGCGTCCGCGTGCCGTACGCGAAGCCGGGGCGGCGCCTGAGGACCGATGCGGTGCCGGCGCTGGCCGCTGGAGATGACGGCGCCGGCGCGGCGGCCGTGGCCGTCACCGAGAGCTTCGCGTCGGCGCAGCCAGGCGTCCGCGCGCACACGGAGATCATCGACACGACGGTCGGACGGCTGATATTCAACGAGATCCTGCCGCCGGGCGTCGGTGCAACGATTTCGGGCGGGATCGACTTCGTCAACGAGAAGATGGACCGCAAGATGTTGAAGACCGTCGTGGCGAAGTGCCACGAGGTGCTCGGCAACGAGGACACCGCCGAGGTCGTCGACAACATCAAGCGGATCGGATTTGAGTACGCGACCCAGTCCGGCATCACCATCGCCGTCAACGACCTGCGGGTGCCGGCCGAGAAGGCCGGGCTGATCAAGAAGGCCGAAGACAACATCAAGGAGATCGACGGCGAGTACGAGATGGGGTTGATCACCGAGCAGGAGCGTTACGACGCGACGGTCGAGGTGTGGAGCCGCACGACGGAAGACGTCAAGAAGACCATCCAGGACCAGCTGGACCGCTACGGCTCCGTGTACATCATGGCGACTTCGGGGGCCAAGGGTAACATCAGCCAGATCACGCAGATGGCCGGCATGCGCGGACTGATGACGGACCCTTCGGGGCGGATCATCGACTTGCCGATCCGGTCGAGCTTCCGCGAGGGGCTGACGGTGCTGGAGTACTTCATCTCCACGCACGGTGCGCGCAAGGGTCTTGCCGACACGGCGCTCCGCACGGCGGACTCGGGCTACCTGACGCGGCGTCTCATCGACGTCTCGCAGGACGTGATCATCATGGAGGAGGACTGCGGCACCCGCATGGGCGTCTGGCTGGAACAGCCGGACTCGGGGATGCTGGAGACCTTCAGCGAACGGATCGCCGGGCGCTATTCGGCAATGGACCTCGAAGACCCGGAGACGGGCGAGATGCTCGCCGCCTTCAACGAAGAGATCGACGACGTGAAGGCCGCACGCATCGAGGCGCTCGGCATGCAGCGCGCGTACGCGCGTTCGCCGCTGACCTGCCAGCTCAAGCGCGGCCTTTGCCGCTACTGTTACGGCCGCAGCCCGGCGCGCGGCGCGCTCGTCAACGTCGGCGAGGCGGTCGGCATCGTCGCGGCGCAGTCGATCGGCGAGCCGGGCACGCAGTTGACGATGCGCACGTTCCACACCGGCGGTGTGGCGAGCGGCGTCGACATCACGAGCGGTCTGCCGCGTGTCGAGGAGCTGTTTGAGGCGCGCGTGCCGAAGGGCCAGGCGCTGATCTCGGAGATCGACGGCGTCGGGGAGATCGTGCGGGACGGCGACTCGCGCCGGATCCGTGTGAAGAACTCGGAACTCTACAGCGATGAGTACGACGTGCCGAAGGGCGCGAAGATCCTGGTCAAGAAGGACGACCTCATCGAGCAGGGCACGATCCTGGCGCGGCTGCCGCAGCTCGCTTCAGGCAAGGCGGAACCGGCGCCAGAGGAACCCGCCAAGAAGGCCAAGGCGAAGAGCAAGAAGGCCAAGGCCGAAGAGGCGCCCCAGATCCTCGAAGGCGACGTGGTCGCGCGCATCGGCGGGCGGATCGTGCTTTCTGGCAAGGACCGCCTCTCGATCGTGTACGAGGAGAAGGAAGAGCGCGAGTACCCGGTGCCGGCTGCGGCGCGGCTGCGCGTCGAAAACGGCGACGCGGTGCAGGCAGGCCAGCAGATCACCGAAGGCTCGCTGAACCCGCAGGACATCCTGCGGATCATGGGGCCGGAGGCCGTGCAGCTGTACCTGGTCGAAGAGGTGCAGAAGGTCTACCGGTCGCAGGGTGTGACGATCAACGACAAGCACATCGAGGTGATCGTGCGGCAGATGCTGCGCAAGGTGCGCGTCGACGCGCCGGGCGACACGGGGCTGCTGCCGAACGACATCGTCGACCGCTTCCAGTACGAGGAGATCAACTCGCGCGTGCTGGCCGAGGGCGGCGAGCCGGCGACGGCCGTGCCGGTGCTGCTGGGCGTGACCAAGGCCTCGCTCAGCACCAGCAGCTTCCTGGCGGCGGCATCGTTCCAGGAGACGACGCGCGTGCTGACGGAAGCTGCGATCAGCGGCCAGACGGACCGGCTGATGGGCCTGAAGGAGAACGTGATCATCGGCAAGCTGATCCCGGCGCGCACGCCGATCGACCTGCCGCCGCCGCCGGTGAAGGAGATCCCGCTGCCGGAGTCGCTGGAGCTGGAAGAGGGCGACGAACTGTTCGACGACGACGAGGGGATCGCCGGGCTGCTGGGTGCGCTGCCGCTTGACGAGCCGGACGAAGAGAGCGACGTCATCGACGACGAGGACGAGGCGCTGCCCGAGATCGACGAGCCATCGCCGGAGGACCTGCTGGCCGAGGACGAGGACGACGAGGTTCTCGACATCGAGGACGCGCCCGTGGCGCCCGCGCCGGAGCTGGCTAAGGGATTCGTCGCGGAGCCGGACGAGGAGTAAGCGCCATATTCGGTATAGAGAAGAGAGCCCCCGGAATGCCGGGGGCTCTCTCGTTGTCTGGCGCGAGGACGGGTTCGGCCCGCAGCGTGTGTACCAATCCGCCGGTCAGGCAGCGATGGCCTGGCGGCCGGGGATGAGCGCGGCGAGCAGCGACTCGACGTCGCCGGCGGTGCTGGGGTACGAAACGGCGCACACGGAGATCTCCGCCGCAGGCGCTTCAGGGAAGCGCTGTCGGACCATATCGACGACGGCGTCGCGCAGGCGCTCGGCGGAGAGCTGCGTGCCGACGAGCGAAGTCTCGGTGTGGATGACGGCGTAGGCGCCGTCGAGCGCGCCCAGCACGTCGGAGTCGCGCACGCTGGCCAGCAACTGGCTGCCGATGCGGCGCAGGAGGTGGGCCGCAAAGAAGTCGCCGAAGCGGCGGCGGACCTCGCCCTCGTTTTCGAGGCGGAGGGTCGCCAGGCCGACGTCGCGGCCGTACCGGCGGGCGCGGTTCACCTCGCGGCGGAACTGCGCGACGAGGAAGTGCTCATCCGGCACCCAGAGCACCGGATCGACGGAGTGGAGGCGGCGCGCGTCCTCGCGGTCGCGGAGCTGGGAGAGCGCAACGGCGGTGTGGTTCGCGAGGATCGCGGCGATCGTCTCGGCCATCGGCGCATGCGCCACCACGAACATCCCGACGCCCAGGAACTCGCCATCAAGGTGGAGCGGCGCGACGATCGCCTCGTCGCAGCCCGGCGGAAGCTCGGCGTTCGGGAAGAGGTCGTTCACGCGAAGGGCGAGCGGGCGGCCGCACTGCTCGGCGACGCCGAACGCATCGGCGGCGGCGCTGTTAGCAGGAAGGCTATCCACATCGAGCGCCGCCCAGACGTCGCGCGTGGCGGCGGTGCGCGGCGAGGCGCTGGCGGCGGCCCGGAACGCGCCGCGCTCATCCGGCAGCGCGAGCACGCTGAGCGAGGCGCCGAGCGCCTTCTCGCCGAGAAACTCGAACCGCCCGGCAAGCCGTCCCATGTCGTTGGAGGCGTGGAGCGCGGCCAGATGCTCGGCAAGGTAAAGCAGGCGGCCCTCGAAATGGCCGGTTTCAAAGGCGTGCAGATCCACGGGACTCCTTCCCACCCCTGTGTAGTAATCGGCAGCAATGGTCGCCGGGTTGAGTGTTGGTTGGGGACGGGGGTAAGCAGGGCGCTGAAAACCGCGACGGCCATGCGATCGGTGCCGCCATGGCGATCTCCTCGAAGCTGTGTCATGCGGCCCGAGAAGGCCGCGCCCCGCCGTCCACCCAGCAAGAGGACCACCGTGGTCGTGGGCCACAGTAAGAGTTACTTCTTCAGCACCCTGCCAGTCTCCGCCGCCCCCCTGGAGTGCCACCAGCCCCTACGAGTTCGGGGTCCGGTATGGCACGCTCTCGCCAGTCGCCGGCCAGTCCGGCGCGGCGAGCGCCCCCCGATGGCGGCGCTGAAACACCGAGAAGTGCCGACCAAACTCCCGTAATGCGGCTTCTACGAGATAGCTGTTGCGTGTGCGGATGGGGGTGAGGCCGGGGCGGGGGCGGCTCATGTTCATCTGCGCGGATAGCGCCCCGCGCCATGTGGAACTGCGAGGTCCCCTAAGGGTTTGCGGGGGCGAGGGTGGGGGCGCCGAAGGCGGCGGTGAGGTAGTGGTCGGCGCGGATGGCTGCGGTGGCGCCATCGCCGGCGGCGGTGACGACCTGGCGGGCGGAGTTGGCGCGGATGTCGCCCGCGGCGAAGAGGCCCGGGATGGCCGTCTCCATCCATTCGTTGACGATGATGTGGCCGCCGGCGTCCATCTCGACCTTGCCGCGCAGGTAGCCGGTGTTCGGCGTCAGGCCGACGAAGATGAAGACGCCGGTGACATCGAGGCTGCCGGTTTCGCCGGTGGCGGTGTTGCGGATGCGGACGCCGCTGACAGCCGCATCGCCCACGATCTCCTCGACGACGGTGTTCCAGACGAACTGCATCTTCGGCTCGGCGAACGCGCGCTCCTGCATGATGGCGCTGGCGCGCAGGGCGTCGCGGCGGTGGATGACGTAGACCTTCTTCGCGTAGCGCGTCACGAACAGCCCCTCGTCCAGCGCCGCATCGCCGCCGCCGACCACTGCGACGGTCTGGTCGCGGAAGAACGCGCCGTCGCACGTGGCGCAGTAGGAGACGCCGAAGCCGGTCAGGCGCTCCTCGCCCGGCACGCCGAGCTTGTCGTGGTCGGCGCCGCCGGTGACGATGACGGCCTTCGCGCGGTAGTCCCCCTCGCTCGTGCGGACGGCGTGGTACGCGCCGTCCTGGTCGATGGCGGTGACGTCGGCGTAGGCCGTCTCCATGCCGTACTTCTCGGCCTGGCCGTGCATGGCCTGGGCGAGGTCGAAGCCGTTGATGCAGTCGATGCCGGGGTAGTTCTCGACGTCGGACGTGAGGGCGATCTGGCCGCCGGTGACCTTGCGCTCGATCAGCAGCGTGCGGCGGCGGGCGCGCGCGGCGTAAAGCCCCGCGGCGAGGCCAGCCGGGCCGGCGCCGATGATGGCGATGTCGTATTCAGGCAGCGCGGGCGTGTCCGAGGTCATGGCCGGCTCCGGTGCAGGTGTGTGGTTGCGACGCCGCCCGCCGGTGTCCGGCGGGCGGGCGCGGGTTTCGATGCTAGAGCGCCGCGTCGAGGCGCTTCTTGAGGTCGCTCTTGGGCCGGAAGCCGATGATCTGGCCGACGGGCTCGCCGGCCTTGAAGACGAGCAGCGTCGGGATGCTGCGGATGCCGAACTGCGACGCCGTCTTCACGTTGTCGTCGGTGTTGAGCTTGACGAACTTGACCTTGCCGTCGTACTCCTCGGACAGCTCATCGACGATCGGCGCGACCATGCGGCAGGGGCCGCACCAGGGCGCCCAGAAGTCAACGAGTACCGGCTTGTCGGACTTGATGACCTCGGACTCGAAGTTGGCGTCCGTCACTTCAAAGGGCTTTGCCATGGCTACCGTGTGCTCCTTCTGCTGTGTGCTTTCGTCAGCCGCGGCGGGCTGATTGACAGGCCTGGTACGGACAGGATAGGATACCCCCACGGGGTATGTCAAGGCTCAGCGCAAGATAATGTACAGCGCACCCCGCCGGGGAGGACCTGATGGTCGAGAAATCGCTCGGAGACGACATCACGACGCGGCTGCGGCGCATCGAGGGCCAGGCGCGCGGCATCCAGAAGATGCTCGAAGAAGGCCGCGAGTGCGAGGACATGCTGACGCAGACGATGGCCATCCGGAGCGCGGTGGACCAGGTGGGGGCGCGGCTGATGGAGTATCACCTGGACCGCTGCCTGCTCGAAGGCTTCGACTGCGACGAGGAGCGGATGACGGCGCTGCGCGGCGCGCTCAAGCTCTGGACGCGCTTCGGTCAGCCCGCGCCGGCCATGTCGATCCCGTATGAGGATTAGGGGCGGGAGCTGTTAGCTTTCAGCTGTCAGCTATCAGCAACCTGAACCTCCCACGCCCCACGGCACCGATCTGACTCCCGCATTACACCCGGCGGGCGGCGCGTTCGGCACGCTGCTGGACGGCGGTGCGCGGGACGGCGGCGCGGGCGCGGGTGGCGGCTTCGATGAAGAGGAGCAGCATCATCGCGGCGGCGACAGGCATCGACGCGACGAAGACGAGCGCGCAGATCGCGGTCGATGCGGGGCCGAAGCCCGCCCCCAGCGCGACGATCGCGGCCACGGCGGCCGGCGTCAGCACGACCGTCCACGCGGCGGCTAGCGGCGCGAGCGAGCGCCAGGCCAGCGCCGCGCCCAGAGCATCGGCGTCCTTCGCCGATAGGCCACCCTGCGTCACCAGCGCGACGGCGTGGTAGCTCGAACGCAGCGCCCAGAGCATCGACCCGGCGACCAGCACGGCGACGGCGGCGCTGCGGCCCCACGGCGGAAGATCGGCGTCGAACGCCTGCAGCGCGTAGGCGGCGGCGAACAGCGCGATGGCGAGCGCGAGCCACGGCCGCAGGAACGCGGCCGCGCCCCACAGGACCGATACGAAGGCGCTGCCGGCGTCCGGCTGCAAGTTCTCCGTCGCCCGGCACATGGCCGAAGTCGCGGTGGACATTGTCAGGGCGGCGATGATGATCGTGACCGGCGCGATCATCGCGTTCGTGGCGGCGGCATCGGTCCAGCGCAGGATGAGGGCGGCGAAGCAGGCCGCGACGCCGCCCAGGAAGCCGGTGAACGCGTATTCGGCCGCGTCCTGCCGGAGCATGGCGATCGCATCGGCGCCGATGACGGCGAGCGAGCGCGGCGGCATCGCCTCGCCTGCGTAGGTGCGCATTCTGTCCCTGACCCCTCTGCTCCCCTTAGTGAGAGCGTCGGCCGGGCGGACGCGGTCTGATGTGGCGGCACGGTCTGTTACTGCCACGGTAGGGACAGGTCTTTAGACCTGCCCGCCTGCGCCACCGTTGCCTATTGCCGCGGCGGCGCGTGAGATCCGTGGAGGAGAAGCCGATCCCCGCCCCCCTACGACCTGTGCCTACCGACGAAGGAGCGGCAGGTGGCGGCCGAACGGGCGGACAGGTCTGGAAGACCTGTCCCTACTGGGGCGCTGCGCCGGCATCGCGCATGTCACCGCTGGTGGACGCGAAAGCGCGGGCTCCAACGCCCGCGCTTTGTGATCGTGGCGGCAGTGCAGCGGGGTTAGCGGCGGACGGCGCTGGTGCGGCGGCGGCGCTGCTCGGCGACGCGGAGGCGGATCATCGCGCGCTGCAGGGCGGCCTGTGCGGCGGCGAGGTCCTCGGTGCTCTCGCGGCGTTCGAGGGCGACGCGGGCGCGCTCGCGGGCCTGCTCGGCGCGCTGGACGTCGATCTCTTCGGCGCGCTCGGCGGCATCGGCCAGCACGATCACCTTGTCGCGCAGCACTTCGAAGAAGCCGCCGGTGACGGCGAAGGGGATCTCCTCGGCGCCCTTCTTCAGGATCAGCTCGCCGGGGCGGAGCATGGTCATGAAGGGGGCGTGGTGCGGCAGGACGGCGAGCTCACCCTCGATGCCGGGCGCGATCACTTCATCGATGCCCTCTTCGGTGAGCACCCTGCGTTCGACGGTGACGATTTCGACTGACAGTGGCATGTTGCTTACCAGAACCTTAGAACTTAGAACCTAGAACCTACTTGCCCGGGCGGACAGGTCTAAAGACCTGTCCCTACTGTTTGGGCCGGCGCGCGGGCTGGAAAGCCCACGCTACGGTGGGCGCTACCGTGCGCCTAGCCTTCGGAGGCCATCTTCTGGGCCTTTTCGAGGGCCTGGTCGATCGTGCCGACGTTGACGAAGGCCTGCTCCGGCAGGTTGTCGTGCTTGCCTTCGAGGATCTCCTTGAAGCCGCGGACGTTCTCCCGGATCGAGACGTACTGGCCGGGAATGCCGGTGAAGATCTCGCCCATGTACATGGCCTGGCCGAGGAAGCGCTCGACGCGACGGGCGCGCGCCACGGTCTGCTTGTCCTCGTCGGACAGCTCCTCGACGCCGAGGATGGCGATGATGTCCTGCAGGTCCTTGTAGCGCTGCAGCACCCGCTGCACGCCACGCGCGACATCGAAGTGCTCCTGCCCGACGATGTTCGGGTCGAGGATGCGCGATGACGACGACAGCGGGTCCATGGCCGGATAGATCGCCTTCTCGAAGATGCCGCGGTCGAGCGCGACGACGGCGTCGAGGTGGCCGAAGGTAGTCGCCACGCCCGGGTCGGTGTAGTCGTCGGCGGGCACGTAGATGGCCTGGAAGGACGTGATGGAGCCCTTCTTCGTCGTGGTGATGCGCTCTTCCAACTCACCCATCTCGGTCGCCAGCGTCGGCTGGTAGCCCACGGCCGAGGGCATGCGTCCGAGCAGCGCCGACACTTCCATGCCGGCCAGCGTGTAGCGGTAGATGTTGTCGATGAAGAGCAGCACGTCCTGGCCGGACTCGTCGCGGAAGTACTCCGCCATAGTGAGGCCGGTCAGCGCGACGCGGAGGCGCACGCCTGGCGGCTCGTTCATCTGGCCGAAGACGAGCACCGTTTTGTCGAGCACGCCCGACTCTTCCATCTCGACCCAGAGGTCGTTGCCCTCGCGCGAGCGCTCGCCCACGCCGGTGAAGACGGAGATGCCGGAGTGCTCGGCGGCGATGTTGCGGATCAGCTCCTTGATGAGCACGGTCTTGCCGACGCCCGCGCCGCCGAACAGGCCGACCTTGCCGCCACGCACCAGCGGCGCGATGAGGTCGACGACCTTGATGCCCGTTTCGAGCACCTGGACCTGCGTCTCCTGCTCCTCGAACGACGGCGACTTGCGGTGGATCGAAGCCGTGGCCTCGTTGCCGACGTCGCCGCGCTTGTCGAGCGGCTCGCCGAGCACGTTGAAGAGCCGGCCGAGCGTCTTCGGGCCGACGGGCACCGTGATCGGCGCGCCGGTGTCGGTGACGACAGCGCCGCGGCGGAGGCCGTCGGTCGAGTTCATCGCCAGGCAGCGCACCCAGTTGTTGCCGAGGTGCTGCTCGACTTCGGCGACGATGACGCCGGCATCGGTCTTGATCTCGACGGCGTTGAAGAGCCCGGGCAGGACGCCCGCCGGAAACTCCACATCGACGACGGTGCCGATGACCTGCGAGACCCGGCCCTGGTTTGCCACTTGCGTTGTCATACTCTGCCTCCGGTAACCTCAGCGCCCCGCGGGGGGCGTGGCGAGGTCACGCATTCATCGCTTCGACACCACCGACGATGTCGAGCAGTTCCTTCGTGATCTGTTCCTGGCGCACCTTGTTGTAGATCAGCGTCAGGGTCTGGATCATTTCCTTCGCGGCATCGGTCGCGTTGCGCATGGCCACCATGCGGGCGGACAGCTCGCTGGCCTCGCTCTCGAGGATCGACTGGTAGATCGTCATCTCGATGTAGCGGGGCAGCAGCTCGGCGAGCACGCCCTGCGGGCTGGGCTCGTAGATGTAGTCGACGTCCTCCGCCGTGATGTCCTTGATCTGCTCCGGCTCGATGGGCAGGAGCTGGCGGATCGTCGGCACCTGCACTGCGGTGTTGACGAAGCGCGGGTAGAGCAGGAACACGCGGTCAACGCGGCCCGACTCGTACTCATCGGCGACGATGTGGTTGACGGCGAGCGTGTCGTTGAGCTCCGGGTAGTCGGGCATGGTGAACTCGGCGAGCAGCGGCTGACCGGCACGCACGACAAAGTCGCGGCCCTTGCGGCCGACCGTGACGAAGCTCACCGGCGTCTCCTGCTCGAGCGCGAACGAAGCGGCGCGGCGGTTCATGTTCGAGGGCAGACCGCCGGCGAGGCCGCGGTTGGGGCCGAGGAACAGGACGAGCGTGTTTTTCGCCGGGCGGACGGTGAGGAAGGGGTGCGGGTCCTCGTCCTCGGCGCGCTGCCTGGCCAGGTCGCCGAGGATCTCCATCATCTTCTCGGCGTAGGGGCGAGCCTGCAGCGCGCGGATCTGCGAGCGGCGCATCTTCGAGCCGGCGACAAGCTCCATCGCCTTCGTCACCTTGGCGATGGAGGTGACGGAGCGGACGCGCCTTCGAATCTGTCGTACGGTTGCCAATGTTGTTCCTGTTATGTCCTGCCGGAGCGGACAGGTCTGAAGACCTGTCCCTACCGGGCGTTTCCGTTTCCCGCGCGGCGGGGCGGAGCTAAAGCTCCTTCGCTACGTCCCTGCGGCCACCAGTCACCAGCGACCAGCGACCAATCGACTAGTACGGCACCGTGTTCTTGAAGTCTCCCAGGGCCGACTTCAGGAGGTTCGCGGTGTCGTCGGTGATCGTCTTTTCGTCCATGATCTTCGCGGCGATCGCGGGCTTGTTGCTCTCCATGAACTTGTGGAACGCGTTCTCGAACGACTGCACCTTTTCGACGGGCACGTCGTCGAGGAAGCCGTTGTTGAGCGCCCAGAACATCTCGACCTGCTCGGCCATCGACAGTGGCTGGTACTGCGGCTGCTTCAGGATCTCCTGCGCGCGCTGACCGCGCTCAAGCTGGCGCCGCGTCGAGACGTCGAGGTCGCTGGTGCCGAACTGCGCAAACGCCTGCAACTCGCGGTACTGCGCCATGTCGATGCGGAGCTGGCCGGCCACCTGCTTCATCGCCTTGCGCTGCGCCGCCGTGCCCACGCGCGACACCGAGATGCCGGCGTTGATGGCGGGGCGGATGCCGGCGTTGAACAGGTCGTTCTCCAGGAAGATCTGGCCGTCGGTGATCGAGATGACGTTGGTCGGGATGTAGGCCGACACGTCGTTGGCCTGCGTCTCGATGATCGGCAGGGCAGTGATCGAGCCGCCGCCGTTCTCCTCGTTCACCTTGGCGGAGCGCTCCAGCAGGCGGCTGTGCAGGTAGAAGACGTCGCCGGGGTAGGCTTCGCGGCCCGGAGGGCGGCGGAGCAGCAGCGACACCTGGCGGTAGGCCCATGCGTGCTTGGACAGGTCGTCGTAGACGATGAGGACGTCCTTGCCCTGCTCCATCCACTCTTCGGCGATCGCGCATCCGGCGTACGGCGCCAGGTACTGCAGCGCCGCCGACTCGGAGGCGGTCGCGGAGACGATGACGGTGTGCTCCAGCGCGCCGAACTTCTCGAGAATGGCCATGGTCTGCGCCATCTTCGCCGTTTTCTGGCCGACGCCGACGTAGATGCAGAGGAGGTCGCCGCCCTTCTGGTTGATGATGGCATCGATGGCGATCGCGCTCTTGCCGGTGCCGCGGTCGCCGATGATCAACTCGCGCTGGCCGCGACCGATCGGGATCATGCCGTCGATGGCCTTGATGCCCGTCTGGACCGGCGTGTCGACCGACTTGCGCGTCGTGACGTCGGGCGCGATGCGCTCGACCGGGCGGCTGCGGCTGGTAGAGATGGGGCCCTTGCCGTCGATCGGCTCGCCGAGCGCGTTGACGACGCGGCCGAGCATGGCATCGCCGACGGGCACCTCGACGATGCGGCCGGTGGCGCGCACTTCGTCGCCCTCTTTGATGCCGTCGTAATCGCCGAGCACCATGATGCCGACGCTGTCCTCTTCGAGGTTCAGCGCGAGGCCCATGACGCCGTTCTGGAACTCGACGAGTTCGCTCGATGCGACGTTCGACAGGCCGTGGACGCGGGCGATGCCGTCACCAGCTTCGACCACCGTGCCGACGTTGACCGTCTGCACTTCGGTGCCGAACTGCTGGATCTGCTGCTTGATGATGCTCGAAATCTCTTCGGAGCGGATGGCCATATCTACCTCCGGGATGCGATCCCGACTCTTCCTGTTACTTCGTTGCGCCTTCGAGCCGGCGCTTCAGCGCGAGCAGCCGCGTCCGCGTGCTGCCATCGATCAACTGGTCGCCGATGCGGGCGATGACGCCGCCGATGATCGACTCGTCGACCGCGGCGGTGACGTCGACCCGCTTGCCCGTCAGCGCCGACAGGCGCGCGGCGATGGCGGTGCGCTCGTCATCGGCCAGCGGCACCGCGGTGGTGACAGTGGCATGGGCGACGCCGCTGCGCTCATCGACCATCTCCTGGAACGCCGTCTGCATATCGCGGGCGAGGCCGAGCTTGCTGCGCTCGCTGAGCAGCCGCGCCAGGTTCATCGCCAGCGGGCTGACCTGGCCCGCAAGGCCTGCCTCGAGCAGGCGGAGCTTGTCCGGGCGCGGCACGCGGCCGCTCTTGACGATGCCGGCGACATCGGGCTCCTCCACGAAGGCAGCGATGGTGCGCAGGTCGCCGCTCCAGGCCGCGAGGGCGCCGCCCTCGACCGCGAGGTCGAAGGCGGCTTCCGCGTAGCGGCGGGCAGAGACGCTGCGAGATGCCACCTAGTTGTTCTCCCGGAAGCTCGACTCGGCGAGCGCTTCATCAATGAGCCGGCGGTGCTGGTTGCGGTCGAGCGAGGTCGTGATGACCTTCTCGGCGGCGGAGATCGTCAGGTCGGCGAACTCCTTGCGCAGCTCGGCGATCGCGGTGTCGCGTTCGAGCTGGATCTCGTTGCGGGCGCGGGCGAGCGTGGCGTCGGCGTCGGCCTGGGCCTGAGCCCGGGCGTCGGCCTGGATGCGGCTCGAGATCTCCTGCGCCTGCGCGATGAGGTTCTGCGCATCGCGGCGGCCGGCCTCGACCTGGTCCTGGACCTGTCGCTCGGACTCGGCGACCTGGGCCTTCGCCTGGTCGGCGGCACTGAGGCTCTCGCGGATGCGCTCGCTGCGCTCGTCGAGCATCTTCGTCAGCGGGCCCCAGGCGACAGCACGGAGCACGACGAGCAGGATGGTGAAGTTCACCAACTGCGCGACGAGCACCGGCAGGTTGATGCCGAGGTCGGCGATTCCAAGGATGATCATGTTCGTCTCCTGACGGACGTAGAACCCAGAACCTAGAACCTAGAACCTAGAACCTGGGCCGGTGACTCCGAGCTAGAAGACGAAGCCGATCATGACGGCGACGACCAGGGCGTAAATCGCGATAGCCTCGGCGAACGCGATGCCAAGGATCATGTTCGTCTGGATGACCGGCTGCGCCTCCGGGTTGCGGCCCAGGGCTTCCATGGCCTTACCGGTCAGCATGCCGATCGCGAGCGCCGGGGCGAAACCGCCGAGGCCGATGGCAATGCCGGCGCCGATGTACTTGAGACCGATGTCCGTGAACGCGAGCAGTGGGAGAATCGCTGCGATATCCAATGTCTGACTCCTCCTTGTGGGCCCGCAACCTCACGGGCATTGCCTGTTGTCGTAGACCTCCCGCAAGCGGCGGGAAGGAACTCCCTTGTTAATGCGCGCCCGCGGGCGCAGCGTGCGCTGCCTCGCCGTGCTCCTCCTCGTGCTCGCCGTGGTCGTCGTGCGAGCTGACGGCCAGGACGGCGAAGACGAGCGTGAGCATGGCGAAGACGAACGCCTGGATGATGCCCACGAAGGTCTCGAGGCCGTAGAACGGCAGCGCGACCAGGAACGGCATCAGGAACGTCATCACCAGCAGCAAGATCTCACCGGCGAGCATGTTGCCGAAGAGCCGGAACGTGAAGCTGATGATGCGCGCCAGTTCGGCGATGAACTCCAGGATCCCAACGAAGAAGGCGATTGGGCTGCTGACGTTGAAGAACTTGGCTGCGTACTTGAACACGCCGAGCGTCGTGATGCCCCAGAACTCGATGAAGATCATCGCCATGATGGCGATCGACAGCGGCGAGTTGATGTCGGTGTTCATGCTGCGGAAGTAGGGGATGAGGATGCCGAGCCGCTTGCCGTCGGCCGCGAGCTTGTCCACGGCGTCGTCGGTGTGCGCGAGCTTCAGCTCGTCTTCGCACTCAGTCTTCTTCTCGCCGAGGAGCGTCTTGCACTCGGCGGTGTCTACTTTGATGCCGGCCGCCTTCGGCAGCGCCACTTCGATGGCGCGCTCGCGCGCGTGAACCAGTGCGTCTTCCTTCTCTTTAGTGAGCTTCTCGATCTCCTCAGCCGAGGCGCCGTGCGCCTTGGCGGCGGTGATCTCCTCAGCGATCAGGTCGACTTCGGATTCGTCGACCTCGAACTCGATCTCCTTCTGGTTCGGCATGATCATCGAGATGCCGGCCGTGTCAGCGAAGACCGCCGCCTCCTCGTGGAAGTGGTGGGCGCTGACCTCCTGCACCTTCCCGATGGCGTTGAAGAAGGGGAGGAGCGCCATCCAGTTGGCGATCCAGATGAAGGTGAAGATCGTCATGATGACGGGGAAGAAGCGGCGGCCGTTCTTCTCTCCGGCAGTGCTGATGCAGATGTTGTACATCGCTTCCATCACGGCTTCCACGACGTTCTGGAGGCCGGTGGGGATGAGGTTGATCTTCCGCGTCGCCAGGAACGCCACGATGATCAGCACGAGCACGACCGTGATCGACGTGACGTAGGTGTTGACGAGCGGGAAGGGGCCGAACTCCGTGATCGTCTCGGCTTTGATCTCGATGATCGGCTTGGGGCTCCGGAAGAAGAGGAAGCCGACCACCAGCAGCACCAGCGCGCCGAGTACGATCGCCAGGGTCTTCGGGTTCTTCTTCGGGTTCTTCAAGGACCGTTCTTTTTCTTTCTCGCCGCGCGCTCTTGCCAGCGGTTGATGTCGGCGATGGTATCCACGAGCATGCGATAGCCGCCATAGAAGGCGGCCACAAGTCCAAGTGCCAGTCCGGCGAGCGTCAGTATCCGGCCGGTGCCGAACGCCTCGTCAAGATAGTACCCGCCGATGGTGCCGCCGGCGATGCAGACGGCGACGTACGACCCGAGCCCCAGGAGCTGTACCGCGGGAGTCAGGCGCTGCATCCTCACGCCTCCCGAGCCGCTCTCGAAACTTTGAGAATCCTATCACAAGCCATCCGGGCGATCAACGTGAAAACTCGCACGAATGGCTCGCGGCGGTCCGGCTGGAGCCGCTTCCCCGCAGGCCGCTGCAAGTATGGGCCGTGGTACGCCGTCGGACAAGGGGCTGGGGGAGAACAGAGAGCAGCGAGCAGAGAACAGCGGACAGACTGCGGGCAACCGGCGGGGCTGCGATGCAGGGGGGGGCGGAGCGAGTGCCGGCGGGGGATGAGACGGGGGTTCGCGCCCTCCTAGGATTTGCGCTTGTCGAAGTCGTCGAGGTCGAGGCTCTCGATGAAGTCCTTGAAGGCGGACATCTTTTCGAGTTCCTCGGCGTTCACGCCGGCGCGGCCGGCGCGCTCGCCCGGCTCACCCTCCTTGTCGAGGAGGACGCCGGCCTTGTCGAGCACCTGCTCGTCGGCGAAAATCGGCACCTTGGCACGCACGGCGAGGGCGATGGCATCGCTCGGGCGCGAGTCAATCTCCATCGAGCCGCCGTTCACATCCAGGACGATGCGGGCGTAGAACGTGTCGTTCGAGAGGTCGTTCACGAGGACGTGGTGCACTACGGCGCCGAGCGTATCGATGACGGAGCGCAGCAGGTCATGGGTGAGCGGCCGGGCGACCGAGACATCCTGAAGCTGTACGGCGATGGCGTCGGCTTCCGCGGGGCCGATCCAGATCGGCAGATATCGGTCGGACGACTTCTCCTTGAGGATGACTACCCGCTGATAGTTCATCAGGCTTACCCTGATGCTTTCGATCGTCATCTCAATCAATCAGCCCAACCTCCATCCGAAACCGATCAAGTCTAGCCACGGCCCGGACGCGGTGTCAACGAACGTAGATTCGCCGGCATCACGCCAGGGGTGGAGGCGGCGGTCGCGAGCCCGCCGCCCATCGGCTCTCGAAATAGATGCTGAGGCCGGCGATCCCCCCCATCACCAGCGCGATGGCGGTGAGTACCGGGCTCACACCAAAGATATCGGCCACGGAGCCCGCGACTATGAGGGGGAGGATGCCTACGGCGTTGGCCAGCACGACCTGCGCGGCGAACACGCGGCCGCGCATCTCGGCGGGCGCACGCTCGTGCAGGACCGTCTGCGCCGGCGCGTTCACCAGCGCGTAGAAGAAGCCCAGCGGGCCCGCGAACGCCATCGTCAGCAGCACCAGGATGGAGAGGCCGCCGGCGCGCTGCTTGTCAAACGGATTGAGGTTATCGGTGCGCTTCATCAGGTGCGCGATCGGCTCAACCATGCTGAGGGCGATGACGAACAGTGCGAGCCCGCACATACCGATGATGACGGTCCGGTTCTTGCCAAATCGCCCGGCGATCAGCGGCAGCGCGCGCAGGCCGATGATGGCGCCGACACCGACGGGCGCGAAGATCGTGACCGCCTTGTCCGGCGAGACTTTGAGGACAGCCTGCATGTAACGCGGCACGAGCACCGCGAACAACAGCACCATCGAGCTGCCCGTGGCGTAATGGATGAGCGCGAGCGTGGCGACGGGGTCGCGGGCAAGCGTGCGGAGCGTGTGCGCATACTCGCCGGCGGCCTGCGCCAGCTGGCCGAATGTCGGCAGGGAGCGGTCCGGCGCTTCATCGCCATGATGGATCGGCGGCATCAGGAAGGCGCAGAGCACCGAGATGGCGAACATCACGGCGCCGACGACGAAGATCCACATCGGGCCGGCTGTCGGCAGCAGGATTGGCGCCAGGAAGATCATGCCGGCAAGCTGCGAGCCGGTGACCGCCATGCTGAACAGGCTGTTGGCCGCCATCAGCTGGTCTTTCGGCACGACCGACGGCACGGTGACAGCATCGGTCGTGCCGAACAACTGGCTGGCGGTGGCGAAGAAGATGCTGATCAGGATCAGCAGCAGCACGTGATCGCGCGAGAAGAGAAACGCGACCGCGAGCAGCGCGCGCGCCGCGTTGGTGTAGATGAGCAGCAGGCGCTTGCTCCAGAGGTCGACAAGCACGCCCGAGAAGATGCCGAAGACGACGGACGGCACGACGAACGACAGCACCAGCAGCGACGTGTACGTCGACCCCTTCGTCAGCTTGGTGACGAGCACCAGCAGCGTGAAGAGGATGGCGTTCTGCGCCGACTGCGAGATGAGCTGCGCGAGCCAGAGCAGCAGGAAGCTGCGGTTCGTGAGAACGGGACGCGGCTTGACCAGTGGTATGTGACGCACAGGTGGGCGTACTCCGATCGCCATCTAGTAAGCCGTCCTGGCGGGCATCGCGAGGTTCCGGGCGGAGAAGAACGCGGCGAGCAACGCGCAGGCGACGGCGATCAGGACAAAGACGGGTGCGATGCCGATGACGTCGGCGAGCAGGCCCGTGAGCAGGATCGGCGGGATCGAAGCGAGGTTGGTGAGCACCGTCTGGCCGGCGAACACGCGTCCCTGCATCTCCACTGGCATGCGCTCGTTGACGGTTGACCTCCCGACGATGTTGACGAAGGTGAACGCAAACGCCAACCCGGCGCCCAGTACCGACGAGATGATAATACGCGCTGTGCCATCGCCGAAGGGGCCCGGATCGAAGATTGCCAGCGGATTCGCAGCTTCGAGCGCGTCCCCGAAGGGGCCGACGAACGCGAGCAGCATCACTCCCACGAGCAGCGCGCTGAACGAGCCGCCGATGCTCAGCCACGGCGAGAAGCGCATCGAAACGTGCCGCGCGAACCGCAGCGCAAGCCAGACTCCGAACGCCGCCGGGGCGACAACGAAGATCACGTTCTCGGTGTTGACGCCGAGGACCTTCGTGCTGAATCGCGGGATGAGCGTTATGACGACGAGGCCGGTCGTGTTCGCCAGCACGACGATGATCAGGCTGATGTAGGAGACCGAGTCCATGCTGAGGCGGTGCCACGCTTCGGCGAAGCGCTCGCGCGTCTCGTGAATGGTGGTGGGCATGGCGCTGACCGCGCCGTTGATGCCGGGCACGAGCAGGAAGTTGAACGCAGCCACCCCGAACATGACGGCGCAGACGATCGCCAGCGCCTCCGGACCGACCGTCTTGAGGAAGATGGTCGGGAGGATCATCAGGCCGGCGATCTGCGAGATCAGCGAGCCGAGGTTATTGAGCGAGTTGGCGGCCGTGAACTCTTCGGGCTGGACGATGGCGGGCAGCGCCGCGCCCTCGGCCGGGCCGGCGAACTGCGAGCCCACGGCGAAAATGACGGCGATGACGTAGATGGCGAGCAGGTTGTCGGCCGAAAGCGCCAGCAGCACGCAGAGGCCCGCGCGGACCGCGTTCGCACCGGCGAGCACGAGCCCCTTCGGCGCGCGGTCCACCAGCACGCCGGAGATAGTCCCCAGCAGCGCGGTCGGCGCGATGTAGGCGACAACGAAGAGACTGCTGAAGAAGCTCTTGCCCGTCGCCTCCACGACCATCAGCAGCATGGTGTAGACCATGGCGTTGACGGGGATGTGCGACAGCAGCTTGGCGAGCCAGAGGCGGCGGAACGCCTCGTTCTCGAAGAGTGTGCGCTCACCGACGAGCGCCGACAGCCGGAGCATGGCGGAGCGCGTCTGCGCCATCAGTCACGCTCCAGGGCGATGCGCACCTGTTCGGCATCGAGCTCCGGGCCGCGGCTGACGAACGTCTTCAGCCGCTTCTCCAGCGTGCGGCGGCCGAGCAGCACGCGGTGGCCGCAGGCGCCGCACTTGAGTCCGATGTCCGCGCCCAGGCGGACGACTTCCCACTCGTAGCTGCCGCAGGGGTGCGGCTTGCGCAGCCGGACGACGTCGCCCATCCGGAACTCGACGATCTCGGCCATGCGTTCACCCCCGTGCGGCGGCTTCGATGGCTTCCCGTTCGCGGTTGATCTCGTCGCGCAGGCGGATGGCGGCGGCGCGGGCGGCCGCGGCGAAGTCCGCGCCCTTCGATGCGTAGGTGACGCCGCGCGATGCGCTGATCAGCAGGCCGCGGCCGCGCGCATCGATGCCAGCGCGGACGGCATCACCGAGCGAGCCCTGCTGTGCGCCGATGCCGGGGACGAGAAACGGCGTATCGGGGCAGCGGCGGCGCAGGCGCTGCATCTCAGCAGGATACGTCGCGCCGACGACCAGTCCGACGTTGCCGTGCCGCTCCCACGACAGCGCTCGCCGGGCAACCGTCTCGTATAGCGGCTCGACGCCGTCGGAGACCTGGACCTGCAGGTCCTGCAGGTCCGGCGCTCCGGGGTTCGACGTGCGGCAGACGATGAACGCGCCCCTGTCCTCGCGCTCGATCCACGGCTCGACGGAGTCGCGTCCGAGGTAGGCGTTGACGGTCACTGCGTCGAAGCCGAGGTCGTCATAGAACGCCTTCGCGTACGCGCGCGCCGTATGCTCGACGTCGCCGCGCTTGGCATCGGCCAGCGTGATGACGTGGGGCGGGATGGCGGCGAGCGTGCGGCGCAGGGCCGCGTAGCCGCGCTCCGGCCCCATCGCCTCGTAGAAGGCGACGTTGGGCTTGTAGGCGCAGACGAGGTCGCTCGTGGCCTCGATGATGGCGATGTTGAACGCGGCGACGTCGTCGATCGCCATGAGGGCGGGGGCCGGGTCGAGGCCGATGCAGAGCAGGCTGCCGCTGCGCTCCCACGCCGCTTCGAGCTTCTGCCGGTACGTCATGCTGCCGATGCTGTGCCGTCCGCCCTTTCTGTCCGCTGCAGGGTCATCCGACCGCGACATCTTCGGGGATCGAGGCGCCCGCGTCGCGCAGGCGCCGGCGCAGGGCCGCGAAGGCCGCTTCGTCACCACTCGTAAGGTACCGCACGCGGCCACCGTCGGCGCGCGGATTGCGGAGCTTCCGTTCGCCAAGGACGCGGACGGCCTGGCGCGCGACGGCCTCTGAGGGCTCGATGACGAGGACGCCCTCGCCAAGCTCGCGCTCGATGACCTGGCGCAGGAAGGCGTAGTGCGTGCAGCCGAGCACCAGCACGTCCGCGCCCGAGGCATCGAGGCGGGCAAGGTAGCGGCGGAGCAGCGCACGGGTCGCCTCGTCGTCGATGGCGCCGGCTTCGACGCGCTCCGCGAGGTCCGGCGCTTCGATGGTGTCGACCGTCACCTCCGCGCCGTAACGGTCGATGAGCGCGGCGAGCTTGTCGCCTCGGGCGGTGCCGGGAGTGACGAGCAGGGCGACGCGTCCGGAGAGCGTGGCGGCGGCGGCCGGCTTCAGGGCCGGCTCCATGCCGACGAACGGCACGTCGAAGCTGTCGCGCAGGTGCGCGATGGCGGCGCTGGTGGCCGTGTTGCAGGCGACGACGATGAGCTTGGCGCCGAGCGCGAGCAGGTCGCTTGTGACGGCGTCCGCGCGAGCGCGTATCTCCTCGGCCGGGCGCGGGCCGTACGGGAACCATGCGGCATCGGCGTAGTAGATTAGGTCTTCGCCGGGCAGCAGGCGGTGCACCTGCGCAAGGACGGAGAGCCCGCCCGCGCCGGAGTCGAAGATGCCGATGGGTGAGGGTCTGGGCATGTTGCTGGTCGCTGGTCGCTGGTGACTGGGGACTGGTGACTGG
>Ga0209726_10001107_pt1 | contig 45315 bp, 16 predicted proteins | sample Subgrocontami54m_FD_187453 | JGI IMG/M metagenome (GOLD analysis project Ga0209726, IMG submission 187453) | Subsurface groundwater microbial communities from S. Glens Falls, New York, USA - GMW46 contaminated, 5.4 m (SPAdes) (version 3) | ecosystem: Environmental > Aquatic > Deep subsurface >...
TGGTTCGCGCCATAGCCGCCGTTTTTTTCATGCTCATAGACGATCAGGCCCAATGATTTCGCGATTTTAACCGTGTCGTCTTGGCTGCGATCGTCCACCAAAATGATTTCACTGACGATCTCGCGGGGAATATCCGCGACGGTGCGGGCCAACGTCTGCGCCGCGTTATACGCCGGCAGCACGGCCGTGACCTTCAGCGACTTATTCAGCCTTTTTCTTTCCAAGTCCTCTTGGATCGCGACCGTATCCAGGCGTTGTATTTTTTTCGCGACCACGCCGATCTGGTCATGCAGGACCACTTTCAACAGCAGGTTGCCCGCGTTTCCGATCCGGGAAACGAATTCAACCGGCCGGTAAATGAGAGCCGGATAAGTCTCGAGCCGTTTGGCCCAGTAATTCAGGGAAAAAACCCTCGGATAAGAAAAATACCGGAGCCGTTTGAAGCCGACGTCGGCGAAAAGGCGCTCCAGCGTCTTGCGTGAAAAATAAAAAAGGTGGTATTTGTTGATCCCCCACCACCGTCCTCCTAAAAAGCGGCTCAAGAAACTGTTGATGTCCGGCGTGCTGATATAAATGACGCCGTCGCTCTTCAACAATCGCCGGATCTCGTTTAAAACCGCTTTCGGATCTTCCAGGTGCTCGATCACGTCGTTCATCACGATCGCGTCAAACGACCGGTCCGGAAAGCGCGCCTCCGTCAAGAGGCCTTGAAAAACATCGATGCCGAAGTTTTCGTGACAATATTTTTTGGACCAGGCGGATAAATCGTTGCCCTGGACCTCCCAACCCTGGCGCTTGGCCTCATCCAGAAAAAACCCGGGGCCGCACCCCACATCCAGCATTTTTCCCTGCTTTTTAAATTTCGTGATCTTGGATAAGACGATCCTCGCCTGCGCCCGGCGGCCCCTTTCTTCCTTAATATACTCGAGGTCCACCATCTCCGCGTAGTCCCCGACGATCTGACCGGCGCCGTCGTCCGGAACGGCGTAAACCAAGCCGCAGCCCATGCAGCAGACGATCTTATCCGGTTTTTCCAGATGATTTTCCGAAATGGCGTAATGGGTCTTAAAAATTTTGAATTTACCCCGTTTTCTTTCCTGATGGATGAGGAAATAGCGGGCAGCGCCGCAAAGATTGCAGGTGATATGTTTTAGGTGTTTCGTCATAAGTAGACGCGTGAGGGTGGCATCAGGAGGCTGATGGTAACATTTTTGATAAGACTTTTCAATAAACCGCGCGGCCTCTTTAACTCTATGACCAATAATCCTAGAGATATTTCCGAAGTTATGTTAGAATTATTTTTGATGATAAAACCTATTGATCCGGATTCCGCAAGCTTCCCTTCTTCAGAAAAAGTTTACTTGAAGGGTTCTCTTTATCCCGAACTTCGCGTTCCAATGCGTCAAGTCCGGCTCGAAGAACCCAACGGCCCCCTCCATGTGTACGACACGAGCGGCCCTTACACGGATCCGGCCGTAAAAATCGATCTCAAAAAAGGGTTGGTTCCGACGCGCCTGGCGTGGATCAAACGGCGGGACGATGCCGAAGCCCGCCTGCCGCCTGCCTGCCGGCCAGGCAGGGACGGGCAGGGGTCGCGTTTCCTGAAGGCCAAGCCGGGCCGGAATGTCTCGCAGATGCACTACGCGAAAAAAGGCATCATCACCGAAGAAATGGAATACATCGCGATCCGTGAAAATAGGCTGCTCGACGGCCTCGCGGCGGAAACTTCGCGGGCCCAGCACGCGGGAAACAGTTTCGGCGCTTCGATCCCGGTGAAAATCACGCCGGAATTCGTCCGCCAGGAAGTCGCGCTCGGCCGCGCCATCATCCCGGCCAACATCAATCACCCGGAATTAGAACCGATGATCATCGGGCGTAATTTTCTGGTCAAGATCAACGCCAATATCGGAAATAGCGCGATCTCGTCTTCGGTAGAAGAAGAGGTGGAAAAAATGACCTGGGCCACCCACTGGGGGGCGGACACCGTGATGGATCTTTCGACCGGCAAAAACATTCACGAGACAAGAGAATGGATCATAAGAAATTCCCCCGTTCCGATCGGGACCGTTCCTATTTATCAGGCCCTCGAGAAAGTCAACGGAAAGGCCGAGGAGCTCACCTGGGAGATGTACCGGGACACGCTGATCGAACAAGCCGAGCAGGGTGTGAGTTACTTCACGATCCACGCGGGGGTGCTTCTGCGCTACATTCCACTCACGGCCAAACGCGTCACAGGGATCGTCTCGCGGGGCGGCTCGATCCACGCCAAATGGTGTCTCGCACATCACAAAGAAAATTTCACCTACACGCACTTCGAGGAAATCTGTGAGATCATGAAGGCCTACGACATCAGCTTTTCTCTCGGAGACGGTTTAAGGCCCGGCTCCATCGCCGACGCCAACGACGCGGCGCAGTTCGGCGAATTGGAAACGCTCGGGGCACTCACAAAAATCGCCTGGAAGCACGACGCGCAGGTCATGATCGAGGGGCCGGGGCATGTGCCGATGCAGCTCATTAAGATCAACATGGAAAAACAGCTCGAGGAATGCGGCGAGGCGCCTTTTTATACGCTGGGGCCTTTGACGACGGACATCGCGCCGGGATATGACCACATCACTTCCGGCATCGGCGCGGCGATGATCGGCTGGTACGGTTGCGCGATGCTTTGTTACGTGACTCCGAAAGAACACCTGGGACTGCCGGATAAAGACGACGTGAAAGCGGGCGTCATCACCTATAAGATCGCGGCGCACGCGGCGGACCTGGCCAAAGGCCACCCGGGCGCTCAAGAAAGAGACAATGCTTTAAGCAAAGCGCGCTTTGAATTCCGGTGGAAGGACCAGTTCAATCTGTCGCTCGACCCCACGACCGCCAAATCGTTTCATGACGAGACGCTTCCGCAGGACTCCGCGAAGGTCGCGCATTTTTGTTCGATGTGCGGCCCTCAATTCTGCAGCATGAAGATCACGCAAGACGTGCGCGACTACGCGGCGAAGCTCGAGCTTGATGAAAAAGCGGCGCTGGAACGCGGCCTCGAAGAAAAATCAAAAGAATTCAAGGACAAAGGGTCGGAAATCTACCAGAAGGTGTGACCGATCGGATCTATCGGTAGTGAAATCCGAATTTAATCTCTACTTCATCCTTCCCCATTAACGCGAGCATTTCTTTAGGCACCTCCCCAAATCCGGAAGCGCGCTGGATCGCGTCCATGCAAAAAGAGGCAAAAAGAGGACTGCCTTGGCTTTCAACCACTTTCACGATCTTGACCTCCCCCTTTTGATTTAAGGTAAAACTGATGACCGCGTCCGCGGATTTGAAATCCATGGGATATTTGAACGCTAGATACGGAAACCACGAAAGCCATATCTTTTCTTTCAGGTTTTTCATGTAAACGCCCATGCCAGAACCTGTTGCCTCAAAAGAGGTTACGCCAAATAGCTCCGCCCCCTTTGATTTGGATTTGGTCATCTCCTGAGTCGTGATTTTATCGTTCCCGGTTAAACTTTGAACGCCGGCCGACGGGTTGATCAGGGGCTTGGCTTCCGATTCGGTGACGCTCTTCTGCGGCGACAGCATCGGAGCGTCTTCGGGTTCTTTTTGTCCGTTTTCATTTTTTTCAAGGGGGGCGGGAGCGGCGGGAGCCGCCTTTTGTTCTTCTGAGGGCTCGGACTTTGGCTGGCTCGGCTGTGAAACAGCGCCCCGATACTGGGCTAACTGGTCCACGACTCCTTGCGCTTTAATGTTCGGAGTGCCGTTCAGTCCCGACTTATCTTCCCGGCTATCCCGGTTCAACGCGTCGCGGTCGGAAATTTTGGAAGATTCTTCTGGCAATCGAGGAAGAGCTTGCGGAGGCGCTTCGACAAACTCAAACTGCATATTTCTGTCTTTTTGCTTTAAAATTCTCTGTTGTTCTTCTGTCGGATTGGATTGTCTCAGGGAGGCCGCGTAGTCCAAAGGAAAAAAGAGCGCGCCGTGAATCACGAGTGATGCGGAGATTAACCCCAGTCCCGAAAAAAACCGTCCCGGATTCATGATCGGTGAATTCTCCTGTTAGTAAGTTCCTCGCGCGTCTTCGGAAATACGGGGGGTCTTGTTCGGGCGCGGCGGCTTTGTCCGGTCCGGAATTTCCACTTCGACCTCTCCTTGCATGACCAGCGCCTGACAGCCCAAACGGTGAGGCGCCTTCAAATCGAAAGCATCTAACACCTGCGACTCCGCGTCTTCTATGGGAGAGAGATTCTCCGCGCCTTTTAACACTTGGACCCGACAGGTGCTGCAGGAGGCATTGCCGCCGCAAGTGTGATAAAGCGGCACCCGGTGCTCCAAAGCGGCTTCCAAAATGGAAAGCCCCTGCGGAATTTCCAATGTCGTATTTTTATTTTTGTTTTTAAAGTTGAGCTTTGTCATTGATTATTTTTCAAAAACTCCAGGATTTCTTCCGCATGCCCCTCGGGCTTGACCTTCTCATAGATCTTCTCGATCTTGCCGTCTTTGCCGATCACAAAAGTCGTGCGGGCGACGCCCATGTATTCCCGGCCGTACATGCTCTTCTTGACCCAGACGCCGTAGGCGCCGCAGACCTTTTTGTCCTCGTCGCTTAAGAGGATAAAAGGGAGCTTAAACTTTTCTACGAACTTCTGATGAGAATTGACGCCGTCGGGGCTGATTCCGAGCACTACCGCGTCGGTTTTCTGTATCGCCTTCACGGAATCCCTGAAACCGCAGGCCTCGACCGTGCAGCCCGGCGTGTCGTCTTTGGGATAAAAATATAGAACGACCTTCGCCTTGCCCTTGAAATCTTTTAGCGAAACATTCTTCCCGTCGCTCGCCGCCAAACTAAACTCCGGTGCCTTGTCCCCTTCTTTCATCGCTTCGCCTCCTGTTGTATTTATTATAGATTGTTTAGCCAAGAAAGTCATCAGGCGCGGAGCCTGTAGTTCGTATCGTCACCAAGCCGTCAAGGATTATTCCTCCGCGGACACGCTCCGGCGCCCCTCCGAGGCGCCTCGCTCGGTGGATCCGCTCGTGGTGTCAAGATCAGTGTTCCATGGCACTCGCGGATTCCAACGGTCCGCTTCGGAACAATCCTTGCCGGCTTGCCCATACTCACCACCCGCGCCTGGATAGCTTCGTCATGCCCTAAGAAAGAAAATCCTCCTTCTTCGCAAAGCGACTAGGACTTTTTCGAGCGCTGATGAGCCTGAGGTAAATGGTAAGGGGAGACGCCAAAAATCGCATGTTTTCTTCGATTTTTGGCGAGGGGCCTCCCCACCATTTACCGAGGGTTCATGCGAGAAAAAGTCCTAAGCTCCGTTATCAAAAACACGAGCGGAGCGGGAGCTTCAAGAAGAAGGAGGTTTTTCTTTCTTAAGCAGGGATAATCCTTGTCGGCTAATCTTCGAGAGGCCAGGCGGTGATTTCGAGTTTGTTGCCGTCGGGATCGAGAAAGTAGACTGACCAGGATTTTTCTCTTTTTTTGGAGAATGTGATGGGAACTTTTTGTGTTTTTAATTCTTCGATCGCCTGATCAAAATCCTTCGTGCTAACGCGAAAGGCGAGATGGTTCCCTCCCATGCCTTGGTCCTGTAATAAATGTTTTTCCTCGCCCTTGCCTTGAATGAGTCCCACGAGCGATCCGCCGCAATCCAGGAAATATTCGATCCCCGGCTTTGAATATTCCCTCTCGGTGATTTTCAGGCCCAGGACTTTCGTATAAAATTCAAGCGACCGTTTCAGATCAATCACATTGATCGCAACATGGTCAATCCCGACGAGCCGCATTAGAGCTTTTCCTTTCTTTCGATCTTCCTTTTTTTAAATACCAGATATTCCCCGTAACCGGCGGCCTTGGCGAGAGCGTAGGCTTTGTCATAATCCCGGCCGACGTCATTGGGGTCATGAGAATCCGATGAAAAAGTGATCGGAACACCCGCTTGCTTGTAAAGTTTCAGGACGGTGAGTGAAGGATAGATCTCGTTCACCGGTTTTCTTAAGCCGGAGGTGTTGATTTCGACGGCCACTCCCGTTTTCTTGAATACTTGGGCTGTTTTTTCGATCTCCCCCGTCAGATCCGCGCTCGGGCGATGCCCGAATTTTTTCACCAAATCCACATGACCCATGATGTCGTAGAGCCCCGACTCCGCCGACAAGCGGAGCAGCTGGTAATAATCCCGGTAAACGCGGTCCACGTCTTTGTCCTTCCACTTGATCTTCTCTTCGGGGTCGTCAAAGGCCCACGCGTCGATGAAATGAACGGAGCCGATCACAAAATCGTAAGGGTAGCCCGAGAGGATGGCCTTGGTTTTGTCCTCAAATCCCGGGACAAAATCCGCCTCGATCCCGATCTTGATCTTCAAATTTTTTGTTTTTTTCTGAACTTCCTCCATCATTTGATGATACAGAGGAAGCTGCGTTTGATTCATCGTGTACCGCGCGTCCTCATGCGTCACGAGCGGCGCGTGGTCGGAAAACCCTATTTCTTCCAAACCGACCTCCATCGCCCGCCGGACATACTCATCGGGACTTCCCACCGCGTGCCCGCAAAGCGGCGTGTGCATATGATAATCGACTTTGGGGATCATGTCCTAAACCTCGCCGGAGACAGCGCTTTTAAAAAATTATCCTTTTTTCTTTTTCCCGAGACAAGACCGGCGACCAAATTGCCGACGGAAAAACTAGTGGTCACCCCATGGCCTCCGAGGCCCGCGACCCAAAAAAACCCTTTTAATTTCGGATCTTCGCCGATCACAAACCGGCCGTCGGGCGCCATCGTCCTTAATCCCGCCTTTCCGTGGCCGATCTTGATTTCGGAAAAGTTTTTTGAAAATCCTTTTAGTTTGCGCATCAGATTTTGTTTCATCCGCGGATCCACCGATTCCGCGACCCCGGGCCGCTTGCCGAATCGAAGCTTAAAAGGCTGTTTGTCGCAAGGGCTGAGCAACAGTCCCCGCTGGAGGGGACGAAAATAAAAGTGACGGCTCACATCCCACACAAACGGCCAACGCCCCGCGGAGTTTCCAAATGCTTTTGTTTCGTATAAATGCCGACGGTAAGCCACGAGCGGGACCGGCACCGCACCCGCTATTTTGCCGACGAGGCCCGCCCAGGCCCCCGCCGCGTTTACCACCTGTTTGGCAAAAATATTTTTATTGCCGGCCTTGATCAAAAATCCGCCGCGTTGTTTTTGGATACGGCTCAAACGGCAACCGCGAAGCACCGGGATCCCCCGCTTTTTTAGCGCGTCCAAAAAACCGTCCAAGAGCGCCCGGATCTCGACAAACGCGTCGGTCGGACAAAACAAAGCGGCCTCAAAATCCGCCTGCTTCAAAATGGGGACCAAATTCGCTGAGCGTTCCTTCGACAACCACCGATAGCCCAAACTCATCTTTCCTAAAGTCGCCGCCGTTTTTTTTAATTCCCCGACGCCATTTTTCTTGGCCAATAACAAAGAGCCGTTGGATCGGAAGGAAACTCCTTTCCACCGGCTCGCCTCACGGCTCAACCGCTTTCTTCCGTCAATGGCCAGACGAGCCAAAATCGGGTCTTCGACCGCCTGCCGGATCATGCCGGCATTTCGTCCCGAGGAGTGCCCCCCCAATTTTTTGTCTTGTTCGATCACCAAGACGCTCTTCTGGCCCCGTTTGGACAAGTGATACGCGGTGGAAAGTCCGGCAAAGCCGGCGCCGATGATGACCGTTTCTACCGGATAAACTTTCATGAAACTTTTAACTCAATAAACCGTTTAAATGGTGCAAGAGTTTTTCTTTCCCGGACGCCGAAACGGAACAACCGGCCGCGTTGTGATGTCCGCCGCCGCCAAAAATTTTGGCGATCTGCGCCACATTGATCCCGTAGCCTGAACGAAGGCTGACCCGGTAACTTTTCTTTTCCGTTTCCCTGAATACGGCCGCGATCTTGACGCCTTCAACCGCCCGCAGATCATCCGCCACCGAATCGACGTCGGAAAGCTTGGCTCGAAAACGTTTGAAATCTCTTTGATAAACGGTGGACCAGGCGATCGCACTATCCTCGGAAAAATGGGCTTGGGAAATGCAAAACCCGGACAACCTGGCCGTCGACCGGCTTTTTTTCCAATAGGACTCCTCGATCAAGTATTGAAGGTCGATGCCTTTTTTAATCAGTTTACTGCAGATCTCAAAAGTTTTTGGCCGGATATTCGAGAAGCGAAATGAGCCCGTATCCACGATAATGGACGTCAGAAGACAAGTAGCGATATTCGCCGTGATGTCGACGCGAAGCGCCCGGATCAGTTCATAAACGATCTCCCCGACCGCCGCCGCGTCGTCCTCGAGAACCTGGATCTTGCCGAACGCGTTTCCAAAATCATGGTGGTCGATCTGGATCGTGACCTTGGAACGAAAAAAAGGCGTCCTCATGAGGCCAAGTTGTTTGTCGCTCCCGCAATCCACGGCGATCGAGACATCCGCGGTTTCGGAGGTGCCGGATAAGATCAATTCACTGCCGGGTAAGAATTGAAAACGGGACGGGACGCCGTCCTGGCTTAGCAGGATCACCTTTTTTCCCGCGGAGATCAACGCGAGCCCAAGCGCCAGAAGGCAGCCGATCGTGTCGCCGTCCGGATTGACATGCGCGGCGACGATGATCTTTTTTGCCTGGTGAATCGCGCGGACCGCTTTTTTGATGTTTTCGTCCAAACCCTTTTTCATCGTCGTTTATTTCTTTCGAATGTAGGCGTAACTTTTAAATTTGCCGCCCTTAAAACCCAAACAGTCATGGCCGGTCGCGCGGCACCAAACTTCCAAATCCGGTTCCGCTCCCGGATCGGTGAACAACACTTCCAACACATCCCCGATTTTCAAGCGTTCGATTTTTTCTTCGGTCATCAAGATCGGCGCCGGACACAGGTGCCCGCTGCAATCCAATTGATGTGAAATTTTTATATTACCTAACTCTTTTATTTTCAATTAGTTATGATTCACCTATTGAGTCAACCGGATAATATTATAACATAACTCTATAGGTATTTCTTGCAGATTTTGCGGAAGTTGCAGTTGTCGCAGAATCGGGTATTTTCGGTGAACGCGAACACCTCTTCCGGCATGGGGATATTCTTCTTCGGATCGGCCAGCAAGCGCTTCATGTCCGCGATGCCGGCGAACAGGGTTTTCTTGGCCGCTTCGATCGCGCTTTCACTCAAAAGCTGGCCTTTTTTTTCGGCCGGACTTTGCGTGAGATTAAAAAGATAGGTTTGGATCTTATTTAAAGGGACTTTCCACTTTCCCATCGCGTACATCGCGTAGACGGCCATCTGGATCGAGGCGCCTTCCGACGGATCGGGTTTGCCGGTCTTCCAATCGTAGATTTCGATGAGCTCGTCTTTTTTTCTGGCAAAATCAAGCTTTACAAAAATTTTATTCCCCTCGAAATCAAATTCCTCCAGGTCCTCGATCACGAGCCAGCGGGCGACATCGTCGTTTAAGAGCTCCTGATAAAGCGAGGAATCGAAAAAATTCTTAAGGCACTGCGCGGATTCCTCATGGATTTTTTTCCAAGTGGCGTCCGCGACCGGCTTTTCGTATTCATGCTCAAAAAGCCCCAAGGTTTTTTTGGGTTCTTCAAGATACTTCTTGGCTTTGGAATCGCGATAATCCAGGCGCATCGTGTCCGTTAGCTGCACGGCGGCGCTTTCGTAAGACAAGGGGGCCTTAAAACGAACGGATTTAAGGACATTCTCGATCAAGTGATGGACCGTCTCGCCTTTCCAGGCCCAGCGGTTTTTTAGATTTTTGAGGACATACGCGAGGCGGGCGTCTTTGGGCGCATGGCGGTCCCACCCTCCCCAGGAAGCGTATTTATCGTAGAAATATTTTCTCTGACATTCCCGGAACTGTTCTTCCCGGGACTTGGACCATGAGAAAACATTTTCGAGAGCCATTCACTTCACGATCCCAGTTTCAAGCCACTGATACTTTCCTTCGAGCATGTTCCGGCCGATCTTGTAAATCATCTTATCGTCGTTCTGGCGCTGGGACCTGAACTCCCTCAAGATCCTGAGACGCGCCTCTTTGCAGAAAAGATCCGCCAGCTCTAAAGGCCCGCGGTCCGACGGGTTTTGGTCTACGAGATAAGTCGCCCGGGAACAGGTCGCGGCCATCGCGAAAAGATCGGTCCCGATGTTTACAAAGCGGAAAAGAACCTGCTGGCGCTTCTCAAGGCCCTGCTGATAGACGGCCATCGCCTCGAAGAGATTCCGGGCAAGTTTGTGGCTTGTCTTTTCAATGAACCGGATATGATGCTTGATCTCCGGCGAAACCCGCGCATAATTTCTCCAGCGGGAAAGATACATCCATTGCCGCGGATACCAAACGGCGTAATGTAAAAAGGCCTCGGTCATTTTTTTGATCTTTTCCCCGAATCCCGTTTTCGGATCCAAGATCGGCAGGATGCGCCTCAAATGCGGGTCCATCGCTTCACGCGCGATAAAAAGATGCATGATCTCGCTGGTTCCTTCGATAATAAGATTGATGCGGCAATCCCGCATGAACCGCTCGACCGGAATGGGCTCTTCTCCCCTTCCTTTCAAAGAATCCGCCGTCTCATAACCGCGGCCGCCGCGTATCTGCACCGTGTCATCGGCGATGCGCCAGGCCGCTTCGGTGCAAAAAAGCTTCGACATCGCGGCCTCGAGCCGCACGTCCATCTTGCCTTGGTCCACGAACGCCGAGGAAAGCCAGGTCACGCTGTCCATCGCGAAGGTGGTGGCCGTCATCAGGGAAATTTTGGAAGTAATGGCCTCATGATGGCCAATCGGAGCGCCCCATTGGACGCGCTTATTGGACCAATCTCTGGCGATGATCAAAGAACGCTTCGCCATCGCGGCGCAGGCCGCCGGCACCGTCAAACGCCCCGTGTTCAGCGTGATCAAAGCCAATTTCAATCCTTGACCGAGTCCCCAGAGAATGTTTTCCTTCGGGACTTTGACGTTGTTAAATCTCAACAGCCCGTTTTGAATCCCCTTTAAGCCCATGAACGTGCAGCGATGCACGACCTCAAACCCCGGCATAGTTTTTTCCACGATGAACGCGGTGATTTGCGATTTTTCTTTGCCGTTGACGATCTTCGGGGGAGTTTTGGCCATCACGATCAAGACATCCGCGATCGTTCCGTTCGTGCACCAGAGTTTTTGGCCGTTGATTAAATAGTAATTTCCGTTTTCAACCGGCGTCGCGGTCGTGGTCATGTTGGCGGGGTCCGATCCGATCTCGGGCTCCGTCAAGGCGAATGCCGAAACCGCGCCTTTTGCAAAAAGCGGGAGATATTTTTTCTTTTGTTCGGGAGTACCGAAGAGTTTAAGCGGCTGAGGAACGCCGATGCTCTGATGGGCCGATAGAAGCACGGCCGTCGAACCGCAGTGGCTGGCCACCATCGCGACGGCGCGGTTATAATTGATCTGTGAAAATCCGAGCCCGCCGTACTCCTTGGGGATTTTGATCCCAAAACAACCGAGCTCCGCCAGCCCCTTCATGACCGAATCGGGAATGATCCCGGTCCGGTCGACCGCGTCCGCATCGAGATTGGTTTTCAGGAAACTTTCGAGTTTTTTTAAGAATTCGTCCCCGATCTTTTTATCGGCAGGGTCCTGGTCCGGGTACGGAAATACGAGGTCCCAGCGCACGCGGCCCGTAAAAAGATCCCCGACAAAACTGGGATATTTCCAGGCGCCCTCGCGGGCCTCTTCGGCAACTTCTAACGATTTGGCTTTTTCTTTATCCTTAACGAGATCCATGAGCTAAGAAACGGATTGCTTGAAGCTCGGTCTTGCCTTGATTCGCTCGAACCAAGCGGTCATGTGCGTCAACTCGGCCGGAATGCCGCTTCCGAGGATCGGAAGCGCGGCCACATGGGGCGTGATCGCGACATCGGCCAGCGAATATTCCCCAAAAAGGTAGGGTTTGTCTTTCAGACGGTCGTCCAATTCTTTCAGGCCCGCTAAAACTTCAGCGCGCTTTTTTGCCTTAAAATCCTCTCTCTGCTCGGGCTTCGGTTTTAGCAGGCACTCAATGACCAAGAGCCCGATGTTCAAAACCATTTTCTTGTCTATTTCCGCGACAAACTTCCGGAGCTCCTCCCTCACCTTCTCTTCCTTAGGCAAGAGCGGCGGCGACGGATATTTCTCATCCAGATATTGATTGATCAAAAACGCTTCGGACAGATAAACCTCCCCGTCAATGATCGCGGGCACCGTGCCTTTGGGGCTGGCCTTTTTGAACTCGGGGGATTCTTTCACCGCTTTATCGGCGTGAACATCCACCGTCTCGTAGGGAATGCCTTTTTCGGCCAACACGATCCTCACTTCACGCGAATTGCCCGATCGCGGGAAACAAAATAATTTAATCATGGCTTGCTCGGTGTTCGCGGGTTTCATGAAATTGACTCCAAAATGTTTGGACTTGAGTTTCGGCGTCATGAATGCAATCGGGAATGCCGACGCCCCGATAAGCCGAACCGGTTAAAAATAATCCTTTGAAATTCCTCGAATCTTCTTCGATCGAACGCACGATCTCCGGATGATTCACGCCATATTGTACCATAGAGCGCGGATATCGGCTAACGGCCGAGAATAGCGGCTTATTCCCGATCCCGAGAAGCTGCGAGAGCTCCTGTTCCACGGACCGGACGAGGGCCGCGTCGTCTTTCTCAAAAATTTTTCTGCCGAAAGCGCCGCCGACAAAAGCCCGCAGCAACACAAACCCCTGGGGAGCCCGGTGTTCGAACTTCGTGCCGCTGAAACTGCATGCCACGAGCGGGCTGTTTTCCAAACGCGGGACCACGAACCCAAAGCCATCGAGCGGATGGCTCACATCTTGCCGCCGATAAGCAATATTGACCGTCGCCACCGATTCATAAAGGATGTCGCCCAATTTCCGGGCAACCGACGGCGCCGTCGGGCCTAAAAGCCGCGCGGTGTGATCCGCCGAAACGGTCAAGAACACCGCGTCAAAGACTTCCTCGGCGCCGTTCTTTAACGACAAATGCCACTTTTTTCCCTGGGAATCAAAACGCAGACCGTCGACCGGCGAATTCAGGCGCAAACTCTCTTTGGCGATTCTCTTTTTCATCTCATCCGGCAGGGTCTGCATGCCTTTGCGAAACGAAAGAAATAAACTGTAGCGCGGGCCTCTTGCGTCAGCCAAACTTCCTTTTTTGCCTTTGGACTCCCGCTTCAAACCCCGGATCACGCTGCCGTATTTTTTTTCCAGTTCCTTGAACCGCGGAAGTGCGGCTGAAATGCCCAATTTTTCCGGGTCCCCCGTATAAATGCCGGCGACCATCGCCTGACCAGCTCTTTCCAACGCCTCATCGCCGAAACGGCGGCGGATAAAACTGGCAACGCTTTCGTTTGTGTCGTTTTTCACCGAAATCCACGGCTCCATCATCATTCTGAGTTTCCCTTTCAGGGAAAAAATGGGACTTGCGAGAAAAGCGGCCGGATTCATCGGGGCGATAAGATAAAACCCTTGCGGAAGCGCTAAGAGTTTCCTGTTTCGGACGATAAAACTTTTACGAAACCGCTCGTTCGTGCCGATGATCTCGGGACCCAACCCAAGTTTTTCGGCAAGAGTAAGCGCCCACGGTTTCTCGGAAATAAAAGAATCGGGGCCTTTCTCAAGAATAAAACCGTCCCGGTTTTCCGTCTCGATCGTCCCGCCGGCACGGCCCGACGCCTCGTAAAGCACGACCTGAAGAGCGTCCCGGTGTTTTTCTTTCAATTCCAAAAGCTTGAGCGCGGCCGCCAGGCCTGAAACGCCCGCCCCGATCACCGCGACGCGCATAAGACCGCTCTTCCCATCATTTCGATGAATTTAGGGTGATCCGCCACCGTGCCTGCTCGAAGATAGCGAAGCCCCAAACTTTCCACTTTTTGCCTGGCCTCGATGTCGAGGTCGTAAAGGATCTCGGCGTTCTCGTTTGAAAAACCGGCGGGAACCAAAACGACGGTTTGAAATTTGGACCGGTCCATCGCGGCGATCGCTTCCCTTACATCGGGGGAAAGCCAGGAGTCTCTCGGATCGCCGCTGCGGCTCTGATAAGCGAACCCCCCGTTTTTAAGCCCTAGTTTTTTGGAAACAAGCGCCACGACCTCGATGAACTGCTCGGCATAACCGCTTTCCCGCGACATCGCCTCGGGGATGGAATGGGCCGAAAACAATAAAAAAACCTTGGAACGCTGCTCTTTCGAAAGCGGATTCAAGACCTCTCCGACGCGGGCCGCCTGTGTTTCGATAAAGAGCGGATCATTGTAAAAACCGTCCGTATAAGACACGGCGATGGCGGAGACACCCGCCTCTTTTTTTCCTTCTTCCACTCTCGCCACATACTTATCGAAGCTCGCGTAAGAGCGCAGAGGTGACAACACGAAACCGATCACGCGTTCAATTTTTTTTTCTTTGAGCGACAAAAAAACATCTTTAAAAGAAGGGGTTGAATGGCGGAAACCCACAAAAACCGGGAGGTTTAAACCTTGCTGCTCAAGCCAGCGTTCAAGCGCTTGTTTCTGCTTAAAGGTCGCCGCATTGTAAGGAGAGACGGCGCCGATCGCTTCATAGTGCTTGAGCACTTCCTGAAACCGGCTTTGAGGGATCTTGGTTCCTTGAAGCACGCTTTCAAGAAACGGCCGCACTTCGTCCGGTGACGCCGGCCCTCCGAAACCGATCAGTAAAACCGCTGTTTTATCTGTCACGACTCAACTCGTGCACCATGTCCACCAGCGCGATCACGTGCTCGACCGGCGTTTTTGGAAGGACACCATGCCCCAAATTAAAAATATGGCCGTCACGGCCTTTGACCGAGTCCAGGATCTTTTTCACTTCTTTTCGGATGCGAGGAACCGGCAAAAGAAGTATTTTGGGGTCCAGATTGCCCTGGATCGCTTTTTGATAACCGATTTTTTGCCAGGCCCGGTCAAGCCGCAGGCGATGGTCCACGCCGACCACGCTCGACCCCGCTCCGGCAAACGCCTCCAAAAACTTTCCGGTACCGGTTCCAAAATGGATGACCGGGACGCCCGGCTTGATCGAAGCGATCAATTGGCGTGAATAAGGCAGCACATTGCGCTTGTATTCTCCGCCGGACAGACACCCTGCCCAGGTATCGAAAATCTGGACCGCCTGAACTCCCGCGTCGATCTGCGCGTTCAAATAGCGGATGGTCGTTCGGGTGATTTTCTCCATCAGAGGATTCCAAAGGCGCGACACGCGCATCATTTTTTTCGTCTTGAGAAAACGATCCGATGCGCCGCCTTCGATGAGGTAGGACGCCAGCGTAAAAGGCGCTCCGGCAAAACCCAAAAGAGGAATCCCGGGTTTGAGAGAGCAGCGTGTTTGGCGGATCGCCTGAAGCACATACGAGAGACTGTCTTTCGGATCAATGCCGGGCAGATTTCTCACGTCCTTTTCACTCCGTATCACTTTTTTGATCGTCGGGCCATCGCCTTTCAAATACTCGAGCTCTAACCCAAACGACTCGGCGAGCAATAAAATATCCGAGAAAATAATCGCGGCATCCGCGTGGATCGTTTCCTGGGCGTGGACCGTGATTTGGGTCACGAGATCCTTGTCCTTGCAAAGCTCAAGAAACGGTTTCTTTTCCCGGATTTGGCGGTATTCCTTCATGTAACGCCCGGCCTGACGCATGAGCCAAACCGGCGTGTAGGGCGTTTTCTCAAGCCGGCAGGCCTTCATAAACACGCTGCCGTCCAGCTCCTCGCGGGCCGTCGTTTCCAAAATCGCGTCATAAACTTCGACCGCGCAATCGTTTTGCCTTTTGGCTTCCAAAATTTTCGCTGCCTTCTCCGCCGTGGCAACAACCAAAGGCCCCATTTTCGGGCTCTCGGGTTCCACATCCACGGACAATCCGAACGAACGGATCATCTCCGAACAATCCGGCCCCACCGAGGCGATGACCATTTTGCCAAAGGCATTTCGCAGTTGATCCGTGACCTTCAGTTCTCCGGCCACCTGAAATAAATGTTCCACCTGCACTGCGGTCGTGAACATCGCGACGTCGGCCTTGTTTTGAAGAATATTTCGGATGGCTTGTTTCAAAGGACCGGTGTCTTCGGGAAGCGCCCAACGGTAGATCGGGACAACCAAGAGCTTGGCGCCCCTTTCCTTCAAGCCTTCGATCAAGAGCCGGTTTGACACCCCGTATTCTTGCAACGCCACGACACGGTCTTTGACCGGAATTTTCTCTCGGTTTTCATCCAATGTCCGCAAGATTTCATGCCAAGTATTGGGTTCGGGAACGGCGACCGTGAACGGCACCTCCATCTCCTTTAATGCCCGGATCGGTTTCGGCCCCCTGGGAACGATGATGATTTTTCGAAGCGCGGATAAAATATCTTCTCTTTTGTAACGCGTCTCAAGCGCCTTCACCAAATACCGCGTTCCGACGCCGGTCAGTAAAATCAGCGTGTCTATTTCCTTCGCGAACAATTTCTCGGCGAAAAGAAAAACCTCCGGGTTATTCTCAAGAGGCACCTCCCTCATCGCCGGCGCGGAAAACGGGGTCCCGCCCTGGAGTTTGATCAGATCGCAGATCGTCCCCGCCAGGCGGCTCTCGAACGTGACGACGCTAAGCCCTTCGAGCGGCTTCTTCATAAACGGTCTCCAGTTCGTTGACCATGCGGTCAATCGAGTAAAGTTCGGTCGCGGACTGATACGCGTTCTCGACGATCGAAACGGTGAGCTTGGGATTGGCCACGATAAACTCAATCGCTTCGGCAAGCTCTTTTTCGCTCTTAGGTTCGGCCAAAAAACCGTTCACGCGGTTCCGGATCAGGGCATTGACCGCGCGGATGTTCGTCGCGATCACCGGTTTTTTCGCCACCATCGCCTCGACGAGCACGAGGCCGAATCCCTCCCGGTAGGTCGCCGGATGGACGAAAATATCGGTCACGGACAAAATGGACGTGACGTCCACCCGCGTGTCCATGATGCGCGCCTGTTTTTCGAGCCCGGATTTTCGGATCAGCTTTTCGAGATTTTTTTTCTCCCGCCCGTCCCCGGCGATCAAAAGATAAAAATCTTCTTTTTTCTTTTTCAAATCTCCGACCGCCCGGATCAAATAATCATGGCCCTTGTCCTGCACCAGTCTTGAAATGGACGTCACGACCTTCATGTCCCGGGGGATCTTCCATTCGTCGCGAAGCGCGGCCGGGTCTTTTTCGAGGAGCCGGCTCTCGAAGTCCTCGAGGTCAATCGCGTTCTGAACGATACGGATGCGGGACCGCTTCACCCGGTGGCTATTTTCTAGGTCCTCGGCGACCAACGGACTGATCGCGATGACTATTTTCCCCCAAGACCCGAAGAACCGGCGTGAGAGGCGCGGTTTGAAAAAACCATGGCAGGTCGTGACCAAAGGCACGCCGGTGAATTTTGAAACAAGACTCCCGAGGACTTGAGTGACGCGCGTATGGGCGTGGATCAGGTCGAATTTTTCCTCTTTCACAAGACGGACGAGCTTGGGCAGGGCCAAGAAAATCTTCGGATGAAACTCGTTTTTTGTGCGGATCGGAATATCAAGGCAGCGTATCCCTTTTTTCTCAAGGACCTCCTCGAAATTTCCGCCCGAGGATACGACCACGACCTCATGGCCCATCCGGACAAGACGCGAACCGGCCATCGCCAGATAGTTTGAGATACCGCCGACATTCAGATGCGTGGTCAGGTTGAGAATTTTCATAAAGGGGTATTATACACCAAACAAAACGGCTACGCCCCGCCAATAAAACGCGGCGGGGCTTCGCGCTCACAAAAGAACGGCTACGCCCCGCGGATTATTGGGATCGGACTCGAGAGTGGAAGGGTCTCGGGTTCGCGCGAAGCGTAGCCTAAATTTTGCGTTATGCCGCCGCGCCGGTGCTTGTCAGCGCTTCCTTCACGACGGTCATCCAGATCACCCATTCGACCGGCGCGATCCTGGGTAGATAGATAAACGAGCCGTCCGGCATTTTTTGCAGGAACGACGGCAGGTTATCCAGGTCGATCAAAAGAAGGGTGGCCGCTTTTAAGACGCCGCGGGCCGTTTTATCGTCTTTTCTTAAGTTAAGGAGGATCGCCTTCTCTTCTCCTTGGGTCTTGGCATCGGCGCGGAGCGCTTGTTCTTCTTCGGCCACCAGGACAAACTCATGGATATCCGCTTGGCCCAAAATGTCTTTGACATCGGAAAGGTTCGCGTCTGCCTTGACAAACCGGATGTGATTTCCAAAAACCGCCGCGTTCGCGTTCTTTTGGATGAATTTCTCCCGGTCTTCGGGCGTATTCTTGAAATCATTGGTCCTCACGACCAATGTCGCGTCGATCTTGCCGGCGGACTGCTCGATTTCTCTCGCGATGGAAGCGCTGTCTTTGTTAAAGGCCTCCAGCGTGAACGCGACATGCCTGACCTTCTCATTGATCTTGGTGACGGATTCTTTTGCGCTCAAGAGGCCCGCGCCATACACGGCTTGAACGGCCTGGGCTTGAGCGATCTCATTCAAACCATCCCGGAGAATGAATTGATCGGCTTCGAATGCCAACGTATAACGCCTCGGATGAGATAATTGGATCTGGCTCAAAATCTCATTCAGGTAATCAACCCATGCCTTTTCTTCGGCCGGAGTCAGAGAACGCGTCATGGTTTTAAGCACGGCCTGGTTTAACTGTTCCAACGCCCCAAGCTGCTGATTATTCAACCGTGACAGCGCTTGGATCAGCGCGCGCCGTGATTCTGAGGCCAATGTCGTCTCATCAATGACCACCGAGTTGGGCAGTTGAGCATTCACCGCGGCTTGGATCGAATTAAAGGTATGGTATTGAATTCTGTCTGGGCCGATAGTCTCTTTGAACCGTTCGAATTTTTCCAGAGAAGCGCGGCCGGTCGGGATAAATATGACATTGACCGCCGGAATTTGTAGGCCCAGCCGCGCGCCGGCTCCTGCCTTTATAGCCTGCGCTAAAGCGTTTGAAGGAGAATATCCTGCTTTCAAAAGCTGAATAAATGTTTCTTCGGCTTTTTGAGGATTGCTTGAAACGGCGATACGATACGCTTCGACTCTCCCAAAAGGATTCTCGCCTGTCGTGAGACGTCTGAATACGGCCTCGGCGTTTTCAGGGTTGTTTGAGGTCGCGATAACATAAGCCTCTACTCTTCCAAGAGCATTCTTGCCTGTCGTGAGACGTCTGAATACGGCCTCGGATATTTCAGGGTTGCTTGAGACGGCAATCTGATAGGCCTCTACTCTTCCAAAAGGATTCTTTCCTGTCGTGAGGCGTCTGAATACGGCTTCGGCTTTTTTAGGGTTGCTTGAGACGGCGATGTGATACGCCTCCACTCTTCCAAGAGGATTCTTGCCTCTCGTGAGGCCTGTGAATATCACTTCGGATGTTTCAGGATTCTTTGATTTCGCGATCGCTAAGGCGATCGGGACATTCTCATGGTTATCCACAAGCTTCAGAAATACCCGAACGCTAAGCGGGGGGTTTTTAGTCATATTGATTAAACTTTGAATGTTCTTAGGATTGCTCCCCAGAATTGTTTCCACGCGCGCATAATCCGTTTTCCCCCTCAAAGCATTCCACTGACGCTCCGTCACTTCGGATGTCAGGCCGGTGTTGTTGGAGTAGACATAAATATATCTTTTACGATCTTTGGATATAATCTCAAAATAATCGTTCTCGTTGATCGGGTGGTAATAGATCCGTTCGACGCGGTCTCTCAACTCATGAATGATTTTCTTGCTGCTAAAAAGACGCCTGTCTTCCTTGGAATCCCGGTATTTGGATTTGATTTCCTCGATGCGGCTTTGGTACGTGGATTTTGCCAGCCGCGCGCCTGTTTTGCCTATTTTTTCCACAGCCTCGTAAAGCTCCTTCGCAAGGCCGATCTGCCCCCAGACAATGGACCCGTGGCCGATCCCGTTCCGGTGCTCGTAATCCTGCTTCAACCTTAAAATAAGCTTGGTCCTCTGGTCCGTCTGCTTGGCGGCGATCAGGTTGATCAAACCGTCGTTGACAGGCGAAGAGAAGATGTTGGCGGCCATCCGGGCGGTCTCTTGCTCTTTCGAAAGCCCCGGCGTATGAGAGGGCTTATCGGTATCACCGGCCAACAGGCGTAACTGCGTGTCCTCCGGCTTCATGACATTCTCGTCGCCCAGGTCGATCGCCCCTTCTAAGACCCGGATCACACGATCATCTGTTGGATTAGACGCCTGCGCCAGATAATTGTGCAGGAGCGGAATAGCGGCTTCGTGCCAGCCAAATATCACGGATAAGGCAACCAAAAATCTCTCAAGACCTTCCTGTGAATCTAAATCCAGCCCATTCCAAGCCAGGACTCTTTCGTTCCAAGCGGCGTCTCCGCCTTGATTGGCATGTTGAACGGCATTCCGCAACTCCTTTGCATAATGCCGTATTTCTTCTAAACTTAAATGCGCATCAGGGCCGTCGAGATAGCGTCTCCACGCTGTTTCCGTAAGTACGTGATCCCGCATATTTTTCAATTCATAGTTACGCTCCGGAGAATTGGAAAGAGGCATTTGAGAAGTCTGGTCATAAACACGCGGCCGGAGGGCGCGGATAGTGGCATTCAAAGCCTCCGCTTGGCTTCTTAGTTCGCCGGAGGAGTCCGCAGAGGCAATCACCTGACGGATTTTTTGCATGATCGACATAAATGGAGGCGTCATCAGAGAGTTCTCATAGCCGTCAAAATAGGCTTCGTGTCTTATGCCGGCATTCAAAACCCTAAACACGGAAAGCGTTTGTTCGGGTTCCTGCTCTAAAATCTTGTTTAACTTCTGAAGCTCTCCAAAATCAACGGCGCTTTCCTTATCTTCGCTATACAAACGTTCAAGATCGGCTAAATATTTGGGTGCATCTATTGTCAGCCGCGCGCCGGTGAGAACAATATGATCAAATCTAAAATCATCCTTAGGCAGGCCCAAAAGCTCATTTTGTGCCTCTAAATTTTCTATTGCGTCTTGTGAATACATCTCTAAGTAGGTTTCGGCTTGAATCATATCCGATGCTCTGCCTTTCGCGATGACATCGGCAATAGCTTTGATGACGCTATAACGCATGGTTTCGCCGATTTTTGCCAACCACACATGCTCAGGGTCTTCATCGTAATATTTTCGCGAATCGAGCTTTTTCTTTAGGAGAAGCTTCAAAGCTTCCATTCGCGCTGTTTCCGTGACGATCGGTTGGATCAGGTCAACGGGATTGACGAAAAACAGCAACGAACCATCTAGATCCGCATGTTTAACGACCAATTCGGAACGGACATCCAATTCAGTGCTGTGGGTGGGCATGCCGATGTTTTTCTTATCAAAACTTTCAGGAAATTTCTTGATCAACCGGGATAAATTGATATACATTATCCATCCGTCTTTGTTGTTGGAGAATTCAAGCCGGCTTTTTGGCTGAGTGAGGTCCTCCCCTTGCTGCGTGTGAATATAAGGCGAGAAAATAATCTCAACCGCGTTCTCCTTTAAATAATCCAGCGCGGACTTTTTCTCACCCGCCAAAGTGAGTTGAATGATCACTTCTTCCATCAGACGGGCAAGATCATCCGGTAATCGGCCGACGTTTACCTTAATTAAACGGTACTGGCCCGACCGGGTTTGCTTCGTAGCCAGTTCAATAATTTCGGCGACACTGCTTGGTTTATATCGGAGTGTTACAAGCTCACTGGGCATCACGGCCGCCAGCCGCGCGCCGGCGGTTTTGATCTCGATTTTTTCGAAATCGGCTTTCTCTGAACTCTTCTGGCCCAAAGGCTTGCCCCAGGCATCGGACCCTGAATGAATAGATATCTGCCCGACTTTCTTCCTCTGATTCTCCAAAAGAGGTATTTCGACAATGCCGCTTGCGGGAATGGTGAAGATTTTTGGAATCAAACCTGATTGGCTGTCCGGAGCCGCTCCGGAGGGCAGCAACCTCAAATAAAATTTAGTTCCCTTTTGATCTTCCGGGAATGTGAGGCGTATCGCCGCCGCTTTGGATAAATCGATAGGCCCGTTTTTCCAAACAGAATACGCTTGGCCATTGCTCCAATTTCCTTCCGGGCCCTTGGAAATAACGGCATAGCCTCCTTTGGCTTCCGCCTTCTTTTCAACCTGTTTCTTTGGAGTTTGTTTGACAGCCGGCTTTTCTTTGACAGCTTCGGGCTTCAGATTAAATCCTCCGAATCTTTGCCACGCTTTGTCTAGCACGCCAAAATGCCGTTCTTCTGCACGGCCGGATTCGGCCTCTTTCCATCTTTCATCGGTGGCTTCAAACCAATACGCACCGGCGAGCCACTTCTCTCTATCCAACTCAGGTTTCAATTTTCTAAGCATGTTAACTTGGCTTAAATCGTCCGGCGTTTTGGCCCAAATACCCGTTTCCGCGACGACGATCGGCAGCCCGATTTTTCTGGCCCTTTCAAACATTCCTCTGATCTCCGATACATCCCCCGTGAATCCGGCGCCGCCAAAATCCACCCCGGGATAAGCGTTGAGGGCGATACCGTCAAAAGGACGATTCTTTTGTTTGATCACCTCTGCGATGAGTCTGGCTTCTTCATCGCCTAACGCTCCATTGCCCAAAAGAACAGGATGCCTGACCGGATTTTTCGGGTCTTTGGCCGTAATAGCCAGCTCGGTTTTCTTCACCGCTGAACCCAGATCACCCATAAAATCATAATAATCCGCCAAAGCCATGGGAAATACTTTCCAACTAAAGCGGCCATTTTGGACGTGATAATTTGTCTCATTGCCAAGGTCCCAATAAAGCAGCCAGGGTTCCCGGGCGTAGAGCTCGACCTGTTTTTGCACACTGCCCAGAATTTTCTGTCTTTCTCCGGGTGAATTTGCTTTGAGTTCCGGCGAACCCGGCAAATCCCAAAGACCGGCCCAGTGGCCGGCCATCACGCGGATCCCGTATAACTGATGCGCGCGCCTCAAAATCTTCTTCACCGCAGTGATGTCTTTGGAAGATTCCAAGGGCAAATAATAAAGCCGGATACTTTTGACGCCAAGCGCTTGAAGTGTTTTAGCGTGGTCCTGCCCGCGGCGCGAAAGCCCCAGTTCTTTTAATACAGGGTCGTCCGCCGGCAAGAGAGGAGCGATGAGCTCGGCTACACGGCCGTTCGTATAATAAGAAATATGGCGACTGCCTTCCGTGGGCTGATAAACAACCCCATTTAGATCGGCGGGCGGAACGATCTTTCCGCCAATTTCAACCTCGACGGCTTTTTCAGCCTTGTTCCACACGAAGCGCACGACTTCCGCTATTAGCGGTTGTGCCATCGCAAGAGACGCGATAACAGAATAAATACCCAAACGGATCCATTGTGCCCATTCGCTTCCGCTCAGGGCCAGCCGCGCGCCGGCCGCTGGTCTACCTGTAAATCGAAAATACCCAAGCAGAGGAAAGTGATCGGACACCGGATCCTCCAAAGAATCCTCAAGGCGGACATAGGCCGGTTCAACACCCTTGGAGTAAAGATTGAGCGTCATTTTGGATTGGTCCACAAGAGAACCGGCCAAAGGATGCCCGGGCCATAGCGTGTTGATCGGTAGGCCTTGATTCAATTCATAAACGGCGTTGCGAAAACCTGGATCTTGTAAGTGGCTTGCATGGTTCATGTTTTCACGATTATTCGCCGGATTGAAATCGCCGGTCAAAACGACGGGTAATTTCTTTTGATTCACCAGCTGAATAAACTGAATGAGTTGTTCAATTTGGCTGTGACGCGTGGCCGAATTGGCCGGATCAGGATTGAGGTGGGTCGTAAAAACATAGAATTCCCGTCCGTTCGTTTTTAATTTAAACTTGCTCCCCAGCAACACGCCGCCGCCTGAAACGTTTTTTAAGATCATCTCGCCTTTTGTTTCGACTGCCGAAGCGTCATAAAGAATGGCCATCCCTTGAACAAGGTCTACCGGAGAACTGGGCGACACCATGAAAAAATGCGGCCTGTAAAAATGCATGATGGGCTGGCCGAAATTTGGCAATTGATCCGCGATGATCTGAGCGGTGTTATACGGGACCGGATCGCCCTCCCAATCCTTCACGATGAGATTCGGGATCTGGACTGCTTCTTGAAGCGTCACAAATGTCGGGGCGTCCCTGCGGATCTGATCGATAAGATGCTTTTGGCGCAGAAAACTCGTCGCCGGCTGGCCTGAGCCCGCTTCTTCAATGATTTGGTTGAGATCCTCAATATCGTTTGGAATAAGCGCATTCGCTTCGTAGACTTTAATTCCGTTGCCACTGCTTAGCGTGGGTTGAAAATCTCGTTCAAACGCCTCTTCCAATGCTCTCCTAGCGGCTCGAAGCTCTTCGATCTCCGGAGCTCCGATACCCTTCTGCTGTCGTAATTGATCTATTTTTTTATTTAATACGGCCGTCGATCTAACGATCTCACGACCATTCGTCAGCCGCGCGCCGCTCGGACTAAATTCAAGCACCTGCACGCCCGGATCCCGGATGATCAACCCAAGGCCATGAGTTTTGATGTCCCCCACTCTATAGACCTCGTAGATATTCCCATGTGTCGGCTCGATCACCTGGACTTGATCGTCGTCGGATAGATTGAGCGGCCCAAAGATTTTTTCAAAAATGGCCGCATCTTTCAGTTTCCCCAATGTTTGGATGTTGTGGCCTTTGCGCATTCCCGTATCAACCACAACAATTTGTTTGCGCTCACCGTTCTGCAATGCAAATGCCTGAAGATCGGCATGATCCGTTTCGGCAAATTGTTCCATGCCCTGCGCCTTAAGTTGCTCGGCCAATTCTTTACGAAGCCATTCATTGGTTAAATAGTAAAAAGCCTTGCGGTCGCCGGCCAAATAGCTTTTCAATACGGAGTTAGGATCTTGTTTTCTATGATAAGCGCCTGCCATTTGTCTGAAATACTCGCCGGCGGTGACCGAAGCGTCAATCACCCGGCTGATCTTGATCGCCGATTGCGAATATTTCGCGAAAGCCGTCGGATTGGTTTTATAAAGATTCGTGGCCCAAAGCATCACTTCAAGATACGCGTCGGGCGACGCATCTCTGGGGATGATCGTATTTCCGGAACCAGGCACGGTTCGGTCTAAGATGACCCCTTGGCGTTGAATAATTCCCTCTATCCAGGGTGGGCCCATTTGCAACCCGCCGTTGGCGGCGATATCCGACTCGGTATATTCAGCTGCGCCGGTTCGACGGTCCGAGTCCTGCACCTGAATGTGCGTTCCGGCCATCAACTCGATTTGCTCGTCTAAACTCCAGCCGGAAATCACAATGAGGCGGCCTGGATATCCTAACGCGTTTGCCTCCGCTTCCAATTTCTTTAAGTCTTCCAGCATATAGGCTGTGTGCGGTTGCTTATTGGCGGCTAAAATAACATTCACGCCCGATTTGAGTAATTCCATGACATTTTCCCTGGTAAATGCCCTCTTTCTACCCGCCTTCTCCGGAACTAAACGGCCGAAATAAGCCACAACGGGTAAGTCGGGATTCAAATCCTTGAATCCGGGGTTTAACTTCATCAGTTTTTCGTTTTGAGCCCATCGGCGGATCACTTCCTTTTTGGTATCAATGATGGCTTGCTCGGACGGCAGCTCCGGATCCTCATTCGAAAATAGTTCTTTCATGACTTTACGGAAATGGGCCGAAGAAACCGGGCGATTGTCTCCGTTCGTGACCGAGATCTGCGGAACACCCGGATTCGAGGGGCCGACCTCTTCGCGCTGGGTCGCGCTGACTGTCGTCGAGAGATCGGAAGAACTCTGCGCAGCAGTTGTGAAGTCCACTTGATTTATACTTTCATTCACTGCATATTCGTTCCAAGGATGTTGAATATCCATGTTTTTCAACGTATCAAGACCGTCGGATATTTGCATATGCATACGGTTAAAATAAGTATGCGTCGTATGAACGATCACCGCTTCCTTTAGCGGCGAATCGGCAGGCAGCTCTTGGACAGTATTTAACCATACCCTTAGCAGTAGAGGGCCGAGTCCGGTCTGGCCGTCATTGAAAAACAAAACTGGAGGCTTATAATTGGCCCCTTCCTTATCGCGTTTTTGCCTTTCCAATTGGTCCGCCAGCATGATAGAAGACTTGGATAAAAATTCCGTAAATTCTATCTGAGAAGACGTGCCGTGTTGCTTATACATGTACATGAGTCTGGTAAAATAATTACCTGAGTCTTTCAATAAGAATTCTTGAATACCTAAAGGATTTCTGCCGGCATAAACATTCACGTTGACGGGATTATTTTGGACAGTGATCTGCTGTTGATAACTGGGATGTTGATCATCGGGCAGTCCAAGGATCGGGACCGGTAACTTCGAGTAATCAACCGGTCGAATATCAACTTCCATATGTTTATGTCCGTTGGCGTCGATGACTTCGCGTTCCGCGGTTACCTCATTGTATTTGGGTTGTATTGTATTGATTCCGGCATGGCCTGCGGCAAGGCGATGCATTTGACCGGTATGGTAGATCATGACGCGGCCCAAACCGCCTCCCACCTTCGAGATTTCCGCGGAGATCGCATAAATCGATGCGCCCTCAAGCTCAGGCGCTTGTTCCTGCAGCCAATGTTCCGTGTCTTCTTCTCCGAACATCAACAACACGGAGTTCAGCGCCGGGTGCCGGCGTAAATTGTTGTTCTTAATAAAACTTATAAGCGATCTTTTCAACGGCTCATCCATCAAAACAATCGCTTTCATAGGCGGCCATCGGCTTTCTACCGGATCACGGTACCAAATGTCGGTCGCGAAAGCATACGCCTTCAAAATATTCGTTAACCGTTCCACAGCTCCTGGTTCGGCTTTGTCCAGTTGCCGTACCGCTTGCTCCAGCTCTTCCTTTATATAGTGAACCGCTTCGACTTTTACCGCCATCGCTTGCGGAGTGACCCCACCTGCAGGCGCGTAGCCTTCACCTTCATGCTTCAGCAGGCCAATTTGGACAAGATAATTGAGTTGTTCTATCGTTGTATTGTCTTCTGTCGGCAACCCTTCATTGGCGAGTTTGTTATAGACCGCAGGAATAATGTCGCGTATGGGCAGCGACGGCTTGGTCTTCAAACCTTCAAGAACGATCGAGCCCACGACATTCAGACGGTGCCAGTTTGGCGTTAGATCGCCGACTCCTTCCAATAAGTCGTCCTTATAATTTCTCGCCAACCGCGCGCCACCGGTCCTAATATCAAGCGTTTTGCCTTCCGTGCCGGCATGAGCAGCCGTCACAGGTCCGGCCGTCGGAAAACCGCTTTCGATCCACTGGCGTAACGGATCGGCGTCTGTTATCTCCGGAAATATGTAAATGCCTGTAAAGCCGTTATGAGACAGATGCTGTTCCAACCGTTGTCTTTCGTTAATACCGAGCGAATTAAGCAATGAACGTGTATGGCCCGGGTGAGTTTCGTCCTCGTAGATTTCATAACCGGATTGGGAGCCCTTTGGAGTCTGAAAATCGATCTCGAGAACGCCATTCTCAGAAGTCGCGGTGATATCGCCATATTTAGCGTTTTTCGGCAAAATAAGAGCCAGACGATTGGCCAACTCGTAAGGACTATGCGCCGCCGGAAGGCTGATCTCATGTGCTTGTCTCTGGTTAGACCCAAACACAACGCGAATAGGCAAATCCACAGCAGAACCTTTGCTTTTTAAATACTGCACCTGATCCATGACTTCATCGACGGCTTCATCCGTAGTCAAAAATCTTGTCGTGTTTTCTCCGGGTTGTAATTCCAACCAATTTCTTTTATTAAATTCATCCATAGCCCGCTGCAAGTTATCCCGATTGGCTTGAGGATTGGATGTCTGACGCCTCGTTTTGTATTCTTGGTAAATGGAGCGGCCTAGACTGCCCAGTTCGCCCAAACCGCGCGGTTGAATATAATAAATAGCGGGGGCATAGCCGTGCTCGTAATTCTCCGTCCCCGGAGCTTCCAGAGTGGCCAACGCATTCAACATCGTGGATACCTGGGCAAGCTCCCCTTTTTCTTCGATAAAGGTTCCAAGGGTTCTGCTAAAATCAGTATTTAAAAATTCATCGGGCGTTCCGATCACCTTCATTTTTGCGTTCAAAACGGCCAGCACCTTTTCAAAAGTGCGCTGGGCCGGATCCGGATTAAATAAAGCCTCCGAAGTCAAATCCTCGGGTCTGATTTCGGTCCCCGCGAATAAAGCATCCATGAAATCCGCCAGCGCCGTCACTTCCTGATTGGTGTTAAATGCCAAATATTTTGCCTTGTCCTTTTTGATGGCATCGAGTGTGTTTTTTGATATCAGTATCCCTTCCAAAATAAGCAATACCTTCTTGGCGGCAAATTGAACGGTCGATAGAATACCGCCCGTTTCTTCATTGTAAATCGTCATTTGGAACGCCGCAAAAGGCACAGGCTTCCCTTCTTTTTTCAATTGCATCCGCAAACGATGAAAGTTTCCTACCACTTTTGCGGAGGGCCGTGAATTTACGATGTTCATATTGTGGGTCGTTACGTAAATATTGTCACGCGGTCTGCCGCCTTTTTTCGCATCCGCCAAGAGATCACCGAAGGTCCCGTCAAGAACCGGGTTAAGAAAGGCATCGCCATGTGACGCCACGCCCATCCCATCGGGTGTGTAGGGTTCATAGACTTCCCCTGTGCGTTTGAGCCAACGGGGAGTCAAAGACGATCTCACGCGATGAATTCGATCGCCGAACACGCTTAGATCGGATCGTCTATTTTTCAAGACCTTTTCGACCCGTCTCAACGTGAAATCACTTTCGACGATGATCAGTGACGCCCGGAAAAACTCTTTCACCCTCCAGGCGATCTGGGCCAATCTAAAATCACCCAACCGCATCCATCCCAAACTCTCCGACGGCCTTTCATGACCCGGAAGGACTGCTCCTCGCATGGAAAGCCCTCCCAAAAGAACTATGGGCACGATCTCAATTTCTTCCTGTGAGACTTTTTTATCCTCTTGTTCCTGTCGGGAAGAAATGGTTTGACTCTGTCCGACAAGGGCTTTGACAGGATCTTGAATACCCTGAGGCATATGAGGAATATCTCCCTCGAAAACGCGCAAGCGACCTGATCCGGGCTCGGGAGGGTTTGTGATAGTTTCAGGCAAAGCGAGGGAAGTCGGCTTTTCAGGATGAGCGGCTCGGTCTCTGACGAGGCGCTCGATCAGTTCGGAGCGGTATCGAGCAATTTCAAAAGATTGGCTTTGTTCAAGCATGGTCCTGACAAAAAAGCCGAGATTAGAAAGAATCCTGGCGTAGTCCGTGGAAACTTCCGGCGGAAGAACCCCTAAAGTTTCAAGATCCTGAAGCGTTTGGTAGAAAGGTTCAAATTTTTCTTCCTCAAGCAGTTGGTTGGCTTCCCTTAGAAGTTTTTCCCTTGTACGCCGCGTATGTTCGGTGGGAGGCGCGTGCGCTTGAAGAATATGCTCCAGCTTTTCCAACTGCTCGCGGGCAAAAGCGGGCCTTTTGATATAGTCCCGGGTTTGCGAATCCAGATCATGAAGAAGCGCTTGTATCGCCTCGGAGGATGATCCTGAAGAAAGTTGATTGGCTAAATGATTTACCTTCTCGAGAGCAATCACCAAACGTTCATTTTCGAAGTCTTCCAAAATCTCATTAAAACGATTATCGAGAGCGCTCTTCAGCATTTCCCCAAGCGATTGCAACGACTTCCCGACAGCCTGATGGAACGCAAGCCTCGCTCCTTGCGGTTTTGAAGGAACGCCGATCGTAATAAAAGAAGCTAACGGCCGGCCTTCGCCGGTAGGGTTATACAAACCCGGCGCGCGCGTGTTTAATTCATAATAGCGGCCGCTCGTGGCGATTCCCAACCCGGCAGAGGAACCCTGGTCAAACGCAACGGCGATCCATGGTTTTTCTCCCAATTCTTTCTCAAGGATAAGAGCCGCTTCCGCGTAAGTGACACCGGCGCTTTCCCGGGTGCGTCCGCTGAAAGTAAATATGAAGAATCTTCCTTTGGGATAATTCCCCGACGGTCTTGTCACACCCACGATCTGTCTGGGGCCGCGTTCCCATTTCTCAACAGGGTTATCCTGGGTTTGCCGCGATAAAAGCCTATCCCATCCCTCGTCGTGAAACTCGGTGACAGATTTATTTTGTGTTTCCACTCTATTTTCACCCTTGAGGTAAATCGTTATCCCTCCGCTCACGAACCACTTCATCTTCTCCCAGTCGCCCTCAAAGTCTTGCGGACCTTGATAGTGGAAATTCGGCCGATCTGCCAATTGATAAACAAGGCGCTGGGCATCCGGAATATCAAGCTTTTTAAGGCGTAAATTAAGCCTTGGAGCTATACTGCCCTCGATTTTTTCAAGGAGGTTATTTTTCTTATCAATTTTGTAATCCTTTTTGCTCAAGGAGATAACGTAGCCGATCGACGGCATCAACACCTCCTCCTCAATGATCCTTTGCACCTCATTACCCACGACAATGAGGTTGATCCTATTTTTGCCCACAGGTTGTTTGAACTGCTCAAAGTCTTCCCCCGTGGCAATACTGGTGGGACTGGCCATCGGTGTGATGACCGCAACGCTCCTATTGCCATAATCCGCCAGTGGATCCGAAATAACGTCCTCCTCTGTCCAAGTGAGCGTATTTTCCGGATCGAATTCGACTCGGCCTCCTCCCATATGATAATGGCCCGCAACAAATTCGCCATCAGCCGTCAAACCAAAATAGGTTTTGTTATACAACGGCGCCGTCGCGGGCTTTTGAGAAGCCGTTTTGTTTGAGTCAAAAGACATGTTCGAAATATCGATCGTTTCTGCGGGACCGCGAAGTGCGTTGTAATAGTTGGCTCTGTTTCTGGTGAAAGGGAAATTCAGATTGCCGATAATAAATGTCTGTGCGGGTTTTTCTTGGGCCAATTGGCCGGCCAAAACTGCCGGCAGTATCAGCCGTCTTTGCCCTCCGGCATAGCCCGACGGTAAATCAGTAGCGTCGACAGGCGTAAAGGATACGTTGTCCGCGTCAAGCGGAATTGAGATCCCATGAATTTTGGAAACAGGCCCTTGAGATTCCCCAACCGTGATCGGGCTCACGACGCAAAGTTCGTTATCGGAAGCCGCCTTGTCCCCCAACTGATAAAAGAGGCTGGTATACTTCGCGCCTTCGACAGGCTGTATCGTCCGGCGGGTCAAATCGTCTTTGATCCTCTGATTGCGATAGTAAGCATACTCCGTTAAATTGCCAAAGCGGTTGTCTCCGGCTTTCACTCTTTCCTCATACTCGCTCTTGAGATCAATTTTTTGGCCCTCTAAATCTTCCTTAAATTCCAAGAGAAGGTTTGGATCCACAAATTCAACCAATGTCTTTCCGTTTTGATCCAACTGTTTGGAGATTTCAAGCCAACCCGCCTGGCTTATCGGGCCTGATCGCTCCATCAGTTCCCGCTTCGCCTGCCAAAACAGTTTGGCTGTCTGTCTGGCCTTCCTATCAGCGCCGTGATAATCCACTGCCAGTGAAATTAACGGGGGAACAAAAAGGACATACCGATCGGGCATGGGTTTTTCCACCTCATCCCAGAAAAGCCCCGTGAAACGCTGCGTGTCGTTTTGCCGGGCAAATCCAAAAGCATATAAGGGACACAGCGATCCGCTCATCGTTAAAAGATTGTTTTCACCGAACACGCTCAATGTGACTTCTCCGTCCTTGACGTGATTCAGCAATTTGTTCAATTCATCACTCGACTCATTGAGATTGATACCGGGGATACTCGAGTAGGTCGTAACCAACTTGATCAAGCCAAGCCTATAAAGCCGCTCAACATCGGCATATTCACTCAATGAAAGCACCGCTTCAATATCCGCCTGCGTTGCGTCCTCACGCAAACGATTCTCCTTTACGACAAAGGTGACGGAGATTTTATCGGCCAAATTTATCAATTCCCGGTCCGAAAGTTCCCTCAGCGAACGCCCGTTCTTAAGCTTGCCCGCCCAACGGTCGATAAGGGCCGCGCCGAACAAACGCATCTCAAGCCCCGCCGTCCTGCCTTCGCCTATCACATGAGCATGATGGCCAGGCGTGTCTAACACCTCTTTTCCAAAACCAGCCGCGTCGTCGAGGGCCAAGCCATACTGGGTGTAAAGGTTGATCGCGCGGTTTACTTCGTCCGCCGACATCTTGAGAAAATCGGAACTGCGAGTAATGAAATTGACCGCCTGCAGTTCGGCTAAGGCCGCGTCAAAAGATTCTATGGACGAATTGTCGAGTCTTTCGCCGTTTTTTTGATTGATGGCTCTTATCTCTTCTTGCTGTTTCTTACGTTCAGCTTCCACAACGGACGGGAAATGTTTTTGCCTGAGTGCCGCGATATGTCCATCGATCTCATGCAATGTCAGGTAATCCCGCACGCCGCGATTCGGATTGAATAACTTGTCGAGATCTTGCTCATAATCTTTGTAGTTTGAAATCAGTTGCCTCAAAAGTTCCGGCCGATTTTCGCGATCGTAGCGATAAGTGACGAGCGATTTTTGATACCACAAATCCTCGACACGGACTCGTGCATAAAGATCGGAACCGGAGAGAGGTTCTACCCAATACTTGACCTCGTCATTCGCAAACCGAAGGTAGGGATAAATATTTTTTATATCCTTTTGTGTATAACCGCCGGGCAAATAGTGGGTATCAACGAAACGAAGGCCGTCGGCGGTTCCCGTCAAATAGCGGAACAGGTAACTGACGCCCGCAGTAAAATAGGCGATCAGCCGCACCAAAAGACGGCTAGCGGAATTAACAACCGGATAAGGCGTATTGAGACTAAAGCGCGCCGTGAAATACCTATTAAGCTGCCCAAAAAGGCCGAGATGGCTGAATTTTTTTCTTATTTCTTCGCTTCGCAGATAAACCTTATGATCTCTGAACTCGATATCATAGCTTTGTAAGACGTCTATAAAAGCATCCCGGATTTGAGGAATGAGCCTGTGCTTGGCGGCGCCGGGCCTGACGGTTTCAGGCACTTGGCCCAATGCGAGACGGGCGCCGACAGGCCCGGCTTGGCTTTCGTGAAATCTCAAAGCCGCCAGATACGCGGCACCACGCGCGATGGGTTGGCCTTCGGCACTGGTAATAAAATGGATCTCCGGAACTCCATAATTCTCACCTCGATACCAACGATTCATATCGCTATAGTAAGCCTCTCGTATATCCCTCACAAAATCTTCGTTTATGACCATCGACCCTGAAATAACAACCTCTTTAATAGACTCAGGCCCCAAGGATTTCAGTGTCTCAAATACAGCTCCGCTGATCCGCTGCCCGAGGCGCTGAGCGACTCTCATTGCAGAAGGGTTCTTGGAATAGACGTGAGAATTATAATTCCCAACAAAACTTTCACTTGTAAAATCGCTTTCCGCATAAATCTGGACTTGTTTCAACCATGGCTCTTTGGAAGAGTGCCGAATGATGCCTAGGGTCTTATCTACAACAGACGTCGCTACGGATAATCCAAAATCCAGATTCGAAGGGATCAAATAATTGATCGGTTCCTTGAATATATCTCTATCACTTTCGATATATTTTGAAAACTCAACCGCCATCGCAGTGGAAAATTTATCCAAGGCCAGCCTGACCAATTGAGAATTGGCCTTATCCGCCACAGGTCGCCGAATATCCGTTTTGAATTTCGTATAGGCGTCGGTGGTATGGGGGTCTTCCAAAAATGCGTCTATGATGGCAGCTTGGATACCAATCAGCGCAGCCAATCGTTGCGAAGAGGATTGGCCATGATGATAATTAAAGCCCCTAATATGGTCGGAGGCTTGGCGTAACTGATTGTATATAAGATTCTGGGTATCCTTGTTAGGCAATCCGAGGCTTTGGATCATGGGGATTTCATCGAAAACATGTTGAAGTTGAAGGTTCAACTCCAGAAAATCGAAGAATTCCTGCATACTAAGAAATCCTGCTTGGCTTATCGCTTGACGCATATCGGCGTCAAGGTCGTTTATTTTATGGATCATGCGATTCATTTCGATCGTAAGCTGGCCTTCAACAAGCCCTCCCTGCATGATAGGTTTGGCTATATGGCTCGTGAATCCTTTCTTGGAAAGATACGCGCTTATCGTCCCTTTCATCGCCTCGTGATGCGGACTTCTCTCGGCGCCGTCAAGCATATTGATCACCATATCTCCCCATCCGGATAGATCGATCAAAACATTACCTTTTGCAAGAGTCCCGCTGGCACTTCCGTCTTTTAACCGAATAACCAACGTTTCCCTATTTAACCTGTCACGAACTTCGCCCTTGGCTTCGATTTTTTGCGAAGTGACAAATGAATCGCCCGCATTAAAGAGATAAACCGGTGCCTCCTGCTGAATGGATAAACCATGCTTACGGGCGACCCTGGTTAATTCTTGCGTGAGCCGTCCATGCAGAAGCCGCATAATTTTGCTCATGTCATCTCGTATTTGTTGCTCTTCGTCAGGATGATACTTCAGGTATTCCCATACACCCTGGAAAGTCACGCCCGATAAGCCAGTGGTAGTATTCGTCTCATAATTGACCGCTCTCTGCCAAGCGATACCCACGCCCAGGATCGGTTTTGTGACATCTTTTTCGTACTCATCGGCAACCGACCTAACAATTTTTTCAACAAACTGCTCCGGTTTCTCAAAATAGGAAGGCTTCCAACTTTGCGAGGATTCATTTCGTTGCGCTATGCCTCCGGAAAAAACACAGATCTGAAGGTTACGATCCGTAGGGTTAACGCCGATGAATTTACCTTCATGGTTGGCGTCTATCGTTTGTCTGATCATGTCAGGATTAACCGTGAGTTCGCCGCTGCTAAAGTAGCGATCAAAAGATTTAGAAGTGACGGGAAGAGGCCCCGGTAGGTTGTCTTTTCGCGCTAAGGCGAAAGGATCTCTATAATGGTTTTCAATCACCGGAATGATCAAGCTGCTTTCTCTTTTGGGAACCCCGCCTTGGAAACCCATTCTGACAAGAGTCGCCTCGTAAATGTCTGCCGGACAATACAATGTCAAACTCTTAGGCCGATAAAATGAAAGGTTGTTATAGATCAAAGTCCCGAGATATCTGGCGATTAATTGTACGCCGGCCGACTCGCGTTTTCGCGGGATGTAGATTGGCGGCATGACCAGTTCCTTGTCTGTGCCTTCATTCAAAACCAGTTGGATGGATTCTCTTTGTTTGCGAGACAATTTATCTTTGAACATTTGAAATATCTGATGCCAATGGTTGATGGCCCACACGTTAGGATAACGTTCAAAAACAGGAAGCCCTAAGTTCTCAAGACGCGGAATTTCTGTCGGCTGATTGAAAATAATGTCTATTTGTTTGTCCTCTTTCGCGGATAGTCTTGCCCCATTAGTAGGCCGTGGGTGGTCAATGGCCATCGTATCCATGATAGGGTTTAGAGTCTCCTCACGCGTCATAACCTCCCCTCTGCCGACGGAAAGCATTCTTCTGAGGGCGTAGGTCGTGGAAAGCCGCTCGATGATTTTCGAAAGCTCGGCTGAATTTGGCACGATCTTATGGGCGGAATTAAGTTGAGAGGCCTCCGAGATGACCACATCCACTTCGGTATTTTTAAGAAGCCACTTTATTTCTTCAGGAAGGACCTCGAACATTTCGCTGGGGAAATACTTACTTAGTTTGAAAGGCTGCCCGGAGGAGGCCGCTTTTTGCAACAGGCGTTCAAGTTCTGTCAACTTCTTGGCACGGTTTCTTTCGAAGAAACGCACCACATCCTCAGGAGGCATGGAAATGATAAGCGTGTTCACCATGCCGACCTCCTCGCCGTTGGCATTGCGTCGTCTCCAAAAAGAAACCTTCTCGCCGGTCGTTTCAAGGATAGAACGTTCAAACACTGTGGCGATACCAAGAAGGCTGCCGCCCATTGCTTCCAGATCCGTCGTATTTTTTACAACAAATATGGTCGCTTTGGACCCTGCAACGTCTTCGATCGCTTTGGCCATGCTGACGTGACCTCTTTTGAGCTTAAGATCTCTTTCCTTGCTCAGACCGGCCATTAAAACCGATGGCAATGCGCTTGTATAGGCTGAGCCATTTCCCAAGATAATGCCCATCTCGGCGACATAGATTTCTCTGATCGCCTCGGGTTCGGCAACGGACCGTTCGTTCGTATAGGGCAACCTGAATCGTCGAATTTCCCGTCTATTTTTGCCTAATTTAATGCCGAGATATGTCCCATTTTCGTCCACGATCGGGACCTCAAGGCGTTCCGATTCAAGGGGAGAATGCAAGATCTCGTCCGTAATGAAAGTCTGTTCATGGACCAGCCTGCTTTTTACAAAGCAGGCCGCGTCCGCATTGGGGACATTGTATTTATTCCAATCGGTGTCCGTCGTCGCGATCTTGGGTGTCTCCTGGCCTACGGCAACCTGGGTAAAACCGGCCCTCGCTTGGGATTTCTCGTCTATGGCCTCCTGAATGGAGAAATCGATCAAAGAAACCACATCACTAAAAATCTTATCACCGAGAGCTTCGCGAATGTCTGAGTACTCTAATGGGTTGTCTCCTTTGAAAGCCTTTTTTGCCGCGATCAACGCAGCATACTCAGGTTTCATGACACGACTCATCTCTGCCTCGGTCGCGAGGTTCGGGTTTACGATGATCTTTCGGTTTTCGCTGATAGCGATATCACCCCCATCAACTCCGGCTTTTAAAACACCCCCTTGGTATGTTAAATTCACGCTCTTGCCGTTTAAAAGTACTGACCGGCTCTCACCCTCATTCAATGTAAATGCTTCCTGGTCCTGCGGATCCAGTTTCTCTCCTAAATGCCTGGCGAGCACCTCTCCTGATCGGGTGGCTTTTCTTATCTGCAGTGTAACTACTTTCACCGAAACAAGATCCTGGAGATCAAAATGCTCATCCTCATGGGATAATCTGGGAACTAGCAGCGGTCCCACCATTAAGATATCATCGCCGTTCTTAGGCGTCGCCTGCTCTTTGGGACCTACCCAAACTGCCGCCGCTTCAAGACGCGCCACAAGAGTCCCTTCGTCATGACTCGCGGGGCCTGAGTAACCTCCCGCGATCCCCAACACCTCGTGAAGCTTGGTCATATCGTTTGCCGTGGGCATTCTCAACGATTCGATGATCGTCTGATCTCCGTTTGAGGGCCTTACGTTAAGATCGTGCTTCGCCAGGTCTTTGATATCTTTTGGAAGATCCGATGCCGGCACTTCGGAAGTTTTGTTTACTTTTTTGATCTGCCCTGTATCGAGCGCCCAGGCTAACATGACCATATTTTGCCAGCTCATGCCGTTCAGCTGAAGCATCGGGTATTCCAGTTTAAAAAACTGATCATCTATCAGGCGAGCCATCATGATCTGATTGACGATGAAGTGCAGCCAATCATCAGGCATGTCATAGCCTTCATCTTTAGAAAATATTTTCGTTTGAGCCTCTATAATGCGTTGTTTGACCTGTTCTTCAGCGGTTAAAATATTATGGTCTGCTTTAAAATCGATGATTAGACCCGCTTTTGTCTTAAATAGGGCCCGGTAGGCGTTTATGGACCCGGCCAAGATCTCGTGAAACGCTTGATCCGCGCTTGTCAAACGTTGGCCATTCTGATGCATTCCTTGCGGGCCATCTCGTTTTTCAATAATGGCGGCCGCCATGAGTCCGGCATCGGAGACTCCCTCTTTTTGAAGAACATCCGCCAAATCCGCTTGATTGATCGTATCCATATCTTTTGTAAATTCATACAACGAGGCAAAGCCCCCGGCCTTCAGGGCATTGTACATATCAACGATATTCATCACTTCATTGGGATGTGCCTGCTTCCACTCCGATATCCGTTTTGCGTATTCAAATTTCATCACGCGGCGCATCTCGGACTCTGACGCAAGATTCGGATTCAAGACAGGCTTAAATCTAAAATCGCCGATCGTGCGATCGAAGCCCTCAATTTGTCCGTGGATCACAAAGATTTTTGCCCGGTTAGCGGTTAGCCACGCATTCTGGGCGGCTTCGTCACCGGGAGGCCTCAAAAAGATGGGAGTCCAGCGCTCGCGTATGTAATGATCGACCAACTGGTCGGACCCTTTTTCTTTGATCATTTCTCGTCTGATCTGGCTTAATAAGCGCATCGCGATCATAATGGTCCATGTGCTGCCTCCGTCATCGTTCACGGCCGCGACGTTTGAAATCGTCAAACGGTCATGTTGAAGGGAATCGAGCAAATCCTTAAAACTCATCGTGGGCGCGTTTTGGCGGATGATGCTAAAAAGCATCGTAGTCACCGCCTCCCCTCCGCCGCCGATATAAACATACTTTGGAATAAATGCATAGTCGCCCAATTTGTCAGAGGGGGCCGGATGCAAGGCGGCAGAAATAGGACGAGCCGTTTCCGGTCGCATCGCATCTTGCGGCGCAAATCCACCAATAGAGGGCGTAAGGACATCTAACGGATGACGATTCGTGCGCCCCGCCTCTTTTTTTAACAACTCGCCAGAGCTATCCGACAGCATAGAAGTGGACTCGAGAAACTTCGCCATTTCTTCCCGGATCAAAGGGGCAGAGTATACTGCCAACCTCGCCCCTTGAGACATTTTCTCCGCGGCAAAATAAGCGGCGCCGACAGCCTGCGCAAGCTCCTTTAACGTATCGTCTCCCGGAGGAACGCTGACGGTAACATGCGCTAAATGAGGATGATGGGAGTACAAATAGTCGCTGGCCTCCCGTATCATAAAAGACCCTGAGCCCGTATGAACCAACTGCTCGCCCTCGCCGATATCATCTTTAGTAACACGTCCGACCAGAACAACATTATCAATGTCCAAGACGCGGGAGGATTCGGCGATGAATTCCGCCAAGTATTTGGCGGTCTCTTGAAATGCCCGGACCGCGCGAGGATCGTGTTGCGCGAAAAGCCTTTGAACTTCGACCAATTTGTCCTTATCTGCGTCAAATGCTGACAAATCGATTCCCTGCTCCTGGGCAATTCTCAAAATAGGACGATGAGACACATATTGTTGAGCAGCGCCTTTGACTTGAGTCACTGAGTGCCCAACCCCACTGGGGTAAAGGACAATATTTCCCATTTCGGTCAAATAATCGGTGGCCCGGTCCGCTTCATCCACATAACCGGCGGCAAGGCCTGTGCCCAGACTGAGACCAAGGGTTTTTGGTTTTCCCATCTCCACGGCTGCCCATTTGGCAAGCGCTGTTCCATCATTCAAAATAAAAACCGGTACTTGATAATGTTCGTTCAGGATTCTTGGAAGGTTAACGATCTGTTCTTTTTGTTGGTTGGTCGTAAGCCCCTGCACAAGAGGACTGAACCCAACGCCGGTGACACGGTCACCTTTGACACCCACATTGATACTGATAGCAATGGGCGGTATTTTTTTAAGTGCCGCTTCCTGGCTGACGCGATCGATAAGCCCTTGAATGATCGGAATATGTCCATCATTGGCAAAAGGATCATGCATATCCTTCGGCGACCAAGTCTGAATGTGCTTCGAAATGATCTCGCCATCGCGAACCACAACGGCCTTTATGTCACTGCCGCCGATATCGACGGCGACATAAGTTCCCTTCTTGGCCTCTGCCACCGAAGGAGCGGGGGGCAATACAGGTGGTTTGGGTAAACTTTTGATTTCAGCTTGAGTGGCTTGCCGGAGTTCAAACGGCGTCTCATTAACAGCGGTGAGATAACCTTTGATGCCCTGGAACCCATGGTGAGGAAGAGCGCCTGCGGCTTGTTCATTAAATCGATTTTCTATCTTCAGGTAGAGAGCCGGAGAGGAATGGATGAGAACTCGGTTAGCGCCGAAGGTAGCTAAATCTCGGTAAACTTGAAGGATGACATAAAACGCGACAACGTCCTGGAGCGGAGGGCTTGTGGTTGTTGGGATCCTATACTCCCTGACGATGGCCCCCCCATCCCCTCTGTCATAGGCCGCGGTCACAACCTGCGTTTGCGGGGCTTCACTTAAAATGGATGCCATGGCCCTATGAAAATCTTCCATGGAAAACGCAGGATCTTTCAGACGCTCTGACAACGCCTTCAACCCAGAAGCAACACTGAGACGCGCACCCGCACCGCCAAATATTTTTTCTCCAAAACGCTCGACACCGGAAGTCTCATTGAGATCATCTGCTATAATCACTTCTCCGCGATCAATAACCAAATCGCTTTCGATATCCCCTTTATCTACATCCTCCAGAGCTTTGATGATTCGAGAAGCTTCGTTTCCATTAATGGGCTTATTGATATAACCCAATGTGACATGATAGAGATATCGGGGTTTCTCATCTCTAAGGCCCGGAATGGATTGCCTCATCAAATTTCTGGCTTTATCCAGTTCCTGAAGGTCCTGATCGCTTTTTGGAATAACCTGTCCGACAATGATCCCACCCGGAAACAACGCCAAACGTGCGATACGAGCCTGCACCGGGTTCAAATCCCCGGAAATCCTCTCAACCTCTTTGGGTATATTGCGTTTCAAATTTACCGGTACCGTTGTTAATGACCCGGCGCCTACCAGCGTAATGTGGCGGGTATGCCGGTCGGGCTGAACCATGCTTTCTGATATACTGTTCGGTAACTTCCCCAAAAATTTCTCGAAAGCAACATCCAATTTAGAGTTCACCTCACCACTCAGATAATATTGCCATGGGATATGAGGAGTTTTGAGCGGGGTCCCATCCGCACCATACCAATTTCTTATCCCAAGATTCTCGTCTTTTAGTCCATTGTTAAGTTCATCAGCGGCTTTCTTCTCAAGCTGATCCCAACTTCTCTGATAATCCTCCAAAGTCTTTTGTGAAAGCCGGGCGCCGCTTCGCAGGATGTGCTCAAGACCCACTAATTCTTTTCTGATCGGATCGTATTTTGGATTTTCAAGAAGCCGGTTCAGGGCATTGTCAACCAAACCGATCCTGCCTTCGCGCAAGTCTGTGACGAGTTGAGTAAGCTGTTCGGAGGGGATCAAAGAAGCCAGCTTCTTGCCTTTGCCTGAAAGGTACGTCTGCATCTCAGCCGCGGAGGTTTTATAATTCATTGTCACAATGATCTTAAGAAGACGCGGTTCCAGCTCCAATAAACGATTAAAATCTCTCTGACCCTTTAGATAAGCCTTGCGCACGCGCGCCGGTATTTTCTTGGCCGCTGAGGGTTCATAGGTGTCATAAATCTCAAGTTCACCTTCAACGTCCTGAGTTCCGGCGCCAAAAATCCGGAAAGACTGGCGAATAAGTTCGGGTTCATCAAGCTTTCTAAGGTCCAGAGGCGCTATTCCTGTCACAGTGACGGCATGGATGCCTGTACCGGACAGCACGTGCTCGGCGGTAATCTGTGCGCGGTAAAGATGGATCGGTGATTGGATAACCGCTACTGTCGAATTGGCTGTTTGACCGCTTCCGATCAATTCCGAAAGGATCGGCTTGCTATACGCAAAATTCAAATAGGAATTTGTGGATTCGGATTCCAGGTGAATCCTTTTGGCATCAAAACCCTCTCGGATCAAAATTGCCCTCATGATCTGTGATTCCGTCATGGATCGAAGGCCGCGCAGCGAAAGCCGCTTCTGCCTGAAATAAGTTTCAAGCGCTTGTCTGAGAAAATAAGTGCCTCGGCCTTCGCCGCCAACCAGTAAAATAGGAGGTTTTTTGCCGTCGGCTTCCAAGTGTCTCAGGTAGTCGATGGTATCCCAAATAACTTTTGGATCATGGCTCCCCAGCCACATGACGACGCCGGGGTTTCTCGGCCTGCCCTTCCCTTTAGAAAAGGATTCCAACGCGATGTTTCCATTGTCCGCCATCGATTTCTTAAGGCTATTGATCGTGGCCAGTCGCGCGCCGGATAAATAATCTTCATAAGCAATCGTGGAAATCCAGCTAAACATACGATCTTCAACAGTGGTTCTTGGGTTAAAATGCTGCGTCCATTCAGAGTTAATAAAACTTGAAGGCCCGTGGGAAAGAAAAACGCGGCGAATATCCCGGACTAAAAGTGCCGCACCAGTGATGGCCAAAATAGGCACGCTCGCAGTTACCACAGCGCCGGACAACCCCACGGCAGCAATGACCCAATGGATCCCGTAGCCAATCGCCGTAAATGTCGCGGCGCTTGAACCAATTCTCACCCATCGAAACCAATTGCCTCCGGACCTCACGTCTTGGGCTATTCTCTGTTGCAAGCTTTGCTCATCCTGCGTTATTTGGTTCTGGGCCAGTGAACGAGCTTGCGGCGTCATCGAAAGCGTGTCGGTCAGATAAGCGCGTCTTTGATCTCTTATATTTCTGAAATCATCCAGATACTTTCTCGCATAATACGCGCCGAATAAAAATCCGTTAAAAGTATGCATCGAAGGCCTGAGCCGATAGGTCATGACAACAAAAGCTCTCATCAGAAAATCGGGGATGTCTTCGGTCAAAAGTTCATAGCTTGCGCGTATCACGGCTCTTGGAATGCTGATAAGATCCTGCGCCCAATCTCCGGCAAACCGGCCGAAGTTTTCTGCGGCAGGCGTTTTCTGATTAAAAATAAAGGCACCGCCTATCCAAACAGCCACAACGGCGAACACCATAAAATTGACCGCGAAACTGAGCGGATGAAACGGCATCAAGATCAAAAATGGGAGCATGGACACACCCAGTTTAATGCCAAACCTGATCGTTCTATCACCATAGATCAGATCAAAATCATGCCTGACCAAATTACTAATACGAGGGCTTAAAGTAAAATCATTAATGCCAAAAAACCCTAAGAAATACTGCAGCGCGTTGCCGATTTCGTACAACACATACACGCCCACATTGACCCAGAAATCTTTTACAAATTCCACAAAAGCTCTCTGGAAACCAAAACGCTGGATCAATGCTTCGACATACTGACTGTTGATAGACTGGTTAGCAATGGAAGCGTTGACGGCGAAAAGAAGTGACGCCGCAAATTTGACATAGGGCGACCACGGAAAGAAAAGGTTTAGAACGATAAAGGAAACCACCGTCAACGGCACAAGCGCGATGCGGAAATAATGGAGGAAATCTTTTAAAACGCTCAGCTTCACGTATGCGGGTACATGGGTATTGGCCAAAAAGTCCCACCAATCCACGGCCTTCATGAGTTCCGGGACCGTCGCGCCAAATCGCTGAACGAACGACCGGCCGAGATAATGGACTTTTTCAACGGACTGCGGCAAATCCACGATCTCTTCATGCCTTATTTTAAACCCCGCCGCGATCATTCGATTGCCGCCGGCGGTGTCTTCAGAGTTTTTTTCGGGGATAAACGCGAGGCTGGCGATATAAGCCGGCAACCTTACGTATTTTTTGCCATAATCATTTTCTGCTTCAAAAATGGCATCATTCACTGACCGGATCTGCCTGTCCCACACCAAATGGCCGCGGGCGATACTGCGGCTGACCAAGGTAAAATTCTCATAATAAGGAGTATAAACAGGCGAAACCATGCCAAGGCTCGGATCTTGTTCAAATCGCCTTTGAACAAAAGGGGTCAGCATCACACTGTCAAACTTCATCCGGTGGCCGATGTCCGCAAAATAAACGATCTCTGTATTCAGAAGCGGCACCCAATTTCCCCAAGAGCCGATCTTGCTCGCATGGCCTGCGATGCCGCCCAAATTGCCCATCAAAGCCAGAGACGGTCTTTGAGCGGGAACATTCCACCGTGCTATCAAATTTTCGCGCGCGGCAAAGTCCGCCGGATTTTCAACGGTAATGATATTGTGATAAAGCCCATTGACACGATCCCATTGGGCAGTAAGCGCCGGGCCGTCCCCAAAAGGCTGGCCATACATCCCATACCCCATGATCACCTCAAAATGATCCAAGGCCCACTGCCGCCTCTCGTGCGCAGGAATACCTATAAATTCGGCCCAAGTTTCGTAAGTTTCAAGATGACTGTGATAAGTGGATAAAAGCGTTTTGCCTGCATTCTCAAGACGCCAGTTGGCCCATTTCTCGATATCGTCGTGCACGTCCCGGCCCAAGCGGTTCTGCAAATGCTGTGCGGCTTGTTCCGCCGAGCGCGCGTGCCCGTGATCAAGCGCCAGGTGATCCACAGCCGTCATTGGAATGGCCGCATTCTCGAATAAAGAGGCCACAAAAAGATCCCATTCATCCCCTTTGAACGTCATTAGTTTTCTAAAATGGGGGATCACCTGTCCCGCCGAAACGTTATCCAGCTGTGCAAATTGCACCCATACCAGCTCGCTGAATCCTGAATGAAGCACTGAAATTTTATGGTGTTTGTTGCTCGGGTCTTGAAGAACGGCTATCATTTGATCGAATGCCGCCGGCGAGTACCTGCCCTGAGAATCGAGGGCGCGGTAATAAAGAATATTCCATTTATTGGCAAATGATTGAAAGTTTTCATAAGCTTCTTCATTTTGCGGCCGGGGTAAGACGCCGCCGGCATTGAGATAATTTTGATAAGCCTGATATTCCTGGGCTGAAATAAGGGGTCCGCGGCCGGGTTGGTCATGGGCGTATCTTTGATTTTCCACAAAACGTGCGGCGAACAAGTTAAAGGCGTGCACAAATTGAGGGTCATTGTTCGGATCCCGCAAACGGCCAAAGGTTGATTGGACGTCGCCCCAAGTGCGCACGTCATCCAGATGCAGATGGCCTCGAACGATCATCGCCAAACTCGCATAGTTGATGGCGAGCACCACCCAAAAATTTAAAACGAGGAATATCGAGATGGGTATCAAGCCCCACACGCTGAGCAAAGGAAGAATAAAGCCCTGTGACGAAACCAGATAAAAATAGGTGAAGCCCACGTAGATCGCGTTCAAAACCGTCCACTCAAAAAAGATCACTCGCCAGATACGGCGGGCTTGCGACGCTTTGGCGCGAGGCAAACCCTGCTGCTGTCTTGAACTTTGCCAGATCACTTGAAGCATGCGTAGAGGCGCGAATAAAGCCCCTATTTTCCCCGTAGGGTAATTCTCTTCTACCGGGCGGGCCAGACGCGCCCCGTTGGCCTGCGTTCTGAATTCACGATTGAGCACGTGGATCTCGTCCGTAATTTCCTGCACAAGCTCTCTTTGTTCTGTCGGTGAAAATTGCGTGAAAATTCCGCGCTCAATAATGTCCCGCAGCGTCGTGTGGAACACCGGCAGATCCAAAGGATCCTGATTCAGAGCAAGGCTGTGACGGATATAATCATTCACCTCCGTCGCATCCAACACATAACGTCCGCTGACTATCGGGACCGCTCCGTCGCGCATTCCCCTGGCGACCGGCGATCCCAATTTTTGGTTCATCTGGAAAATTTGCGCTTGGCGCCAGAAATCACGATGCGCGCGCACCACTT
>Ga0209726_10001121_pt1 | contig 44818 bp, 47 predicted proteins | sample Subgrocontami54m_FD_187453 | JGI IMG/M metagenome (GOLD analysis project Ga0209726, IMG submission 187453) | Subsurface groundwater microbial communities from S. Glens Falls, New York, USA - GMW46 contaminated, 5.4 m (SPAdes) (version 3) | ecosystem: Environmental > Aquatic > Deep subsurface >...
CTGTGGTTGGAGTTGGTATGAAGTCTCCTCCAGTAAAATAATAGCTTCCATCATCTTTCACCATGTGGGCGAATACTCTCCATGATTTATCTAGTGGTCCTCCTGACCAATTGAGGGTGTAGGTGAGTGTTTCGCCTGTGAAGATAGAGTTGGCAAAAGTTCCAACTTTACCAGTTGAGAATGTCCATGGGAGGACGGTGACGGCTCCGGTGGTAGGGGTTGGAGGAGTGACTGGTGTTGTAACTGTTCCCGCACCTACAGTGATTGTTCGTGCTGGGGAACATTGTATTACTCCAAGTCCTGGACCTTTCACTGTATAGGTATATGTACCTGCTGGTACTGAACGATCAGTAATTGGGAAATTACCAGCTCTGTCTCTATCAACCTCTTGACCATTTCTTAGAAGAACGAAGTTACCGAGTGTTGAACCTGATAATGTGATTGGTACACTTATGTTGTAGGGACCAGTTCCTGTGACGGTTGGGGTAGAGATGGTGCAGGTGGGGGTTGGAATGGTGGGAGAGGAGATGGTGAAATAATTATCACTCAAATCTTGAACACAAACGATGCTTCCGCCACAGTTATCTGTTTTTTTACTTACCCGAATTTTATACATATTTCCTGGCAAAGCAGTAGTGGGAATAGAAAAAGAAAATGTTTGTCTATCTGCAGAAATTGTTGATCCATTGTATACCCACGAATCAAATGTACCAGCAGCACTTACTAAATCTATTTCATAATTTGTCCCTACAGGTAAATTTGTTGTGAATGAACCAGTTATTATTCCATTCTGAGAAAAACTTTCTCCTCCATTCGGACTAAGAACAGTGATAGAGGGTTGGGTAGTATCTGATGTAATCTTGAAATATGAATCACTTGCATCACAAATACTTGTGCCTGATCTACAGACTTGAATAGAATAGTTACCATCTGGGGTGAGACCACCACCTAATTTACCTACTGACCAAGCATATGAAGAACCGAATACACTCTTTACAATTACTGCTGTTGCTGGAATTGGACATACTTGACCAATAGGACAGGCGGAAGTCAGTGGAATTAGACCAATATCATACGATGTTTGAATAATATATGTAGGAGTGGTGATAATGTCTTTCCATGTGATATTTTGAGTAGTTCCTTTTGCCCATGTCTCTCCCCCGTTTGGCGAGAGGACGGTGATAGAAGACTGTGTATTATCACATCCCCTATTCACTACCATCCTCGTCTGTGGTCCGAAATAACCAAGTGATGGAACATTTATACTCTTTTGATAAAGTTTTAGTGCATTCCATGTATTGATACCAAAGCGAGCGGTATCTGATGATACATCTGCTTCTGAAATAGAAAAGCCTTTTGATATCAAAAATCTTTGCAAAGCTGCTACATCTGCACCGATACTTCCTATTTGAAGATTGTTACTGAAAGTATAGCAAGTAGTTGTAGATTGAACTTGGAAACTGACATTATTACTATTACCAGTTCCAGTTACATTATCTCTAACATACAAACTGTGATAGCCATCAGTCAAAGTGGGGAGTGTGAAAAATAGAACTGTGCCATCTTTTGAACCATCAAGAATAACTGTACTAGGAAGATTATCGATATAAAGATTACCCATACCCATAGATCCTATCAATCGCTGACCACTTATAGACATTTTTTGTCCAGAACTAATAGGATTTGGTATAACAGAAGATATATATGGAGACTTCTCACCAATTATTAGTACTGAATTGGTATTTTTTGAATTTAAACTAAAAATTTCTTTTTCTGTTCCATTATTCTTTGTTGCATAAATGCCATTGAGTGACATTGAATAATATCCCGCAAACATTTGAAGTGGATTTGCTGTAGCTATTACATAAAACTCTGCTTTTTGTCCTGCCTTTAATACAAATGGAAATACTGGTGTTTGTTTGTTTATATACACATCCGCAGTACCAATAGCCTGTTGAGTACCATTGCCCGAAGAATAACCACTGAATGAACCACTTACAAAAGTGAGATCACTTGCGCCAGCTGTTACTGTTACACTGAATGGAGCTGACAGAGAAGACTCTTGATGGCTTGTATCATAAATAAGACTAAGTGTGCCTGGTACTATATTTGCACTAGCTGTAATTTGTGTAACACTCCCCACCTGCACCGTAGTACTTGTCTGTGCTGTCTGACCAGCACTATCTTTTACTGTAAATTTTACAGTATAAGTTCCAGCATTTGCATATGAATGTGTAAATGTTGAAGTTTGAACAATGGCACTAGCTAGAGTAGCGCATGGATATCCTACTTGACATGCTGGTACAGGGACATCACCCCAATCTACTGAATAGCTTAATGGTTGATTTTCTGGATCAGAAGCCTGAACTGTCCATGTGCCAGATTGACCTACAGATAGTGATACCGGGTAAGTACCACCAGTTATAACTGGAGGGAGATTACTGGAAGTTGAAGGTATGATTGAAAAAGATGAATCACTATCATCAACAGTACAATTATTATCAGAACATCCTACCCACATAACATATTTTCCAGATGGTACATTATAAGAACCTGTTTTATAATTATACAAATCTGTAGATGCTAGAGGTGCTACAGTCCAATCCACATAACCGTTATTTGGAATGGCAGAAAATATCTTCTTTCCGAGTCTTGTTGGATTGTCCAAAAGATACACATCTACATTATTAGTACCACCAAACCATTTTATTCTATATGTTTGCCCAGGAACCAAAGTTTCTCCACCATTTGGAGATAACATTTTCATAGTAAGGTTTGGACTTGTTGGGATACAATTTCCAGAGGAATCTAAAACAAAGCCAGATATACAACCTCCTGGTGTTGTTGTACCTACAACTACCTGTGCCTTCGCATATCCAACTGTCACACCAAAAACAACGACCGTAGCGATCGCGAATAAACTAAGAATTTTTATTTTTTTCATATTATTTATAACGAGTAATAAACTAATTTCCAGATCCAGATACTAACTACCATTATAACCCCCCCCCCGCACAAACTTACAACACAAGTATAATGTCTCTATAAAGAGAAAAAGGCATCCACATTTCTGCGGTACGCCTTCTTGGATAGTGAGAATATTGTAGCACATATAAAATTATGCAATGAAAAGTTATCCCCATGTACAATATGTTATAGTGGTCATATTACAGATTACAAAAGATTATATGCGCAAAGTTTTTAATATTATAATTTATTTTTTCGCTGTAATTGGGTTCGTCTTGCTTGCTGTTTACATGGCAAATTTATTTGGTTGGACAAAAACTGCTGGAATCGTTGATGTCCAGCATGATTATTTCAAGAATCAGGTCACGGAATCAAGTAAACATCCTTCTTGGTCGCAAACTGAGGAGTGGAATGTGCTTAAAGAAGCAGTACTCAAAGATAAGGTGGCTATTATTTCCGCTATTGATAAAACTGGAATACGCCCAGATAAAACTAATATCTCATCACGACTGATTGTGTCTGTTTTAATGGTAGAACAACTTCGTTTGTTCCACTCAAACCGTGAAATATTCAAGCAAATCTTCGCTCCTCTCAAAATCCTTGGCAATCAAAGTCAGTTTTCCTGGGGAGTTATGGGTATCAAGCAAGATACCGCCAGGCAAATTGAGGATAATCTCAAAAATTCGCAATCTCCGTGGTATCTTGGCAAAGAATATGAACATATACTTGATTATGCCAGCTCAACTAAGATTTCAGACGTTGATGCCGCACGATTTGCTCGTTTAACTAATGAAAATGACCGGTATTTTTCGTATCTATATTCAGCGGTTCTATTAAAAGAGATCCAAACTCAATGGGAACATGCCGGCTTCCCTATTTCAGATAAGCCTGAAGTCCTCGCAACACTTTTTAATATAGGTTTTCAAAATTCACATCCTAATGCCGACCCAAAGTCTGGTGGTGCGCAAATAGATATTGGAACAACTACATATAGTTTTGGGGGACTAGCTGGAAGCTTCTATTATTCTGATGAATTACTAACGGAGTTCCCTAGATAGTTTTTGCGTTAGTATAAGTGACTTTATCGTTATTATTCATAAGTTATTTGAAATTCTATCCATACAACTGACTATGCGTATCTATTTCAAGAAAAATTACTATATACCCCTCAAGTTTAAACACAGCACGAATATCTCCAGTGATATTGATACTCCAACAACCCTTCCATTTTCCATGAAGTGGATGAGTATTGAGAGTAGGATGATTTGGATCGATCAAAAGTAGATTTCTTCTTTCACGAAATGCATTCTTAATATTAGTACCATGTTTAGCGTATGATTTTTCAAAACTTTTATGCAGGATAAAACCAATGATTTTCCTCATAAGTTGGCAAGATACTTGTCCATCTTACGAGTATTTATAAATAGCGGAGACATATTTATACCGGTTTGAATATCTTTTTCTGCCTGTTTCAGTATCCTCTCAAGTCTTTTTGAAGGTTTTAAGGGTGCGGTAAAAGTAATGCTTTGATCGGCAATAAATTTTTTTAAGAAAGCATTTATAATGGTGCTCAAAGGAAGACTCATACTCTTTGCAACTTCAAAGGCATGGTCTTTTATATCACGATCTACTTTTATATTTATGACTGTTTTCATAACCGAAGTATACACAACGGTTATATGAGTGTCAAGAACCCAACAATTATAAAACCGCTTGAATTACTTCCTCTTCTCTACTATCTCCTTCTCAACATTTCCTGGTACAACCTCATAGTGATCAAACTCCATCATGGCACTGCCCTGACCTGACGTCATCGAACGAAGTGACGTCGTGTAGCCGAACATTTCTGACAACGGAACTTTGGCATGAATGGCGATAGCTTGACCACGAGGTTCAGAACCTTCTACCTGACCGCGCTTGGAAGCGATGGAACCATTGATATCACCCATGTATTTTTCTGGAGCGACGACTTCTAGCTTCATGATTGGCTCGAGGATGACTGGCTTGGCGCGCTTGGCGGCATCTTGGAAAGCTTGTGAAGCAGCAATCTTGTAGGCGATCTCGGATGAGTCAACGTCATGATATGAACCGAAAGTAAGTTCACAAGAAATGTTCACCATTTTGAAACCAGCGACAATACCGCGATCCATGGCTTCATGAACACCTTTTTCAACTGCAGGAATGAATTCATTTGGGATAACACCTCCTTTGATAGAGTTGATGAATTCAAAGTCATCATAACGACTGACGTTCTTTTTAACCTTTTCACCTTCAACTAGCGGCTCCATCGGCTTCAAAGTCAAACGAACGTGACCGTATTGACCTTTACCACCAGTCTGCTTGATATATTTGTGTTCTGCTTCGGCAGTATTCAGAATAGTCTCACGATATGCCACTTGCGGCTCACCGACATTGGCTTCAACACTGAATTCGCGCTTCATGCGATCAACCATGATCTCCAAGTGCAATTCTCCCATACCAGAAATAATAGTCTCCCCTGTTTCCTGATTGCTTGAAACACGGAATGTTGGATCTTCATTGCCAAGTTTACGAAGTGCCATACCCATTTTCTCCTGATCGGCTTTGGTCTTTGGTTCAATACGTAGAGAAACAACTGGCTCCATGAACTTGATAACTTCGAGGACAATCGGATTGGCTTCGTCACAGAATGTATGTGAAGTTAGGGCATCTTTGAGACCAACAGCGGCGGCAATTTCGCCTGCGAAAACTTTTTTAACTTCTTCGCGCTTGTCAGCTTGGAGACGGACGATGCGACCGAGGCGCTCCTTTTTGCCAGTAGTTGAATTGTAAATATAAGTACCAGCCTCGATAGTTCCAGAATAAACACGGAAGAAAGTTAGGGCTCCGACGAATGGATCGTTCTGGAGTTTGAATGCTAAAGCAGAAAATGGCTCACTGTCATCTGCGTGACGGAAAACTTCTTCACCTGTGTTTGGATTGATACCTTTGATAGCTGGAATGTCGAGCGGCGATGGTAGGTAGTCAACGACAGCGTCGAGAACGAGCTGAACACCGACGTTTTTGAGAGCTGAACCAGCAAATACTGGGAAAATTTTGTTATTAATAACGGCTTTACGAGCGGCAATCTTGAAATCATCAACTGAAATCTCCTTGCCATCTAGATAATTTTGCATGGCCACATCATCGTGTTCAACAACTTTCTCTATCATTTCTGCGCGATATTTCTTGGCGTCTTCGAGCAAATCTGCAGGGATTTCTTTTTCAATAATATCAATGCCTTTTTCTCCTTCGAAATAAAATGCCTTCATCTTCAAAAGATCAACAACGCCTTTATGGTCGCCTTCGAGACCAATAGGAAGTTGGAAGCGAACGGCATTTTTGTTCAAGCGCTCAAGAATAGATTTGTATGATTTTTCAAATGAAGCTCCTGTACGGTCAAGCTTATTGATGAAACAAAGGCGAGGCACCTTGCTCTCATCGGCATAACGCCAGTTGGTCTCTGATTGAGGTTCCACGCCAGCCACACCGTCGAAAACCACAACTGCACCGTCAAGCACGCGGAGAGAACGCTTCACCTCAACGGTAAAATCAATGTGTCCTGGGGTGTCGATAATGTTGAAACGAACCTTCTTGGAAGTGTCAGTCTTCGGCATATAGGTTGGATTCCAGAAACAAGTGATGGCGGCGGCCGTGATCGTGATACCGCGCTCGCGCTCCTGCTCCATCCAGTCAGTGGTCGTCTCACCCTCGTGCACCTCGCCGATCTTGTGAATCATGCCAGTGTAATAGAGGATACGTTCGGATGTAGTAGTCTTGCCCGCATCAATGTGAGCAATAATACCGAAGTTACGTACTTGAGCTAGTTGGTAGTCGCGGTTCATGGGATTATGGCTTATAAATTGGCGGTTTCTTGTTAGATTAGGCCTATTTTATTAATAAATAATGACGAAAATAATACGAATATCGGCGAAATTAAAAAAGCGCCGAGGCTTTATGTAAAGAGTAATGTACAGGAAAATCAGGAAAAAAGCAAAAATTGTAAGCTTGGATTACTTACACCTCGAACCCTATTGCATTCCTAAGTTTCATCTTAGATTCAAGTAACCTATTTACAGTGACTATCAAATCCCCAATATCTTTTCCCTGTAATTTCTGCTCCCTTTCAAGTTGGTCAATTTTTTCTGCCAAATCCTTGTGAGTTGCCAGCATTTCGCGCAACTTCATAAAAGCGCGTAAAATAAAAACATTCATTTGAATTGCTTTGTCACTATTCAATACTGACGAGAGCATTGCAACGCCAAGTTCGGTAAAAACATATGGTTCATAGCGGCGGCCACCGCGTCCGTCGTTTGAGGTGCCAATTTGGTACCTCAAAGATTCATATTCTCTCTTTGTAATCTGAAACATAAAATCTTTGGGAAAACGGCCGGCATTTCTCAAAACAGCACGATTAAGGTTTTTTGTGTCTACTTGATACAATTCAGCCAAATCACTATCCAGCATCACCTTTTGTCCACGAATAATGTGTATCCTCCGTTCAACGAATTCTGGAGTCACAGGCATAATCAAACTTGTTTCAGATGTTTTTTCTTTTACCATGACACAATAATATCACCCATGCGAAATTTTATTTTGCAAATTGTAATATAAAATAGTGGAAAACCTGTGGAGAATTGCTCGCACCGTAATCAATTCCTTTCCCGCTCGGCTATTTAGTATCATGGACACACTTATTCATGCCGATATATTTTTCTTTGTGACAACCATAGCTGTTGTACTAGTCAGCATCGCTATTATTATCGTGCTAGTTTTCGTCATCAAAATCCTCAATAATGTAAGGAAAATTTCTGAAACTATCCGAACTGAAAGTGGGCTCCTAGTCGAAGACGTTCATGAATTACGGACCAAAATACATAGAGAAAAAATTACGGCCGGAGGCATATTCAACTTTTTCCGCGATTTATTCGCACGCAAAAGTGGACGAAAGGATATTCAAAAATAATTATAAAAAATTAATAAAACAACAAATATATGACTACCAAAAAATCACAAGTTCACAAATCATCCCACACCTTCGCCATCAGCGCAGGAATAGCTGCTCTAGCCGCAACTGCCGCTGGTGCATATTATTTATACGGCACTGACAAAGGTAAGAAGAATCGCAAGGCAATGAAAAGTTGGATGCTAAAAATGAAAGCCGACGTCATGGATGAGATCGAACAATTCAAAGATCTTAATGAGGAAATGTACACAGCCGCAGTCACCAAAATTGCCAATAAATACAAGCAAATCAAAGACATAGACCCTGCCGAAGTCATGGTATTAGCCAAGCGCATGCAGGGGCACTGGAAAGACATCAAGAAAGACTTGAACGTCGGAGTGAAGACTGTTAAGAAGATTGGGAGAAAAGCGAAATCCTAAATTACCAAGCAAAGTGCGCAAAAGCTTTGTTGGCCTCTGCCATCTTGTGCATGTTCTCACGTTTCTTGATCGCTTCGCCTTCATTTTTCGAAGCGGCAATGATCTCGTCAGCAAGCTTCTCGTGAATCGGCTTACCCTTTTTGTTACGAGCGGCTTCGATAATCCATTTCATTGAGAGAGACTGACGGCGTTCTGGGCGAACTTCGCGAGGAACTTGGTAGTTGGCACCACCAACACGACGTGAACGAACTTCCATGGCTGGCATAGTATTTTTTAACGCAACTTCGAAAACTTCGAGTGGATTTTCAACCTTCATTTTTTCCTTGATAACATTCATACAGTCAGCAACAATGCCTCGAGCAACGTTTTTCTTACCAGACTCCATAATGTAATTGGTGAACTTACCCAACTTGAGTGATTGGTAGTTGATATCCGGCTTCAATTCTCTTTTGATGTTTAATTTTCTTCGCATGGTAGTAGTTTAAATTAGAAATTATGCTTTCGCTGCCTTTGGCCTCTTGTTGCCATATTGACTACGACCTTTTCTGCGCTTCTCAACGCCGGCGGCATCGAGCACACCACGAACAACGGTGTAACGAAGACCGACATCTTTCACGCGACCACCACGAAGTAGAACAACCGAGTGTTCCTGCAAATTGTGACCTTCTCCTGGAACGTAAGCAGTGACTTCAAGACCATTGGAAAGACGAACACGGGCAATCTTGCGAATAGCTGAGTTTGGTTTCTTTGGAGTCTTAGTAGTAACTTTCACGCATACACCACGCTTGAATGGCGCAGGAAAGAAGATCGGACGGTTCTTGATACTATTGAATGTGCGCGTCAAAGCAATCGACTTTGATTTTCGACTGAAACGAGCGCGATTCCGCTTTGTGAGCTGATTTATTGTAGGCATAAATAATACGAATCTACTAATTAAACGCTAGTATTGTGTTTGGCAATCCTGAATTCTTCACCGCTTTTGGCTTGAGTTGGTTTTGGAATAATTCCGAAGCCGGCCTATGCGATTACTCATTCTTGCCGTTATTAATGTACGATCCTATTAAAAGGACAGTGGAAATACACTAGCATAAGGAAATGAATTGAGCAAACATTATATAAAAGGGGGTGCCGGCGGAATGAACTCCGACCGGCACCCTTGTGTGTCAACAATGACGATGACGAAATTTAATGTAACACAATTATTGTCTTTTTACTATTATTAAAAACTAACCCCAGTAAAAGCTCTGAATATAGGACCTATTATTGGTGTGATGTATTGCCACAAGAACAAGATAACAACCAATATCAAAATCTGCGCATATCTCTCAATAAATATGCGTGTTCTGCCATATTGTTGAGGCAAAAAGGCGAAAAGAAGTTTCGAACCATCCAATGGCGGAATTGGAATAAGATTGAAAACCGCCAGAACAATATTGATGAGAACAATGTATGAAGCAATTTCAATAAACGGCGTTACGGAGGTGACACCTCCGACAAATCCAGTTAGAGCTAGCCGAATAAGTAATCCGAAAATCAAAGCTATGCCCAAATTGGAAAGTGGACCAGCGGCGGCAATCAGAAATTCTCCTTGACGTTTATTTTTCAGATTATAAGGGTTATACGGTACCGGTTTTGCCCAACCGAAAGTAAAACCTGCCATAGAAGTAATCAGTGGCACGATTATCGAGCCAATCGGGTCAATATGCTTGAGCGGATTCAATGTGAGTCTCCCCTGCAAGCGCGCTGTTGGGTCACCTAGACGGTCAGCCATATAGCCGTGAGAAACTTCATGAATAATGACGGATAATATTAAAATGACGATTGAAAGGATGGTAATCATGGTGAGATAAATTGATCTAAGCTCTAATTCCTAATTAACCTAAGAAATCTCTAATGACCAACTGTAAAATTTGAATTATTATACAACCTATGATAGCATACTAACTCAACTACTTTCATGGCAAAAATCTGTGCAATAACTAAAGTTGGTTCAGTCGTCGGAGGACGATATTCGAACCGCACTCGTGCAACGCAATTCAACCCTTGCGGCAAAGTTCGTCGTTACCCAAATCTCCAGAAAAAAAGTATCTATGTTGCAGAACTCAAGAAAACTGTTCGCATCAATGTCTCCGCGCGTGGTCTCCGTACTATTCAGAAGAATGGCGCGTATGCAACTCTCAAAAAAGCTGGGTTGATCAAATAGAATCCGAACAACGTAACATATATTGCGTTTACTAAAAAACTCAAGACGCATGGTCTCGAGTTTGTTTGTTGAGGTAATTTAAAATCGTTCGATCCTCTTTTTCAACGCTTGTGCTTGCCATTGTCCAGTGGCACTCGGCTCTGTGATGTACCCGTAATTGAGCGTAGAACCCAAATTTGCAAATAAAGGTCTGGTTTTTTTCCCAAGTTTACCCATGCTCATTATACTCAATGGAATTTTTATTCTCGTCTTGACAATGAAGTAATTCAACTGCGATACAGGTGACAATTGCCATAGGTTTTCCAGAGTAAGTGCGATTTTGATCACTGCACACTTATACTTCAAAGCTATCCTCAAAAGTTGAGCCAGTGTTTTCTCCGGAGGAACACCCTTGAAGTCGTGATACGACCCGATGATACCGACTCCTCTTTTTCGAGCTTCCTGAATCACCTGTTTGAATTCAGGATTATGAATCTGTTGGATTTCAATGTCGATGAACGATGCGAAAGGAAGATACTCAAGGAATAGGTGTGCTCTTTGCCATGGGGCGAGACTTTCAAGACCACCCTCACTTTTGTCACGTACAGTAATGATGATCGGCAATTTAATTTTCGGAAGCCATGGCGTAAGACGACCGAGTCCGGCATCTACTCGTATTTCTACGAAGTCAGCATCGGTTTTCTTGAATTCTATGGCTTGAGCAAGGTCAGCTTCAGAGCTTACCACAGCAACAACGTTTGGTTTGTAAAAGTCAATTTTTGGTTTCATATCAATTTTCTTTCTGTTTTATTTTTACCACAAATCTGTATTGGTGTCTATCTAAATTACCAAGATACAGAAATGGGTGGGGTCATTCATTAACTTGACTTTTACCAAAATTTTACCTAGACTTGTGATACATTTCTCCGACGCCAGAAAATTCGGCTTAGCTGGATGTCTCCCGAATTAATGAGGGAGTAGAAAATGAGGGGTCCCACTATTGTGGAACCGTCCCTCCGGAGACAGTATTCATTTTCCTAAAGGTTCTTAATCCAATAGGAAAAGCAGAAACGACCTGATTTTCACAATCAGGCGTTTTTGTTATCTCGAGAACAACTCCGTGGAATTTTCCGTTCATTTTTGCAAAAATAAAACTGTTTGGTTTTATTTTTTTAAGTTCATCTATTACATAATCAGGAATTGGAAATGTATTCATAAAAATATTACTAATTATTCCCCTTAATAATCACCTCCTTCCCATCAGAAACAATTTTAATTGTCCCAACTTCTTTCAAATTGAATCTATTTTCATCCAAAATCGCCGCCAATGGATCGACAACGACATTTTTTGGTGTTTTTTTATTCGTAACTACTTTTTCATAAACCAACGACTCCGGCCTAACCAAATTCATAAACTCCGGCGACATATTCCCTGCTACGGCGCTATGCGAAACAATCAACACATCCACGTCGGCAATAGTCGGCGGGCTTACTGAAGTTACTATGGCACTCGATTCTGCCACAAATTTCTGAACTTTCTTGCTCGCATCACCCATGAATAAAATCGAGGAATCGCCATATGAAATATTAAAAAGTAATTCTGGCGCGCTTGCTTTGGAATAATCAAATGATTCAGGTTGGGCTGGAAAAATAATTTTAGCAACTACGGAAGTAACTGAACTACTTTTTGCTTGCGCGATCATGCTTAGCTGAGAATTATTTAAATTCCCTATGCCCTGCCCTAAAACGAGCTTATCTTCTGCCTCAACTTCTCTGATTTTAATGTTTTTTTGCTTAACAGTCTCAAGAAATGTCTCATAAATCTTATCGGTCGAACTGGCTATACCAAGATTCTCAAGCGTAAATTTCGGAACATAAACCTTGTCAACTAAATAGCGACCAACAATATCGACAAGTCCTGATACATTTTTACCATCAGTGTTTGTAACAATAATCGTATTGATACGGCGTGAGTAGAACGGAATAATACCCGTTAATTGTTGAATAACCTGGGAATTGCCACCTCCATCGATCAAAATTCGCTGATCATCAGGCGTTCGAATGAACATAGAACGCCCGCTTTTCAACGCGAATACATACATCTCTAAAATTGGCGGACGAGTTTGTTCGTGCCATAGATATGCGCCAACGCCCGAAGCCACTGCAGTAGCGGTTGCGGCAATAAGGAATGGTTTCGACATTATTTTTATACTCATGTCAGAATTTTACAGAAGTGAAATGAAGAAACACTGAAGAAACGATAAAGAAGTAATGAAGATTCCATTTGATCAAGGTGCCACCTCACGAGATTGCTCCAAAAAATATGCCCAATTCCCCAAATTCTTTGATATAATTGATATGCTAAGACATTATATAAGTAAAAATTCCATATTTTTATTATTAAGATAAATAAAACAAATACAATGAAACAATTCGCCCCAAAAACATTTAATATCCCTGCGCTTACTGGCATATCAGCAAAAACTATTGAGGAACATCTAAAGCTTTATACTGGTTATGTAAAAAATGCCAATCTGGTTCTAGAAAAAGTCGCCGAATTAAAAGCTGACGCAGAAAAAAACGCTTATGCACTCGGAGAAATCAATCGCCGCTTTGGTTTTGAATACAACGGCATGCGCAATCATGAAGTTTATTTCGCTTCACTTGAAGGTGGCGCGCAAGCACTAGCTGATTCAGGTTCTCTCAAAAAAGCTATCACCGAGGAATGGGGATCTTTTGACGCTTGGCTGGCAGAATTCAAGTTAATCTCTATGACTCGTGGAATCGGCTGGGCTATGCTTTATTATGACCGCAAAGATGGCCGCCTTTTGAATGCTTGGATCGACGAACAACATTTAGGACAACTCCAAGACTGTACGCTCATTCTCGGACTCGACATGTGGGAACATTCATTCGTCGCTGACTATCAACCATCAGGTAAGAAGAAGTATGTTGAAGATTTTTTTGTGAATTTGAATTGGGGTGTGGTGGAGGAGAATTTTGAAAATGTAGCTTAAGGATTCAAGCTTGACTTTCAACAAAATTTTTGCTACATTTGCTTCAGTAAATACTCCGACATCAGAAAGGATTTGCTGAGAGTTCTTCCCTCCTTCAAGGAGAAAGTTCAAATGGAGGAAATTCCGCCCTCCCGGAGTAATCGACAAGTTTCTCGTATGCCTCAAGACGCATAGGGAAAGCAGAAACGACCTGACACCCGTCAGGCGTTTTTGTTATCTCGACAACAACTCCAATAATCTTTCCATCCTGTTTTGCAATGATAAAACTGCCATTTCTTTTGGTTGAATTATCAATAATCTTTGTAGATTCCACAAGAACATGTAGCATATTTTTAAAAATAAAACTAGTCTTTGGTCCTCGCCTTTCAATTATATGTTTTACGGCACGACGAGATATCATAACAATCTGAGTATTTGCTCCAATAATTTCCATAGTTTTTTTGCTTATAGTACCAACGTATAAAAGTGTCTCAGGGCATGGGATCATTTCGCCAATTCTGAAAGAACTCAATTCTTCTACGGCTAGCAAGACTTTTCTATATTGCATTTTCTGAAATAAAACGTGAAGCGTATGAAAAAACCATCCTCTTCCCCAAAACACCACCCCAAACCCCACATAAAATCCCACAACCCACCAACCAGAAAACATTGGTAGCGTCACCGAGGCGAATGGAACCTGTGCGAACCATTCAACCATGTGAAGTTCGTATGACAGAAAAAGGTGTGAGATCCAACCAAAAAATTGAGAAGCTGGTAATGAAATAAAACCCGTAGCACCTGTCAAAAATACGACCAACATCGTGATAGGAATGATCGGCAATACCAATATATTGACTATCATGCCGATAATAGACATCGTCCCCATCATATAGAGAATGTACGGCGACACGAATATTTGCGTGGCAATCGTAGAAGCCACAATGCCACGAATACCAAATTTTTCTGGAATGAGCGTAAGGTGTTTTTCAATCGGGCTCGCCAGCAGAATCAGACCAAGTGTCGCCAAAAAAGAAAGTTGAAATGAAGGATCGTGTAATAAAATTAGAGGATTCTGAATTAGCATAATCAAACCAGCGAACATTAGGGCACGAGTCACGTCGTAGTCACGACGAATCAAGTCAGCCGACAAAGCAACGCCTGCCATAAAGCACGAACGAACAACCGTCGCTCCCCCACCAACCATGATTCCAAACAATCCAATCCCAATGCCACCAATGCTAATGCCCCAAACACGCGGAAGGAATGAAAGCATACGACGCATAGCATCACCAACAACCGTAATATTAAAACCAGATAAGACAACGATGTGAATCAAACCAACAATGCGAAAATCATTAAGTAAGTCCTTACCGAGCGCGCTTTTTTCGCCTACAACTAGCCCGGCTGCGAGCGCGGCATGCGGTTCTCCAAGAGTTTGTTCGAGATTGGAAACGAAGCGACGTTTCAAATAAAAAAGTATGCCGGAAATTTTACCACCAAGTCCTGTTCCTTGTTTTTGCGAGTCTGAAGAATCAGTTTTTGGGCTATCATTAATGCCATCTTCTGGATTTTTAGCAGGATAATTTATCGAGATGCTTTCAACCTTCGCACTTTTGATCTCATAAAACACATCATCTTTCGCCAAATATCCTACATAATCAAAGGCACGCCCAGTACCGCTTTTAAAATTGAAGGGTTTTGAGATCTTTCCTGAAAATGAAACCTGATCTCCATACACAAAACGTGGATATAGTTTCGTCTTCATGCGAATCAATATGCTAGAAGCGCAGGAATCATTTGAACTAGAAAAAGTATTTCTGGCACTCGTAGTCGCTGGAAATAATTGCTGTGTTGAAACTACCAGAACTTGACCCGTTTCCGTGCGAGCTGGATCTTGAGTAACAATTCCTTTTCCTGTAACTAATTGTTTATTGCACACCCCAATATCAGTCATGTCCTGATGCAGAGAAAACACTACGCGTATCAATGCGCCAGCAATAAATATGCTCCAAAAAATAAAAACTCCTTTTCTCATAAGGAGTCATCGTATCAAATCGAAATGAAGAAACACTGAAGAAACGATAAAGAAGTAATGAAGAAATCAAATAATGGGGTCCCACCTAGTGAGATATCCCATTAATCACCGTGAAATCAACTAATAAGTACTAAATTCGTCTATAATTTCAGCCTCATTCATAGCATCAAGCGACTTTTTGTATCGCGCGCCCTTGGCACCCTTAACTCGCTTCTCACATTCTGCCCAAGTATGGTGAATTTTAATTTCTCCACCAATACTACTTATATACGAATACGCCTTAGCATTAGAACGTGAAGAACTAGATTTTTTGGCGGCAATTTTTTCTTTAACTTTAGCTTTATCATGTGAAACATCGAGAATGTTCTTAATTGAATAATCAGAAAGTGGTCCATTATAGAGTTTTATTTTTTCTCCATCAGCAAAGGAGGTGGCAATAACGTCACAGCGTTCATTACCCGCGATACCAACGTGACCACCAACATATTTCCATGAGACATTTCGTGCACCAACTGTATTCAAAACTTCATCTAAATTCATCCACAGATCTTTATTTAGCACATCATCTTTTGTCTTTGTCTTCCAACCATTGCGCTTCCAGCCATGAATCCATTTGGTGATGCCGTTAATGACGTATGACGAGTCGGTGTAAACAATATGCGTAGGTCTACCCTGCGCAAAGCCTTCCCATGCCTTCCGCAAGCCCTGAATAACCGCAGTCAATTCCATTCTATTATTTGTGGTATTCTTTTCTGCGCCACCAAGTTCGATAATTTCACCGTTTCCGAAAACAACAGAGCCCCAGCCACCTGGGCCAGGATTGCCTCGTGAAGAGCCGTCGGTGAAAATGATAGTTGAATTCATCGAACAAATAATAGCATATTCTATTTAATAACCACCTCCACCACCCTCAACCTCAACTCCTTCCTCCCCCGGAACATCGACTTCTCAATCGAGGCAATCAGATCAACTTCCTGATTTTTGTCCGCCAACAATTCCTTTGCCCAGTCATTTTCACCACCAAAAAATGAAATCACAGAAACTGACCCACCACCACTTTTCTTAAAAACTAATTCCACATGATCGTTACCTTTACCAAACATGCGCACACTTACAGGTTGTACTTTTTTAAAAATAAATAACGGTTTCGGATTATCAATGCCGAATGGCGACAACCGATCCAAATCTTCTTGAAGTCTCCATGTAATATCATCCAGTTTCAATTCGGCGTCAACAAAATCTGTATCTGATTCATCGACAATTTCTGCACCCTCGGAAAAATCACCCGACTTTTTATTTTGCTCCCGTATCTTTTCTTTCTTCTTGAATCTTGAGTCCTGAATCTTCTCCTGCGCTTCATTCAAATGTTTTTCCAAAAAATGAATAGCGTCATTCCCCACAGCAAAACCGCCAGAATGCTTATGACCACCATATTGCAGAAATGCTCCTTCGGGAACGCCTCGCATGATCTCGACCACACTACTCTTACCTTCTGAACGACACGAACCTTTTATAATATTGTCGCCATCACGACCCCAAAGGAAAACTGGCCTATCAAATTCTTCGGCACATGAATTCGCCGCTAAACCGAGCAAAGACGGCTTCCAGTCAGGATTTCCCAGAACAATCACCGCCGGCAATGTATTCACCTTATATCGTTCTCGAACAATTTTCTTAATTTCTTTGACCAAAGCCGCCACAATCCCTTTGCGCTCATTATTTATTTCATCCAAATGCGTTGCATATTTTTCCGCATCCTCATCATTGTCGGCTACAAGCAATTTGAAAGCATCCATCGGCACACCCATACGTGATGCCGCATTGATACGTGGCGTGATCATGAAAGCAATATCATCTTCAGTCAGGTGCGCCTGCGCCATTTTCAATTTTGCCAATAATCGTATCAAACCTTTGCGAGGACTTTTGCGTAAAACTGACAAACCATATCGCGCGAAAATCCGATTTTCACCAACCAGCGGCACCATGTCAGATAAAGTCGCGAGACCAACCATGTCGAGTAGCCATTTTTCGTGACCATCTTTCAAGCTACCCAATGTATGACTAATTTCTTTCGCTTTCTTTATTATTGCCTGTATTAATTTAAAACCAACACCCGAGCCACACAAATTTTTATCAGGATACGCACAATCCAACTGCTTATGATCAATAATCGCAAACGCTGTCGGTAAAATTAGCGGCGCTTCATGGTGATCAGTAATAATAACGTCAATATCCAATTCATTTGCGCGCTTTACTGGATTAACATCTGAGATACCGCAATCCAATGTGATCATCAATTTCACGCCTTCCCCCGCCAACTGTTCGACCGCCTCAATATTCACACCAAAACCTTCATTATGACGATGTGGTATATAAATAGAAAAATTCGTAAAACCAATCCGCGCGAAAAAATCATTGAACATCACAGCCGCCGGAATACCATCGGCATCATAGTCAGAATAAATTGCAATCCTTTCATTATTTTGTATTGCAAAAATAATTCTCTGCGCGGCTTTCTCCGCGTCTTTTAATAAAAATGGGTCATGAACATGATTGTCATAATCAGGCAATAAAAACCTATTAGCCGCCTCCGCTTCAATAATTCCTCGATGAAACAACAAATGCGCCACAATATCAGATGCGCCACCAATGCGGTTGCGCTCATCAAGAGTCAGTTGTCGGCGGATGGTGTAGGGCATAAAAGGAAGTATATCATGCGGAATATTGGGATAGTTGGCACGTCTTGACTACACTGCTCACAAAGAGTAATGTTGGTTTAAATTACATCGTTGAACAATACCGTTCCGATACAAGAAAGGCATTATGACACAACCATTTGTCGGTCAGTTCTTTTGCAATTCAAATCACTCAGTCTGGAAAATAACCATCCTCGACAATCTACGGTCAAGCCCGGTCGTCAAAAAAATGACAACCAGCGTGTTCCGGAACCAATCTGGTGAAGAGCTCCGTATTCCTGTTGGTGGAATCATGCGTTACGGCAACTTTGTCGCTATCACTTCCCGTGGCTTGTTCAAGTACGATACACCACAAGGAAACGACAAGTCGCCAGATGAACCACCGACACGCTTCGAATGTTTAGGGAATTTTCTCCGAGGCAAGAAGGTAACGCAATCTCCAACCATTGTCGGTCTTTTCCTCTGGCGTATCGACGCCGACGACTGTCACGCCTTGGTCAAAGAAAACCCAGCGGAAATGTTCGATCAACATTGGTGGGAGGAGACGCGGCAAGTGCTTATGCTCATTGGCACAAATCATCCTCTGGTCAGCATTTCAACCGAAGGAAAATTCGCTGTTCCCAGACATCTCTATGATCCGACATTTCCAGTGCCGGCAGACGTGATCAGGTAGGCAAACTGATGAGATCTTTGTGAGGGCGGCTCTTGAGTCGCCCTTTTTATTTATAGTATAATAACCCTATGACCTCCTGCATCTTCTGTAAAATAGTAACAAAAGAAATTCCAGCCCATATCATATATGAAGACGAAGATTTTCTGGCATTCCTCGACATCCGCCCACAATCTCCTGGGCACACTTTAGTTATACCTAAAAAACATTACCGCTGGGTCTGGGATGTTCCAAATTTGTCAGCATATTTCGAGGTAGTCAGTAAAATCGCGCTTGCCCAAAGAAAAGCATTCAATCAAGAAATGATTTTAAGTAAAATTATCGGTGAAGAAATTCCCCATGCTCATATTTGGGTATTTCCTAGTGACAAAACGGCTGGTGATAAAAATGATTTTGAAGGAAATAAGAAGAAGTTAATTGCTTGCATTTAACGCCTCAATCCCCGGCAATGTCCCATTCGCCAAAAACTCCAACATCGCGCCACCGCCAGATGAAACAAAGGTGAACTTATCTTCAATTCCAAGATTGGATATCGCCGCCAAAGTATCACCGCCGCCAACTATTGATTCAACACCTTTACTACTTTGTGTCCTTTCCGCAATCATCCGCGCCACAGATTCCGTTCCTTCAATGAAACCGTCTTCATACGGACCAAGTGGACCATTCCAGAGAATGAATTGCACCTGATTTATTTTTTCCTGAATAATCTCAAGAGTTTTTGGTCCTGGATCAAAAATCTGATCATGCGCGCCGAGGGCATCAATATTTTTTACTGAATGATCTTGAATGATTGAATCGGTTGGCACTAATACGTTTGGTTGGTTAACAATGGCTGAAATATCAATCGCTCCGTCTGAAACTTTTGAATCACCAACGTTGTACCCTTTTGCTTTGAGTGCGTCATTTCCCAATGCTCCGCCAAGGAATATAGTATCAGCAACTTTTGAGAATCGTTCAATGAGTGGTAGTTTCGTATCAAATTTCGCGCCACCAAGAATAAATAAGAATGGGTGAGCTGGAGTAAAAGCGCGCGACAAATGTGTGACTTCTTTTTCAAATTGCAAACCTACGTAGCTTGGCAAAAATTGTGGCACGCCAACTATCGAAGCATGCTCGCGATGCGACGCTGGGAATGCCTCATTAACATAAATATCCGCCAAAGAAGCTAATTCTTGCGCGAATTTTTTATCATTCTTTTTTTCACCCTCAAAAAAGCGAAGGTTTTCCAAAAGAAAAATCAAACCACTTTGGGCGCCCAATTCTTGCTTTCTGATTTCCGCTTCAATGATCTCATGCGCATTCTTCAAATCTTTAATGAAAATAACAGGCTGTCCCAATTTTTCCAAATGCTTCGCCACAGGCGCCAATGAAGGATTGCTGCCATCAAGCGACTCCAAATGACTCATCAAAATGACTACTGCGCCTTTTTTTCGCAAAAAATCAATCGTTGGCAATGCCGCGCGAATGCGAAAATCATCACCGACTGCACCATTCACTATTGGTACATTAAAGTCAGCGCGTACCAGCACTTTTACACCTTCAACATATTCTATGTCCCGTATTGTTTTCATGTTGATTATTATGTAATCGAATCCACCGCCTTCAACAACTCAACAAACCCTGGCATATTCACACTCTCGCGCCCAACAAGCAAACCATCAACCTGACCAGTCTTGATAATCTCCGCCGCATTACGAAAATTGACTGACCCACCATAGAGCACCGCCACTTTCATTGCTTGATCCTGATTGAACACATCGGAAAAAACTTTTTTTACAAAAAGAGACATTTCGTAAACCTGATCTGGAATCATCGCTTCCTTGGCACCAATAGCCCAGATTGGTTCATAAGCTAAAACAATATTCTTGGCGCAACTCTGCGGAATATTCGCCAGACTATTTTTAATTTGATCTTTCAATGTTTCCAGATAAACACCACCTTCATCACGAGCCTTTTCTCCAACACAAAGAACCGCGTTCATGCCCGATTCAACGATCGCTTTGACGCGACGTGCCACCATATCGTCAGTGTCACCTCTGGCACGTTCCTCCGAATGACCAGCGATGACATATTTTACTCCCATGTCTCGGAGCATAGTCGCGCTCACTTCACCAGTATGTGGACCTCCATCTTCATATGAAACAAACTGCGCGCCAACCTTGAGTGTATTTGGATCCCGTTTTGAAATAGCGCTTTGGATATATACAAAAGGCGGACAGGCGACCACGTCCGTATGATTTAGCTTTGAGGCTATACTCCGCGTCTTCTTGATGATTTTCTTCGCGTCATCAAGCGTGGCAGGGTTCATTTTCCAATTACCGATAACAAGTTTTTTCATAGAGATATTATAAATAGGTTACTTGCCACCCTTCTCTTTGCCCTTATCTTTGCCCTTATCTTCTCTACCACCCTTTTTATCATCCTTTGGTTTAGATTTACTGCTTGAATATAAAACTGCCAATATAATGATTGCTATGACAAGTGTTTCCATGTGATTGATTATACCATTATCAATTCACTTCCTGCCAAGTCAGTGGCACATATTGGCTCGATGACAATGGGAATGATGGCGGCGGACCATAAAGCAGATTTGGATCATAAATCACATTTCGGTTACAGTAACCATTATCTATATAGCCAATCGATCCTCCACAATTATAATTATTTGAACCTTTCCACGAAAATCCATAGCGAACAAAAGTTGCTATCATACCGTAAACCGTAATCGTACTGCGACGCCATTCATTACCAGAGCTACTTGATTCGCAACTTGTACCATAAGAGAATCTGCCAACACGTCCGTTCTGAGCAACTATGGCGGCGTCGATTTCGAGATTATCTCCACTATATAAACCAACCGTAACATTGCCTTGAGCGATGAGTCCGATCACTTCTGTACCATCCTTGTTTGTATATTTCAGATCATTATTGACAATAATATTCGGCCTAGGATTTGTCGGGTATGGATCTGGAAGAATACCTGCCGCAATAGTTATTCGGGCATTATTGCCCACCGTACCATTGACCCAAACATTGCCAGCCACAAAGATAACCCCATTTGCTGACAAATGAAATGTATTATTGCCAGATGATGGATACGGTGTCTCTGTTTTTATGCTCCATGTACCCCAACCAGTTGTACTATCACCACATCCTGACGGAGCAGAGGAGAGAGCAGAAACTTTATACAGATTGTACGTGGTCGTACCCGCTGAATAATTAAAGACTATATGATAACCATAGTAACCACTGCCTACAGCCGAGAGATTTGTATAGTTAGGAGCGCCAACGGATCCCGCTAACCCTTGCAAGGTACTCAGATTGGCGGTAATACCAGAAAAACTCACGTTCGGTACTGATGTCTGACGACCGACAGTGAAAACATCTGATCTGTTAGGCAAATTAACAAATGACGGATTGTATGGTTGTGAATCGTATGTACCCGAAGTACAAGGAGTAGAGGAACTATATTGCGTGAAGACCGCCCACTCCAAAGCACCTACTGAATGACAGTCACCACTATCTGGTTCTGTTGTAGTTGCCAAAGCGCTTGTAACAATATTGTTTGCCACACCGTCAAAATGAACTCCGTTGTTTGATTGGATCGGTCCATTCACTACAGTTCCAGCGCCAAAACGCATAAAATCATTTGCTACAAATGCATATTTAGCGAATGAGGGTTTTCCAAGTGTTGCTTGGATAGTACGAGAAATGCTTGGGTCCACCAAAAGTGTGCCCGTTGATTTTACAGTGACTAGAGTCGATCCGACAGTTGGTGGAGTAATAGTAAGGCTGAATTGACCAATTGTCTGACCTTGCGCATCTTCAAAGACATGAACGTACGGTTGAGGCGTCGTGGTGCCATCGGTATAATCAGAAGCAAAATGAGCTAGATGCCAACGGTAATATTCAATTCCCGCTTCAGCTACCTGAAAAGCTTGTTCGCGATTCGTCAAAGTCCGCACCGTCCGAATAGTTTGTGCACCCCAATTGACCAGAGCGATCGTCACCGTGACGGCTATCGCCGCGAAGACCAAAACATTGATTATGATCATGCCTGATTTGAAGTAGTTTGTTTTCATTGGTTATTCTTGAGATTCCTTAACGAAACGCCAGTTGTGAATACTCTTGGACTCGGACTTCTGTTTGGATCGCTGTCTATTATGAGGTTTATTTTTATAAAACGAATGTTTGATATATTGGATCCTGGTTGCGCCATAGGAGTGGTTGTACCTTCGTAAGTACTATCAAAATATTGGAAAAATGGCAGAGTCGATGATGCTCTGACCCCATCCGCCAGAATTTTCCTAACTTCACCACCCGTGTATCCCAAAGGAGAACCACTCGGATCAATAACTCCGCGATTGAGCGTCGAACTCGCCGCAACGAAAAAATATCTGACTTGTTCAACTGATGAATCGCTATCAACATTCGAGAAAAAAGTTATTGAGTTATCTGTGGCGGCATATATCGGATATGAACCTGTGGCTGATGGCACCATCGTCCGCAATTCTTTGGCAATAACTTTCAAAATAGTTTCTGCTTGCCAAGTGTTGTTTATCTGATTCTGCGCTTGATTGTTATATATGAATACATTAGATTCAAAAGCATAGACGGCGATCATGACGACCATAAGAATACCAATAGAAACTATAGTCTCCACCAACGAAAAACCTTTGCTATAAAAGGAAAGCATATTGAACATATTTTAACTTATTTTGCTCTTTTTTGCTTCTTTGGGTCTGACACTTTGTTATGGTGCGACGGTTTGAAGCTTGATTGTATCGGAACTCCATCCAGAACTGATCGAAACTGGAACGTCACTCTGTGTTGTATAGCCAGACAATGAAACTGTGAGGGTATAATTTCCTTGAGAGAGTCCCTGAAAAAGGACTTGTCCAGGAGGGATGCAACCAGAAGTATAAGTAAAACCAATATCTGAAACGACGGAACTATAATTCGTATCTATAGTGTCCAGATTTACACGATATCGGACATATCTATTGCTTGGAATATTGAGAGATCCTCCTGATGTAGAATATCCAGGACTATTAAATTGCCATCCTCCGACAGGTACCGCATCAGGAGAAGCCGCAAATTGTAATGTGACGCTGGTAGAAGCTGAACTCTGTACTGCTGGCGTCCATTGCAGAGTATTGAAATTACTTGTTGTCCCTGTGTCAAAAGTTGCCGAATCCAATACGCCTGATAGGCGATATCCTCCGATAATATCGTGGAATAATTTTATATCTCCACCTGAATCATCGACATTTGAAGCACTAGAATAACCATTTATAGTGCTCTGATTGGCACCGCCAGTCCAGTCACTCTGACTTATAGAACCTTGACCGGTTATTTTGGTAAAAATAATATTGCCTGAACCATCTTTGAGATCCACGGTGGCTCCAGGTAAAGGTAAGCCTGAATTATCCAAAACGGAAACCATCAGCGAATTTGGATTTCGAGGCACAACAGTAAACTGGAGATTGACCGCTGATCCAGGATTCAGGACGACTGGGTTAACTGGGTTGATTCCCGCAAGATCATAAACCGTTTCTCCTGAAGAGGTCACGGCAATGTATCCTCCAGTATCCCATTCAAATGATGGAAAGTTCAATAATCCTCCCGAATCAGTAACGAGACTCTGGTGATATTTCGGAGTACCGGGAACATTTGAATCAACTACTTTGGAGCCAGTAAAATCAAAATGATAATTACCTTTTGGTTCACAGGTTGGGGAAACGCTTGATATAGAAAGAGATGCGAGCTTATCAATAGTGAAATATGCATCAGTAACTTGACCTGATACAACATTCGAATCTGGATTTACCACATTCTGCCCAGGAGAATATGTCTGATCCGTAGAATATCCTTGTTTTGTCACAACTATGTGATACGCGTTCGTGCCTGGAGGAATTCCGACAAGAGCAAGAAGACCAGTATCGTCACTCACATCATGAATCGTGCCACCCGTAGAAGTTACTGTTACGTTTGCACCTTGAATAGGATGTCCGATTGCGTCACGCACACGGATAAACAACGATCCTGTGTTACCGGTATTTTCTAGAGCAAGAGGACCAACCTGACCAGTGATCGTCAACGGTTGAGTATTTCCACAACTAGTACATGATACCGTAATCGATATCATTTTATTATCGGCTGGATTCGTATCATTTGGTGTTCCTCCAGCTAAACCATCAGCAGGAAGATCGATATTACGGATAATAGTTGTAACAAGAAATGGTATGCCTCCTCGAACAACACTTTGTTGATAAGGCACGTTTCCACTCGGTGATATGCTACCAACAACACCAACGTCCGCATAAGGCATATTACGGATTGTTTCCATCTCTTCATTAGCAACTGCTATAGCCATCTCTTGGTATTGAGCAAGATTGATAAGTTTGAATAAGCTCGTAAAGGCTCCGTACGCCGCAATTGCCACAATTAGAAAAATAGCCGAACCTACGACAACTTCAACAAGAGTAAAACCACCATATTTTTCTTGAATTTTTAATTTCATATTTCTATTTTTTCTAGGATTTGAAATTTGCCGATTCGTATTCTAAATTGCGTTTACCAATGAATACATCGGCGAGATCATCGATACCGCGAAAAATCCGACAGCCGCACCAATCACAATCATCAGGAATGGTTCGATCACAGTAGACATATCTTTGGTCTTTTGTTCCACGTCATCTTCATAATAATGCGCCACGCCGATAAGCATTTCGCCAGTCTTACCAGTCTCCTCACCGACACTCATCATTTCCGCGAAGAAAACTGGATAAAGATCCTCATGCTCACTGAACACTTTCGACATCAGATCACCTTTCTTGATGGACTCTCCTGCTTTTTCCAAGACCGCACGAAAATGAACATTTTGTACGACATCCGCGGTGATGCCAACTGATTCAACCATGCCAACACCAGCTTGAAGCAGTGATGACATGGTACGAGCTGTACGAGCAGTGTTAACTTCTTGAATCAGATTTCCAATGACGGGAATCTTGAGCACGGCGGCATGAATGACTTTTTTACCGGAATCCTTCTTTGACCAAAAATAAATACCGAAAATGACGACGAGGATAATACCAAGCGCGAGTAAACCATTGTGCTGAATAATATTGCTTATACCAAGCACGATACGAGTCGGAAGTGGTAATTCCACATGAAGTTCGGTAAACGTTTTCATGAGTGTAGGGATAACGAATATGAACATCAGAATAGCAATGAGCACCATCGCGGAGACAATAACCGCTGGATACATCATGGCTCCACGAATACGCTTGGTGAGTAAATACGAACTTTCCATTTGATTCGCCACGACTTTTAATGATTCAGCTAACGACCCACTCTGTTCGCCAGCGTGAACCATGGAAACAAAAATTGGTGGAAATACTTTCGGATGCTTTGCCATACTGTCAGAAAGCGTCGTACCTTTATTTATTTCACTCATGATATTGTTCAAAACTTCCTTGAGCGCCTTGTTGTGCGACTGTCGTTCCAGAACCGAAAGAGCTCTGGAAAGAGCTAGTCCAGCTTCGAGCATTGAGCCGAGGTTGCGGGCAAAGTTTATTTTTTCAATCATCTTCACGTGCTTGAAAAGAGATGTCGCTGAAATCTTGAGATGCAATCCGGCATGAGCAGAAGTTTCTTTTACTTCGACGATTTCATCGCCGTCATCACGGATCAATTTGTACAACTCGTAGCGATCAGTCGCGTCTTTTTGGCCAGAATATATCTCGCCAGTTGATTTTTTTGCTTTGAAGGTAAAGTGGGACATTATTATAAGTTTACAGTGCAAAATGAAAAGATAAAAGCCAGTACATACTAATTTCTCGTTACTCACTCACTGATAACACGCAGGACTTCTTCAATAGTGGTCAACCCGGCTACACATTTATAAATACCATCTTCAAACATCGTTAGCATCCCCTCTTTTTTCGCTTGCACCTCTATTTCTGAAGTGGCTGAATTCTTCATAACCAAATCTTTGATGCTCTGATTCATTTTCAAAACCTCATGAATACCGACACGACCCTTGAATCCATCGTTGTCTCCAGCCGAGACTGCCTTATAAAATGGAGCATCCTTCCATGTATCACTTGGTTTCAATATTTTATCAGCTTTTAACGCGGTCATCACTCTCTCCAAATCTACCAATTTTTCCAATTGTGCGAACTCTGGTTTGCTTAATGAATATTTTTCCTTGGTCTCCGTAAGATGGCGAACTAGACGCTGTCCGATGACAATATCTAGCGTTGAAACTAACAAGAATGATTCTACGCCCATATCGAGAAGTCTAGGAATGGCTCCAGCCGCACTATTGGTGTGCAGTGTGGAAAGCACCAAGTGACCAGTGAGCGCGGCATTGACCGCCAAAGCGGCCGTTTCATTATCACGGATTTCACCAACCATGATAATGTCCGGATCCTGACGGACGAGCGTACGGATTCCTTGAGCAAAGGAAAAGCCAATATCTGGACGAACTTGTGTTTGGTTGATACGGCCGATTTGATATTCGATCGGGTCTTCAATCGTAGAAACATTCACATCGGGTGTATTCAAAAGATCAAGCATTGTGTAAAGTGTCGTCGTTTTTCCTGAACCAGTCGGACCGGTAGTCAGTATCATGCCAGTCGTCTTTTTGAGTGCTTGATGAATACGCTCGAGTCCTTCACCATGAAAATTCAAGTACTCAAGCGTAAACCCTGAAATGTTTTCGCGCAACAAGCGCATGACGATTTTTTCACCATAATAAGTAGGCAAAATAGAAACGCGGAATGAAACCTTTTCGCTATTGATATCCATTTTGAAACGACCGTCTTGTGGCAGACGTTTTTCATCAAGTTTTAGACTTGAGAGCACTTTTATACGAGCGGATACTGCTGGACCTGCTTGTTTTGGCAGAACCATCGCATCATGGAGAAGTCCGTCAATGCGGTAACGTACAACAACTTGATTGTCCATTGGCTCAATATGGATATCTGACGCGTTCTGGATAGCGGCATGCTTGATCAATGTGTCTACAATGCGTACAACCGGTAAATCTTCAGCCATCTTCTTCATGTCCGCTTCGGATACGGGTTCCCCATTATCTTCAGCAATCGTCTTCAAAGTAGCAGTCTCTTTTTGAATAAGATCTCCAAACTCCGCCTTTAAACTTTTCTGATATTGCACCAGAACTTCTTTAATAGATTCCGAATCAGTCAACCGTGGCTGAATCTTGAGGTTTACTTTTTTCTTTATAAAATCAATTGCGGACAAATCATTCACGTCCAACATCGCGACTTCTAGTGAAGTCTCATTTTTCTTGAACGCTACAATGTTGTGTCCACGAGCGATCGGCTCAGGAATGAGTGAGAGAGTTTCAAAATCTATTTTTTTATTCTTGAGATCAACAAATGGTATACCGAGCACATAAGCTTCCATGCGACGCAAACTGTCAGTGGTTATTTTTCCTGCCGTAACAAGCACATCGCCAAGATGCTTACTGTCTTTCTCGGCCTTTTTCTTTGCATCCTCAAGATCCTCCTTGGTCACCAAACCAGAGTCGAGAATGAATTTATAGAGCTGGGTATCTTCGACGAGCATTGCCTTTATTATATCATTTCAATGTTTTTCGTGCTGTACCAAGATTCCTGAGTTCAATGTTGAACTGCAACGCCAGTTTTTATAAATAATACCTCACAGTGTGCCTCGACCATTTTACCGGCACCGGTAAAATGGTCCTACAACAACTCCGCAAATTCCCTCTCCGTCATCCCGGAATAGGCTGGCCAGCTTTTGCAAGTGCTGTAACGAATCCTTCAATGGCATCTTTAGCCATTTCAATAGCTTCTTCATAGGTTTTTCCCCAAGTAAAACAACCCGGTAATTTAGGTACATTAACCTCAAATCCACCGCCACGAATTTTCTTAACTTTAATTGTATAACTCAAGAGTTTCATAGCAAAATAATATCCCTATTTACTTAAAAAATCAAGTATGGTATATTATTTCTGTCATTAGTTCGCCCACCGGCGGACTTATTTGTTAGAAGGAACGGTCAATTGATCTACTTGCTAGCAGAAAATAGTCGAAAAATTTAATAATCTTAGAAAAACTAAATAACAACTAAATATATGTTTGACCTAAAAGTAATAAATTCCGTCGTTCAGCAACTTGAAGAAGAGCGTGGCATTCCACGTGAGAAAACTCTCGAAGCTATCGCTATGTCCCTAGCTACTGCCTACAAAAAAGAGTACGGCAAAAAGGGCCAGATTGTCCGCGCCTCATTCGACCAGAACACTGGTGGAGTCGAATTTTGGCAGGTAAAAGTCGTCGTTGACCGCGATCAAGTCATTATGGAAGGTGACGAAGAGGAGGAAGTGAACCTCAAAGATGCCAACGTCGACGATATCAAGATTCGTTTCAATTCAGAGCAACATATGCTCCTTGAAGACGCCAAAAAGATCAAGAAAAGCGCCGAGATTGGTGACGAACTAGTATTTCCATTAGAAACCAAAGCCGATTTTGGTCGCATTGCCGCACAAACTGCCAAGCAAATCATCATTCAGAAAATCCGCGAGGCAGAGAAAGTCTCTGTCATGAATGAATATGGCGCAAAGGAGGGAGAAATCGTCGCCGGCATCGTCGAACGTGTTGAACGTGGCATCGTCCATATCAACATGGGTCGCGCAGTTGGTATGATTGCCTATGAGGAGCAGATTCCAAGTGAACGCTGGAAAACTGGCGATCGCATTCGCGCATATCTTTATGCTGTAGAAGAAACTCCAAAAGGCATTGTCTTGAAACTTTCCCGCGCTCATCCAAAATTCCTAGCAAAACTTTTTGAGACCGAGGCTCCAGAGATCGCATCAGGAACAGTTGAAATAAAAGCTATTGCTCGCGAAGCCGGTTCACGTTCGAAGATTGCCGTTGTCTCGCACGATCCCCATATTGACCCAATAGGTTCAATGGTAGGTCAACGTGGTGTTCGCGTTTCGACAGTCACCAGCGAATTGTCAGGAGAAAAGATTGACATTGTTGAATGGAATGAAGATCCTGCCCTCTTTATCGAGGAAGCTCTCTCACCAGCAGAAGTTGTATCTCTTGAACTAGACGAGAAAGCACATCGCGCCATCGTTACTGTTACAGAAGATGAACAGTCACTTGCTATCGGTAAGGGCGGTCAGAACGTCCGCCTTGCCGCCAAGATTACCGGCTGGAAGATAGATATTCGATCAGCTGGAGGAGAAGATACTGACGAAGATGAAATTGAAGATTCTGGAGAAATAGCCGAGGAAAAAGTTTCCGAAACTAAGGAAGCAGAAAAAGTTGAGGAGATGAAGGAAGAAAAGAAAGCTGAGTAATAATTAATCTAAAAAAAACAAAAAAATCCCGAAGCTATTTTATGGGATTTTTTGTTGGATATTTATATCACATTAAATAATCCTCAAAAAAATTGCGTGTAAAAGTGAAAGCAACCCGCGAGCATGCGAGCGGAGCCGTAGTCGTATGACTGCGCCGCCCTTGGAAAACCAAGGGCGGCGCGATTATTTAACGACTTCTTGCTAGAACTTTTTGAACTTTGGACCAGTACCCGAGGGTACTTTGCTTCCTCCAGCCTCCTGGTCCTCCATTCCATATGCGAGCCATGTCTTCTAACGATGGCTCTCTCCCCAATGCTTTACTTGTCGCGTACCGTTCAAGGTACGTGCGACAGACTTGCACTGACAAGGAGCGGTTGCCAAGGACGTCTTCCGGACGATACTTGGTACCGAGGCGTTGATTTACATCGTCAACGCAGGGCTTACGAATCTGCAGGCATCCGTAAGCCTTATCATTCATATGTTTGTCACCAATCGCATGATCATTTCCACGCGACTCTATCTCAATGAGTGCGGCAATCAGCCGGTCAGTCGAGGGCGCCTTACTAGCGAAGGCGCAGGTGGTGACTACGAGCATTACAACGAGCAACGCTACTTTTTTCATGTTTTGCCTTTCTATCGGTGAGGAACCGAGGCCTAGCATGAGTATATATTATAGCATGCTATGTGGCTATCTGTCAAGTAAAACCACCCCTAAATATACCGCCACACAGAGCCACATTTTCTTGCCTATTTTCCTTTTTTCAATTATAGTATCCCCATTGTAAAAAGTTATTAAAAAGCCTTATTAATCAATAATTCCTGCTTTGCGGGGATGACCGAAGAAATCATGAACACCTACATTTGGTTCGCACTTATCAGTTCCCTCATCGCTCTCGCCTATGGCGCATTCTTGATCAGCTCGATCATGAAGAGGCCGACTGGTAACGATGCTATGAGAGAAATCGCCGCTGCTATTCAAGCTGGGGCAAAGGCATATTTGAACCGTCAATACAAAACTATCGCCATTATCGCGATCGTGCTTTTCATACTTCTTTGGATCACACTCGGAATTAAAATTGCCATCGGATTCGTTCTCGGAGCTGTCTTGTCAGCACTCGCTGGCTACATAGGTATGAATGTATCGGTGCGCTCGAATATTCGAACCACCGAAGCCGCTCGCAAAGGTCTTGGTGCCGCACTCTCGCTCGCCTTCAACGGTGGAGCTGTGACCGGACTCTTCGTGGTTGGTCTCGCTCTCCTAGGCGTAACTGTTTTCTATGCCATAACCAAAGATGTAAATTCACTTATCGGTCTTGCTTTCGGCGCGTCTCTTATCTCTGTATTTGCTCGTCTCGGCGGCGGTATTTTCACCAAAGCCGCTGATGTTGGTACTGACCTCGTAGGTAAAGTTGAGGCTGGTATCCCAGAAGATGATCCACGCAACCCTGGTGTTATCGCTGATAACGTTGGAGATAATGTCGGTGACTGTGCTGGTATGGCCGCTGACCTTTTCGAAACATACGCCGTCACAACTATTGCCGCAATGATGCTCGGCGCTACTATTTTCAAAGGATTTGATGGTGCTCTGATGTACCCCCTCGCTCTTGGTGGTATCGCTATCATCGCCTCTATCATCGGTACTTGGTTTGTAAAAATGGGAAAAACAAAAGACGGCCAAACTCCAAACATCATGGGTGCCATGTACAAAGGTCTAGCTGTGGCAGGAGTTCTAGCTGCTATCGCCTTTTACCCTGTTACAAACTTGATCATGGGTGCAAATGGAACTTATAGTGTCTTGAATTTGTTCGGTTGTACATTAGTCGGTTTGATTGTCACAACTCTCCTTGTAGTTATTACTGAATACTATACTTCAACCAAGTATGCTCCAGTCCAATCCATCGCCAATGCTTCTATTTCTGGTCATGGCACCAACATTATTCAAGGTCTTGCCATCTCAATGAAATCCACCGCTTGGCCGCTCCTCACTATCGTTGCCGGAATTCTAGCCGCATATCATTTCGCTGGCGTTTACGGTATCGCCGTTGCCGCTATGAGTATGCTTTCTATGGCAGGGATCATTGTCGCTATTGATGCTTATGGACCTATTACTGATAACGCTGGGGGTATCGCAGAAATGGCACATCTTCCACAAGAAATTCGTGACATTACTGATCCATTGGACGCAGTTGGAAATACAACCAAAGCAGTTACGAAAGGATATGCTATCGGTTCTGCTGGATTAGCGGCTCTCGTGCTCTTTGCCTCATACGCAGAGCAAGTAAATACATTGGGACAAACTGCCGCCCTTAAACTCGGCACTATATTCCAACCTATAGTCTTCTCTTTGAATGATCCGAAAGTCATTGTCGGTCTCTTCATCGGTGGTCTTCTTCCTTATTACTTTGCCGCTCTCTCTATGGAAGCTGTCGGCAAAGCCGCAGGCAAAGTTGTTGATGAAGTTCGTCGCCAATTCCGCGAGATTAAAGGTATTATGCAAGGAACTGCAAAGCCTGATTACGCTCGCTGTGTCGACATCGTGACTTCAGCCGCAATCAAAGAAATGATTATACCAGCCTTAATTCCGATTTTGGCCCCAATTCTCGTCGGTTTCATTCTGGGACCAGTCGCTCTCGGTGGTCTCTTAGTCGGATCAATTGTCACAGGTCTATTCGTCGCTATCTCAATGACTTCTGGTGGTGGTGCTTGGGATAATGCCAAGAAGCACATTGAACAAGGCAATCATGGGGGCAAGGGTTCTGATGCACACAAAGCTGCAGTTACCGGCGACACTGTTGGAGATCCTTACAAGGACACGGCGGGTCCAGCTATAAACCCGATGATTAAAATCTTGAACATTGTGGCTCTGCTTATTGTAGCGTTCTTGGTGTAGTTTTTAGAAAAATAAAAAGTGTCCAAAAAAGTCGACTATGTGGTCGACTTTTTTGTGTGCTATAATACTTAAACCATGTTATATGTGGTATTTATTCGTAATTTTTATAAAAAATCAATGAAAAAACATTATTATCTATACGCGGTCATCATTATCGCCTTGGTTGCTGTAATCCCTTTTGTAACTAGAGCTGAAAATGGTCAAACTGGCACATCCGCAGTAAAAGATTTGCTCCGTGCAAAGAACGCCAATATCCAAAATAATGAAAGTATTAGAAATAAAACGCTAGAGAGTGGCAAACTAGGATCAACCACTCTACTGCGTCCAGGAACATTTGGTGACATTCGTGCGCTTGCTTCAAGCACTCGTCCTCTTCGTCAGGGAATTAAAGATGAACGCAAAGCTGAAGTTAAAGACATCCGTCAACAAGGTCGTGAGGACATGAAAAATGCTTCTTCCAGTGAAGAACGTCACGAAATTCGCAAAAATATGCGTAAGGACGAATTCAAAGTTCGTAAAGATGCTATTATCAAACAATTGAACGTCACTCTCAATAATCTCAAGCAAATTCGCGCACGTATCTCTTCACGCATAGACAAGGCTGTTTCAGAAGGTAGAGATATGACCAAAGCAAAAAGTCTTCTAGTCATAGCTGATGCTAAAATTGTATTAGCAGAACAAGCTATCAATGCTGTAGCAATCTTCAATCCAACTGCAACATCAACCGTTACCGCCTCATCGACAACCGCCACATCTACACCTGTTATTGACCTTGGTAAACCTCGTGAAGTTGGAAATACTGCTATAAAAGCTCTCAAGCAAGCACACACTGCTCTCGTTGCAGTCGTAGTTGCTATTGCTCGCTCAATGGGATTTGGTAACGCATCGACAACTCCTCCAATTCTTCCTCCACCACCATCAGCAACAACCACAGCCACGACTACAACCACTATATAAGTACACAATTAATTATCAGTATAAATAAACACCATGGAACAACTCACACAACAACCACAAAATTCACCAGCTCCAGCTAACGGCATGCCAATTGAACACAAAAAGGTTGGGCCAATTATCGCCATTCTTGTTATTGTTCTAATCTTGATCATTGGCGCGCTTTACTTATTCGCATCTCGCATCAATCAACAACAAGTTCCTGTTGATAATACGGTCGCCAATAACAACGCGAATACTCCAGCAGTTGTAGAACCACAGACTGTGCAACCAGTCGTCAATAAAGCCGACGATGTAAACACATTACAAGCTGACTTGAATTCAGCAACGAATGGTTTGAACAATCAGAATTTTTAAAAAATCATAAGGGGTAGAGACTGGCAATAAATAACTGGTAACTAGTAGACAAAATGGCGCCAAATGATGGCGCTTTTTTGTCTACCTTTTATCTTATTATAAGTTGCCAATTGCTCATATCTGATTCTCCTATTCTTGCTTCACACCCACTTTCCGTGTAAACTCATTTTCATGACTCAAACAAAAACATCTTATGCTTCGGCAACTATTAAAAAGCTCGACAAATCTCGTGTAGAAATCACCGCATCAGTCGCGGCTGAAACTTGGGGAGTGTATCGTCCAAAGGCGCTCAAATATATAAATGAATCTGTCACAATCGATGGCTTTCGCAAAGGCATGGTTCCAGAAAATATTCTGGTGGCAAAAGTTGGGGAAATGGCTGTACTAGAAGAAATGGCCGAACTTGCACTTTCAAAAGCATATGTAGACATTTTGATAAATGAAAAAATCGATGCTATCGGTAAACCCGAAATTCATTTGACCAAGATCGCGCAAGGCAATCCGCTTGAATTCGTGGCAGTTACATCCGTAGTTCCAGAAATAATTTTGCCTGATTACAAAAAGATCGCTAGCGAACAAATTAAGAAACAAAATCCAGACGATGAGAAGGTGACAGAAAAAGATATTGACGATACAATTATGCGTATAAGGACTCGCGCATCTAAACAGGAGGCCCCCATCTCAGCCGATGGGCACAGCCCTGATCATGACCAGATGACGCCTGAAGAACACTCAAAGGCACATGCCAAGGCGGATGAGGCTAATCTACCTGAATTAACTGATGATTTTGTAAAAACATTGGGCGACTTTGATGATGTCCCTGATTTCAAAAATAAATTGTCAGATATGCTCGCTGAACAGAAACGAGATGAAGCACGTGAAAAAACTCGTTTACATATTGCAGATGCTCTGGCTGATTCCTCAAAGATTGAACTGCCGGAAGTAATGATTGAAAGTGAACTAGAACGCACACAAGCGCAATTTTCCGCGGACATTGAACGCATGGGTGTGAAGCTCGATGATTATTTGAAACATGCCAAAAAGACGCTAGAAGAAGTTCGTAAAGAATGGAGACCGCACGCCGAGAAAAAAGCTAAGTTACAATTGATCCTTAATGAAATCTCCAAAAAAGAAAATATCAAACCTGATCAAAAAGAAATTGAACAAGAAGTAAATCATATTGTTGAACATTACAAAGACGCAGACCGCGAACGTGCAGGTGTGTATGCGGAGACGGTGCTGACAAATGAGAAGGTGTTTACGTGGTTGGAGGGAGTGAAGTAAATGTTTCCAGTAATTATAAATAGTTAGGCAAAAGGTGCGCCGACATTGGCGCACCTTTTGTGAAACATTGACTCTGATGAAATCTCTACTTACCAAACATAATCACTGAAAGGGTCGCAACTACTGCAGTTTCAGCCCGAAGAACCTGGGTTCCAAGGGTGACGACAGGCACTCCACTTTTGTGAAACATCGCTAGTTCATTTTCTGACCAGCCACCTTCTGGACCAATAAAAATCGTCAGCGAGTTATTTTTTGTATTTATTTTTCGCACATCAAAAGGCTCACCATCGAGATGAAAAGCGACTGCTTTTAGCGAGACCTCACCTTGCTGACTTGAGGTCGGACCTCCAGATTTAGCCGTATAATCGATAGCCTCTTTCAGACTCATTATTTCATGAATCTCTGGAACAGTTCCACGACCGCTTTGTTCACTCGCCTCAACTGCAATTTTTTTGAGACGCGCTTCATTCAAATTCTTTTTTTCACTTCGGTCAGCCATCATTGGAATAATTTTTGTCACACCCAACTCCGTCGCCTTTTCCACGATCCATTCAAAGGTATCTTTTTTAACAACAGCCGCGCACAAAACCACTTCACGTTCTGGCATGAAGCGACTTCGCGTTGATGAATCAATATCGAGCGTAATACTTTCTTTACCAAAATCAGAAATCCGACATTCGTAATCAAAACCTGACCCATCAAATATAATAACCGAGTCGCCAGAATTCAAACGAAAAACTCGTCGAACTTGGTTAACCATTTCGGCGGACTGAATAGTGATCTCTTTTTGGAGACCTATTTTTTCAGTTGTGTAAAAACGGTGGAGACGCATTTTACTTCTTCCCTATCATCACACTATCAATCAAACCGTATTTTTTTGCCTCTTCGGCACTCATGAAGAAATCGCGATCAACATCTTTGTCGATTTTGGAAATAGATTGACCGGTATTTTTTGCAAGTAATTTATTTAATGTCTCACGAGTCTTGAGAATATGCTTTGCGCTGATTTCAATATCTGAAGCCTGACCTTCCGCACCACCGAGTGGTTGATGGATCATAACTTCGGCATTTGGTAATGCCACACGTTTGCCTTTTGTACCAGCCGAGAGAATTAAAGCGGCACCCGATGCGGCAATACCAACGCAAACAGTCGAGACATCATTTTTGATATGAGTCATGGTGTCGATAATAGCGAGTGTTGATGTTACAGATCCGCCAGGTGAATTGATGTAAAGTTGAATCTCTTTCTTTGGATCTTCTGATTGCAAGAAAAGTAGTTGGGCAATGACCAAGTTTGCCATATGATCATCGATCGGTCCGCCTAGGAAAATAATACTGTCCTTCAATAGACGTGAGTAGATGTCATACGCACGCTCACCAAAACTTGATTTTTCGATAACGGTTGGGATTAACATGGTTTTAAGGTTTAAACTTAATTATTTTAATAGTTTGTAAATATAATCTAACATACTAACAATAAATTGACAATGCTTATTATATATGCTAACGTTGAATAAACTTCGTTCTAACAAAATCAACAAGCGGGAATTCTGTGTCAAAAAAATTACTTATGAAAAAAAGCACTAAAAACGTCTGCTTGGTAGACGGTGAGAAGGTTCTGGTAAACGTGGACTCAGTAATGCACCCACACCAAGTATTCATACGGCTTAGTCCGGTTCTCCTACTTGGCATTGTTAATACAATGATCAAGGATGACATTCGTTACGATAATGTTTATCTATGGCAGAAGGTGCAACGGGGCAAAAAAGCTCCCTACAACTATCTGGGGGATCTAACTTTTGCCGGAGGTCGAAGAATGGGCAACGTTATCAGTATCGGGATAACTGTGGCCAAAGAACTTCCCAAAAAATGGAAACGTAGGGCCTTAAGACGACAACATGAACTGGAGAAAGAATTGAACATCTGCTCTTTTAGCGACAATGTGTTAAATTCTATTCTTGTCAACAGCGGATTTCTTGGTTCGGCACGGCCAATGAAGTAAAATCGTACTACTTTCAAGCAACCCCTCCCGGGTTGCCTTTTTTATTCACAGATTATCCGACTTTCTTAATTATATTTAACAAAAAGACTGGTGATATAATTCTGTTAATGATCACAAAAATTCAGCCTAGTAAATCAGCGAGTATCATCCCTATCGAAACTATCGAGAGACGTATTTTTCTTATTCGAGGTAAAAAAGTTATGCTAGATGCTGATTTGGCAGAACTGTATGAGGTCTCGACTATGCGTCTGAACGAACAGGTCAAGCGCAATGCCGCTAGGTTCCCAGGAGATTTTATGTTCCGACTGTCTATTGAAGAAACGAAGACCTTGAACCTATCGCAATTTGCGATAGGTTCCCAGAAGCATCGTGACCCTAAATTTACCCCATTTGCTTTCACAGAACATGGTGTCACTATGCTTTCAGCCGTACTCAGGAGTCAGCGCGCTGTTGAAGTGAGCGTTTTCGTCGTCCGTGCCTTTATTAAGCTTCGTGAGATGCTTGCAACCCACAAAGATCTTGCCGCAAAAATGGAAGCTCTTGAACGTGAACAAATGAGCCAAGGCCAGCAACTAGCTAAGGTTTGCCGAATTATTAAAAATTTGCTTGAGGAACCGATGCTAGAGCCAAAACCGATTGGTTTCAAAAGAGAATAGCAAAACTTGCACTCCCCTCAAATAAGTTATATTATGCTTATGTTACCAATTTTTAAATTTGATACCGCTTTTAAGGAATTTTAGTGAAAAAATAACTTATGAATACACATAGAAATAAAGCCATCCTTAGCACGAAATCGGCGCAATCTCATACGTTTCTCTCACCATAATCCACAAAGGGCGGATCCACACCGCATATGTCACTCAAACTAGTAGCACTATTCCTCTCCATTGCCGGAGTCGTTGGTGTCGCTGTTGGTTACTATCTGCGACTGATCATCTCACTAGGCAAAAAGGGTTCTATGGAACTCGAAATCAAGGAAATGCTCCTTGCCGCCAAAGAAGAATCCAAGAAGATCACTGCTGAAGCAGAAACCAAAGCCACCAAAGCTCTCGCTGATGCACGAGTAGAGAATAAAGAAAAAGAAGAAAAATCACGCCAGACCGAGGATCGCCTCATAAAAAAGGAGGATTTACTCGACAAACGTCAGACTGATATAGACAAGGAAGTCGAGATGATCAAGCAACGTATTGCTGAAATCAAAACTATCCGCGAAAAAGCCGACAAGCTCGAGCTCGATCGTCTTTCTGCACTCGAAAAGATCGCTCAACTGTCAGCCATAGATGCAAAAGAACAACTTTTCAAACTCGTTGAAAAACAAAGTGCCGAAGATATGCTCGTTCGGATGAATAAACTAGACACCCAAGGCGAAGAAATGCTCGACAAGAAAGCCAAGGACATTTTGGCTATTTCCATTCAGCGCCTTGCTTCATCAGTTTCCCAAGATGTCATGTCAACCATCGTCGAAATCCCAAGTGATGACGTCAAAGGTAAGATTATCGGTAAGGAAGGTCGCAATATCAAAGCATTTGAACGTATAACTGGCGTTGAAGTCATGGTTGATGATACTCCAGGAGCAATTACGATTTCTTCATTTGATCCAGTTCGACGTCATACTGCACGCATTGCCCTTCTCGAACTCATCAAAGATGGTCGCATTCAGCCTGCCAAGATTGAAGCTATCGTAGAGAAAGCAAAGCAAGACATCAATAAAACTATCAAAGAAAAAGGCGAAGCTGCCGCTTATGAATGTGGCGTTCTTGGACTCGATCCACGCATTCTCCTCATTCTAGGTCGTCTTCATTTCCGCACTAGTTATGGTCAAAATGTTCTCCAACACTCTGTAGAGATGGCGCACATCGCTGGCATGATTGCCGAAGAGCTTGGTGCCAATGTTCAGGTCGCCAAAGCTGGTGCCCTACTCCACGACCTCGGCAAAGCACTTGACCATGAAGTCGCAGGTACTCACGTCGAAATCGGTCGCCGCATCTTACAAAAGTTTGGCGCACCAGAAGAAGTCATCAAGGCTATGCAAGCTCATCATGAAGAATATCCATACGAGACCATCGAATCTCGCATCGTCCAGACAGCTGACGCCATCTCCGGTGCTCGCCCAGGTGCTCGCCGCGACAATATTGAAAACTACATCAAGCGTCTTGGCGACCTTGAGGCCTTGGCAAACTCCTTCCCTGGTATCGAAAAGTCCTACGCCCTCCAAGCTGGTCGTGAGATTCGCATCTTTGTCAGACCAGAAGAGATTGATGATCTAGCTGCCAAGAATCTAGCACGTGATATTGCCGTGAAGATTGAAAAGGATCTCAAGTACCCTGGAGAAATTAAAGTGAATGTTATACGAGAAACACGCACCATTGAATTCGCTCGTTAAAAGGTGCTCGTTTCTCGTCCTACGAAGCCTTGGCGTAGTAGGAAGGGAGACTAGGACGATAGAGTTCGCGAGGTAATATAAAAAGTTAACTTAAATAATGCAAAAAACCGTCACTTTGGCGGTTTTTTGTTGAAATGATATGCACATCTTGTCAACTTCCCCACCCTATTGCCCAAAATATGGCTTACTATATAATATAAACATGGTTTGAGACTCGATCCGCCGATGGCGGCGGGCCGAGACCAAAAATTATTATTAATTAACATAAACAATATGAATAAAGCAGGAATTGTAGACGCAGTTCATGGAGTTCTCGGTGGAACCAAGGTTCAGGCCGAGCAAGCAGTCGAGACAGCTATCAACAGCATCATCGACTCACTCAAGAAAGGAGAGGAGGTCTCTATAGCAGGCCTCGGTATCTTCTCAGTCAAGCAACGCGCAGCTCGCGATGCTCGCAACCCTCGCACTGGTGAGGCCATCAAGGTCCCAGCTATGAAGGTCCCAAAGTTCCGAGCCGCAAAGGCGCTCAAGGACGCAGTCAAATAGTCCTACTCGGGACTATTTGGGTCGCGAGGTGATTCCGTACGAAGTGCTGAATCACGAGTCGACCACCGCACTGAACGTCAGTATACCGAAACAAGCACTATCGACCTTGTTTTTGGATATAGTACTACTAGCAACCAAAAAGCCGCCGTAAGGGCGGTTTTTTGCTGGTATTAGTCACACCAAAAGAACCGACTGGCTTGACAACACCACTCCAGAACTGTAACATAGTGTAATAATAAGTAACATACAATAATATGAGAAACATCATCAACATCTCTCTTCCCGCTTCAATGGTCCAAGACGTCAGAGCTGAGGTAAAAAACGGTGGTTTTGCTTCCATCAGCGAGTATATTCGCCACATCATCAGATCATACAAGGAGGAACATCTATACAAGGGTGTCTTGGCAAGTGTAAATGAATTTAAAAGTGATAAAGGTAAAGTTCTTAAGTCTCTTAAAGATCTAAGGTAATTATGATAATAGAATACTCACCAACTTTTCAGAAAATGTATAAGAAACTTCCTAATGAAATCAAAGATCTAGCGGAAAAGAAAGAGTTACTATTCAGACAAGATCAATTTCATCCAAGTCTCCATACCCACAAACTTCATGGCAAATTGAGTGGCTTTTACGCATTTTCAGTAAACTACAAATACCGAATAGTTTTTGACATTCTAAACAATGACACAATACGCTTCCATGAAATTGGCGGGCATGGGATTTATGATTAGTTTCTCAAGGTAGAAAAATATGTCTTCACAGGTTGTTCCACATTTACAGCCGAATCAACGCCACGTAAAACCGAAACTGTCTCCTGATACTTCATTCCTATATAAAACGTCAGCATTGGTACAACCAATAAGAAAAGGATTACTGCGCCTAGTTTCGAGTACCATGTTACTTTGTTGAATTCAATGGACATGTTTTATTTATAACTTAACGTGCTATTAAATCTGGTGCGGGATGGGAGAGTCGAACTCCCCACCACAGTTTGGAAAACTGTTATTATACCGATTAACTAATCCCGCTCTTGCACTACGTAGCTTTACGCAAAGTAGTGTCGCCTCGCCATACTATCAGATTAAACCTCTTTTGAAAATCGCCTACGTTCGCTTGCAAAAATGAACCAACGCATGACACTTCCCTACTTCTTATCCGGATGATGGATGGCATGTTCCTCATCAACCACCACCTTGATCTCATCAACTTCTTTTTTCATTTCTTTGATCGCTGTGCGAATCTGACCGATCTCTTTTTCTTCTTCTTGAACATCCTTTTCAGTCTTGTCTGTAGTTTTTTTCTGATGTTTAAGACCGCTTATTAGAATTGTGTCACCGATGAAATATGAAACAAAAAGACCTGTAGCGAGAAGGACTGCCAAAACTAACAAAAGATTTACTGGCTCATAGAAAATGAAACCGAGCACTCCCCCTTTCGTCTGTAATATGTCCGCTGTATGCCACACGCCACGCCAGAATAATACAATAGCCACACCTCCAATGATTGTGTAGAGAATTGGAAAATGACTTAAATGGCCGCGTATACGGTCTTCAAACTTATCAAAAAATGTAAATATTTTTCTGATCATTTTATATTAACTTGTCGGAGCGCCGGGATTCGAACCCGGAGTCTTCTGTTCCCAAAACAGAAATGTTAGCCGTTACACCACGCTCCGTGATTGACCTATCCTAGCACATTATATCTATAAAATCACATTCTTTAGCCATTTAACTCGCGCTCGACGAGTTTTCTCATTCATATATACCGAAAGCACGTGAAATTGAAACTCAACATCAATCCCCTGCTTCTTGTCAGCCAAATATGTTTCCACCATTCTTCGAATATGTCTAACTTTCAAACCATGAACATTATCCTCTGGTTTATGTGTATTAGTATTATCCGAAAAATCAGCAGTGACACTTTTTACCTCAAAAAAATGAATAATTTTGTCCTTTTGACCTATAATATCCAATTCACCCCATTTTCTTTGATAATTTCGATCAACAATAGTAAAACCTTTACCTTTCAGAAAAGTACAAGCGACTTCTTCACCAATGTTTCCCTTTGATCTTGTGTGCATTTGTTATTTAAAAATTACACTACGTTAATAAAGGAATTGCCCGCCAAATGCTTCACGTGAAATCTTCATAAAACGTTTCTTGTGAAACATTCCACTAACTCTCAAACTAAGCCTGCAACATCGAATTTTCAACACATTTGTCCTGACTTTTAAAACGAGATCTATAATATATGGCTCTAAATAGAGGCATCTCGTAACTTGTACTATAAAAGACTCCTAAAATGATTGATTTTTACGCAAATAAGCCATATTTCATGTCTTTTATACCCGTTACCCACAGACTTATCCCCAGTCTGTCTCTTTAATGCACGATTCTAAGCCGTTTTTAAAGGAAATTGTTAAAAGGACAGGGGATAACTACACCTTGGTCGCATTTCTAAGTTTCTGTGTGCGGGCACCGAGAATCGAACTCGGGACTGATTCTTGGCAAGAACCTATTTTACCACTAAACTACGCCCGCGTTGTCAATTGAACACAATAAACCCCTAAACTCTACAACCACATTTAAAGTACAAAATGTAAAACTTGTCCTCGACTTCGATTGGAATACAAAGTATAAAATTACTGTACGACAGAGTATAACTTATATTCTAAGATATTACAAAAATTTTTCTAACTTTTCGCTCTGCTCATTTTGATCCGTACCCCTTTTAGTAGACACTTTAGAAACCCCCTACCCCCGCCTCTTAGGATTTCGCTAGAAGATGATTCCTAAACTCGACAGGAGCCATCTTGTTTCTCATCCACTGTTTTCTTTCGTAATTGTAGTATTGCATATATTCGGCAATTTTCAAACGTAATTCCTCAAATGTTTTACATAACTTGTAATCTAGTTCATCTTTCATGTGACCAAAAAATGATTCGATCGGAGCATTGTCGATACAGCTTCCTTTACCTGACATGGATTGAATCATCTTCAGTTCCTTCACAAGATCAATATAGTCGGGGTTAGTGTAATGAAATCCTTGGTCAGAATGGATCATGATACCTTCATAGGAAGGAAGATTCATATTCTTGAGTGTATCCGTAACCAAAATTTCTTCAAGATTCGAAGAAAGATTCCATGCTACAACTTCACCACTCGCAATATCTTTAATCACAGAAAGGTAAGCAAATGCATTTTGAAACGGTATGTAGGTGATATCTGTACAAAAGACCTTGTAAGGAACAGTCTGATCAAACTCTCTTTGAAGCTTGTTTGGGAATATCCTGTGCTCCATTCTTTTCTTCATGATTGCTTTGTAGGGGTTCCTTCTTCTTACTTTAGCGATCAGATCGTACTTCCTCATGATTCTCTGTATCTTCTTGTGATTCATGGCTCTAAGCCTCATTTTAATGCTTCTCCAGCCGTATTTACCTTTACTGTCATCGAAAACTTTCTTCACTTGGAGGTAATCTTCGTAATCTCTGTCTGGTTTGTCTTTTGTTAGTAGCCATTTATAATATCCAGCTCTAGACACGTCTGCTAATCCACAAAGAATGTGCACGTCATCATTTAATTTCCTGATGATTCTGTATTTTTCACACGGCCTGAGTTTCGCTCCGCTCTTTTGGCCCGGAGTTTTGCTAAAAAATCGTTTTCAGCTTCGAGGTATCTGACTTGAAGTTCCAGACGCTTAATCTTGTCTTTGTCTACATTGGTTGGACCTCTATCATATTGTATTCCACCAACTTTTAACAAACCCTCGATTCCACGCTTCTTTACAATCTTCTTCCAATCTTTGAGAGTACTTCTGCAGTAGTCATTCCTCCATTTGCTTGTATCAAAACCAGCTCGTTTCCAGATCTCTCTTGCATATACGCCTTCAGCATGTAGTTCAAGAGCATGCTTTTTGAATTCGTAGGTGTAGTTAATCGAATTCCTGGTACAGCTAAAAACGTTTGGATTTTGCTTTAACAAAGCAACCTCCTCATTTGAAAATGTTGTTCTCATGTTTTTTTGTTAATTATCTAATAATTCTAACAAAAGAAACCAATGAATTGTGAAATCTGTGTCCACTTTATGGGGTACAGATCAA
>Ga0209726_10001125_pt1 | contig 44726 bp, 51 predicted proteins | sample Subgrocontami54m_FD_187453 | JGI IMG/M metagenome (GOLD analysis project Ga0209726, IMG submission 187453) | Subsurface groundwater microbial communities from S. Glens Falls, New York, USA - GMW46 contaminated, 5.4 m (SPAdes) (version 3) | ecosystem: Environmental > Aquatic > Deep subsurface >...
ACCACCATCCCTCCTATTCAAGAAAAAGTAGAGGCTCCTGGTTTTGTCAAAGATGCCCTTTCAAGAGCCCAAATTGGAATCAAAAAGCTCATTAGTAGGTATTTATCCCCTACCAAGATTGCCTCCCTTTTTACTGGGTTGGTTGGGGCAATTGTGGGTTTTGGAGTAGGGGGGCGAGTTGGTGCAGCAGTTGGAGGGGGTGTAGGAGTAGCTGTACCCACAATCATCAAAAACGGTGGAGGAGAGATGATTTTAAATAGAGGCCGTGGAGCCTTGGATACAGGAGAAAATTTACTAACAAATTTATCGAGGTTGGATAATTTTACTGGTAAATTCACTGTCTTTAGCAGATCTGGATTAATACTGGTGATTGCTTTAATTTTAGCTCTTACTTTCTTTACTAGTGGAGGTGGGGAGCCTCCTCAAAATCTGCAGGCTGGCGGACTTATTTCTTCTGATTTAAGTCAGTGCCAATTTTTTAGAGGAGACAGGAAACCTCCTGGAGTTGCCTACCAAAGCCCTCTACTTTTAAGCTACTTCCAAAAGGCTGAAAGCCTAACAACTGTTCCGGCAGCACTTTTAGCAAGCATAGCCAGGGTTGAATCTCCTACAGTCACTTCTAAAGCTGACTCTGATTTGCTTAATTTGGCCTCATCCCAAGGATGCCCCAGAAGCTCTACTGATGCTTTAGGGATTATGCAAATTCAGCCTAAAGATACAACCGGTTATTCTGCTAGAGGCGTTGCACTCGGTGCAAGCTTTTTAGGAAAAGAGGTGGATCAGTTAACAGAAAATGATTATTGTGATCCACAACAAAGCATAATCCTGGCTGCAGGTTTTATTTTAAGTAAGCTTGGGGCAACTAAATGGGATCCAGCTTGGACAAATGATAAAGATATTATTTATAGCATTGCAAATGGTTATTATGGCTGTTTAGAATATGGTACTTCAGAAAAAACAGCCAGTGGAACCACAAAATGTGCTGGACCATATAATTATGGTGCTGATTTATGGGAAAGTTTACAAGCTTGCAAAGCATCCACTACAGCTCCTGCAACTCCTGCAGTAAGTACAGATGCTAAACAGCTACATGACGATATTCTGCGGAATTTTAGTATAGATTTTGACATGAGCCTTGACTACAGCTATATGAAATGGGCTTGGGAAAAGCTTTGGAATGTATCTAATACACGCTTCATATCTCTTATCAGAGCCAGCAGCAGCAATATTATTTCAGTTAATGCTATTGCAGATAGCTCATCTGTAAATGAACAAACAAGCTGCAGTGGAATTAGCATAAGGGCCAAAAGCAGGTCAACTGGCCAACCTTATCCAGAAAGTCTGTTTAAGGTCGTTTTTATACATGAACTTAGCCATATTATTGAAAATTGCAATCCAAACTCCAATAAAAATCAATTGCAGCAAATTATTAACCAGGAAGGTTACCTCACAAGCTATTCTTCAAATGCCAGTGCTTGTGTAGGTTCTAATAATTTGAATGAGGATTATGCTGAAACACTAGCCTATTTCCTTAATCCTGAATTTCCAGAACAAAGTCTGGGAATAGGTTCTTTGTGCGAACCAGCATCCCCTGTCAATCCTTATAACCGCAATAAGTCCTTACATCAAAAATTTGCTCAAGATCTACTTGGCCCATATTCTGGACTAAAATAGTGTATATAATAGATTAATGATTAAGAAGCTGATTATTATTGTAATCTTGGCAGGAGTAGGTTTGTTTGCCTTTAGGAACATGCCCAGCAAGTCTCCAACCCAAACTCCTACAGCATCTCCTCCCCAGATAAAACAAGTAACCCAAACAGATACCCCAGTGCTTGTTTCTACTAAACCAGATCCATTGGATGAGGCAGTAATTTTGCCCACTCAAACAGCAGAACTTAGCTTTAATATTCCTATTGAAAATATTGGCGAATTTAAATATGAATTCACCCCAAAGACTAGCTACAAAGCAAAACTCTCAGATGACAGAAAAACAGTAGTACTCACTCCAAACCCAACTTGGCCAGTTGGCACCACATTCACCATAAATATTTCTCCTTTAACCAAATTTGATGGAGGGAAAAGGCTGAAAGAGGGATTTATTATTCACTTCAAAACTATTGATTATAAAGGCGTGTAAGTTAATAGATAATAGTTCACTGCTAATTGTTAATAGTTAATTCAAACAGGGGAAGCTAAGAGTTTAATGTTTTAGATACTGCCTTGTGCCTTTAATCAGACCATTAATTTCTTTCGGAAGTTCATTTAGAAGAGCTTGGAGCTGTTGGTATTTAAACCCATTAATCAGGTTTCTCTCGTAGGCTTTCTCGATCCAGTCTGCTGTTTCACTGGCCGATCCCCGAGCGATAATGTAGAAATTAATCCGGTCCTTCTTAGAATACCTACTCCATCCTTCTGCTAAATTTGCTGAGATAGAATCTGCTGCCCTGATTAATTGGTTGCCAATTGTGTTAAGTGAAGTTTTATCCCACAAACTACAGATATTCCAGATAGTTCTAGACAGATCACGAGCTTTAATATATGCACTGTGTTCATTAACTTGCATTCTTCCTCTCTATTATCTGTTAACTATTATCAGTTATCTATTAATTAAGTTTGACTGGCATTACAATATACTGCAAACCTTCCTGGCCAATTGGTTTAATTAAAGCAGGAGATAGTGGACCTGAGAATTCTATACTGAGCTGATTGGCACTTGAAGCAGAAATAGCATCTTGTAAAAACTTAGCATTAAAGGCAATTTGCAGATCACTACCTTCAATTTCACCCTCTAGCTCATTTTCCTGACTACCAATTTCTTTAGCAGAAGAAGAAAGCTGAAGTTTACCAGGAGTTATCTTCATAACTATCACATTACCCTCATTTTTAGCAAATACTGAGGCTAGCTTAATATCTTTTAAAAGCTCTTCTTTATCAACTATAGCTCTGGCTACTGTTTGGGTGGGAATGATTTTCTCCCAAGCTGGAAAGGAACCTTCTATTAATCTTGAGGAAACTAAGCTAGAGCCAAAATCAAAAATAATCTGATTTTGGTTTTCTGAGACAGAAATTTTAACCTGATCTACCTCCTCCTCAGCAATCAGCCTTAAAACTTCCTCATAGGTACGCCTTGGTATAATACTTTTAAACTTTACTTTTGAATCCTCCATTTTGACTTGCCTGTGGGCTAATCTAAACCCATCTGTTGCTACAAAATCTAAGTTGTCCCCATTTGTTTGAGTTAGAATCCCAGTTAGGGTTGGTCTCCCCTCGTCAACAGCTGAGGCAAAAAGAATCTGAGATGAAAGCTGCAGTACTTCTTTTTTAAAACTAACACTTTCTCCCTCAGACAAAGGAATTACAGGAAACTCAGTTGAAGGTATACCATTAATGCTGGCTTTAAATTTATCACAAGTTACAGTAATTGAAGTTTCATTTCCTTCAAAGCTTACTTTAGTGGGTTTTAATCCTGAAATAAGCTCAACCAAAGTTTTTGCTGGGATAGTTACTTCCCCTGCTTCTGTAACCTCAGCAGGTAAGTATTTAATTACTCCAATTTCTAAATTAGTGGCAGCTACTTTTAATTTATTACCAGCTGCTGAAATTAGAATATTTTCTAAAACAGGCAGTGTTGAATGTATTCCACTAGCACGAGATACACTTGATATCACCGGCAGAAGATCTTGCTGTAAAACTGAGAATTTCATAGTTAATTGTTAATAGTTAATTGTTAATAGTTTTTCTATTACCTATTAACGATGAACTATTATCTATTAATTTTCCCCTTTCCGGGCAGTGATGAACTTGTTAATTTCCTCTTCTGTTACCTTAATCAGCCTAAAATTAACACGCCCATGTAGTATTAGGTTTTTAATGTGTTTTTCCTCATCTGTCAAGGTAGCAAAATTGCCAGACTTAACTTCTATAAAATCCACTCTTTCATTATTTTTAATTCCAATGAAATCTATTGGCCAACCTAAAGGGATAATCCGGTCATAGTCATACCGAAGTTCGGCATAAGTTAAAAGCTCTGCCATCTTGCCTTTTTGAGGGTTAATTGAGCCTTGAATTGTTTGTAATACTTGGGCTGGCAGATTTTGCACTCCTTTATAAAGATCAATTAAATCTGTAGGTATATCAGAAGAACCTTTTGACTGAAGCCGCCCAATTAAATATGCAATTATAAGTGCGGCTAATATAAATCCTAATGTAGCTAAGTCCCAGTTCATTATTGTCAACAAGAGGTTAGATTATACAATAATATTTAATACAGTAGTAATACATAATAGGGACGGTGGATATGTGTACTCTGTTGTTTTTTAAATTCAATTTTCGGCCTTGTTTCGTGTTAAAAAACTGTGACTAACTGGTGGATAAATTGTGGATAACAATTAAGTTAGGTGTATAACTTAGAAATACCTAAGGGCTGATAGCCCGCTTTACCTCATTTACTAACTTTTGCACTTCTTGATCTTTATCTAGAGCGTTTTTAACTTTGTCTCTTCCGTGCATCACTGTAGTGTGATCCCTCCCTCCTAGTACCTGGCCAATTTTCTCAACAGTCATGCCAAGTTCTTCAGAAAGTAGATACATTGTAATATGCCTGGGTAAAACTAACTCTTTTTGTCTTTTAGGTCCAGTTAAATCTTTTAAATTAAGATCAAAAAAGCGGCAAACTGCAGATAAAACTTGTTTGTGATCTGAAGGCATACGGGCAACTAGTTGGTTTAGATGGCCTGAGATATTTTCAACAGTTGGGGGCAAGTCTTGAGCTTTTAATAACTGAGTAATTTGAATTAGTTTGCCTTCTAGTTCTCTGATATTTGACTGCATTGAGGAGGCAATTAATTTTAAAGAGTCCTCTGGCAAGCTTTCACCCCGTTCCATACACTTTGCTTTAAGTATAGCCACTCTAGTATCAAAGTCTGGTGGTTGGATGTCTACCATCAGCCCACCTGCAAAGCGGGATTTTAACCTATCCTCTATTTTGGCAATTTCATGAGGAGGTCTGTCTGAAGTTATCACCATTTGGGCATTTTTACCTTGCAGATCATTAAAAGTATGGAAAAACTCTTCTTGTGTACCTTCACGCCCTGAGAAAAACTGGATATCATCAATAAGCAAAAGGTGGGTTGAGCGGTACTTATTTCTTAGATCCCCCATTTTTCTGTTTTGAATAGCAGTGACATAATCATTCATAAACTTTTCAGAAGAGCAGTAAATTACCTTATAATTTGGGTTCTTAGCCAAAATTGCATTACCAATTGCTATCATTAAATGAGTTTTACCCACGCCAGTCCCTCCGTAGATAAAAAGTGGGTTATAGGAAGTGCCTGGATTTTGGGAAACAGCTTGGGCTGCAGCATAGGCTACATTGTTGGAAAGCCCTACTACAAAATTTTCCAAGGTATATTTAGGATTAAGAGTGGGGGTGACAGTGGCATAATCTTTAACAAAAAAATCTTCTTGTTGAGGTTCATTTGTTTGAGGTTTGGAAATTGATGGGACTATTGTAAATTCAACAGTTGCTTTATTGCCAAGAGCTTTCTCTAACATGGATTCAATTAGTTTTAGATACCTTGATTTAATATTTTCTTGGATAAATCCAGAGGGTGTAGATAAAGTCACAATATCTTTTTGTACTGAGGATATAGATACACCAGAAAACCAGGTGCGCAGAGATGCGCTAGAAAGCTCATTTTTAAGATCTTGTGAAATTTTCCTCCATAATTTATCTGTGTCCATAGTTATCTGCGAAGCAGTAAAGAAGGAAGCGTGCTAAGCAGAGCTTCTCTGCGAGTAAGCCTGCGCAGCACGACGCTATCTTATCCACAATTCTATCCATTGTGGATAAACTAACAAGATGGCGAAACTATTAAGAACTAGATCAAGTTTTTAATTGACATCCTATTTAGAAAATAATAATATCTTGACTTATGATTCTGGACAAGAAACTAGCAGGCCTTCTTTCTAATTTCTTTTTGGACATTTCCAAAGCTTTTTTCGTTGCTACATTTGTGACGCCTTCCCTAAGCGTAACTACTGTTTGGTGGGAGATACTTTGGATATTGATCAAAGGGTTAATGAATGCTATACTATTTTTAGTTGCTGCATGGCAGTTTAAGAAGCTGGAGGATAGATAATGAATCAAATAAATTGGCTAGATGTTTTTAATTCTGCTACAGTCTTTGGCATGTTGACAATAATTGCTGTGGGTATTTGGTTATCGATAATCAAGAAAGATCTTAGCTCGAAATCCCCCAAGCGTCGTTAGTTCCTAAATAGTTTTTTATCAAACAAACCCTTGTCATTGCGAGGAATGATTTAGCAGGATAGAGATTTCTACGCTCGTAATGACAGGTATTGTATCCATGATTCAAATTTAGTACACTTCACCGTGCCCTTGTCAAAAAGCTTTGCTTTTTGCAAGTGGATCTCGCGCCAAAGGAAAGGGGGGCGCTGCGATTGCCAAAGAGAGTTTATCAGCCTAAAAAGGGAAAAAGACAAAAAAAGCATGGTTTTTTAACCAGAATGGAAACTAGTGGTGGAGCTAAAGTAATACAGCGGAGAAGAGCCAAGGGAAGAACAAGGTTATCAATCTAGCAACTAAACGTCATTCCGTGCTTGACGCGGAATCTATAAATATGGATCCCGGATCAAGTCCGGGATGACAAGAAAGAAAAATGCTTCCAAGATCTCAAAGACTTAATTTAAAAAAGGATTTTAAATGGGTAACTGCTGGGGGTAAAGTTGTTGATACTAAATTCCTCAAGTTATTTATTAGGATTGGAGAAAATATTAATCCAAGAATAGGAATTGCATTGTCATCTAAGAATTTTAAAAAAGCTCATGAAAGAAACAGGGCAAAGCGTTTGGTATCTCAGGCTTTCCAATCTACCATCTACCATCTACCATCTACCATCAATATAGTGGCTCTTCCCAAAACAGGTATCTTAGGAGTAAAATCAGGAGACGTATTAATGGATTTGGAGGAAGGACTAAAGAGTGAGAAGATCATATAGTAGTTTTTGAGGTATGTTCTCACTGCGTTCGAACAATAATATATTCTTCGAGCGAAGCGAGAAGTTACCATAAAAACTATGAAAAAATTATTGATTAGCATAATTAACTTTTATCAAAAATATCTTTCCTTTGACACAGGAGTGTTAGCTTTTTTTGCTCCAGGTGGGGCATGTAAATATGAAGTTAGGTGTTCGCAGTACACAAAACAAATGATTCAAGAATATGGAAGTATGCGGGGATTGAGTTTAGGCTTAAAAAGAATCTGGAGTTGTAGGTAAGTATGAACCCATTTGATTTAATTGGATTTTTATTTAATGAAGCTTTTTTAAGACCAGTAGTAAACTTACTGGCCTTGATTTTATATAGTTTAGATTTAGCCCACATTCCTGGATCCCTAGGTCTAGCTATTTTAGTCCTGACAGTGATTATCAGATTATTTGTTTGGCCAGTTATGGCCTCTCAAATTAAATCTTCTAAAAAATTAGCTGAACTAAAACCTCATTTAGATGAATTAAAAAATAAACATAAAGGTGATAAACAAGCATTAGCTTCCGCCCAAATGGAGCTATATAAACTGCATGGAGTAAATCCTGCTGGAGGTTGTTTGCCTGTACTTATCCAGATCCCAATATTTTTTGCCCTATATCAATCAATCAATCACTTTATACCTGGTCCTACAACGGGGATAGATGCTATTAACAAACTACTTTATTTCCCCTGGTTAAAATTATCAGAAAACCCTAATCCATACTTTTTGGGTTTAAATTTAGGAGTAAAACCTCATGAGTTTGCCCAGTATGGATGGGCTTTAGTCTTAATACCACTAATAACTGCAGCTTTAACTTTTATTCAGTCTAAAATGATGTTACCAACACCTATTAAAAAATATCCATCGGATTCACCCAAGGAGAAGCAAGAAAAAGATAAAGAGCAAGATACCATGGGAGCAGTTCAAACTCAAATGATGTACATGATGCCACTCATGATTGGCTATTTTGCCTTTACTTTTCCAGTAGGCTTGGCTATTTATTGGAATGCTTATACAATTTTGGGAATAATCCAACAATACATGATATCAGGCTGGGGTGGAATGGAAAATTGGATTAAGGTGTTGAAAAAATAGACTGCTATCGTTATACTCTACAACTTACATGGAACAAACTGTTAGTGATATCTTAGATAATATTTTAGGCCTTCTACTTTTGGAGGGATCTTATGATATTGAGGAAACCCCAGATGGATTTAAAGTTGAGATTGAAACAAAAGATGCTGGGCGTTTAATTGGAGCAAGAGGTGAGTCCCTTGAGGGGTTGCAGCTTTTGGTAAATCAGATAATTTCTAGAAAAAATCCCACCAAAGAGGGTGAGGAATTTAAAAGAGTAATTATAGATGTGATGGATTGGAGAAAACAAAAAGAAGAGGATTTAACTATTCAAGCAAAAAATTGGGCAGATCAGGTAATAGAAAGCGGGAGGGAAATGGAGCTTGAACCAATGGCACCTTGGCAAAGAAGAATAGTTCATATGGTGGTATCAGAAATAAATGGAGTGGAGTCTGAGAGTGTAGGAGATGGGTTTGAAAGACATTTATTAATTAAACCTGCTCCTGCAAAGTGAACCTCACTAGATTAGAACAAAAATTATTATCTCTAATCTTACTTTTTCTTCCTACTCAACTAGGCAGGCATTTCTGGCCAGATTTTAGTTATATTTATTCACTTAAAGTAGATTACCTTTCCCCTACTATTTATTTTTGGGATCTTTTAGCAGTTTGTCTTTTAACTCTGTTCTTATGGCAGAGGAAAGCTGTTAACAAAGTAGCTCTAAATTTATTTTTGTTTTTTATAATTACCCAGGCCTTATCACTTTTAACAGGTATGAATGTAGGAGCAGGGATAGTTAGACTTGAGCAATATATAGTTGTAGGGCTTTTTGGGGTTTACTTAGCATCTAGTAAATGGGAAAAGCTAAAAGAGAGTTTGTTTTTACCAATAAGCATTGCAGTTATATTTGAGTGCCTTTTGGCTGTAGGCCAGTTTTTATTTGAAGGAAGCTTAGGTTTTTGGTTACTTGGAGAAAGAACGTTTAGTATTTCCACTCCAGCAATTGCTAAATTTAATTTTCAAGGAATAGAACTACTTCGGCCCTACGCTACTTTTCCTCACCCCAATACTTTAGCTGCATTTTTGGTTTTAATAATTCCAATTCTTAGTTTAACCAATATTAGAAAGTACCCAAAAACCTTTGCCTTGGGTTTGTTTTTATCAATTGTGGCAGTAATTTTAACTGTCTCAAGAACAGCTCTGATTGCAGGATTAGTAGAACTTATCTACTTTCTAAAAAGAAAAGGATTTTTAATAATTATTGCAGTAATATTACTAATCTCACCCTTCCTTTATACCAGATTTGAATCTATTTTTGATTATGATAATCTATCTTTTATCAGGCGCGAAGAATTTATAGATACCTCTTTAAATCTTTTTAGTAAGTTCCCTATTTTTGGTATTGGTTTAAATAATTTTATTCCAGCATCAGCGAGTATTGTTAGTAGTGGAGAAAGCAGATTCTTGCAGCCGGTACATAATATTTATTTGTTAACCTTATCAGAGACTGGGATATTAGGTTTAACAGGATTAGTGGTTTTGTTAGGTTATCCTGTTTGGTTATTGGTCCATAGTTTATGGTTCATGGAAAAGCCAAAATCACTATTAGCTATGAACAATGAACTATTAACTATTAACTTAGTTTGGTTTGTGGCAATCTTTTTGGGAATGTTTGATCATTATTTTTTAACTCAGCCTCAAGGGTTAAGAGTATTATTTCTAATTTGGGGATTATCACTAAGCTTGATTAGAACAGAAGATAAAGTCTACAATAATGATTGATGAGCTCACTTAAGAAAATCTCCCAGCAGACTTTTTGGCAGATTATTGGCAAGGGAGTTACTGCTTTTTCTACCTTTATAATTTTAGGAGTTGTTGCCAGAGCTTATGGAGAGGCAGGAACTGGAGTTTTTACTTTGGCTTTAGCATACCTCGCTATGTTTTTCCTGATAGCAGATTTTGGTTTTAATGCTCACTTACTGAGAAAGGGTATAGGGTATAGGGTACAGGGTGTAGTTGAATGGCAAAAACTACTAGGAACCAGAATTTTATGGTCTGGATTACTGGTTATCTTAGCTATACTACTGCTTCCCCTTTGGCCTTTTACTACTCCAGAGTTTGCTTTAACTGTTAGTCTCGGATCTTTTGCCATACTTGGAGCAGCTATGTTTATCACTAGTAATTTGATATTTCAGGCAAAATTAAGTTATGACCGCTCTGTAATTGCCTCAAGTGTTGGGACCTTGGTTTATCTTGCTCTTTTGGTTGGACTATCTAAACAAGGAGCTTCTATTCCCTGGCTCGTATTTGTAGCAGGTTTAGGATGGCTGGTGATAGGTGTTGTTTCCCTATTACTTGTTAAAAAATATGTTGCTAAACTTGCTCCACAGTTTGATCTTAAATTTAGCTTAAATTTAATTAAACAGTCTTGGCCTATTGCAGCAACACTTACCTTAAATGTGCTTTATTTTAGAGCAGATGCCTTTATTTTGGCTTATTTAAAAGGTGAATCTCAAGCAGGAGTTTATAACATTGCTTACTCTATTTTTCAAACAGTTATAGTTTTGCCAACTTTTATTATGAACTCATACTACCCTTTAATGCTTGAGTCTTTAAAGATGAGCAAAAAAATATTTATAAGGCAAATTAAACTAGCAATGCTTACACTTTTTGGTATAGCTTGTGTAGGTAGCGTAGTTACATACCTACTTGCTCCCTTAATAATCAGATATCTGACAGGAGGAGGGTTTGCAGGTGCTACAGAGTCACTGCAGATTTTATCTCTTTCTTTTCCTGCTTTTTTCCTTTCATCTTTAGGTATGTGGCTGTTGGTTGCTTTAGATAAATATAAAATAATGCTGGTTATTTATGGCATAGGTCTAATTTTTAACCTGGCAGCAAACTTAATTTATATACCACAATATGGAGTATATGGGGCATCCTGGGTGACAGTAATTTCAGAATACTTGATATTAGGAATGCAGCTAATGATACTGTCATTCTGGCGAACAAAGTGAGTCCAGAATCAGAAAGATCCTGGACAAGCCAGGATGACAAAAGTATACTTCCAGTATGAAATTAACAGTATTTACAGATGGGGCCTCCCGTGGTAACCCAGGACCAGCATCCTACGGATTTGTTATAACTAATAAAGGCAAATTGGTTTATGAGGAGGGGAAAACCCTCGGTATAACTACGAATAATGTTGCAGAGTACACTAGCGTGTTGCAATCTCTAAGATATATCAAGGAAAACTATGCTAAAGATCTTCCTATGACAGTGGAATACTTTGCAGACTCAAAACTTGTGGTGGAACAGCTTTCTGGCAGGTTTAAGGTTAAAAGTCCACACCTTAGGGAAATAATTATTCAGATTAATATTTTAATTACAGAAGTAGGAAACGTTACGTTTAATCATGTTCCAAGAGAACAAAATGGAAATGCAGACAGACTGGCAAATCTAGCACTTGACTATATTAGTTAATCTCCTAGTTGATACTTCGATCCTTTTGATCTCAGTTGAAATTAAACTAGATAGTGATACGATTTAAACGTGGCTGAAAGTAGTGATAATATCAACATAGAAAATAGCATTAATCTTGCGCGAAACACTCCAATTGCTTTAGTTGTGGGAGCTGCAGGTTTTTTAGGTTCTCATCTGGTTGAAAAACTTTTAGAAAAGCACATGCAGGTTATAGGAGTTGATGATTTCTCAACTGGTCACAAAAGGAACTTGGACAATGCTTTCAAGGATAAGGATTTCCATTTTATTAACCAAAATGCCTCTAAACTTACCTTAGATCTACCAAGGCTGGATTATATTTTTATCATTGCAGGAGGTAATTGGTCATTAAAGAAGGTTTTAGATTTAAGTAAAGAGCATAAATCAAAAACTGTCTTAGTATCTTCAATTGAACTTTATAACCAGGAGGTTGAGGAAGATTTATCCTGGTTTAAATCAGCTGAGAGTGAAGTGGCCACTTTTGCCAAAGAGCATAATTTAAATGCCAGAGTAGTAAGAATAGCTGCAGTGTATGGGCCAAGGATGCATTTTAAGATAAAAGAACCTGCAGTGAAGCTGATAAAAAGCTCCTTAACTGATAAATTACAAAAAGAATCTAGCGCTTCAGAGTTTTCAACAAGAGCTTTGTATGTAGATGACGGCGTAGAACTAATTATTAAAAGTATGCTTTCTGGGGCAACAGCCCAGAAGATTTTTGATGGGTGTTTAACTACTCCAATCAAAGTAGCAGAGATAAAGCAAGTATTACTAGATCCAATTTGGTATGAAAGCAAAGGTTTTATACCTTCAGAATTACCTCCTTGGCCCACCCCAAATTTGGAAAAAACAATTAAATTTTTATCATGGGAACCAAAAACTACACTAGTAAAAGGACTTAAAGAAACTATAAATTATTTTAAAGATAATGAAATAGATGTGAGTGAAATAAACCCCTCCGATGAAGGTAAGACAGATCCAAAGGAGATTGAAAAAATAGAACCAGAAAAAAAGCAGTTATTAAAAGAGTGGAAAGAGGAGAAAGTGGGGGAGCCAAAACAAGCAAAAAAGAAAAGATTCAATCCAAGTTTTTTGTATAAAGCAGTAGCCTTGGGATTAATACTTTATGCACTTGTTCTGCCTGTGGTGATTATGGGAATAAGTGCCTTCTCATTTAAGCACAATCTCAGTAAAGCTTCTAATTCTTTAAATAGGGGAGATTTTGGGCAAGCCCAAAAAAATGTAGATGATGCCCAAGGTGATTTAGGCAAAGTTTTAGAGTTTGTTAGTTTTTTTGATTTTGCCTCAAACTTGCCAATAATAGGGCAGCAAATAGCCTCCACAAATACATTTTTAGTAAATTTACAAAAACTAGCCCAAGCATCAGCCCATGGGATTCGGGCAACAGAAAACTTATATAAAGGCTTAAAAGCCACAACTGGAGAGTTAACAGAAAAGTCAGATCAATATTTTGCTACCTCTCTAGAAGAATTCTCTGCTGCAGATTTGATGATAAATCAGGTCAAAGCCACGCTAGAAAGCTCAGGAAATATCCAACCAGCACTTTTTATTGGTGGATGGGATAGCCTTAAGACTAAGCTAGACCAGCAAGCACAGTTAATAGAAAAAGGTAGAGTAGTTGCTACAATTTTGCCTTCAATAATAGGTAAAAATGATAAAAAAACTTATTTGGTCTTATTCCAAAATAACAATGAACTAAGGCCAACAGGTGGATTTATTGGTTCATATGCCAGAATTGATTTTGAAGGAGGGAAACTTAAAAGATTGGAAGTAAATGACATATATGCAATTGATGGGCAACTTAATCTGCATGTTGAACCACCAAAGGAAATTAAAGAAGATCTAGGTCAAAAAGACTGGTTTTTAAGGGATTCAAATTGGGAACCTGATTTTCCAACTGCAGCTAGGCAGGCAGCCTGGTTTTATACCAAAGAAACTGGTGTTAGGGCAGATGGGGTAATTGCCTTGGATTTAAAAGCTATAGAAAATCTACTTTCTGTGATGGGACCTTTAGATATAGCTGATTATAATGAAAAAGTAACTTCTGAGAATTTATTTGCAACTTCTATTGCTCATGCAGAAACAGGATTTTTCCCAGGATCTCAATCAAAAAAGAATTTTTTAACTGCACTGGCAAATCAACTTTTTGATAAATTATTCTTTTTGCCAAATCAAAACTGGCCTGGAATTGTATCTTCCTTAGATAAATCTTTAGCACAAAAACATTTTATGATTTATCTGGATGATCCAAAGCTATTTTCATATATGGCTTCTCAAAATTGGGCAGGAGTACTACCAAGACCAGACACAGCTAAAGAGGGGAGTCTGAATGATTTTTTGGCTGTAGTTGAGGCAAATTTAGGAGCAAATAAATCAAATTATTATGTTGATAGAAATTATCAACTGGATACAACTATTGGAAAAGAAGGAGAGATTACTCATAGGTTGAAAATAAACTATACAAATAGATCTCCTGCAAATACTTGGCCAGCTGGAACTTATAAAAATAGAGTCAGAGTGTATTTACCATTTGGGGCTAAGTTAAGTAGGGCCTTAGTAGACAAGGAAGATATAACGGGTAAGGTAACTACTTTTGCAGATTATGGCAGAGCAGGTTATTCATTACTTATTAGTATTGATCCAAAGCAAACAAAATCTATTGTTTTGGATTACTCTTTGGGTCAAAGTTTAAGTTTTGTTAAAAACATGGCCAGTTACAGATTAGATGTTATTAAGCAAGCTGGAACTTCCTCTGATCCAATCCAGTGGAGGTTAACTTACCCTTTAAATTACAAAATTGAAGCAAACACAGGCCAAAATATTGGTCCCCAAGAGCACACTATTTCTACAGATTTATCAACTGATAGAAGTTTTCAGGTTACCTTTACAAAGTGACATGAAGTGTCATCCTGAAGCGTTGCGAAGGATCTCTTGAATATTAAGATCAATTTGTGTTAGATTAAACAGTCATGGATAGAATTAGCTTAAATGCATCTGAGAGAAATATTGTTGGTAAAAAGGTGAAGAAACTCCGCTTAGAGGGTTTAGTGCCAGGCCATGTTTTTGGAAAAGGTTTAGAAACAGAACATGTGAGTGTTGATGGTAAAGATTTCCATAAAGCATTTGCCTCAAGTGGAGAAACAGGTTTAATTGATCTTAAAATTGGTGAAGAAAAGATCAGGCCTGTACTAATTAGGGGAGTCCAATATGATCCTGTAACTGGGGGATTGTTAAACATTGATTTTTATCAGGTGGATTTAAAACAAAAAGTTAAAGTTCCAGTACCACTTGTGTTAATTGGAGAAGAGCCTGAATCTGTAAAGCTTGGAGAAAACATTGTTTTGCAAACCTTAAATGAGGTTGAAGTAGAAGCATTGCCTACAGATTTAGTAGAAAAAATAGAAGTGGATATAACAAGTTTGAAAAATGTTGATGATAGTATCAGCATAGGACAACTTTCCTATGATAGAGAGAAATTAACAGTACAAGCAGCAGCTGATGAAATAGTAGTTAAACTTGCCCCAGCTGTGTCTGCTGAGATGGAAAAGCTGCTTGAAGAACAAGCTGCTGAAGCCGAGGCAGCAGCAGAAACTGCAACTGAGGAAGCAGCTCCAGCTGAAGGGACAACTCCTGAGGGTGAAGCAGTTGAAGGTGGGGAAGAAGCACCTACTGAGAGTGCTGAAGGTGAAGCTAAAACTGAGTCTGAAGAAGCTCCAAAAGAGTGATTTTAAAAATCCTTGCGTTGAATTTGAGTTAATCCTGCGGTAAATCTAGCCTCGAGGCCACTTATAATCTATCTTAAACATAATGACCGTATGCTGTAGGTAACACTCCAGAAGGGATAGCTGATTCTCTATGGTACAGATCTGGAGGAGTAAATAATACGGGATCAGAACTGTTACTAAAATGTGATATTTCGACTCTATTTAGACGATGATAATTTGGTTGATCATAAGCCTCAAGTCGTAAAAACCAATCACGGTCTTGCCACCAACATGTCAAGACTCTCTGGCCTTGACCGCTAGTATTATCATAAATTACTTCTAAGAGTTGTTCGGGTGGGATAGTTGAGGCGCATAAGCTATTATGTTGTGCAGTGTCTTCAAAATATGGTCCAAAAATTTTTCGTTGCTCCTGCATCAAAAATCTATCTAAAAGAGATAAATGAATTTTGAGATTAGGATCTTCGGAATCGAGCTTATAATTAAAGGCCCGAGCATATAGATCTTCGGCCAGTAAGTTCACCTGTTCACGTTCGATCTCTATTGAATTAGTAGTCATTGGCTGCCTATTCTACCACAGTTGGCCATCTTGTAATCATTATAGATTTATCTTTAGGAGACAATTTTTGCCAAAGTTCTTCTGTGATAAATGGCATAAAAGGATGAAGCAGCTCAAGGCTGGTTTTGAAAACATATTCTAGGGTTGATTGGGCTTCGACGCGCCTATTTTTACTAGATTCAATATATTTATCTGCAAACTCATGCCAAATAAACTCATATAAAGCTTCAGTTGCCAAGTGTAAGTTAAATGACTCTATATTCTTAGTGACTTCTCCAATAGTTTTGTTTAGTTCATCTAATATGTCTTTGTCATCCTGAGTCAAAGACGAAGGATCTCTAGGTTTCAAATCTTGAGATTTCTCGCTAACGCTCGGAATGACAGAGGGAGTTAAATGTTCGGCATTTTCTGGAGCAAGTTCAATAATAAACTTTCCAATATTGTGAAGCTTTGTAGAAAAATTCCTAAAGTTTTTAGCTCGTTCGTCCATGGTTTGCTTATTTGCTCTACCATCTCTGCCTGGAGCAGAGTAGCTATATAAAGCCATCCTAACTGCATCTGTGCCCCATTGCTCCCTCAACTCATTGGGATTAATACCATTTCCTAAAGATTTGGCAAACTTTCTGCCTTGTAAATCTCTAATCATGCCATGGAAAAACATATTTTTAAAAGGAATTTGATCTGTAAAATGTAAAGATAACATAATCATTCTGGCAATCCATAAATATTTAATTTCACCAGCTGAAGTTTCAAAATCCCAAGGGTAATACTTTTCAAATTCAGCAGACTTCTGCGGCCAACCAAGTGTGGCCATTGGCCAAAGACCAGAGGAAAACCAGGTATCAAGTAAGTTTTCATCCTGAGCCCAGTCATTTAAACCACAAGTTTGGCAGTTTTGCTCTGGGTGATTCATAGATATTTTCATATCTTTATCTTTGCCAACTAAATGATTTGGATTACACTTTTGGCAATACCAAACAGGGATTCTATATCCCCACCAAAGTGGTCTGGAGATACACCAATCATGGATCTCTTTCATCCAACTGATGAGAATTTTTTGGTAGTTTTTAGGCACAAAATTTACTTCATTTAGTCTTTTCAAGGCCTTTTGGGCTAGAGGTTTCATTTTCACAAACCATTCTTCAGAAATAAGAGGTTCAATAGTAGTTTTACATCTTTCGCAAACAGGAACAGAATGGGTGTAATCTTCAACTTTTTCAATTAACCCCATTTTTTCTAGGATTTCTGCAGCTTTTAGTCTTGCTTCAGCAATTTTTAAACCTTTAAGATTGGGATCTAAATCAGTTACTCTACCAGTTTTGTCTATGGCATGAAGAATAGGTAAGTTATGATCCTTACCGATTTCATAATCTAAAGGAGCATGGCCAGGAGTAACTTTTAGTGCTCCAGTACCAAAGTTTTTATCAATCCTTTCATCCTCAATAATTTCCATCTCTTGATCAGTAAAAGGATTAATAGCCTTTTTACCTACTAACTTGGCATATTTTGGGTGCTTGGGATAAATAGCTACAGCTACATCTGCAGAAATTGTTTCTGGCCTGGCTGTTGCTACTGTAATATATTCATCTGAGTCTTTAACCTTGAATTTCACATAATAGAGCTTTTCTTTTTTCTCTTCATATTCCATCTCCACGTCTTCAATTGCTGTTTGGTCTTTTGGACACCACTGGACAATATAGGCTCCTTTATAAAGTAAATCTTCCTCCCAAAAAGTCTTAAATTCCTCTAAAACAGCTTTTTGTACTTTTGGATCCAGAGTAAAAACTTCTCTTGACCAATCTGCAGAAAGTCCCATCATTCTCCAGGTTTTAGATACAGAAGTATAGGATTCCTCTTTAAACTTCCAGGCTCTTTTTAGCCACTCTTCACGGCCTAATTTCTGTTTAGACAAACCTTCTTTTTCTAGTAATTTATTTAAAGTCCCTTCAAACTGGATGCCAGCATGATCTACTCCAGGAAGTAGTAATACATCATATCCTTGCATTCTTTTAAACCTAGCTATAGCATCCATAATGGAATGTTCCATGGCATGACCTAGGTGGAGTGCTCCGGTTACATTTGGGGGAGGCATTAGAAGGGAGTATGGTTTTTTGGAAGATTTTGGATCTGCTTTAAAATAGCCATTTTCTTCCCAAAATTTGTACCATTTAGTTTCTACTGTGGTCTGATCGTAAACTTTGTCCATGGGATAAGTATAATTGTAACGTGTGCTCGGATCAACTACGCAGAAGGTTGGTTTTTAGCGCTGTCTGATTCTGCTAAGAAGGGATGAATGACTGAACCTTGTACTCTACCTATCTTATCTTCTGCAAATACAAACACTGACTTATCTTGTGGAAAGTGTAGGAGTTTTCTTCCTTGCCCTTGATGGAGAGCCAAAATTCCCTCGCTGATACTAACTTCACTAAAATGGCCTGTATAAAGCTGATAAACTTTATCCGATAGAGGATAAGCAACAACCTTAATTTTAGTGTCTGAATTACTCAGCACTCTTACTACGTCATCTTGCTCATCTAAAGAATAATGATCTATTTCCATAAATTTAAGCCCATAGGGCTTAGAAGATATTCTATAATTTACAGGCGTAAATTACAAGAAGTAAGTTAAGTTTACGATAGAGACAAGTTTGGATCTGCTTGAAGATTTAGGGGATTCTTGATTAGTTTAGTAAAAAATCCAGCAGAGGCAATCATAGCTCCGTTATCTGTACAAAGCTCAGGTGGGGGAATATGTAGGACACGTGAGAAAGCTTCGGCTTTTTTCTTAAGAGCTTGTTTTAGCTTGAGATTTGCAGCAACTCCTCCTGCTACAATAATTTGGTCAATATTATACTTTTGGGCTGCTCTAGCAACCTTTTCAACTAAAGAAATAATAATAGTTTCTTCAATAGAAGCTGCCAGATTTTGTAACACCTCCGGGGTGTGATCTTGCTGTAATCCTGCACTCACCTCGGAGGTGGAGATTAGATTAGCTACTGCAGTTTTTAAGCCAGAGAAAGAAAAATCAAAATCCTTAGAATCTAGCATTGGTACAGGAAGTTTGAACTTTAAGGCGTCGCCTTTTGTGGCTAGCTTAGAAATTTCTGGCCCTCCTGGATAAGGAAGCCCTAAAAGCCTGGCACATTTATCAAAACATTCACCTGCTGCATCATCCCTGGTTCCACCAAGGTATTCATATTTATTATGATCTTTGAATAAAACTAAATCAGTATGCCCTCCAGATACAAGTAAACCAAGGCAGGGAAACTTAGGTACGTCATTGCGAGGAGCCAAAGGCGACGAAGCAATCTCTAGATTTAAATCTTGTGATTCCTCGCTAATGCTCGGAATGACAGAGGAAATCCAATTTGCATAAAAGTGTCCTAAAAGATGATTAACTGGAATTAAAGGTTTGTTCCAGATTTTAGCCAAAACCTTAGCTGTTTCTACTCCTACAAGTAAAGATCCGATCAGTCCTGGACCATAAGTGACGCTGATAGCGTCCAAATTTTCAATTTTCAATTTACAATTTTCAATTGCTTCTTGAATAACAGGAATTATGGATTTGATTTGTTCCCGGGCTGCTTGTTCTGGGATGATTCCTCCATACTTTGCCTGAAGAGAAGCAGAGGAGGCAACCACATTGGATAAAATTTGTATCCCATTTTGGTCTTTTAGTAATACTGCAGCTGCAGTTTCATCACAAGAAGTCTCAATTCCTAAAATTATCATTTGTGGTAGTATTCTAGCATGATTGCAAAACAAGAGGATAAGTACATACCAGGAGCTTTATTTATTTCTTATACAGGTCTTAAAGATTTTTTAAATTGCCCACGTTCATTTTATCTTAAAAATATCTATAGAAACCCAAAAACAGGATACAAAATGCAGATGGCATCAGGCCCAATGACTTTAGGGTCCTTGGTTCATGATGCTATAAAGTGGTATCTACAAACAGGTAAAGTTGCAAAAAAAGAAGATGTGGTTAAGAAATTCAGGAATCACTGGCTTAAATATAGAGGCAAAAGAGGTGGATTTTCCTCAAAGGAAGAAGAGGCAGATTTTGGCAAAAAAGGCTTAAAAATGCTCGATAATTTCTTTGAAAATTTAGGAGTTGTGGACAATAATCTTCCAGCCTATGATTTTTTTAAGTTTAGGATAGATGGAAGCATAGTTCTAAATGGCAGGTTGGATTTTTTGGGGTTATTACCTGACGGAGGACTTCATGTTTTGGATTTTAAAACAGGCAGCAAAGATGAGGAAGATCCAACCCAGCTTTATGTATATGCCATAATGGCGGAATCATATTTCCAGAAACCTGTTGAAAAGATAAGTTACTGGTATTTAGAAAGAGATAGTAATCCAAAGGAAGCAGTTTTAGATTCTTTGGAGGAAAAATTAACCTGGTTAACAGAAAAATGCAGGGAGGTTAAAGAGGCAGTAGATGAGGGTAATTGGGTTTGTATTGGAGAGAAATGTAGAGATTGTAAAAAATATGAGGCAATTATAGATGGAAAAGGAGAGTTTCAGTTTTCAGATAATGACTTCAAAAAAGATATATATTATTTAGATAGAACTAACCCAGCTTAACTTCAGATAGGGTGTTGTGTTTGTGGAAACCTTCAGAAGGAATTGATTCAAAAAGTTTAATTGAGGAAATGTGAATTGGAGTAAAGGCATTTTGTATCAGTTCCTGAAGTTTTTCCTCTGTCTGGGTGCTAATTTCAGCATTCCCATTAAGTTTAGCAATAGAAATATGAGGCACAAATCTACGCTCATCCATGTCTAAGTGTAGCCTTTCCAGTCCATCTTTAATCCTTTCCCGCAAAATGACGATTTTATCTATATCTCCTTTTACCCCAGCCCAAATAATTTTGGGATTGTGGATATTAGGGAACCCATCAATATAGGCAGGGGTTATTTCAAAAGGAGCAATTCCTTTGGCTGCTTGCTGAAGAACCTGAGTAAGTGGCTCTAACATACTATCTGGTTGCTCTCCAATAAAGGCAAAAGTTAAATGTAGTTTATCTGAGTTTGTTATCCTTGCTTGAGGCAATATTTCCTGTAATTTTTGCTGAATAGCTTGAAATTTTGGTTTTTCTTGATCTGGGATTTCTAAAGCTAAGAAGAATCTCATAAGCTTTTATATCTTATTATATTTGACATTGATTTAAAAAGATGCAACTATAAGTTTATACCTTTATATGGTGTCTATTGACCAAGAAGTAGCACGCCTTTCAGAAGGCTCTCCCTCACAAGACCCATTATCAGGTAGTGCTCAATTATTAGAAAATGTAAGGTATGCAAGTGAGTTACTAGATCCTCCAACTATAAAGTACCGTTCCCATGAGGAGTTCCTAGAAAAGTGTTGCCGTCCTGGTCCGGCTATGTTTCATGATAATTACCCTTGGCTTAAGCCTTACAGATAATTCTTAGTAGACAAAATCTGCATTTTGTTTTAATATAAATTTACAACTAAATATTAAATCTAGAGTGATGGGGAAAGTTTTGGCTTTATGATCCATCCAGCAACCTAAATTAAAGGTGCTACACCCAAACCCGTGAGGGAAGGATTTGGTACGTTCAGTTTACATGAACGTACAAATAAAGTTAACCTCTCATACGAGAGGTTTTTTATAGAAAGGAGGTATAAAAATGACAGAACAGGTAAATAATTCTTTATTTGTAGCAGTAGCTTTTAAGGAGGGAGATTGTAATAGAGCTTGGGAAGGTATTCCAAATCAAATTACTTCCAGAGGAAGCGAAATGTTAGTGAATATTAAGCGTCTAGAGATACTAAAATATATTGGGATAGATGAAGTATATTATGGTTTTGATACTGGCCAAGGAGTCCCATTGGTTCAAGTTGAAAGTGTAATTGATAGATTACATGCCTATTCCTTAGTTCCAACTAGAAAGATTGCTTGCCAGGGTTTGTAGTTTGACCTCCAGGTTTCATTAATAATGGCTTCTCCATTTCTTTTAACTGTTCTCTTAAAAGAAACCTGAGCCCCCCAGGCTGAAAAATCTACTTGTTTAACTGTACCCTTTGGTAAGTTAGGATCATCTTGTCTTAACTCTGGAGGTGGAGGAGTTTGATTAGCAATTATAGGTGTAGTTAACTCTACCTTTCTGCCATCAGATGTGCCATATAAATCTACATAAAGTGTAGTGCCAGAGGTATAAGCTTGGATTAAAATACTAGCTGGAGTATCATTTTTAAATTTAAAATCCACACTAGGATAAAAAACAGTAGCATCTAATCCTGGAGGAAACCCTTGCTCATAATAGCCTACCCTATAAGCATGGGCAGTTCTGGCCACAACTGGCAAGCCTGCATTTAAAACAGCCCTGAATAAAGTGGTTGAATCTTGGCAAACTCCCCCTCCATCATCCAAGGTGGTCCTACCATCCTTGATAACATAGGCTTGTTTAAAACCTGTGGCTGCAGATACATCCCCAACACTCTGGTTAAATGAAAAAACTGAGCCTGGTGGAACTAGTATTCCATTAATCTTGCTTGCAGTCAGCCCTACATTAAAAACTCTGTTTGGAATAGATCCAGCAAAGTTAGAAATTCCTCTACCAATCAGCTCTTTTATTCCTAAAGTGTTGATCTCTGCTGTGTTAATGCTGGGTTTAACAATAGATACGGGTAAGCTTATGTTATGAGATCCCTGGTTTTGAATACTGGATACAATTAAAACCTGAGTTTGATTTTGATCTAAAGTTAAACCATCTTGAGCAGGCCTAAAAGTAGCAACCTTCTTGCTACTGGCATCAAATTTAAATAAAGGTTCTTCAACATTCTGGTCAATACTACGGGCAATTTCCTTAATAAAATTTTCCAGTTTCTGAGGATCCAATAATGAGTTGCCATCACTAAGATTTAAAAGATGATATAAAGTTGCAATATCAATGCTCCAGTGACCTTCTTGGTATGAGATTTTAATTGGTTTATCTTGGACATTTTCTAAAGCTTGTTTTGCTGCTTGGGCCTCTTGGGTGGTAAAGTTAGCCTCAATTTCTTTTACAGGAACATCTGGGTTATAAACTCCATAAGTTAAATAGTTTTTAATTTCATCATTTAGCTTTTCTTTATCCAAGCTCAGACCATTACTAGAGTTAGTTGTATGGATATTTTTAGCAGCATCTAAGTAGAGTGTGGCATCAATAGGATCTTTATTAATAGCAGAAGAGATGGTTTCAATTTGATTATCAAAAGATATAGAAATTTCAGGTTCAGTAGTTATTTTTAAAAATAAAGCTTTACCTTGATCAGCAAGGTTTTTAAAGGGATTATTAGTGTGTCCTAACTCATAGGCTTGGTCTAAAGCCCCGGAATAATTGATATTTATATTAAGAGTTTTTAAATTAAGGGAGAAGTTTTTGTCTTGATATTTAAAATTTAAACTATCTTGAGTACGTTTGCCTATTTTAGTGGAGAGTATTTGATAAGCTTGTGGTTTTGTTAAAAATGAGACTTGGCTGTCTCCAATTGCCACTCCTGGATAAAACCTGTCTGAGAACCAAACTTGATAAGTAAGAAAGAGCAGGAATATTAAAAATAATGTTAAAAAGTAGGGTACTGATTTTTTAGCCACTTTCAAGGGTAATTTTTTCTTTGAGCTCATGATAGCCTGTATTTTACCCCTTTTTTGGATATAATGGAAAGGTGAAGAAGATTATTATTGCAGGATTGTGTCTTTTAATTATTGGAGTATTTCTGGTTTGGAAATTTGCTCCAGCTGGTGTAACTCCACTGGGTCCACAAAAAGTAACTTTAACTTACTGGGGGCTTTGGGAAGATGATAATCTGATAAAACCTGTCATTGCCCAGTATCAAAAACTACATCCAGAAGTAACTATAAATTATGTTAGACAATCCTCAATAAATTATAGAACCAGAGTCCAGACACAAATAAGAGCTGGGACTGGACCAGATATTTTTATGCTACATAATACCTGGGTACCAATGTTTAGTTTTGATTTAGCTCCTGCTCCAACGGGTATCTTTAATCTAGCAGATTATCAAAAAACTTTTTACCCAATAGCAGTAGATTCACTAGTAAAAAATAATCAAATCCTAGCAGCATCAACAGAAGTTGATGGACTGGCACTATATTATAATGAAGAAATCCTAAATGGAGTGGGAGTAAGCCCCCCAAGAAACTGGCAAGATTTTGCAAATTCTGCTGTCAAGATGACAGTGATAGATAGTAATGGAACTGTTAAAACTGCAGGGGCTGCAATGGGTAATACCTCTAATGTTGATCATTGGCCTGATATTTTAGGTTTACTTTTACTACAACAGCCAGGGATAGATTTAAACTCCCCAACTCCAAATATATCTACCTCATCTGTTGCAGAAGTTTTAAGATTTTATACAGGATTTGTGATAGATCCAAAGAAAAAAACTTGGGATTCTAGTATGCCTAAATCAACAGATGCTTTTGCCCAAGGAAGACTAGCTTTTTATTTTGCTCCTTCATGGGAGGCATTCACCATAAGACAGATTAATCCTAATTTAAAATTTAAAGTAGTTCCTGTTCCCCAGCTTTCCGGGAAAAATGTGTCTTTTGCCAGCTTTTGGGCAACAGGTGTATCAGGAAGTAGTAAATTCCAAAAAGAGTCTTGGGAATTTATAAAATATTTAACATCTCAAGATGCTGAAAAATTATCCTACAGCACTGCTTCCCAAGTCAGGCTTTTTGGAGAGCCTTACTCAAGAGTAGATTTAGGCCCAGAACTATCTAGTGATCCAATAGTAGGGGCATTTGTTAATCAAGGACTTTTTTATAAATCCTGGTATCTGGCTTCAAATACTTTTGATTTGGGGTTAAATGATGAAATGATAAAGTATTGGGAAGATGGGATAAATTCAACCCTTGCAGGTCAAGATCCACAAATAGCATTACAAACAGTAGAAGCGGGAGCAAGACAAGTATTAGAAAAGTATACCAAACCTCAAGTTGCACCAGCTAAGTAAAAGAGTATAATTTCTCTAGGAAATGAAACTAAAAATAGAAACAAATAAAGCTCCATTGCCAGGTTCCAGTCCACATTCCCAGGCAATTGTGGCAAATAACTTTGTGTTTACTCAAGGTTCAATTTATTTGACTCCAGAGGGCAAACTCTTAGAGGGAACAATCGAAGAGCAAATTCATCAAATAATGAAGAATTTATCGGCAATTTTAGAAGCAGCCGGTGTTTCTTTTGCAGATGTTGTTAAGACTACAATTTATTTAACTGATATGTCACTTTATAGCACGGTAAATGAAGTCTACAAAAGCTACTTCTCAGATCCTTATCCAGCCAGAGAGGCAATCTGTGTTAAAGAGCTTCCTCTGGGGGCCCAAGTAGAGATAAGCATGGTGGCTGTTAAACCCTAGTATGTTAAAATAAACCCATGCAAAAACAGGTGTTAAATTACAGAATTATTATTGAACCGGAGAAAATGGGCAAAAAGATTGTCTATAATGCTGCTTGTCCCACCCTCGGTGTATATGACTATGGAGAGTCTATTGATGAAGTTTTAAAAAGCATTAAAGATGGGATTGAGTTGGCTATAGAAGTATTAAGAGATGAGGGGCAAGAGGTGCCGGTTGATGATACAGAAAAAGGTGTTGTAATCGCAACTCAGGTTGAAGCTCCACCAGATATAAAACTGGCAGTTGCATGAATAAACTCCCTCGTAATGTTAAACCCCAGAAATTGATTCTATTTTTAGAAAAACTTTCTTTCAAAAAAGGGAAGGGAAAAGGTAGTCATATTAGACTAACTCATCCAGATGGCAGGTGGACTCAAGTAGCAGTTCATCCAGGTCCAGTACCCGAAGGAACTTTAAGGAAAATTATCAGACAGACAGAGTTAACGGGCGAGCAGTTAAAAGATTTAAAATGAAACAAGTTAAAATTGTAGTTTTTGTACCACTTACTCATGCGGATATAGTAAGGGATGCTATGGGAGATGCGGGAGCTGGAGCAATAGGGAATTATTCTCATTGCAGTTTTTCTTCAAAAGGGCTATGAAAAAAGTACATCCTTATGAAGAAATAGCTTTTGATATTTATCCATTGCTTTCAGAGGAAGAATTATGAGTGATATTGCTATTAGAAAAGCAACAGTGCAGGATTTAAAAATAATCCAGGATTTGAACTATCAATTATTTGTTCATGATAGTGAATTTGAACCGGAACTCAATATGGACTGGCCATATCATGAGGGAGAAAATTATTTTAAAGAGAAAATTACAGAAGATACAGGAGTATGTTTTGTAGTGGAAGTTGAAGGGAAGGTAGTTGGTTATTTAGCTGGAGGAATAAGAAGAGGAGAAGACTGGCTAAAACCAAAAAGATCAGAGATAGATAATATGTTTGTGGCAAAAGGTTCTAGAGGTAGAGGAATTGGTAAGGCTTTGGTTGAAGAATTTATGAAATGGAGTAAAGAACAAAAAGTAAAAAGAGTGGTAGTGAATGCTTTTTGGGGGAATGAAGATTCTATAAAATTTTATAAGAGAGTAGGTTTTAAGAATTACGATCAATCATTGCAACTAGAATTATAATGAATAGTTTGATAAAAAAATTTAGACATTTTAGATCTAAATCTCAGCCTTGGTGGACAATATTTGGAGCTCCTATTACTCAGGAAATATTTTTCAGATTTATACCTTATCTCCTTTTTTTAAAATCTGGAAACTTTTGGGAAATAGGAATAATTAGTTCATTATCTTATGGATTAATCTATTATTATTTTGGTTGGGTTCTAGTAGTATATACTTTCTTTTTAGGATTAATCTTTTGGTATCTGATGGTAAATTTTGGTGGCTTAGTAAATTAAAAACATGAATAACGAGGAAAAATTAAAACAACTTATTAAAGATTATTTAAAAGAGGCAAAAATGATGCAGCTTTCTACAAGTATTGATAATCAACCATGGGTTTGTAATGTCTGGTTTGCCACAGATTCTGATTTTAATATTTATTGGTTTTCTTCTGAAACAAGAAGGCACTCAAAAGAACTTTTAAAAAATAATAAAGTAGCAGCTGCCATAGTTTTATCCCAGACCCCAAAAGATCCTCCAAGAGGATTACAACTACAAGGAGTAGCACAGGTTTTAACTAAGAAGGAAGATATTGAAAAGGCAATTTCTGTTTACAAAGACAGAATATTTCCTTTTGAGGATATTAAAGAGTTAATGGAAGATGAAGAAACTCCACACAAATTTTATAAAATAACTCCTACTCAATTTGTTTTATTCGATGCAGTGAATTTTGGAGATATCTGGAGACAGGAACTTAACTTATGAGTAGAGTAATTATTGTTCATGGATGGAGTGGTAGTTCTCAGAGAGACTTCATGCCTTGGGCTAAAAAGGAACTTAAGAAAATGAGGTATGAAATTTTAGTTCCGGATTTACCTGATACAGATAATCCTAAGATTGAAACTTGGGTGCCTTATTTAGCTCAAGTGATTGGAGAAGTTCGAGAGAGTGACATATTAATCGGTCACAGCATGGGTTGTCAAACAATTCTACGTTTCTTAGAATCCTTACCTTCTGGCAAGAAAGTAGACAAAGTAATTTTAGTGGCTGGATTTGGCCCATATCTTAAGGGATTAACAAAAGAGGAACAGCAAATAGCACAACCATGGCTTGATGCTTCTCTAGATCTCGATAAAGTTAAACCTCATGCTAATTCTTTTGTAGCAATCTTTTCTGATAACGATCCGTATGTACCACTAGAGGAAAATAGAAAAGTTTTTGAGGAAAAATTAGGAGCAAAAATCATAGTGGAACATAACATGAGTCATTTTAATGAAGGTGCAGGAATAACAAAGTTACCTGTATTATTAGAAATTACAGAGTAGGTAAATTAATTAATTGGACTTCGGGTTCAAGTGTAATTCCATACTTTTCCTTGACTTTTTTTACATATTTTTGGGCTAGGGTATAAAAAGCTTGAGCTTGGGCTGTTCCAGAACCTCTGTTTATAAATAAGTTTGCATGATAAGGGGCTATCTCTATCCCATCTAATTTGTCTCCCTTTGCTCCTACTTCTTCAAGCAAGGTTCCTGCTGGGAGTTTTCCATAGACTATTTTTTCTGGTGAAATTTTTTCTAATATTTCTGAGGGTAGAGTTTCTGCTACTATATTTTTGAAAAAAGATCCTGGACATTTTATTCCTTTTGGATATTTAACTAACCTTTTTTGCAAAACATCATCTGCTTCCTGCTGCAAAGTTTTTGTATCACCACTTTCTAATTCAAAAGTAACCTCTAAAATAGGTAATTTGTTTTTTTTAAAGATGCTATCACGGTAATTAAACTCACAAGCATCTTTTCCAAATGTCACTCTGGCTTGTCCAGAGTCTATAGATTCTGGTGTCGTCGTTTCACTCCTCCCCAGAATGACAACAGAGGTGATGTGATCAGAAATTGTTTGTCCATATGCCCCAGCATTTCCATAGATAGCTCCTCCAACTGTTCCTGGTATTCCTGTTAATTTCTCAATACCAGAAAGTCCGTGGGAAATAGAATAATCCACTAAATTCTGAAGCAACGTCCCCGATTTAACTTTTATCACACCTCCGAGGTGTGATATTCTTGCTATTTCATTTTTAATAATTAACTTATCTACTCCTTGGTCAGAAACAAGTAAATTACTTCCCCCACCAATTACTAAATATTCCAGATTATTTTGTTCAGCATATTTAATAGCCTCTACTAATTCCTCCTCAGATTTTACAGAAACAAATTTTTTTGCAGGTCCACCAATTCCTAGGGTAGTAATTTGTGACATTGGGAAATTATCTGTAAACTTCATGTGTTTAATTATACATTATGGTAAAATCTCACAATTAAAATGGAAAAAGAATTTTTTTGTGTAACAGATTTAGTAGCTGAAAGAATAAAAAGTGGAAGCATTCCTGGAAGAAGAGATGATCCTTACAAGATAGGATTAGTAGTAGAAGGGGGAGGTATGAGAGGTGTAGTACCTGGTGGGGAAATTGTTGGTTTGCAGGCTTTAGATGCCCTTAAAGCATTTGATGCTATATATGCAGTATCAGCCGGAGCAGCGGCAGTTGTATATGGTATATCAGGAAAAGCACCGGAAGGGACGGGTATATATTATCAGGATATTAACAATAGTAATTTTATTGATCCCAGAAATCTTCTGAAAATGAAGCCTGCTGTAAATATTCCCTTTTTAACACATCATGTAATGTTAGAGACTAAGCCATTTGATTGGGAGAAGGTAGTAGGTTCACCGATTCCACTGCATATCTATACTACTGATGCTGTAAATTGCCAATTAGTTGATCTTAGTGAAAACCTTAACACCGAACTGCAAATTGCGGATAGCTTACACTATTCATCTAGAATTCCTGTAGTAGCAGGTATGCCTGTTAGAGTAGAAGATAAATATTATACTGATGGATCAGCTTTAGGTGATGGAATTCCTTTAAGGCAAGCGCTTGCTGATAATTGTACACATATCCTAGCTTTATTAAGCCGGCCTTATGGAGTAAACAGAACTGGGATGTCCCCAGTAGATGCATTAGGTGTTGCAGTTTTACCATGGAGATTTCCAAAACTTGCTTGGCATTTATTTCAAAAAAGTAGGGTTTATAATCGAACTTTAAATAGCATAAATATGGCAAATTCTGGTATGGACTCTAAAGCAAGAACTATTACAGGAGTAAGAATTCCATCGACTTACCCAATTATTTCTAATCTGGAAACAGATGCAGAAAAATTGAGAAATGGAGCAATCGCTGGATATGAAGTAGTAATGAATACATTTAAAAAATACTCTCTTCCTATTGATACAGAAGTGGCAGTTATATAAATATGGAAAAAGCAGTACTAAAGACTTTAATATATGCGGATATTTTTGATTATCCACTGAAGGCTTGGGAAATACATAAATGGATAATTGGCAAAAAATGTGATCTTCTAGATGTAGAAAAAGCCTTATTTAAACTAACCAAAAAGAAAAAAATAATTCTTAAAGATGATTTATATGCTTTAAAAAATAGAAAAGAGGTTTTTGCTAAAAGAAAAAATAAATCAAAGATTTCTCAACAATATTTTAAAAAGGCAAAGTTGATTACTAATACTTTTAAGTTTGTCCCTTGGATTAAATTAGTTGGAATATCTGGAGGACTGGCTATGGAAAATGCATCTGGTGGGGATGATATTGATTTGTTTATTATAACTAGTAATGACAGGATTTGGATTTCAAGAAGCTTACTGATTTTAGTTTTGACAATACTTGGACAAAGAAGGAAAGCTGCAGATAATAAACAGGAGGCAGCTGGAAAAATTTGTTTAAATTTGATCTTACAAGAAGATGCCCTTGAGCAAAAAAGAAAAGATTTATATATAGCACACGAGGTTTTACAAATGGTCCCTCTATGGCAAAGAGGAGAAACCTATACCAGATATTTAGAGAGTAATTCTTGGGCTTTTAAGTTTTTGCCAAATTGGACAACTGGAGACTTTACCCAAAATGATAAAAGTTTATTTGATAAATTAAATCCAGTAGATGTCTTGGAAAAAGCTGCTAAATTGTTACAACTTCAGTTTATGAGTAAACCAAAAGGAGGGGAAAGAATAGAGGATAATAGTTTGTATTTTCACCCAAAAGATAAAAGAAATCAGGTCATTGAAACTTTTAAACAAAGAACAAAATAGAAGGGCTAAGCTTGACAAGTAAGCTCTTCTTACATAAAATATGTAACGATTCTGCCTCAAGAGTATTTCATGGCTAAACTTAAAAAAGAAACTGCAAAAACTTCTATAAAACCCTTAATGGGTTATGTTTTAGTTGAGCCCCTGGAGGTAACTACTAAAACTGCATCTGGAATATATTTACCAGAGTCTGCTCAAGAAAAGGAAGCCCAAGGAAAAGTAATAGCAGTAGGTGATGATTTGGTATTTGATGGAAAAGTAATTAAATCTCCAGTTAAGTTAGGAGATAAAGTAATTTATAAAAAATGGGGTGGAGATGAAATAAAAATAAATGGAGAGGAGTTAAAGCTAGTTAAGTTTGATGACTTAATGGCAATACTAGAATGAGTATAAAGTATTATGTATCAAGTATTAAGGAAAAGATAAAAAGGATAACCAAGCTTGCTTTTCAAGAAAGGTAAAAATATGGCAGAAAGAGAACCAAAAGAATTAAGTAAAGAAGAAGTAACACAATTAAGCGAGAGACTAGCTTATAAAGCTGCTGTCTATAGAGCTAAAGGTAGAAATGCTGCAAGGGTAGAGGGTGCCTCAGGGACACTGAAGTTTTCAGGAGCAGAATTAATGGCACATGCAGCATCTAAAGCATTATTAGTATCAATTGGTTTAATCAGTGAGGATGACTTATTTAATGAAATCGATTCAGCAGTACCTAATGATGATCAAACAGGGGAAAAACCAGGGACTCAGATTATTAGTTCTGAAGCCCCTATTATCAATGTAGTAAGACCAAGAGGACCTACTCATAGAGGTAATGAACGAGATCCTTTAGGAAGATAATTATGGCAAAGATATTAAAATTTGATTCACAAGCAAGAGAGGCATTATTAAAAGGTATTAATACCTTAACAGATGCTGTGGCAACAACTCTTGGACCAAAGGGAAGAAATGTAGCCCTAGATAAAAAGTGGGGAGCACCATCTGTAGTCCATGATGGAGTAACAGTTGCTAAAGAAATAGAGTTAGAGGATCCTTTTGAAAATATGGGAGCATCACTGGTAAAAGAAGCAGCTAGCAAAACAAATGATGTAGCAGGAGATGGTACAACCACAGCAACAATCTTAGCTCAAGCAATTGTTGCTGAAGGGTTAAAAAATATATCTGCAGGAGCAAATCCCATGGTGTTACAAAAAGGAATAAAGAAAATAATGCGTTCTTTATTTGCGGCACTAGATAGTATTAGTAAGAAAATAACTACCCCAGAAGAAATCGCTCAAGTGGCAACGATCTCTGCTGGAGATGAACAGATCGGACAAATGATCTCTGAGGCTATATCAAAACTTGGTAAAGATGGTGTAATTACAGTAGAAGAAGGGAAAACTCTGGAAACTGCTGTTGATTATAAAGAAGGTATGGAGTTCGATAAAGGATTTGTATCCCCGTATTTTGTAACAGACACAGATAAAATGGAAGCAATTATTGATGGTGGTGTATCTATCTTAATAACTGATAAAAAGATATCTTCTGCTTCTGATTTAGTACCATTTTTAGAAAAAATTGTAGAGAAGACTAAGACTTTAGTTATCATAGCTGATGATATTGAAGGAGATGCATTGGCACTTTTAATAGTTAATAAACTGAGAGGAGCAATTAATGTACTGGCAGTTAAAGCCCCTGGTTTTGGAGATAACCGAAAAGCGATGTTGGAGGACATTGCTATTTTAACCGGAGGTAAAGTAATTAGTGAGGAACTAGGAACTAAGTTTGAGGAAGTAGAGTTTGAAGATTTAGGGCGAGCTATCAAAGTTATTTCTACAAAAGAAACGACTTTAATAGTTGATGGGCAAGGTAAAAAGCCTGCAATTTCTGCAAGAATTGTCCAAATAAAAAAGGAAATAGAAACCACAGATTCAGAGTTTGATAAAGAAAAACTGCAAGAAAGACTGGCAAAACTTACTGGTGGAGTAGCAGTTATAAATGTAGGTGCTGCAACAGAGGTTGAGATGAAAGAAAAAAAGGAAAGGGTTTTGGATGCAGTGGCTGCAACTAAGGCTGCAATTGAAGCAGGGATTGTACCCGGTGGAGAAATTGCATTACTAAGGGCAAGAGCTAGAGCAGAAAAAACTTTAGACAAAATTGTTTCCAATAATGAGGAAAGAGCTGGAGCACAACTAGTTCTTAGAGCAGTCGAGCAACCCTTTAATAAGTTAATGGAAAATGCTGGAATGAACCCTGGGATGGAACTCGCTAAGGTTATAGATAAACCAGAAGATTATGGTATTGATGTAATTGATGGTGAAGTAAAGAATCTAGTCAGTGTTGGAATTATAGATCCTGTGAAAGTCACTCGAACTGCTTTAGAAAATGCAGTATCGGTTGCTATCATGATCATGACAACTCATGTTTTAGTAACAGATGCTCCAGAAAAATCTACTCCAGCTCCTACACCACCTGGAATGGGTGAGTATTAAATTATCGAGTGTGTAATCTTAAAAGCCTTTGAAGTTGTTGGTATTGATCAGCAGTTACGGAATAAGTATTAGGTAGCCAAATAGGCTTTGTTGGCCGCTTTGGATTAATTACTACCCCCTTCTTTCCTGGTTCAAGTCCAGATGATACTTCAGCAGGAAATTGTTCACCAGACGTATCAAAGTGATAGAAAACTCTATAAATAGGATTTCTAAAGGAGAGAAATAATGAGGTTTTAGCTGTATGATGAGAGTAAGAATGATCTAGATATGGTTTTGCCTCATTTAAAGAACCAATAATAAATATACTGGGTCTTGGCAAACGGAAATCGCCCTTTGCTCGAGTTGCTATCATAAGAGCTTCTCCACCAGTAAAGGTATGGTGATTTCCGCTAAGCGGAGTGGAAGCATGTATTTGGTCTATCAAAGTTCCGACCTCTGATAATTGTGTAAGAAGTTCAGACACGAAGGTATTATATACTATAGGTTTCTAAATGTCAAAGTTATGATACTTTAGTATATCTGATACAATATCTTTAATGGCTAAGTTTCATTACCGAGAATCTCCAACCCTAGGACAAAAAAGGGCTTTTGCTTCATATCTTTCTGAGGATGAAGAGTTAGTTTTAGTAACAGGTTTATCCCGGGCATTTCTTCGTAACAAATTTGTTGTGTACTTTCTTTTTCCTGGAATAATATTAGGACTTTTAGGAGGTGGCCTGTCTTGGGCACTGGGTTTGCCTAAAAATTGGATTATCACTATCAGTTTAGTTTCCATGTTTTTGGCTGCTTTCTTAAAAACTTTTCATCTCTATCATGCCAACCGTTATTTGCTGACTACCCGCAGAGTGATGATTAAAAAAGGAATTTTTGGGGTAAAATTAACGGCTGCACTTTTTGATAAAATTACTCACTTGGAAGTAGACCAGTCTTTTTTTGATAGGATGCTTTTACACCATGGGGACATAATTATAAATACTGCTGGAATGAATAAAGCGGATATAGTACTGAAAGCAGTGGATTATCCAATGGAACTAAAAAATTTACTAGAAAGACTAATTAACCGTGAAAGAGAACAAGCTGGCAGAGGAACAAGAACTATTACTGCTGTTGAAGGTGAAATTTTAAATTAAAAAGAAAAATCCGGTTTTAGGGTTTTAGTGAGTTGGGTTTCCAGTTTCGGTTGTGGCTGCGGTCCACCAACAGATAAAGCAGAGGAAAGAGTTGGTAACTGCAGACTTTTTGGTAAAACAGCAATTGGATTAATGTAATTACCATCCTTGGTAATTTCTAAATGAGTGTGCGGACCAGAGGTTCTACCAGTAAGGCCAACAGATCCTAAAATCGTGCTAAGATCAACCTCTTGATCCTTTTTAACGAAAATTTTACTCATATGTCCATAAAGGGATTTATATCTATTGTTGTGGTTTACAATTACATGGTTTCCATAGTCAAATCTGTCATAAAGTATATCTTCAACTACACCTTTTGCTATTGGATGTATAGCAGTTCCTAAATCAGTTGCCAGATCAATACCTGGATGATATGAAGAAAAGTAGGTAGATATATAACCTGTGTGGGGAAGGACAAACTCACTCTCTTGGGCAAAAACTACCCTTGGAGATTGCAAAAAATATCCCGATACTAAAAAAAAGATAAAAACGGGTAAGAGCGCTTGGCAGAAAAATTGTATAAGCTTTTTCAACACAAAGCCCAAACTAAATTTGGGCAAGGCGAATCTTAGCAGAACTCCGAGCTTAAGTCAACCTAATGGGGTATAATCTAAAATTGTATGGCAATTTTTAAAAAAAGTTTTTTATTTATCTTAGTAATTTTATCTGTTATAGTTTTGGCGCTTCAATTAACTAATAGATTTGCTGATTCACTATTTCAGATTAACCAAAAATCTGGAGTGAGGGTTTTATCTACTCCAACTGATTCTTCTGTCTATCTTGATGAAAGATTAGTTGGTAAAACTCCCTATGAAGATCAAAGTTTGCAAGCCAAAGATTATCAATTAAAAATTATAGATGATACGGCAACCCAATCAGCTGTTGCCTGGCAGGGAAAAGTAAAATTAACCAATGGAACACTGGCTGTTGTAAACAGGGATTTGGCAAAGGATATTCCTTCGTCTGCAGGCGAGACCCTAACTTTAGAAAAAGGCTCTGGAGTTACAGTAATATCTTCCCCTTCTCAAGCATTAGTTGAAGTAGATGGTAAAGATTATGGTCTTACTCCCACTCAAATTGATATAAAAAGCGGAGATCACACATTTGTGTTAAAACACAGTAATTATTTAAATAGAAGTATCAGAGCTCAAGTTCCAGATAATTTTAAACTAATACTAAATGTGGATATGGCTTTATCAGAAGCTGATCTGACTAGCATTACGACACCTCCTATTACACAAACTCCTGCAGTGTTGGTCAAAGAAACTCCAACTGGATTTTTGCGGGTCAGGGAAAAGCCAGATACATCCTCCCGTGAGATAGGAAGAGTAAACCCTGGAGATGAACTAATTTTACTAGAAGAACTTGCTTTGTGGGATAGAGTAAGACTGGTAAATGGAGTGGAAGGTTATGTTTCAAAAACATATGTAGAGAAAAAGAGCCAGTAATTTATGCTCCTAGAAAGTAAATAATTCCTACAACCATTAGAAACCATAAAGTAACAGTTACAAGCAGTGGTCTATCTGATAACAAGACTCTTTCTGGAGACTCTCCTTCTTTTTTCTCATAAATAATATAAAGATATCTCATCACTCCATATATAACTACAGGGACCGTTGCCATTAAATATTTTGCTTCTGCAAAAGGAATATCAAAGCCTACAAGAAATGTAGAAACAACAGTTCTTGCTATAATTGGTGGTTGTAAAAAAGCAAAAAATGCATAAGTGAGCCATGTAGAATTGGCAAACATTGAGGTTAAAATATCTAATAAATTTTCAGGATAATGCAGTAGTGTTTCTCTATGCTTCGGGGCTTGTCCTTCTAGTAAAGTTAACTCAGACCTTCTTTTTCCAATGGCAATAAAAAGAGCAAAAGATGTAACTGAAAGTAAAAACCAAACATTTAGATGAGCATCAATTGCTAAAACTCCACCATAAATCCTGAGTAAAAATCCTGCAGCAATTACCATTACATCAAGTAAGATGACCTGCTTCAAGTATGCAGAATAAAAAAGTTGCAGTATAAGATATGCTACAGAAATTAAGAAAAATCCGGAAGACAATTTAAAGGCAAAGGGGAGTAAAATTAGTATAATTGCCAAAGCCAGTATGACAGCTAAAATGGGCGGTATAATCCCTGCTGCAATAGGGCGCTTTTTCTTGAAAGGGTGCAGCCTGTCACGCTCGACATCGAATACATCATTTAAAAGATAAGTTGCTGAGGAAAAGCCACAAAACAATGTAAACGCCCACAAGGCTTTAGTTTGTGCAGATGGATCAAAAAGTAACCCTGAGAAAATCAGGGGCGCAAAAAGGGCAAAGTTTTTTATCCATTGTCTGGGTCTTGTGGCTTTGATAAGCCCCCAAATGAATTCAGCCATAATATAAATCCAAAACTTACAGCAACTACAGCCAAGACAACAAAGGCTTTACTTGCGATATCAAGGCTTATTGCTAGTAATCCAAAAATAGCAGAAAACACTCCGTAAAACAAGCTAATCCTTTGATGAGACCAGCCCAAGTTTAGTAGTTTATGATGCAGATGACCACGGTCTCCCCAAACAGGAGAGTGTCCAGAAAGCACGCGTCTTATAAAGGTATATATAAAATCTGCACTGGGTACAGCCAAAACTAGAAGCGCAGTTGCCAGTTTTGCTCCAGATAAAATTGCCAGAATTGCCAACATAAAAGCTAAAACTGTTGATCCAGAAAAACCAGGAAATATTTTTGCAGGATACCAATTAAAAATTAAAAACCCCAAAGATGTACCTGCCACAATGAAACTAAGCTTTGCTACATTTAGTTGATTGGGATCATCTTGCAAAAAAAACTTTAGAGATAAAAACCCTAAAGTTAAAGAGGCAATTAAGGTAATAACTGGCATCTGGCCATCTACTCCTTTTGACCAGTTGATAATTTGGGTTAGTGTCACTATCCAAAAAAAGGCCAGTATATCACCCAAAGTTATTGATGAAAAAATAGACTGCCCAAAACTAATATATGTATTCTCACTAGATATTAGGTTAAATGGATTGGTGATAAAAGGAATACTTACTCCACTCAAAACTGGAAAGGCAGCTGCTAAAAAAAGTAAGGACAGCCTTATGTAAGGGTTAAAGTTAGTAAACTTATCATCCAAAAGTCCGACTATTAAAAGTATAGTTAAACCTAAGGCAATACCTATTAGTGTGGAATTAGTGGGCAGAAATAAAAACATTGGTATGATAATGCCAATGAATATTGGCAAACCTCCACCTCTTGGGATAACCTTGGTATGGATATGTGCAGGATGTGGTCTTTTTTTGGGATCATCTATCAGACCAAATTTTTTTGATAACTTAATGGCAAAAGGGATACTAAAAACAGTTAAAATAAGTGAGGCTAAAAAAGCAAATATTATCTCCATAAATTAGATAAAGATAAATATAATCTTAAGGGCTGTAAACAAAATTATTAAGTCAATTAGAATAATATTTAGAAGAAGCATTCTTTTAAGAATTAGTTGAGAAAAATGTAGCTGTGAATAAATTATTAAATTTACTCCTACAGTGGATGCCAAAATTGCAGGTAGTAGTAAAATATTTTGTTTTGAGGTTAATTGATTAGATCCCCAAGGAAGAGAATAAAATAAGGGGATATTTTGCGGAAGAGTGCTAAAGAGTATCAGAAATGTGACTAATATAAACAGTACACAAAAAATAGTTAAACCTAAAGGAATGGATAAATATTTATCCATTTTTAGAATATATTTGATGATAGTCTGAATTTGCATTTTAAGATCCGCGAGCCTTTAGAGTTTCTCGCAAGGCTAGGTCCCCCTAGCCTTATTTGTGACTCTAAATTCCAAGTAACGTTTTAACATTAAAGAAGTCTGAGCATCAATTGCAGGTAAAGTGGTAATAGATACTAAAATAATTGGCACTAAAACCCATTGAATGTATGACCAGATCCTTTGTATCAGGCCCCAATCTTTTGGTCTTGGAGGAGCAATTTTTTCATTAAAAAATATGGTTGAGAAAAGCCCAATAAATGCAGCAGTTAAAATCCAAGAAGAAACAACAGAAAGATTATAATAAACAACAGATGTGGCATATGAGGGATTAATCAGTGGAATAAATAAACCACCAAAAGTAATAAACAGTGCTAGAGTTCCCCATTTAAAATATGACCAGATAATAAAAGTTAATTTATCTGTTTTATCCCAAAAGTCTAAGTCTTTTTTAGTAAAAAATTGTTTAAAGATAAATGGAATATGTTCAACCCCATAAGCCCAACGTTTTAATTGCAGGTATTGATTTTGGAAAGTTTTTAAAAGTGAAACATCTTGTACAGCATCAGCAGAAAGGGGTAGAAAATGGGGGATTACTTTATAATCACCATTAAAATGATAATAGGCTTTCCAATAAAATCCAGCATCATCATTAACCTTGTTAGGTATCCACAAACCAGTATCTATTAAGGATTGCATATTAATAGATAGGGAGGCAAAGTTTATATATTTATCTGAACCAACCATTTCTGAAAGTTGCCAGAAAGCAGTACCTGTTGCAATTACCCTCATGGGAGTTGGGGCTTGCCAGTAATTATTGTTATACAAAAATACTCCTGTAAAAGATCTTTTGTCACGGATATCTTCTGGTGTAGAAAGGTATTTATGTAAAGCTCCTGCTAAAAACTCAGTATGTAAACAAAAATCTGCATCAATTGTTGTAACTAAAACATCTTTTGGATCAATGCCTTTTTTGTTTAACTTTTCTAAAATATGTTTAACCATCCAGTTACGGTTGGTACCAGGACCTTTAACTTCCCCCGTCTGTAACTGGTGTGTGGTAATAAAAACTTCACCAATTTTATCAGAGTTTTTTTGTAGATACTCTTTTATGCTTCCTACTCTTTCTGGATCATCCCAAGCTTCAAATCCAACTGCTAAAAATATCTTTTGGTGTGAATAATTTGATGCTGCTATTGCCTCAAACGTTGGACCAATAATCTGCAAACCTTCTTTATAAGTTGGCAGCAGTATCAGATGATAATATTTTTCCCAAACTTGGGGAAAATCTTGTGCTAGCTTTTTTTGCCAGTCTTGTTTTTTTGCCCACTGCATTTTTGAGTAGCCAATATATATTAAAAATGCAATGCGGACGGCACTAACTAACCAATAAATATCTGCAACAAGTATCAGATAAGCTACCGCAAAAGGCAGTGTGAAAGAAAGCCAAATAGGGGAAGTTAAAGCAAGCCAAGTTAGCGCTCCTGGTAAGATTTCCAGAAGCCTTTCAACTAGTGTTTCATGCTGTCTAACAAAACCATGCTCTAAACGCTCTGAGATTAAAAAACTATTTGCAAAAAGATGGTGTAGGACTACTCCAAAACCACTACCAATTAGAAAAGAAGCAATCAGTATATTGTTTGGACTTTGGACAAGGTATTGGGTAAACCCAATAAAAATACCCAAGAACAGTAATAGGAAACCTATGATACTATGTGGAAAATGTGATGGTTTCTTATTTAAAGAAACGCTCAAAAATCTTCTAATAAACTCTGTTAAATAAAAAGCTAAAATCATCCCCAGACCAAAAACTAGTAAAATACGCATGAGGACATTATATATTAAACAATCTAGTAGTGTTAGTGAAAATTGCAGACTCAACCTTTTCAACTGGCAAATCTTTAATTTCAGCAATTGTTTGTAAAGTCTCTACAATATAAGAAGGTTCATTTCTTTGGCCTCTATGAGATTGTGGAGGTAAAAACGGGCAATCTGTTTCTACTAAAATCCTATCCAAAGGAATTACTTTGACAGCCTCTTTTAAATATTCATTTTTTGGGTAAGTTAAATTACCAGCAAATGAAATATAAAAGGAAGTTTCTTGTAGCAAGTAGCTGGTAGTTTGGGGTAATCCAGAATAACAATGATATACACCAAAATGATCCTTAGTCATGTTTATAACTTCATCCCAACATTCACTACTGGTAGGGTTTTGTGAACGGTCATCACGACAGTGAACAAGTAGGGGGAGATTTAATTTTTTAGCTAGATTAATTTGGCCCTGAAATAATTCTCTTTGTAAATCCTTGTCTTTTCCGTTAATTTCTTTGAAATCCAAACCACATTCCCCAACAGCTATAACTTTCTTGGGATTTTGCTGATAAATTTTTTCTAATGCGGCTATGTCACTAGAAAGTTTATCCTGAGTATACCGAAGGGCCTCATGAGGATGGATACCAATAGTAGAATAGCTTGTTAAACCCTGTAAACTTTCGAGTTGGTTGAGAGCTTTTTGACTTGTTTCAATGTCAACTCCAACGTTTATAATTCCTGTTACTCCGGAATCAAGAGCTTTTTGAATGATCTGATCGAGGTCTTCTTTAAAAGAATCCCAATATAAATGTGCATGAGTATCAATAATCATATCCTTGGGAAAAGGGGTGCTGATGATTTTATTTCACCTGAAAATTGTTTTAGGATTTTCTCGGCAGTTTCTGGCATAAATGGTTGCAGATTATATGCTACATGCTGAATTCTTTTAACATAATCTTCTAAAGCATCTTTAGCTTTTTCACTAGAAAGCTTCCAGGGTTTTTCCTGATTTATCTTTTTATCTGCTTCAGCAATTTCTCCCCAAATATGTGTTAGTGCTTCATTAAATTTAAATTCTTCTAGATACTTTGTCATCTTTGGATCAAGAGATTGCTTCGCTTCGCTCGCAATGACAGAATGATTCTCACAAAGTTTTGCTACACGGGATACTAAATTCCCTAAACCATTCGCTAAGTCTGCATTATAAAGTTCTTTAAATTTTTCCTCTGAAAAATCTCCATCACCTAAAGATGGGATCTCTCTTAAGAGATAATAACGGAGGCCATCTGTTCCATATTTTTCCACCAACTCAAATGGATCGACAGTATTGCCCAAGGATTTACTTATTTTCTGGCCGTTAACTGTTACATAACCATGAACAAACTCAAGATTTGGTAGTGGTAGATTAACTGACAAAAGCATAGCAATCCAATAAACTGCGTGAAATCTAATAATGCCTTTACCGATTACATGAACTTTCTGGGAATCTTTTGTCCAATATTTATTAAATAGTTCTTCACCAGCCCCATATCCTAGGGCTGTTAAATAGGTAACCAAAGCATCAAACCAAACGTACATTACCTGTGATTTATCTTCAGGTACAGGAACACCCCAACCTTTGGCCCTTTCCTTAGACCTGGAAATACTGAAGTCTTTTAAGCCGCCTTTAACAAAAGATAAAACTTCATTTTTTCTAGTTCCAGGAATAATTCTTAATTTATTAGTTTCGATTAATTCTTCTAACTGCTTTTGATAATTTGTTAATTTAAAAAAGTAATTTTCTTCGCTAACTTTTTCTGGAGTAATATTTGGATGTTCTGGACAATGTCCGTCAATTAAATCTTCCTCTGTATAAAATTCCTCACAACCTACACAATAAAGTCCAGAATACTCTTTTTTATAAATATCATCTGGGTTGCATTCTGACCAAAATTTTTGCGCTCCTTTAAAATGTGCTGGGGTGGCAGTTCTGTTAAAAACATCGTAAGAAAGATTTAGAGTATTTTTTAACTCTTCAAATCTTTTTGCGTATTTATCTACAAGTTCCTGTACAGGTACCCCTTCCGCCTCTGCAGCTTGGACATTTTTCAGACTGTTTTCATCAGAACCAGATGAAAAATAGGTATCCTCTTTTAAAATGTCTCTATGATAACGGGCAATTACATCTGCTTGAATAGACTCAAGAGCAAATCCGATATGAGGTGCAGCATTAACATAAGGAATGGCAGTTGTTATATAAAATTTGTTCACGTTTTCTTTTTTGTCATTCCTGCGAAAGCAGGAATCTATATTATAGATCCCGTATCAAGTACGGGATGACGAATTATGCTTTCGCATATTCGTCAGTTTAGGTATGTTTGATTGTTTAGTCAAGCTGCTTTTCTTTTTAAAACTTCCAGCAACCAGAAATACTGCAATAATAACAATTACCCCAGTTACTATATTTAAAACCCCTAATGCTTTTAAAAGTAGTAGTAAGATTATACCTACAGAGAAAACTATAGAAGGTAAGAATCTTTTTAGAGCCAAGTATAGAGTTGAAGTTGTTGCCAAGAAAAAGGAACTAAAAAAAGCTAAGAGTTGGAAAGGACTGGCTTGAGGTAAAGATTGTGGGTAATCTACTCTTAAGACAACTAAAATAAAAGCTAACCAGGAGAAAAATACTAAAATAATCTTGAGCAGTGTTTTGGACATATACTTATTGTATATTAAGCTCCTACTACTTCAAAAGTGGATCCAGAAGATCCTTTTGAAACCTCAATTCTTGTTTGGAATTCTTCTTTTAGCTCATCAAGATGTGTGATTATTAATATTTTTTCAAAGTCGTTTTTGATAGTATCTAAAACCTCTATTATTCTAGTTCTACCTTCAACGTCTTGTGTACCAAAACCTTCGTCTATTACCAAAAATTGTAATTTTGCTCCAGCACGTCTGGTTAAAAGTTTAGAAAGAGCCAACCTTATTGCTAAATTTATTCTGAAAGCCTCACCACCAGAATACATTTCATAAGGTCTCTGTCCCATCTCATCAGAAATAATAATATCCAAAGTTTCAACAATTCCCTTTTCACCATCAGTCATCTTAGTTTTAGTCTCTTTCTGGGTAACAAACGCTACTTTCATTCTTCCCTGAGTGAGTTTTTCGAGAAGATTATTTGCTTCTTCTTCAACCTCAGGTATGGCAGTTTCTATAATCATAGCTTGTATCCCTTTTTTACCAAAAGCTAGGGCAAGTTCTTCATAACCTTCTTTCTCAGATGATAATTTCTCCTTTTCTGAAGACTTTGATTTATAGAAATTTTCTAACTGCTTAGTTCTACTGATTAATTCCTGGACTTGTCCATAAATATTTCTGGCTTCTTTTTCCTCTCCTCTTAGGTTTTTGATACTTTCTTCTTGCTCAGAGATTGCCAGAATAATTTTGTCTAAACTTTCCTTTACATTAGGTGACTTGTTTAACTGCTCTTCAGTTTGCTGGATGTTTTTTAATTTATTTTTATAAAATGTCCTCAGTTCCAAAACTGTTTTTTGCTCAGTTTCCAGTTGGGCTTTTGACTGCAATAAATTTTCCTTTTTAATTTGCAGCTCTTCCAACTCTTGTAGTCTGTTTAAGATAGTGATCCTTTCTAATATTGGTAATTTTTCCAGTTGAGTTTGCAAGCTCTTAATTTCTGCTTCAAGTTTAGTGGTATCGGTTGTCTTAATTTCTTGATTAAGTTTTAGCTTTCCTTCAGACAATTCTTTTTTTACCTGTTCTTTGTGGTCTTTGTCGATTTCTTGTCCGCAAGTTGGGCACTTAGCTCCTGTTTTTTCCAAATCTTGAAAATCTTTGTCTATCTTTGTTAACTGTTCTTGCAGCTGGTCTTTTTGTTGTTTTTTAACATTAAGTTCCCCGTTGGAAGTTGCAATTTGTCTTTCGATTTCCAGCCTTTTTTGTTTTTGTAAATTCGCTTCTTCTGCTTCTTTCCTAAGTTTTCCTAACCCAGCCAAGGCTTTTTCTATTTCGGGTAAAATTTTGATATTATCTTCCAACTGGCTTATTCTAGCTGCTCTATTTTTTCCCTGGGTTAATATTTCTTCCAGCTCTAATTTGCCGGACCTTAAGTTTTCTTCTAATTTCGATCTTTGTTGAAAAGAAAGGTTAAGTTGCTCCTTTTCCTTCAGTAAGTTTTTTAATTGCTCTTCTTTTTCTGTCAGATTTTTTTCAACAACCAATATTGTTTCCTCGGCTTTTTTTAGTTTTTCTTTACTTTCGTCTTTTTGCGAAAGCTCTGCCTCAATTTCCAGTAATTGGTATTGCAAAAGTTGTAATTTAGTTGCGATATCTTTTGATTTTTCTTTTGCTTTTTCTTCTAATAGATCATAGTGAGAAAGCCCTAAAATATCTGCCAAAATTCTTTTACGATCTGTTGGCCCTTTGGTAGTAAATTCATCTGCATGGCCTTGGCGCAAAAATGATGAGTTAGTAAAAGTTTCCATATTAAGGTGTAGTAAGTCTATAATTTTTTGCTGGGTTGCCTTGATAGTTCCTTCTGTTAAATTATGTGTTCCGGACCAAAGCTCTAAAGCACTGTTACCGCCATGTTTTAAAGATCTTTGTCTTTTAACACTAAATCTGTGAGAATCTAGCTCAAAAGTAAACTCTACGAACATTTGATCTGCTCCAAGCCTGACTAATTGATCAGAAGATTCTCCTGCACGGGAATATCCCCAAACACACCAGGTGATTGCATCAAGTAGGGAAGATTTACCAACTCCATTTGAACCAGAGATAACAGCCAGATGAAACTTGGTAAAATCTAGAACTGGTACATCTTTACCATATGAAGTAAAGTTTGATAGTTTAAGTGATACAGGAATCATAAATTGTCAAATCTGTTTGCAAGTATAG
>Ga0209726_10001130_pt1 | contig 44631 bp, 33 predicted proteins | sample Subgrocontami54m_FD_187453 | JGI IMG/M metagenome (GOLD analysis project Ga0209726, IMG submission 187453) | Subsurface groundwater microbial communities from S. Glens Falls, New York, USA - GMW46 contaminated, 5.4 m (SPAdes) (version 3) | ecosystem: Environmental > Aquatic > Deep subsurface >...
CGCCGGAGCCCCCTCACCCGACCGCTTCGCGGTCGACCTCTCCCCTCAGGGGAGAGGTGAAAAATCCCCGCGTTGCCCCGGTGAGCGCCCGCCCATAGAGTGCCGTCATGTACGAGGCGAAATTCCAATCCTTCGACGATCCGGGCGCGGGCGATGCCACGGCGCCGCGGGTCAAAGCCTTGCGCGCGGAGCTTAAGCGGCGGGGGCTCGACGGTTTCATCGTGCCGCATGCCGACCGGCATCAGAGCGAATACCTGCCGCCGTCGGAGGAACGGCTCGCCTGGCTGACGGGCTTCACCGGCTCGGCCGGCACCGCGGTGGTATTCGCCGACCGCGCGGTGCTGTTCACCGACGGCCGCTATACCTTGCAGGCGCGCGAGCAGACGGACGCGGCGATCTTCACCATCGAGCACAGCGTCGAGAAGCCCCTGCACGAATGGATCGAAGCCAACGTGCCCCACGGGACGAAGCTCGGCTACGATCCATGGCTGCACACCGCCGAGGGCGCGGAGAAACTCGGCAAGGCGGCTGCGCTGGCGGGCGCGACGCTGGTGGCAACCGAACCCAACCCCCTCGACGCGATCTGGACGGACCGCCCTGCCCCGCCGCTCGGCCAGGCCGTGCTGCATGATCTGCGCTACGCGGGCGAGGATGCGACGGCGAAACTCGCGCGCGTCCGTGAGGAAATGAAGAAGCTGCGTGTGGAGGCGCTGGTCGTGTCCGACCCGCAGGCCATCGCCTGGACCTTCAACATTCGCGGCAGTGATGTGGCGCATGTGCCGGTGGCGCTCGGCTTCGCGATCGCCCGCAAGGAAGGGCGGCATTCACTTTATCTCGACGGGCGCAAGCTGACGAATGAAGTGCGCAGCGCGCTGGAGCAGCTGGCCGACGTGCGGGAGCCTGCCGCTTTCGAATCCGATCTCGGGAAACTCGCTGCGGGCAAAACGCGCGTGCGGCTCGACCAATCGACGGCGGCGGATGCGCTCGTCCGCCTCGTGATGCAAGGCGGCGGGGTGCCGATGCGCGGGGCCGACCCCATCGCCGTCATGAAGGCGGTGAAGAATCGCGCCGAAATCGAGGGCGCGCGGGCGGCGCATCAACGTGACGGCGCGGCGCTGGTGAAATTTCTTGCGTGGTTCGACCGCGAAGCGCCTGCCGGACGATTGACGGAGATCGACGCGGCGCAGGCGCTGGAAAGTTTCCGGCGCGAGAACGGACTGCTGAAGGATGTGTCCTTCGCCACCATCGCGGGCAGCGGGCCGAACGGCGCGGTGGTGCATTATCGCGTGACGCGCAAGAGCAACCGGCGCATTTCGCCCGGCGAATTGTTCCTCGTCGACTCCGGCGGACAATATCAGGACGGCACCACGGACGTGACGCGCACGGTGGCGGTCGGCGAGCCGGCGGCGGAAATGCGCGACCGCTTCACCCACGTGCTGAAGGGCCACATTGCGCTGGCGCGTGCGGTGTTTCCCGAGGGCACGACCGGCGCGCAGCTCGACACCCTGGCGCGGCGGGATCTATGGGCGGCGGGGCTCGATTTCGATCACGGCACCGGGCACGGGGTCGGCAGCTATCTCTCCGTGCACGAAGGCCCGGCGCGCATCTCCAAGCTCGGCACGGCGGCGCTCCAGCGCGGCATGATCCTGTCGAACGAGCCGGGCTATTACAAAACCGGCGCCTACGGCATCCGCATCGAAAACCTGGTGCTGGTGACGGAAGCACCTGCCGTGGCGGGCGCCGAAAAGCCGTTGAACGCCTTCGAGACGCTGACGCTGGTCCCTATCGACCGGCGGCTGATCGAGCCGCGCCTGATGACGGCGGATGAAATCGCCTGGCTCGACGCCTATCACGCGCAAGTGCGCGACACGCTGTCGCCGCTCGTGGACCCGGAAACCCAGGCTTGGCTCCGGAGCGCGACGCAACCACTGGCCGCTTCCTAGCCACCTCCTCTATCCGGGTGCTCCCAGTCCGAGGGAACAGCTTGGTTGCGAAACGCCTATCCTTGTGCTCAAGGAACGCCGCGTGGATATGCCGCCTCCCCCAGATCGTAACGACCATGAAACCGCCGCCGCCGCGGCGACGCGCCGCCGTCTGCTGGCGCTGCTGATCGCGATGACCGCGATCGGGCCATTGTCGCTGAACATCATCGTCCCCGCGGTCCCCCATCTCGCGGTGACACTCGCGGCCCATGTGAGCACGGTGCAGCTGACGGTTTCGCTCTACCTTCTCGTTCTGGCGTTTTCGCAGCTCGTGCTCGGGCCGCTGTCCGACCGTTTCGGGCGCCGGCCGGTGGTTCTTGCCGGGCTGGCGCTGACGGCGATCACGAGCTTCGCCGCCATCGCGGCAAGCTCCATCACCGGCCTTATCATCGCACGCAGCTTGCAGGCGCTGGGCGCGTCCACTGGGCTGGTGGTGGGGCGCGCGATCATCCGCGATCTCTACCACCGCGACCGCGCCGCTTCGATGATCGCCTCGGTGACCATGGCAGTCATCATCGCTCCGATGATCGCTCCGCTGCTCGGCGGCGTCCTGGACACGGCGCTCGGCTGGCAATCGATCTTCGTTTTCGTCGCGCTGGCGAGCCTCGCCGTGCTGGCCTGGGCCGCCTTGGCCTTGCCGGAAACAATGGTTCCGCATCCGGAGGCGCGGCCGATCCGCTTCATGCCGGAAATCCGCGCCCTCGGCACCGACCGCCGCTTCGTCGGTTATGTGCTGTGTGGCGCGCTGGGCACCGCGCCGTTTTTCACCTTTCTCGGCGGCGGGCCGCACATCGTGGTCACGCTGATGGGCCGCACCTCGGCGGAATACGGGATGTGGTTCGCCGTCAACGCGCTTGGCTACATGGCCGGCAATTTCGGCGCGTGGCGCTACTCGGCCTGGTACGGCGTCGACCGGATGATCTGGTGGGGCACGCTGGTGTCACTGCTTGGCGCGGCGCTTTCGGTCGCCCTGAGCGCGTTCGTGCCGGACGGCGGGCCGGCGACAGTATTCCTGCCGCAGGTGTTGATCTCGGCGGGCAACGGCCTGCTGCTGCCCAACGCCTTCGCCGGAGCCGTAAGCGTGCGGCCGCAGTCGGCCGGGGCGGCGTCCGGCATGGCCGGCTTCGTGCAGATGTCCATGGGCGCGGCGGCGGCGCAATTCTCCACCACCGTGCTGGCGGGCGCTTCGAGCGCGCTGCCGCTGACGATCGTGATGCTGGCTTTTGTGATCGCGGGCGTGGCGGCTTATCTGGCGCTGGTGCGCCCGCGCATCCTAATGCCGTCCGATTAGCGAAAACCACTCGTCCTCGGTCAGCACGTTGACGCCGTGCTTCTGGGCGTCTTTCAGCTTCGAACCGGCGCCCGGACCAGCCACCAGATAATCCGTCTTCTTCGACACCGAGCCCGCGACCTTCGCGCCAAGGCGCTCGGCCATGGCTTTGGCTTCGTCGCGGGTCATCTTCTCCAGCGCGCCGGTGAAGACGACGGTCTTGCCGGCGACGGGGGAGTCGGTTTTCGGTTTCTCGGCGTCGAGGATCGTCACCTGCCTGGTCAGGCGCTCGACGATGCCGCGGTTGTGGCTCTCGCCGAAATAGGCGGCGATGCTGTCGATCACCGTCTCGCCGATCTGGTCGAGCGCATCCATCTCGGCGCGCGCCTCCTCGTCGCCCTTGACCACTTTCAGGCTGGCGTCGTGGAACGTCTTCCAGGAGCCGTAGCCGCGGGCGAGCGCGAGCGCCGTGGTCTCGCCTACCTGGCGGATGCCGAGCGCAAAGATGAAACGGTCGAGCGATATTGTGCGGCGCTGCTCGATCGCGGAGAACAGGTTGCGCACCGAAATCTCGCCATAGCCTTCTTGCTCTTGCAGCTTGATGGTCTTGTTACGCTCCGGCAACGTGAAGATATCGCCCGGCTCCTTGACCCAGCCTTGCTCGAAAAAGAATTCGATCTGCTTCTCGCCCAGGCCTTCGATGTCGAAGGCGCGGCGCGAGGCGAACAGCTTGAGATGCTCGATCTTCTGATACGGGCAGGCGAACTCGCCGGTGCAGCGGGCGCGCGCGCCCGCCTCGCCGGTGGCGGTCGCCTCACGCACCACATCGGTATGCAGATGGCACGGGCATTTCTTGGGGAAATGATAGGGCTTGGCGTCTTTCGGCCGCTTCTCCAGCACGACGTCCACGACCTGCGGGATCACGTCGCCGGCGCGCTGGATGATGACGGTATCGCCGATGCGGATATCACGGCCCTCGCGCAGGAGCTCGCCGTTGCCGCCGATGCCCTTGATGAAATCTTCGTTGTGCAGCGTAGCGTTCTGCACCACGACGCCGCCGACGCTCACCGGCTCGAGCTTGGCAACTGGCGTGAGCACGCCAGTGCGGCCCACCTGGATGTCGATGTCTTTGATGACGGTGGTCGCCCGCTCGGCGGCGAATTTATGCGCGATGGCCCAGCGCGGGCTGCGCGACACGAACCCGAGCCGCTCCTGCCACTCCAGGCGATCGGCCTTGTAGACGACGCCGTCGATGTCGTAGTCGAGCCGGGCGCGTTCGCTTTCGATCTCGCGGTAAAATCCAATCATCTCTTCCAGGGATGAAACGACCTTCCACAACGGATTGGTCTTGAAGCCGCGCGCGGCAAACCATTTGATCATGCCGGACTGCGTCTCCGCCGGCCGTTGGCTCATCTCGCCCCAGCCATAGGCGAAGAAGCCGAGAGGGCGCGAGGCGGTGACGGCGGGATCTTTCTGGCGCAGCGAACCGGCGGCCGAGTTGCGCGGATTGGCGAAGACAGGCTCACCCGCCTCGGCTTGGCGCTTGTTGAGCGCGAGAAAATCCGCCTTGGTCATGTAGACCTCGCCGCGTATCTCGCAGATGTCCGGCAGGTCCTTGCCCTTGAGGCGATGCGGGATGTCCTTCAGCGTCTTCACATTGGCGGTGACGTCCTCGCCCTCGGCGCCGTCGCCGCGCGTGGCGCCGCGCACCAGCTCGCCATTTTCATAGCGTAGCGACAGCGAGAGACCGTCGATCTTCGGCTCGGCGGTGAACTTGATCTTTTCGTTTTCATCGAGCCGCAGGAAGCGGCGGATGCGCTCGACGAATTCGGCCACGTCCTCGTCGCTGAAGGCATTGTCGAGCGACAGCATGGGCACAGCGTGGCGCACTTTTGCGAAGCCGCGCGCCGGCGCCGCGCCCACGCGCATGGTGAGGCTTTCCAGCGTGCGCAGATCGGGGAAACGCGCCTCGATGGCCTGATAGCGCTGCCGCAGCCTGTCATATTCCGCGTCGGAGATGACGGGCGCGTCTTCCTGGTAATAGCGCTTGTCGTGCGCGGCGATCTCGCCCGCCAGCCGCGCATGCTCGGCTTTGGCCTGCTTCTCGGTCAGGGAGGAGACGGGGGTTTTGCTGGTGTCGCGAGGGGGCATATCATCTACCGTCATTCCGGGGCGCGGGCGAAGCCCGCGAACCCGGAATCCGGAAACGGGTTCGGCGCTTCCAATGTTCTACGTTTATCTCCTTGCCACGCGAAAACAAGGAACGCTCTATCTTGGCGTGACGAAGGATCTCATTCGGCGAGTTTATCAGCACAAGTCCAAGTCGCTTCCAGGCTTTACAGCCCACTATGATATCCGCCGGTTAGTCTGGTTTGAATGCTACGACGACCCGACGGCGGCGATTACACGGGAAAAAGAAATGAAAAAATGGCGCCGCGCATGGAAAGTTGAATTGATCGAAAGGACAAACCCGGATTGGCGGGATTTGTATCTTGAGATAAGCGCGAGCAGGCCTGACTAATTCGTCATTCCGGGGCGTTGCGAAGCAACGAACCCGGAATCCAGAAGCGCATTCCGTGTGGCCGGATTCCGGGTTCGGCTCTTCGAGCCGCCCCGGAATGATGAGAAGATGGCGTCCCGCCCGTTGTTTGCCTCTGGATTCCGGGCCTGGCCCTTCGGGCCATCCCGGAATGACCGATTTCTTATCTCACCCCGCCGCCGCGCGGATCAGCCGTTCGGCGGCGGCGCGGGCTTCGGTGGTGATCTCGGCGCCAGCCAGCATACGGGCGATCTCCTCGCGGCGGTGATCGGCGGCGACTTCGATAACGCGGGTGGCGACACGGCGGCCTTTATCTAATGCGTCCTTGCTGATGAGGAAGTGGCGCGCGGCGCGGGCGGCGACCTGCGGCGCGTGCGTCACCGTGATGACCTGAACCCCGCCGGCAAGGCGCGCAAGGCGCACGCCGATGGCGTCGGCCACCGCGCCCCCTACCCCGGTGTCGATTTCGTCGAAGACGAGCGTGGGCGCCGAACCGCGGTCCGCCAGCACCACCTTCAGCGCCAGGAGGAACCGCGCGAGCTCGCCGCCGGACGCGACCTTCATCATCGGGCCAGGCTTGGTGCCGGGGTTGGTCTGGACCCAGAATTCCACCCGGTCGATACCCTGCGGGCCCGCCGCCTCGGCTTCGCTCGTCATCTCGGTGGAGAATTTCGCGCGCTCCAGCTTCAGCGGCTTCAATTCCTTGTTCACCGCCTTGTCGAGCGCTTCCGCCGCTTTCCGCCGCGCCACGGACAGCGCCTTGGCGGCTTTGGCATAACGCTGCTCGGCTTCGCGGGCGGCGGTTTCGAGCGCGGTGAGGCGCGCCGCGCCCGCGTCGATCAAGGCGAGGTCGGCGAGATACTTCGCGGCCAGCGCGGAAAGACCGTCGACCGGCACATTGTATTTGCGCGCGGCGGCGCGCAGCGCGAACAGCCGCTCCTCGATCTTCTCCAGCTCTCCCGGATCGTAATCGGCCATGCGCAGCGCCTGCTCGAGATGCAACCGCGCCTCTTCCAACGCGGTCAAAGCGCCGTCCACGGCCTTCACCACCGGATCGACCAGCGCGGGCGCTTGCGCGCTGCGGCGCTCCAAACGGCGAAGGGCCGACGAGAGCGCGGGCGCAGGCGATTGATTGCCGGCGACCATCTCATGCACCTCGCGCAAATCCTCGGCGACCTTTTCCGCCTGCATCATGCCGGTGCGGCGCTCGGCCAGCGCGGTTTCCTCGCTCGGATCGGGCGCAAGCTTTTGCAGTTCGGCGGCGGCGTGTCGAAGCCAGTCCGCCTCGCGCAGCGCGCGTTCGACCTCGGCGCGATGGGTATCGACGGCGTCTTGCGCGGTGCGCCGCTCATTCCATGATTTCTCGATCGCGGCCGCCTCGCCTTCGAGGCCGCCGAAGGCATCAAGCAGGCGGCGATGGGTGGCCGCGTCCACAAGCGCGCGGTCGTCGTGCTGGCCATGGATTTCGACCAGCAGGGCGCCGAGGTTCTTCAGCACCTGCACACTGACCGGCTGGTCGTTGACGAAGGCGCGGGTACGGCCGTCGGCCAGCTGGGCGCGGCGCAGAATCAACGTGTCGTCGGCGGGAATATCATTGGCTTCAAGCAAAGCGCGCGCGGGATGCTTGGCGGGAACATCAAATGAAGCCGTGACCTGGCCCTGCTCCACCCCCTGCCGGACGAGACCCGCGTCGCCGCGCGCGCCCAAGGCCAGCGCGAAAGCATCCAACAGGATCGACTTGCCGGCGCCGGTTTCCCCCGTCAGCACGGACAGGCCGGTCATGAAGTCGATATCCAGCCGGTCGATCAAAACGATGTCGCGGATGGAGAGCCGGGAGAGCATGACCTGAAGGGTCCTATTACTTCGTCATGCCTGGCCTCGTGCCAGGCATCCACGTCTTCCAGATTCGCCATCATTAAAGACGTAGATGGCCGGGACAAGCCCGGCCATGACGAAATGAATCAAGACTCGCGGCCGAAAATCCTAACCCAACCCAACCTTCTTGAACGCCCGGCTGATCCAGGAGCCCTGGTTTTCGGATGGCTCCACACCGCCGCCTTTCACCAGCTTATAGGCGTCCTTGTACCAAGGGCTGTCGGGAAAATTGTGACCGAGCACGGCGGCGGCGGTCTGCGCCTCCGGCACGATGCCGAGCGACATATAGGCTTCGGTCAGGCGCATCAGCGCCTCTTCGACGTGGCGGGTCGTCTGGTATTGCGTGACGACCACCTTGAAGCGGTTGATCGCGCCGGTGAAATTGCGCTTATCCATATAATAGCGCCCGACCGTCATTTCCTTGCCGGCAAGCTGGTCGCGGGCGACTTCGATCTTCTTGCGGGCGCTCGCGGCGTATTCGGTGGTGGGAAATTTCCGCACCACCTCTTCAAGTTCCGCTAAGGCCTTTTCGGTGCGGGACTGATCGCGCGCGACGTCCGGGATGCGGTCAAAATTCGCCGAGCCGATCAGGAATTGGGCATAGGCGGCGTCGGGCGTTCCGGGATGCAGCGCGATGTAGCGCTTCGCCGAAACGACCGTCTCATCATAATTCTTCGCCTGGTATGACGCGTAGGCGCTCATCAGCAACGCTTTACGGGCCCAATCGGAATAGGGATGCTGACGGTCGACTTCCTCGAATCTCTTGTTGGCCTCGGTGAAGTCCGCCTTTTCGTTCAACAGGAACACGCCCTCGTTATAAAGCTTCTCGGCGGGTTCGTCGGCGGCCGTGAGGTCCTTCTTGGCGAACGGATTCAGAGAGTCCCAGCTCAGGCTGCTGCAGGCGCCGAGCGGACCGGCCAGAAACGCCAACGCCAGCCCAAGGGCGAGCCGTTGGCCGCCCCGGCGAATCCATTCAAATCTGGATGATGGCAAGTGCATGCTGCCGGTTAGATCCCACCCGCGCGACATACCCGCGCCCCTTACGAAATCGCGCCCTGTCTACCGGAAAGGGCGCGTTTCGACCAAAGGATTATGCGGTCATTCGGCCAGGAATGTGGCGAAAGGTTAAAGGGGGCTAGAGCGTTTTCAAGCGAAGTGGGAACCGGTTCGCGTGAAGAAAACGCTCTGTTCTAAAGAGTTAGAGCGCGTTCGGACGCGCTCTTCAGGACATATCCGGGCCGTAGGCCGGGGCCACGAGGCCATTGGCCACGTCGGCATAGCCGCGCACCCGCCGGCTCTGCTCGGGCTGCTCGACCAGGGCCCAGGCATCGGGATCGGCGATCAGGGCGCAAAGCACCGCGTGATTGAGCTTATGGCCGCCGCGAACGCTGCGATAGGCGCCAAGCAGCGGGGCTCCGGCGAGCGCCAGGTCGCCGATGGCGTCGAGCGCCTTATGGCGAACGAACTCATCGGGGAAGCGCAGCCCATCGGGATTGAGCACACGGCTTTCGGTGACCACGAGCGTATTCTCGAACGACGCGCCGAGCGCATAACCCGCGCTCCACAATTTGGCGACGTCTGACATGAAGCCGAAGGTGCGGGCGCGGGCGAGTTCCCGGCGGAAGCTTTCCGGCTCGACGTCCAGCGCGACCGATTGACGGCCAATGAGCGGATTGGCGAACTCGATCTCCGCCTCGACGCGAAAGCCGCGGGCGTAGGGCCGCAGCTCGCCATAGGCGTCATCCTTGGCGACGCGCACGGGCTTGAGCACCTGGATGTAACGGCGGGGCGCGGCTTGCGTGACAATGCCGACCTGATCGATCGCGGCGACGAAAGGCGCCGCGCTGCCGTCGAGGATCGGCACTTCCGGGCCGTCCAGCTCGATCATCACATTGTCGACGCCGAGGCCTCGAAGAGCGGCAAGGACATGCTCGGCTGTGCAAACCAGCGGGCCGGATGCATCGCCCAGCACGGTCTGCAATTCAGTAGCGGTGACGGAGCGGACGTCGGCGCGGATTTCGCGGTCATGGCCTTGCGCGCCGGAACGAAGGAAGACGATGCCGGTATTGGGATCGGCCGGATGTAACGTGAGAGTAACCGGTAACCCGGAATGAACGCCAATGCCGCTGACCGCGGTCTGATCACGAAGGGTGGTTTGCCGCCCGGCTTTCATACTCTCGTTCCGCACACCTAGCCCGAGCACACAACGGCGTCGGGCTTTGCCCCCTGAAAATTCCCTTGCCGCGATTTCGCCATCAAGGGAAACGGATCAATCTGGTTTGTGTCGGTCCCCTCGTCCCCCCGGACGAAAAGTTCTTGTAACTGGCGCACCTTAGTGACGGCTGCCGCGGAGGCCAACTCACGCTTTCTTACCAAGTGTTACCTTGATGCCGCCCCAATCTTGCCAAGGCTGCGCCCAAACACCGGCAGGGACCATACCCGGGAATAGGACGGCTGTAGCGCCCGCGGTAGCGGGGCCGATCGGTTCGCGCCGCGTGGCTGGCTGAAAAGACCAATAGGATTCAATGGGTTGGTAAGGATTTACCAACCGACGATGAAGCTATCGCCCGCCGGGACCCCCGCCCCGGAGGGCTGGGTCCTGGCGGACTGAAGAGGGTTAATTGGCTTGACGGCGGAGGAAGGCCGGAATGTCGAGCTGGTCTTCCTCCGGCGAATTATGCACAGCCGTTTGCCGCCCAAGGGGATCGAGACCTTGGGGAACTGACCGCCGCGCATATTCCGACACCGGCTCCTGGGCGCGCGAATCGAGCGGCCGCTGAGGGGGACGCGCCGGCATCCGGTCGAAGGCGGAAGGCGCCTGCCGAGCCGCCATCGGCGCGTGACTCTCAGCCGGCTCTTCCTTGCGGCCAAGGCCGACGGACGCCAAACGCTGCATGAGCGTCATGCGGCGCTTTTCAGGATGATCGTCGCTGACGATGCCGCGCTTGGCGCGCAGTTGGTTCTGCGCCGGGATCGGCAGATCCTCGATGCGCGGCATGCGCGGCGCGCGCATGGCGGGGCGCTCGGCCTGCGGAGGAATGAAGTTCCTGGCCGCGGGCTCCGGGGGGATATTTTCACGGATCGGCTCGGGGAAGAGCGACGGTTTCGGCGGAATCGGCCGGATCATCACATCTTCGACTGAGTGCGACGGCAGAACCGCGGCCGCCACGGCCGCTTTCGCCGCCGACTCGATGGAGTCGGTGAAGGAAGACGTCATTGCAGGCTGCGCGTGCGCCGCCGGCTGACGAACGCCCGTGATGTCGGCGCGCTCGATGCGGTCGGTGAGCCGCTGCGTATCGGTACGGAGTTTATGCGTAAGCTCCGCGATGCGATTGTCGGTGGTGGCCGCCTGGTGGGCGGCCTTGTCGATGCCGGTGGCAACGACCGATACGCGGATGATGCCTTCCAGGCTTTCGTCGAAAGTCGCGCCGACGATGATGTTGGCGTCCTGATCCACTTCCTCGCGGATGCGGGTGGCGGCCTCATCGACTTCGTAAAGCGTGAGGTCCTTGCCGCCGGTGATCGACACCAGCAGGCCGCGGGCGCCTTTCATCGACGAGTCGTCGATCAGCGGATTGGAGATCGCCGCCTCGGCCGCCGTGAGCGCGCGCTTCTCGCCGGAAGCCTCGCCGGTGCCCATCATCGCCTTGCCCATCTCGCGCATGACGGCGCGAACGTCGGCGAAGTCGAGATTGATGAGGCCTTCCTTGACCATCAGGTCGGTGATGCAGCCCACGCCGGAGAACAGAACCTGGTCGGCCATGGCGAAGGCGTCGGCGAAAGTGGTTTTCTCGTTCGCCACCCGGAACAGGTTCTGGTTCGGGATGATGAGGAGGGTATCGACGACCTTATGCAGTTCCTGGATGCCCTGCTCGGCGAAGCGCATCCGCCGCTGGCCCTCGAAATGGAAGGGCTTGGTGACGACGCCGACGGTGAGGATGCCGGCCTCCTTGGCCGCCCGCGCAATCACGGGAGCCGCGCCGGTGCCGGTGCCGCCGCCCATGCCGGCGGTGACGAACACCATATGCGCGCCGCTGAGATGATCGCGGATCTCGTCGATCACTTCTTCAGCCGCGGCGCGCCCGACGTCGGGCTGCGAGCCCGCGCCGAGACCCTCGGTGACCTGCACGCCCATCTGGATGACGCGCTCGGCCTTGGACATGGTGAGCGCCTGGGCGTCGGTATTGGCGACGACGAAATCTACGCCCACCAGACCCCCGGTGATCATGTTGTTGACGGCGTTACCGCCGGCACCGCCGACTCCAAAGACCGTGATGCGTGGCTTGAGCTCCCGGATGTCAGGGATCTTCAGATTGATTGTCATTGGTGCCTCTTCCATACGTGGGCGCGCGAACGCCGCTGAGCGTGGCCAGTCCGCCACCGGCCGCGAAGTGAATCTGCTGATGGGGCCGTCAGAAGCTTTCGCGAAGCCATCTTCCCACCTTGTTCATGTAGCCGTCCGTCCCTGTCATGAGATGCCGCGTTCGCCGCGGTTCGAAATGTTCGAGATGCGCCGTCTGCGGATAGACCAGAAGGCCTGCCGCGACGGCGAAAGCGGGTCCCTTGGCGGATTCGGGAAGTCCGGCGATGCCGAGCGGGCGGCCGATGCGCACGGGGCGGCCGAGGATGCGCGCCGCAAGCTCCGGCAAACCGTTGAGCTGGGCGGCGCCGCCGGTGAGCACGACGCGTCCGCGCGGCTCGGCCGCGAACGGAGACGCGGCGAGCCGGTCGCGCACCATCTCCAGAATTTCCTCGACCCGGGGCTTGATGATGCGAACGAGGCTTGCGCGCGAGACAAATTGCGGCGCTTCGCGCTCCTCGTCCCCCACCGGGGGAATCGTGATCATGTCGCGCTCATCCGATCCACCGGTGAGCACACTGCCATAGAACGTTTTGATTCGCTCGGCGTCGTGGATGCGCGCGTTCAGGCCGCGCGCGATGTCCATGGTGACGTGCTGGCCGCCGAGCGCGAAGCCGCTGGCGTGCACGCAATGGCCGCCGGAGAACACCGCCAGGGTGGTCGTGCCGGCGCCCATGTCGATCACCGCCGCGCCGAGATCGGCTTCGTCGTCGGCCAGCACGGAAAGCCCCGCCACATAGGGGCTCGCCACCATGGCTTCGACATTGAGATGGCAGCGCTCGATGGCAAGCATGAGGTTGCGCGCCGCGGCGATGTCGGCGGTCATCACATGCATATCGACGCCGAAACGGTGCGCGAGCATGTCGCGCGGATCGCGAACGCCGGTCGCGCCGTCGAGCGTGTAGCTGATGGGCAGCGAGTGCAGCACCGCGCGGCCGTCGCGCACCGACTGGCGGCTTCCGGCCGCGAGCACGCGCGCGATATCGCCGTCGGACACCGCCGGGCCTGCGACATCGACCGATGCGGCGAAAAGCTCGCTGCCGATGCGGCCGGCGGAAACCGATACCACCACGGATTCAAACTGGACCGACGCCATGCGCTCGGCGAGATCGACCGCGTGGCTGATGGCGGCTTCCGTCTCGGCCAGATCGACCACCGCGCCGGCCTTCATGCCGCGCGCGACGGTGTGCGAGATGCCCATGATCTCGACGCCATGGGTGCGGCGGCGCAAAACTTCCTGCGGGGGATGCGGTTTCAGCCGCGCGACCAGGCACGCGATCTTGCTGGTGCCGACGTCGAGTGCGGCCACCATGGTGGCGCGCTTGGGCGACACCGGCTTCATCTTGGGCGTGACGCCGTAATGGAGGGAGTTCATACGGCTCCCCCCTTGCGCTTGATCTTGGCCTTCAGCGCATCCTCGCGCGCCTGGGCTGCTTCGTCCGACAGCCGCACGGTAACCCGATCCGGCAAGCGCAGATCGATGGCGGCGATGTCGCGGGACAAAAGCTTTTTCTCGCGATCGAGGCTCACAAGGGTTTCGAGCGCCTGCTCGACGCCGGATTCCGGAAGGCGGACGTCGATGCCGTTCTTCAGCCGTAGATTCCACCGCCGCTCGGCGACCAGGACCGAGGCGGTGATCGTCGCGCGGATTTCCGGATAGCGGCCGATGAGGGTGAGAAATTCCTTCGCCTTCACCTCGGCTCCCGTGCCCACGACCAAAGGCAAAGCGCTGAAGCGCCGCGCCATGTAGGGCTGAAGCACGGTGCCGTCCTCGGCGATGACCGACAATTGCCCGTCCTTCTGCCAAAGCGCAAAGGCCTGGCGCTCGGTCACGCGCACTTCCAGCCGGTTCGGGTAAAGCTTCAGCACGGTCGCTTCGGCGATCCAGGGATTGCTCTTGAGTTTCTGCCGCGCCGTCTCGGCGTCGAGGAAGAGCAGCGAGCTGCGGCCGGTGACACCGGCCGAGGCGAGTATTTCCTCGCGGCTCAACTGCTTCTGGCCCGCGAGCGCGACCGAAGCGATGCTAAAGCCGACGGCGTTCGCAGCCGCATCGCGCACATCGGTGATCGCACCGAGAATTTCCGGAACGTGACCACCGCGCACGGTGCCGTAGACGACGCTCCCGGCGATCAGCAGCGTGGAGGCCACGGCGCCCGTGCCGCGCGGGATGCGGAAATTGATCACGGGAGTCAGCAGGCGATGCAGCAGCCGCCCGACCGGAGCCGTGGTGTATCTGGCGGTGAATTCGGCGATCCGGCGCAGGCGACGGCGGCGCTGACGGCCGGCACGCATGTGCCGCCCCGCGTCCTTCCGGCCTCCTTGCCTCGCCCGCTTCAGCGGTTCAGCGAGGCGTCCTCGACCATCCATTGCACCAGCTCATCGAACGTTATGCCTGCATAGGCGGCGAGTTCGGGCACGAGCGATGTCTCGGTCATGCCGGGTTGCGTGTTGATTTCGAGACAGAACAACCCTCCCGTCCCCTCGACGCGATCGTCGTAACGAAAGTCCGCCCGGCTCACCCCGCGGCAGCCGAGCGCCAAATGCGCCAGTCCGGCTAGTCTTCGGACCTCTTGGTAAACAATTGGTAAAATTTGAGCCGGGAGCACATGTTTCGAGCCGCCCGCGGCGTATTTCGCCTCGTAGTCGTAAAACCGCACCATGGGCACGATTTCGATGACATCGAGGGCCTTGTCGCCGATGACCGCGCAGGTGAGTTCCTTGCCCGCGATATAGCGCTCGCACAGCACCTGGTCGCCGAAGGTCCAATCCTCGCGGTAGAGCTCCTGCGGCGGATGCTGATGCGCCTCGGTGACGATGAAGACGCCGACGCTGGATCCTTCCGCGACGGGCTTAATGACATAGGGCGGCGGCAGCAGATGGCGCTTGGCCGCCTCGAAACGGGAGGCCACGACGCCTTCGGCGACCGGCACACCGGCCGCCGCGAGCTGCACCTTGGCAGCCTCCTTGTGCATCGCGAGCGCGGAGGCGAGCACGCCGGAATGGCTGTAGGGGATGGCGAGGATTTCCAGCAGGCCTTGCAGCGTGCCGTCCTCGCCCGGGCGGCCGTGCAGCATATTGAGCGCGACATCGGGCTTGAGCTTGGTGAGGACCGAGGCGATGTCGCGGCCGACATCGACGCGGCTCACGCGAACGCCCTGCCGCTCAAGCGCGTCGGCGCAGGCCTTGCCGGAGCGCAGCGATACGTCGCGCTCGGCCGACCAGCCTCCCATCAAAACAGCGACGTGCCTGCTCATGGCGCAGCCCCAGCCCGCCTAGTGATTCGCATCTGTCTCAATAGAATCGAGAAAGGGCGGGCCGTCGAGAGTCCTTCGTTGTCATTCCGGGACGCCGCGAAGCGGCGGGCCCGGAATCCAGATGCGTTTCCCGAGTTTCTGGATTCCGGGTTCGCGCTTTCAGCGCGCCCCGGAATGACGGGATTAAGCGTTTACTCCGATGCGCTTGATCTCCCATTCGAGATCGACGCCGGAATTCTCTTTCACCCGCCGGCGGACGGTCTCGCCCAGCGTCTCGATATCGGCGCCGGTGGCGCCGCCGAGATTGATGAGAAAGTTGCAGTGCATTTCCGATACCTGGGCACCGCCAACGGCGAGCCCGCGGCAGCCGGCGGCGTCGATAAGCTGCCAAGCCTTATGGCCGGGCGGGTTCTTGAAGGTGGAGCCTCCGGTGCGGCTCTTGATCGGCTGGGTTGCCTCGCGGGACTCCGTGATCTTGTCCATTTCGGCGGCGATGGCCTCGCGGTCGCCGGGCGTGCCCTGGAACGTCGCCTGGGTGAAGATGAAATCCTCCGGCGCGCCGCAGTGGCGGTAAGTGTAATGCATGTCCTTGTTCGTCAGGACGTGTACGCGGCCCTGCCGATCGACCGCGCGGGCTTCCACCAGCGCATCCTTGGTCTCGCGGCCATAGGCGCCGCCGTTCATGCGCAGCGCGCCGCCGATGCCGCCGGGAATGCCGCGCAGGAAGGCGAGGCCCGCGAGCCCTGCCTCCTGCGCGGCGCGCGCAACTTTCACGTCCGGCACCGCGGTGCCGGCGCGAATGCGGGTGCCTTCCACCGTGATCTCGTTGAAGCCGCGGCCGAGGCGGATGACGACGCCGGGCACGCCGCCGTCGCGCACGATGAGATTGGAGCCGAGTCCGATCACTATCACCGGAATATCGGCGGGCAGATGGGCGAGAAAATAAGACAGGTCCGCTTCGTCTTCCGGCATGAAGAGCGTTTGCGCGGGGCCGCCGACGCGGAACCAGGTTAGTTCGGCGAGCGATTGGTTCGCCAGCAGCCGGCCGCGGAGCTGGGGCATTTTCGTTTTGAGGTCGGCAGTGATGTCGGGGAAGGTCATGCGCGGCTTCTCCGCACTCTTTCTTCACCTCCCCCCTTGCGGGGGAGGTCGACGCGCGAAGCGCGTCGGGAGGGGGGTAAATGGCGGTGCCGCAAAGAACAGACACCCCCCTCCCCAACCCTCCCCCTCAAGGGGGGAGGGAGCGCGTTGGAGCGCGCGTCCACGCCGATGCACATTTATATCGACGCCCCCAGCGCCTTCAACTCGCCCGGCAGCGCATAAGCCCATTGGGTGATATTGCCCGCGCCAAGACAAACGACCGTGTCGCCGGGCCGGACGAGGCCTTTCACGATCGACGCGAGTTGCTTCGGCTCGTCGAGCGGGATCACCTGACGGTGGCCGCGCGCGCGCAGGCCCTGCACCAGCGCATCGCGATCGACTCCGGAGATGGGTGCTTCGCCGGCGGGATAGACGTGCGCCACGATCACCGCGTCGGCATCGTTGAAGCAGGTCGAGAAGCCCTCGAACAGCGTTTGCAGTCGCGTGTAACGGTGAGGCTGCACCACGGCGATCACCTGACCCTTGGTGGATTCCCGCGCGGCCCGCAGCACCGCGGCAATTTCCACCGGATGATGGCCGTAGTCGTCGATCACGGCGGCGCCGTTCCATTCGCCGGTGCGGGTGAAGCGCCGCTTCACGCCGCCGAAAGCCGCGAGCGCCTTGCGGATCTGCTCGTCGCCGATACCGAGTTCGCGCGCGACCGCGACGGCTGAGGTGGCGTTGAGCGCATTGTGACGGCCCGGCATCGGCAGCGTGAGCTGCTTGATCTCGTGCACCACCTCGCCCGCGCGGTTGCGGAACAGGATAGAGAAGCGCGACTGCCCGCCCACATGGTCGAGATCGACCAGGCGCACGTCGGCTTGCGGATTTTCGCCATAGGTGACGATGCGGCGGTCTTCGATGCGGCCGACCAGCCGCTGCACGATGGGATGATCGGTGCACATGACCGCGAAGCCGTAGAACGGCACGTTCTCGACAAAGGCGCGGAAGGCTTCCTGCACCGCCGTGAAAGTGCCGAAGTGATCGAGATGCTCGGCGTCGATATTGGTGACGATGGCGATATCGGCGGGAAGCTTGAGGAAGGTGCCGTCGGATTCGTCCGCCTCGACCACCATCCAATCGCCCGCGCCGAGGCGCGCGTTGGTGCCGTAGGCGTTGATGATGCCGCCGTTGATGACGGTGGGATCGAGGCCGCCGGAGTCGAGCAATGCCGCGACGAGCGAGGTCGTCGTGGTCTTGCCATGGGTGCCGGCAATGGCGACGCAGCTTTTCAGCCGCATCAATTCGGCGAGCATTTCCGCGCGGCGCACCACCGGAAGCCGCTGCGCGCGCGCCGCGACGAGCTCCGGATTGTCGCGCTTGATGGCGGAAGAAACGACCACCACTTCCGCGCCGCCGATGTTTTTCGCATCATGGCCGATGGCGACCTTGATGCCCTGGTCGCGCAGGCGTTTGACGTTGGCGCTGTCGGCAACGTCGGAGCCCTGCACCGTGTAGCCGAGATTGACCAGCACCTCGGCGATGCCGCTCATGCCGATGCCGCCTATGCCGACGAAATGGATCGGTCCGATGTCGCGCGGCAGTTTCATGGAACGTCAGTCCTTAGCGTCTTCGGTTGTCATCGCAGGCGGCGCAACCCTTAGCCTTTCGCAATCCGCATGACCAGATCGGCCAGCCGTTCGGCGGCGTCCAGAGTGCCGGCCTTGCGGGCCGCGGCGGCCATGGCCGTCAGGCGCGCCGGCTCGGCGGCCAGGGAGGAAATCTCCGACGCCAGGCGGTCGGGCGTGAATTCGGCCTGCGGCACCCGGATTGCCCCGCCGGCCTTTTCCAGCACGCCAGCATTGGCCATCTGGTCCTGATCGAGCGCGTTGGGAAGCGGCACCAGGATGGAGGGGCGGCCGATGGCCGAGAGTTCCGCCACGGTCGAAGCGCCTGACCGCGACACCACAATATGACTTGCCGCCATGCGCGCGGGCAGATCGGGAAAGAACGGCGCCACCTCGGCGGAAACCCGCAACTCCGCGTAGGCGCTCTTCACGGCGGCAATGTCTTCTTCGCGCGCCTGCTGGGTGATGTGAAGGCGCGGCCACAACGCGGGCTCGAGCCGTTGGATCGCCGGCGGCACGATCTCCGCCATGATCCGCGCGCCCTGGCTGCCGCCGAAAACCAAGAGCCGCAGCGGGCCGCCCGGCTCCGGCGGCGTGTAAGGCTTGGAGGCGGCCAGGATCACCGCCGGGCGCACCGGATTACCCACCCAGGTGGTCTTGGGCGCAAGTTTCGGATCGGACATGCCAACGCCGCGAACGCCGGTCGCGACGGCGGTGACGCGCGGCGCCAGCAAACGGTTGGCGCGGCCCATGACCGCGTTCTGCTCGTGGATGATGGTTGGGATTCCGCGCAGCTTCGCCGCCAGGATCGGCGGAATGGTGGGATAGCCGCCGAAGCCTACAACCGCGATCGGCTTCAATTGCAGAAGCAAGGCCCAGGTCTTGGCGATGCCGGCGCCTATGATGAGGCCGGTCGTGGCGAGAGCCAGCGGATCGCGCCCGCGTACGGCTGAGCTTGGAATCACATGCGTTGCGCGCGCCGGGAAATTGCCGCCGTAATGCACCGCGCGATGATCGGTGGCGAGATCGAGGGCCACGCCGCGCCGCGCCAGCGCCGCGCCCAATGCCTCCGCCGGGAAGAGATGGCCTCCGGTGCCGCCGGCGGCGACAAGCACGAGCCGCGCGCGGCCAGTCCCCATCAGGCGGGACTCCCCGCCGGGGCATAGTGAGGCGTCGCCAGCATTTCCGCGCGCGGGCGCTCGCGCGTCAGCGCCAGCAGCATTCCCATCGCATAGGCCAGTGAGAGCATCGAGGAACCGCCATAGGAGATAAACGGCAGGGTCATGCCCTTGGCGGGCATGAGATGCAGATTGACCGACATGTTGATGGCCGATTGAAGGCCGAACAAGATAGCAAGGCCGGCGGCGGCGAAACGCGAGAACAAATCCTCGTTGCACATGGCATGGCGCAAAGCGCGGATCACCACGAAGGCAAACAGCGCGACCAGCATCAGGCACAAGACGACGCCGAACTCTTCCGCCGCGACCGCGAAAACGAAATCGGTATGGCTGTCCGGCAGGATGCGCTTGACCGTCCCCTCCCCCGGGCCGCGGCCGAACCAGCCGCCGCGCATGAAGGAGCCGATGGACGTGGTGATCTGGAAGGTGTCGCCGCTGCCCGGATCGAGGAAGCGCTGGATACGCAGCGCCACGTGCGGCACCGTGTAATAGGCGGTCGCCAGGCCGACCAGCGACACCGCGCCAAGCCCGACCATCCAGATCAGCCGCATCCCGGCCATGAAGAACAATGCGCCCCAGACCGACATCATCAGCATGGTCTGGCCGAAGTCGGGCTGCATGACGAGCAAAACGACAACCAGCAGGAGCAGGCAGAGCGCGAGGCTGTTCGCCGGCATTTCCGGGCGGCGCGCGGATTCACTGAACAGCCACGCGATCAGGATCACGAAAGCCGGCTTGAGGAATTCGGAGGGCTGGATCGTGAGCCCCAGCAACACCAGCCAACGGCGTGCACCTTTGATCTCCGCGCCGAAGAACAGCGTGGCCGCGACCATGATCAGGCTGACGGCGAAGACAAAGAACGCCAGCCGCCGGATCTGGTGCGGCGACAGGAACGAGATCGCCAGCATGACCCCGATAGCGGGCAGCAGGAAAAGGACGTGGCGGTTCACGAAGTAGAACGGTTCAAGACCGAGGCGGGCGGCGACCGGCGGGCTGGCGGCAAGCGACAGGATGATGCCGCCCAGCATCAATGTCGCCAGGGCGGCCAGCATCAGCTTGTCGACCGTCCACCACCATTCGCCGAAAGGCGTGCGTTGCGCGCGCGAGACCATGCCGGTTCCCCGAGAGGCTATTTCCCCGGCTTAAGTCCTGACGCGTTGTGGTTTAGAGGCGATTAACGGGGAGGATTTAACCGCGTTCCCCCGGGCGACGGACGGGGCCAGGGCGCTGAAAGTCTTGCGGGCCCTTTGGCTTCCGCCTACCCCAGCGCAATGCTATCGTTTCACGCAATTCTTGAACGTCTGGGGAAGGTCGCACATGTTTCGTTCCGCATTTTTGATGGCGTTGGCGCTGACTGGAATATTGGCAGCGCCGTATCCCGCTTCGGCGCAGCCGGCCGGCCAGCCTATAAAGCTTATCTTCCCGTTTGTGGCGGGTGGAACAGGCGACGCCCTGGCCCGCATCCTCGCGGAACGGATGCAAACGGCCTTGGGCCAGCCGACCATCGTGGAAAATCGCGCCGGCGCAACCGGCAAGATTGGGACCCAGGCGGTGAAGGTCTCGCCGCCGGACGGCTTGACCCTGTTGTTCACGCCGGGCGGGCCGATGACCCTCGTTCCGCACTACAACACGTCGCTCGGCTATGACACGGAAACCGACTTCTCACCGATTTCACAGGTCGTGACATTCGACTTCGCCATCGCGGTGAATGCGAGTCTCCCAGTCAAAAATCTCCAGGAGCTCGGGGCCTGGCTGAAGGCCAATCCGGACAAGGCGTCCTATGCTCATCCCGGATCGGGAACCAGCCAGCATTTCTTCGGCATCCTCTACGGACGCACGCTTGGCATTAATTTCACGCCGGTGAGCTATCGCGGCTCAGCCGCCGCGCTGAACGATGTCATTGGCGGACAGGTCCCCATTCTTTTCTCATTGACCTCGGATGTCATCGAGCAGCATCGGGGAGGCCGCATCCGGGTCATCGCCACGTCGGATAAAGAACGGTCGCGCTATTTCCCCGACGTTCCGACGTTCCGGGAATCGGGCTTCGACGTTCAAGGCACGGGCTGGTACGGGGTCTACGCGCCGGCGGGAACGCCGCCCGCCGTCATCGCGCGCCTCAACAAGGTCATCGTCGAAGCGGTGCATTCACCGGAAATCGCAGGCAAGCTGGAAGCCATGGGTTTCAAACCGACGGGGACTTCTCCCGCCGAGCTTGCCGAACTCCAAAAGAAAGAATCGGCTTTCTGGGGACCGGTGGTGAAGGCTTCGGGATTCAAGCCCGAGCAGTGAGTTAGGCGAGAAGCCCGCGCACCAGGCTGCGGAAGTGATCGCCGCGGATTTCGAAATTCCGGTACTGGTCGAACGAGGCGCAGGCCGGCGACAGCAGTACGACCGGCTCCGCGGCCTTTGAGGCCGCGGCGTCGGCGGCGGCCTGGGCCGTCGCCACATCGAGCGTGCCGCAGCGGACATACGGAACCTGCCCTTCCAGCACGGCGGCGAAGGCGTCGCTTGCCTCGCCGATCAGATAAGCCTTGGCGATCTTGGGAAAGAAGCGCTTGAGCGGCGTGATGCCGCCTTCCTTGGCCTTGCCGCCGAGAATCCAGAAGACATCGCCGGAGAATGAGGACAACGCCTTGTCGGTGGAATCCGCGTTGGTGGCTTTGGAGTCGTTGACGAAGAGCACGCGGCCCTTGCGTCCAACTTCCTCCAGCCGGTGCGGCAGGCCGGGGAAAGTAGCGAGGCCGCGGCGAATGGCCTCGACCGGCACATCGAGCGCGAGCGCCGCGGCGACGGCGGCGGCGGCGTTCTGCGCGTTGTGGCGGCCGCGCAAGGTATTGATGCCGGCGAGGTTGGCGATACGGCTTTCCTCGCGCGCGCCGAAGCGGACGATCCAGGTACCGTCAATATAAAGCCCGCGATTGAGGATGGTCTCGGCGGAAACCAGCACGGTCGGGCGACCGGTGCTTTCACGCCGCACGGCGGCGGCGCGGGTGAAGTCGTCATCCACCGCTATCACCGCCGTATCCGCGCGTGTCACGACGCGCTCCTTGATCGCGGCATAGTTCTCCATGGTGCCGTGGCGATCGAGGTGGTCGGGCGTGACGTTGAGCATGATCCCAACCGTCGGCGCGAGCGTGGGCGCAAGATCGACCTGATAGGAAGACACCTCGACAACATGCACGCGGTCCGGCGCGGGCGGCTCCAGCGAGAGGATCGCCACGCCGATATTGCCGCCCATCTGCACGTCGCGGCCAGCGGCGCGGAAAATATGCGCGGTCAGCGCGGTGGTGGTGGACTTGCCGTTGGTGCCGGTGATGGCGACGAAAGGCGCGTGAGGCGCGCGTGCCGCCCGCTCGCGGCCGAACAGTTCCACGTCGCCGATGATCTCGACGCCGGCGGCGCGGGCCAGCGCGGCCGACCAATGCGGCGCCGGATGGGTGAGCGACACGCCGGGCGTCAGCACGAGCGCAGCGATTTTCGACCAATCGATCGTCCGCAGATCGGCGGTGGGGATGCCGGCCGCGGCGGCGCATTCTACCGTCGCCGGATCATCGTCGAAGGCAATGACGTCCGCCCCGCCGGCCAGCAGCGCACTGGCGCTGACCAGACCGGAGCCGCCGAGGCCGAAGACCGCGACTTTCTTACCGGCAAAACTTGTGATGGGGGTCATCTCTGAGCCTGTCGTCCCGGCCGAGGCCGAAGGCCGAGAGCCGGGATCCATATCCGCGTAGGGTGGTTATGGGTCCCGGCTCGCGCCGCTTCGCGGCTTGGCCGGGATGACAGCGGACAGCCTATCCGCGAACCCATCACCGCAGTTTCAGCGTCGCGAGGCCCGCGAGCGCGAGCACCACGGCGACGATCCAGAAGCGGATCACGATCTGCGGCTCGGTCCAGCCGAGTTGCTCGAAATGATGGTGGATCGGCGCCATTTTGAAGACGCGCTTGCCGGTCAGCTTGAACGACGCGACCTGCACGATCACCGACACCGCTTCGAGCACGAACAAGCCACCGATCACCGCGAGCACGATCTCGTGTTTGGTCGCGACCGCGATGGCGCCGATCATCCCGCCGAGCGCGAGCGAGCCGGTGTCGCCCATGAAGACCGACGCGGGCGGCGCGTTGTACCAAAGGAAGCCGAGGCCCGAGCCGATGACGGCCCCGCACAGCACCGCAAGCTCGCCGGTGCCGGGAACATGATGGATTTGCAGATAGTCGGCGAAGACGGCGTTGCCCGCGAGGTAAGCGATCAAGCCGAAGCTTGCGGCGGCGATCATCACCGGAACGATGGCCAAGCCGTCGAGACCGTCGGTGAGATTCACGGCATTGCCCGCGCCGACGATGATGAAGGCGGCGAACGGGATGAAGAACCAGCCGAGATTGAAAACGAGGTCTTTGAAAACGGGAAATGCCAAGGAGGTGGCGAAGGCGGGCTTGCCGAGCTGCGCGAAGGCCAAACAGGCGCCGACGGCGATCAGCGCTTCGGCGAAGATGCGCGTGCGGCCGGAAAAGCCGCTGTGGGTTTGCCTCGTCACCTTCAGATAGTCGTCATAGAAGCCGACGAGGCCAAAGCCGAGCGTGACCCCTAGCACGATCCAAACATAAGGATTGACCGGATTGGCCCAGAGCACGGTCGAGACCACGATGCCGGAAAGGATCATCAGCCCGCCCATGGTGGGCGTGCCCTTCTTCGTCACCAGATGCGACTGCGGCCCGTCGGCACGGATCGGCTGGCCCTTGCCCTGCTTCAGCCGCAGCAGGTCGATGATCGAGGAGCCGAACAAAAAGACAAACAGCAGCGCGGTGACGATCGCCCCGCCGGTGCGGAAGGTGATGTAGCGAAAGACATTCAGGAAGGAAATTTTGTCGGAGAGATCGACTAGCCAATAGAGCATGACATCAGCCTTGAGCAGGCGCTTCTTCGCGCGCCGTGTGGCGGGGATATCGCCGTTCCAATGCCTTGACCAGAGGACCCATCCGGGAACCGAGCGAGCCTTTGACCATGAGGGCGTCGCCCGGCCGGACCGCGGCGAGCACGGACGATTCGAGCTCGGCCGAGGTCTTCGCATAGCCGCCCCGGCGCTCGGAGGGAAGAGCCTCCCATAGCTCATGCATCAAGGGGCCAGAGCAGAACACCATGTCCACCGCATTGGCGAGGATGGCTTCGCCCAGGTCGCGGTGGAGCGTGGGACCCCTGGCGCCCAGTTCCAGCATGTCGCCAAGGACCGCGATGCGCCGGCCGCGCGGGCCGGTCGCGGCGCCGCCAAGCAGCGCCAAGGCCGCCCGCATGGAGGCCGGGTTGGCATTGTAGCTTTCGTCGATCAGCAGCGCGGTGGCGCCGCCTTGCAGGCCAAGCGTGACGCGCGCGCCGCGGCCGGTGGCGGGCTTGAGTTCCGCCAGCGCGAGAGCGGCCATCGCCAGATCGCCGCCGACAAGCGCCACCGCGGCGAGAACCGCGAGGGAGTTGACGACGAGGTGATATCCCGGCGCACCGATCTTGTAGGTCACTTCGGTGCCGAGGATGGATGCGTGCGCCGTCGAGCAATCGGGATGCAGCGAGAATTTCAGCAGGCGTGCGTCGGCGCTCTCGTGCGCGCCGAAGGAAACGATGCGCGCGACGCCGGTGTCCTTCGCCTTGCGCGCCAGGCGCTCGTATTGCGGATTGTCGCGATTGATCACCGCGGCGCCGCCCGGCTCCAGGCCCAGGAAGATTTCGCTCTTGGCATCCGCGATCGCTTCGAGCGAAGGAAAGAATTCCAGATGTACGGGCTCGACCGTGGTGATGATGGCCACATGCGGGCGCACCAGGCGGGTGAGCGGCTCGATCTCTCCCGCGTGGTTCATGCCCATTTCGAAAATGGCGAAGCGTGCCGTCTCCGGGCAGCGCGCCAGCGACAGCGGCACGCCCCAATGATTATTATAGGACGCGACGGAAGCATGGGTCTCCCCTTCGCGCGACAGCGCAAGCCGGAGCGCTTCCTTGGTGCTGGTCTTGCCGACCGAGCCGGTGACGCCGATCACCTGGGCCTTGGAACGCGCGCGGGAGGCGCGGGCGAGATCGCGCAAGCCTTCCAGCACGTCCGGGACCACCAGCAGCGGGGCGTCCTTGGCAAATTGACCGCGCTTGTCAGCGGCCACCACGGCCAGCGACGCGCCGGCGTCGAGCGCCGCCTTCACAAATTCATGACCGTCGCGGTTGTCGCCCTTGATGGCGAAGAAGGCCTCGCCCGGACCGATGCTGCGGCTGTCGATGGAAAGGCCATGCACGGCATCCGGCAACGCGCCTTCGCGCCGCGCGCGCATGGCGGCAGCCATTGCCTCGATGGTCCATAGTGCCTGGGCGGTCATGTGGCCGCTCCTGCCATTGGCCGGTTGTGCCTGTCCATGTTTTTTGTAGCTACAGAAACCTTGCCCTGGATATTTTTTGTAGCTACATTAATTCCGTGAAGATCACCTTCGACCCGGCGAAACGCGAAACCACGCTGCGGGAACGCGGCTTGGATTTCGCCGACGCGGCCAAAGTATTTGCGGGCGTGACGATCGATATCCCTGATCTGCGCCGCGACTATGGCGAAGTCCGGACGATCAGCGTCGGCCACCTGAATGGACGAATGGTGATTGTGGTGTGGACACCGCGCGGCGGCGCGCGGCAGGTCATTTCGATGAGGAAGGCCAATGACAGAGAAAAAGCGCGTTACGGGCAGCGACATGAAGAAGAGTGACAGCCATGCCATCACCCGTGAAGAATACCGGGAAATTCCCGAGCTAACGGAAGCGGATTTTGCCCGTGGCGCTTGGCACAAAGCGGGGAAGCCAATGCGCGGCCGGCCGAAGGCTGACAGCACCAAGACGCTTGTGTCGCTGCGGCTTGATCCCGACGTGATTGCGCACTTCCGGCGCAGTGGGCCGGGTTGGCAACGCCGGATCAATGACACGCTGCGTAAAGCGGCGCGGCTGAAAAGCACAGCGTAAGCACAAAGCAGCATCACGCGTTCATCTCCAACGCCGCCGCGACCGCTTCGTGGTCGCTGAACGGCAATACCCGATCGCCGATGATTTGGCCGGTTTCATGGCCCTTCCCGGCGATCAACAATACATCGCCCTGGCGCAGCCCGGCGATGGCGGCGCGGATGGCTTCGGTCCGATCGCCGATCTCCTGGGCGCCCGGCGCGGCGGCGAGGATCGCCGCGCGGATGGCGGCGGATTTCTCGCTGCGCGGATTGTCGTCGGTGACAATGACGCGGTCGGCTTTTTCCGCGGCGATGGCGCCCATGATCGGGCGTTTGCCGGCATCGCGGTCGCCGCCCGCGCCGAAGACGACAACGAGACGGCCGGAGGCATAAGGGCGCAACGCTTCCAGCGCCTTGGCGAGCGCGTCCGGCTTGTGGGCATAGTCGATAAAGATCGGCGCACCGGCGCGCTGGCCTGCGAGTTCGAGACGGCCTTTCGCGCCTTGCAGTTTTTCCAACGCGCCGAACACCGCTTTGGGATCGCTTCCGGTGGCAATTACGAGCCCGGCGGCGACCAGGGCGTTCTCCACCTGAAACGCGCCGACCAGTGGCAGGCGCAAACCGTATTTTCGGCCCGTGTGCTCCACCGTCAGCTTTTGGGCGAAGCCGTCGATAACCGTGGAGAGAAGGCGGATGCCCTCCCCTTTCCGGCCGACGCTCAGCACCTTGAGCCCGCGCTTGCGTGCCGCCGCGACGACTTCAGCGGCGTGCTCGTGGTCCACATCGATCACCGCCGTGCCGCCGGGCAAGATCAGCGCCTCGAACAGACGCAACTTGGCGGCGAGATAGGCCTCGGTGCTCGGATGATAGTCGAGGTGGTCGCGCGTGATGTTGGTGAAGCCTCCCGCGGCGACGCGAACGCCGTCAAGACGATGCTGGTCGAGGCCGTGGGATGAGGCTTCCAACGCGAGATGCGTGACGCCCTCTTTCGCCAGCGCATCGATCTGGCGGTGCAGCTCCACCGGATCGGGCGTCGTCAGCGAGCCATAGATTTCCATGCTGGGCGAGACGACACCGATGGTGCCGATGCTCGCAGCGCGATGGCCGAGCGCGGCCCAGATTTGCCGCGTGAAAGCAGCGACGGAGGTCTTGCCGCTGGTGCCGGTGACGGCGGCGATCACGTCGGGCTGGCGCGGGTGAAGCTTTGCAGCAGCCAGGGCAAGCGCCCGGCGCGCATTGGCAACCTGGATGAACGGTGCACCCGAGGGAAGCGAGTTGGAGGCGCGCTCGGCCGCGATGGCCGCCGCGCCGTTAGCCAGCGCCTGCGCGGCGAAACGCAGGCCGTCATCCTTCGCGCCCGCAATCGCCACGAACAGATCGCCGCGCTCCACCTTACGGCTGTCCGCGGTCACGCCGGTAACCTCGAGGCCCGCGAGCCGGGCGTCGGCAATGGCATCTTCGCTAAGCAGGTCTTTGAGCTTCATCGCGCGAACCGAGAATCCGTGACTACTTTTATGTCTATCACGCGCGCGAGGGGATATGGATTCCGGCTCTCGCTTGGCTCGGCTGGAATGACAAAAAGGGTTACTGCACGCCCTTGGCCAAAATCAGCCGCTCGGAGGCCGGCAGGTCGAAGCGCGGCTGCATCCCGAGCAGCGGCGCGATGCGGGAAATCACCGCTCCCCCGACCGGCACGGCATTCCAGCCCGAGGTGGCATAGCCGTGGCTTTCCGGTGTGGCCTTCGGCTCGTCGAGCATGATGAGCACGAGATAACGCGGCTTATCGGCCGGCAGGACCGCCGTAAAGCTGTTGAGCAGCTTGGTCTTGGAATAGCGGCCGCCGACCACCTTTTCCGAGGTGCCGGTCTTGCCGCCGACGTAATAGCCTTTCACATCCGCCTTGCTTGCCGTGCCTTTTTCCACGTTCAGCCGCATCAGGTAGCGCATCTTGTCGCTGGTTTCCGGCTTGACGACGCGCGTGGCCAGCTTGGCGGCCTCGGCTTCCGTGCGCTTGAGGAAAGTCGGCGGGATCAGCAGGCCGCCGTTCATCAGCGCGTTGATACCCATCACCGCCTGCAACGGCGCGACCGACAAGCCATGGCCGAAGGCGATGGTCACCGTGTTGAGCTCGGCCCAGCGCTTGGGCACCAGCGGCTCCGCGCTTTCCGGCAATTCGGTGCGCAACCGGGTGAGCTGGCCGAGCTTCCTGAGGAACCACTGATGATGCTCGATGCCGACCGCAAGCGCGAGCCGCGCGGTGCCGATGTTGGACGAATAAGTGAATATCTCCGGCACTGTGAGCGTGCGGTTCTGCGCGTGATAATCGCTGATGTTGAATTTGCCGTAGCGCAGCGGCACGCGCGCATCGAAGGATGAGGAAAGTGAAATCTTCCCGGAGTCGAGCGCCATCGCCAGCGTCAACGCCTTGAACGTCGAGCCCATCTCGTAGACGCCGGTGGTGAGGCGATTGATGCGGTTCTTGTCGTTGGCCTCGCGCGGATTGTTCGGGTCGTAGTCGGGCACCGACACCATGGCGATCACCTCGCCCGTGCGCACGTCGGTAACAAGGCCGGCGACCGCGTCCGCTTTGTACTTGTCGCGCGCCAGCAACAATTCGTCGCGCAACGCGTGCTGCACGCGCAGATCGACGGCCAGTTCGATGGGCTTTTCCAGACGATCGGTGGCAAGGCCGGCCATGTGCAGATCGGCGAGGCCGCGCCCATCCAGCCATTTCTCGATCCCGGCAATGCCCTGGTTGTCGATATTGACGTGGCCGATAAGGTGAGAGACTTCCGCGCCGTTGGGATAGACGCGCTTGTTCTCCACCAGGAAGCCGATGCCGGGAATGCCGAGGCGGTGAATCTCCTGCTGCTGCTTCGGCGTGATCTCGCGCTTGAGCCAGACGAATCCCTTGCGCGAGGAAAGCCGCTCGCGCAGCTCCGTGCCATCGAGGTCCGGCATCACCGCCGTGAGCAGCTCGACGGCCTCGTCGACATCGATGATCTTGCGCGGCTCGCCGAAGAGCGAGGCGGCCTTCACATCAGTGGCCAGAATATCGCCGTTGCGGTCGACGATATCGGGCCGGGCGGTGGAAACCGCATCCGTGCCCATGCGGCGCACGGTATGGCTGTCGGACGTGGCCGCGAGCGCGACCAGACGCAACGCGATGACGCTGTAGCCGAGCGCGAAGGCGAGAATAGCGAGACCGAGGCGCGCCCGCGCCTTGGCGCCGCGATCGACGCCGCGCCCATAGAGCAGCGTGTGCACGAAACGCCGGCGCCAGCCAGGCGCGGTTGATTCAGCCGTGTGTTCTGCCGAAGCCCCACGCATCACTGCCTATCGCCTTTCACTGCAACGGGGTTACCGGTAACGCTGCCGGTCAAGTTGCCGTCATCCGCGGGATCGTCGAGCATGGCGCCAATCGGGTCTTCGCTCGGGGGCTGAACGATCTGTGGCGGGCGCTCGGGCAGGCTTTCAAAATTGACGAATTGGCTGGCTTCGACCCGCTTCAGCGAGAGGTGGCGATCCGCCAAGGTCTGGATGCGGCGCGGGTTGCCGAGGCGCGCCCATTCGGCGCGCAAGCTGGCGATGACGTCGCGCTCGCGCCGCACGTCATGCTGTAGTTTCGCGACCCGCTCGGCGCGCAATGTGGACTGATACTTGATGTCATAGACATAGGCCGCGGCGAGCACGAGGCCGGCGATCACGCATATGTTGAGAAAGCGCACGACCATCAGCGCCCCCGCAACACGTCGGCGAGGGATGGAAGTCCGAGCGAAGCCATCGCCTGTGGGCGGGCCGCCGCTTCCGTGCGCTCGGCGGCGCGCAGCTTGGCAGAACGGGCACGCGGGTTTCCTGCGATCTCGGCCTCATCAGCCACCACCGGGCGCTTGGTGAGGATGCGGAACGTCGGCGCGGCGGCGATGACTTCCGGCTGATGTCGCGATCCGGCGGGCGCGCGGCCTCGCTCCGCGAAGAAATTTTTGACGATGCGGTCTTCCAGGGAATGGAATGAGACCACCACCAGACGGCCGCCGGGTTTCAGCACACGCTCGGCGGCAGCAAGACCTGTGCTCAATTCACCCAATTCGTCGTTGACGAAAATCCGCAGCGCCTGAAACGTCCGCGTCGCCGGATGAATGTCGTTCGGCTTCGAGCGCACCACGCGCGCGACGATGCTGGCAAGCGCGCCGGTGGTGTCGATCGGCGTTTCACTGCGGCCCGCCACGATGGCGCGGGCGACAGCGCGCGAGTGGCGCTCTTCGCCCAGGATGAAGATGATGTTGGCGAGGTCGCGCTCGGAAGCCGCGGCGATCACATCGGCGGCTGTCGGCCCCGCCTTGCCCATGCGCATGTCGAGCGGGCCATCGAGGCGGAAGGAAAAGCCCCGCTCCGGCTGGTCAAGCTGCATGGAGGAAACGCCGACGTCGAGCACGACGCCGTCAACCGCCCCGAAGCCGCAATTCTTCGCGACAGCATCGAGCCGGGAGAACCGATCTTCGACGAGCGTGAGCCGCCCGCCGGAAGCCTCAACCAGATCGGCCCCGCGTGCGATCGCGCTCTGGTCGCGATCGATGCCGATCACGCGCGCGTCGGTGGTGGAAAGTATCGCCCGCGTATAGCCGTCCGCGCCGAAGGTGCCGTCCACATAGACGCCGTCGCGGACGTGCAGGAACTCCAGGGCTTGAGAAACAAGCACGGGAATGTGAGGGGCCGGTCCGCCAGCGACAGCCGGTTCCCCGCTGCCGCTTCGGGTCATCATTCTCGGGCTCTCTGCGCGTCCATCCTCAACATCCCGTTTGTGCCGTGGAGCCTGACGGCGGTCCGTTCCCGCTGGTCCGCCCCCGCTAAACAGAACCGGCTGGCTCACCGCAGGATACGGAATTTGCTGGGCTGCCATTGCGACTCTACGGGCTTAAATTGTCGCCGCGCGTCCAGCCTTAGCCGGGCGCCTACGGATTTTCTGAGCCCTATTAACTCCGGTTAATATTAAAGAACGGTTGCCACAACCGCAGGTAGCGTCCTCCTAGGGTCTTCATCGCGCGTGGAACATTCCGCTCGGTGGGAGCAACGGGATTCGATCCTCTCAGAGAACATCGGCGCTTCGTCACAAGAGCGCGTGTGACGCGAAACAGGCGGCGGAATCACGGAACAGCCCCAGCACTTGGACGTTGCCTCCCAAGGAAGGCGGGTTCGCGGCTCGCACTGCAAAACCAGCCTCCAAACATCTCAAAACGCTCCATCGCCTTACAAGGAGGCTCTCAATGTTGAAGAAGCTGCTGATCACGACCGCCGTGAGCGGGCTCATGCTTTCCGCCGCGCTCGCGCAATCCTCGATGTCTCCTTCGGGTTCCAACCCGAACGCCTCGCAATCAGGTTCGAGCTCTTCGGATGCGATGAAGTCCGGCGCATCCGGTTCCTCAGGGTCTAGCTCGGCGTCCAGCTCCGCCTCGGGCTCAAGCTCGGGGATGTTCGTTTCCACGCAGAAGCCGGATGAATTGCTCGCATCGAAATTCAAAGGCACCGATGTGCTCGGCTCCGACAACCAGAAGATCGGCGATGTCAGCGACATCCTGTTCACCAAGGAGGGCAAGATCGACGCCTATGTCATCAGCGTGGGCGGCTTCCTGGGCGTAGGCGCGAAGGAAGTTGCGATCGCGCCTTCGGCGGCTCAGTTGATCGCCGACGACAAGGACAGAAATTCCTTCAAGCTGAAGGTCAACCTGAACAAGGACCAACTGGCGCAGGCGCCGGGCTTCGAAGAGCACAGGGCGCAGCGCACCACGACCGGCGCCGGCTCGGGCTCGCAGTCCAACACCGGCTCGTCGGGCATGGCTCCGCGCAACGCGCCTAATGCTCCCGGCGCAGGCTCCGTGAGCGGCGGTTCGAGCGGTGGTGCTTCAGGCACCGGCGGCGCGACGCGCTAAGCTTGTAACGTGAAGGTCAAGGACGGCCCGGCGCGAGCTGGGCCGTCCGCTTTTTTACCAGCCTGTCCGGACCCAAAATGGCCGCGATTGAAACCACAAGATGCGGCAGTCGCTTTTGTTTACGGAGTTCGGGTATGTATGCGCCCGTCATGTCAGAGTTTCAGCCGGATTCTTCAGTCGCCGCCGAGGTCGTTCCTTCGCCCACGCATAATGAGCGCAAGGACGGGCGGCAGCCCGATATCATTCTCCTGCATTACACCGGCATGCGGCATGCCCAGGAGGCGCTCGACCGCCTGTGCTCGGCGGAAAGCAAGGTTTCGTCGCATTATTTCGTGTTCGAGGACGGCCGCATCGTGCAGTCCGTGCCGGAAAGCCGCCGCGCCTGGCATGCCGGAGTCTCATCGTGGCATGGCGAAACGGACATCAACTCCTCCTCCATCGGCATCGAGATCGCCAATCCTGGGCACGACTTCGGCTATCCGGATTTCCCCAGCCGGCAGATCGCGGCGGTGATCGCGCTCTGCCGCGGCATCATCGCCCGCCGCAATATCGTGCCCGAGCGGGTGCTGGCGCATTCCGACGTAGCGCCTTCGCGCAAGCAGGATCCGGGCGAGAAATTCCCCTGGCGCCTGTTGCACCACTCCGGCGTGGGCCAGTGGGTGGCGCCATCGCGCATCAGCGAGAAAGCGCCGAAATTCGCGCTGGGAGACAAGAGCGAGGACGTGCGCCGGCTGCAAGCGGCGCTGGCGGATTTCGGCTACGGCGTCCCGCTGAACGGGACTTTTGATGATGCGACGCGCGATGTGGTCACCGCCTTCCAGCGGCATTTCCGGCCGGCCAAGGTCGACGGCGTCGCCGACCGCTCGACGCTGCGGACATTGCAGAAGCTGCTGGAAAAGCGCGGCGCTGTCGTGTGACTCTCTTCTCCCTCTCCCCTGCGGGGAGAGGGCCGGGGTGAGGGGGTTCCGGCGTACGAGAGTCCGTACGCCCTCACCCGGCGCACACCGCAGTCAAGCTTGCGCAGACTGCGTAGACTTGTCTGCATGTGCGCCGACCTCTCCCCACGGGAGAGGTGAACAGCCACCTTCGGGAATCAACCGGCCTTCCGCACCGCCAAGCCGTCTAGATGGGCGACGACTTCGTCGATACGCATCACGTCGCAATACTTGTGATGCATGTCGAACAGGTTGACCTTGTGCGAGATGTCGCTGCGGTCGAAGCAGCATTCCTCCACCAGCGTCACGTGATAGCCGTGCGAAAAGGCATCGACCGCGGACGCGCGCACGCAGCCTGAGGTGCTTTCGCCGCACATGATGACGCTGCGCACGCCGAGCTGATTGAGATGCGCGGTGAGCGGCGTGCCGAAAAACGCGCTGGCGCGCTGCTTGGTGATGACCACATCGCCCGGCTGCGGCTTGAACTCCGGACGGATGGCATAAAGGCTGGCATCGCGTGGGGCGCTGCCGGGACGGCGCTTGGTGGCCGTGACGTTGCCCGGAAGACTCTCCGGCCGCGAGTCCGTGGTCGAATAGAAAATCGGAATGCCGGCGCGGCGCGCGGCGGCGAACAGCCGCTTGGTCGGCTCGATGGCGGCGAAGGCGTTCGCTCCGCACGATCCGGGATGCGTCTTGGCCAGCTCGCTCATGGGCTTGTTGCCGCCCTGGTAGGCGGACTCGTAGAGGTCGATGGCGACAAGCGCCGCCGACGGCCCGACGAAGGTCTTGCGCTGATATTTGGAATAAATTTCCAGCACGTCCGGCGGGATGACGTCCTTCCAGCAGTGGTCTTCGAAGTCATTGGCCATGGCTGTCATCCCCTCCGCGATTAACCCTTCCACTGAACCCTTTTACCCGTCGATTCAATAGTCCGGCCAGCACCTTGACGCCGCAGCTTCCGAACCCCATTCCTAGGGGGTCAGTCGGCTGGACGGCCGCTGCGGCAATTACCGAAAGGTAGCCGTGGAGGAAAGTCCGGGCTCCATGGACTTAACGGTGCCGGATAACGTCCGGCGGGGGCGACCCCAGGGAAAGTGCCACAGAGAACAGACCGCCGCGGAGCGTTGCGTATGCCGCGGTAAGGGTGAAACGGTGCGGTAAGAGCGCACCGCGTTTCCGGCGACGGAAACGGCACGGCAAACCCCACCGGGAGCAAAACCGAATAGGGGCGGCGCCGGGGAGCAATCCTCGGATCGATGTCCGGATCAGCCGCCCGGGTAGGTTGCTAGAGGCGCCGGGCAACCGGCGTCGCAGAGGAATGGCCGTCACGCGTCCTGCATCCGTGCAAGACGCCTTACAGAACCCGGCTTACAGGCTGGCTGACGCTATTAGTAAGGGGCGTCCGGCGGAGAACCCGCCGGGCGCCTCGCCAATTTCTGGGCCTTGGTTGTCTTCGTGCCGCGATCCAGCGACTCCACGACTTCGCTCACCGTCTGCACGTCGCCAAAATTGGAATAGAAATTGGTCAGCGATGCGTTGTGGATATCGTCCGAGCGGGCGGCGAGCGCGTCGGCCACCATGACCACCTTGAAATTCAGCATCATGGCGTCGCGCGCGGTGCTTTCGCAGCAGACGTTGGTGGCCGTGCCGGTGACCAGCACCGTGTCGATGCCGCGATCGCGCAGGTGGCGCTCGACCCGCGAGGAGCCCTGGATGAAGGCGCTGAATCTTTTCTTCGCGAGCTTCGCGTCGCCCGGCCGGATATCGAGTTCATGCCAGAACTCCAGCCCGTCGCCGCCCTTGTCCATCTCCTTATAGCGCCGCTTCTGCCGTTCCGGCGTCATCAGGTCCTTATGGAAAACGGACCAGCTTTGGCGCGTTCCCGTGGTGGTGTTCCTGATCCAGACCACATGGCCGCCGCGCTCGCGCAATTCGGATGCCAGTTCGTTGACGGCCGGCACGATCTGACGCGCCACAATGGTCTCGCTCTGTGCGCCCGGCTTCATGAAGTGGTTTTGCAGGTCGATCACCAGCAACGCCGTGCGGCGCGCATCCAGGCTGTCGAAGGGGTGCAGCTTGCCTGTCCGCTCCTTGACCCGAGCGGCGACCGACGGAGAGATTGCAAGCTTGTGCATGACGTGTTCCTGAAAGGTGGCCGGCTGCCCGGGTGGCCGCCGCTGGGGATGGATGATGGCCGCTAAGCCCGTGCGGACGCAAGAGACTTGGGATTTCTGGATCGACCGCGGCGGCACGTTCACCGACGTGGTGGGGCGCAGGCCGGACGGTTCGCTGGCCGCCCATAAGCTGCTGTCGGAAAACCCGGAAGCCTATGCGGACGCCGCCGTGCAAGGCATCCGCGACCTGCTCGGCTTACGGGAGGGCGAGCCGATCCCGGCGGGGCGCATCGGCGCCATCAAGATGGGCACCACCGTGGCCACCAATGCGCTGCTGGAGCGCAAGGGCGAGCGCACGCTGCTGCTCATCACCAAAGGTTTCGGCGACGCGCTGAAGATCGGCTACCAGGCCCGGCCCAAAATCTTTGCCAAACACATCCTCAAGCCGGAGATGCTGTACGAGCGCGTCATCGAGGTGAATGAGCGCGTGCGCGCCGATGGCACAGTGGAGCAAGAGCCCGATGTTGGCGCGCTGCGGCGCGAACTTGAACGCGCGCGCGCGGACGGCATCGAGGCGGTCGCCATCGTCTTCATGCATGGCTATCGCTATCCGGCGCACGAGCAACGCGTCGCCGCGCTCGCGCGCGAGATCGGATTTCCACAGGTATCGGTGAGCCACGAAGTCTCGCCGCTGATCAAATTGGTCGGACGCGGCGACACCACGGTGGTGGATGCGTATCTCTCGCCGATCCTGCGGAGATATGTCGCGACAGTTGCTGGCAAATTAGACGGCGGCGGTGCCACATCGTTCCCTCCCCCCTTGTGGGGGAGGGACAGGGAGGGGGGTAAGCAACAAAGCGCGACACAAGTTTTCACCCCCCACCCCAACCCTCCCCCACAAGGGGGGAGGGAGCAAACGAAGCAAGCGGGGCGAGGGAAACTCCTGTTCATGACCTCGGCTGGTGGCCTCACCGCCGCCGAGTTGTTCCAGGGCAAAGACGCGATCCTGTCCGGCCCCGCCGGCGGCGTGGTCGGCATGGCGCAGACCGGACGCGAGGCGGGATTTTCAAAGCTCATCGGATTCGACATGGGCGGCACGTCCACGGACGTGTCGCATTTCGGCGGCGAATATGAACGCGCCTTCGAGACCGAAGTGGCGGGCGTGCGCATGCGCGCGCCGATGATGCTGATCCATACGGTCGCGGCGGGCGGCGGCTCGATCCTGCATTTCGACGGCGCGCGCTTCCGCGTCGGGCCGGACAGCGCGGGCGCCAATCCCGGCCCGGCAAGCTACCGGCGCGGCGGTCCGCTGACCGTCACCGACGCCAATGTCATGACCGGAAAGCTCATCCCGGATTTCTTTCCAAGGATCTTCGGCCCGCATCAGGACGAACCGCTCGATGCGGAGACTGTGCGCGAAGCTTTCACTGAACTGTCGGATGATGTGGCCGACGGCCGCTCACCGGAAGAAGTCGCGGACGGCTTTATCCGCATCGCCGTCGAAAACATGGCCAATGCGATCAAAAAGATTTCCGTGCAGCGCGGCTATGACGTGACGCGCTATGCCCTGAATTGTTTCGGCGGCGCGGGCGGGCAGCATGCATGCCTGGTGGCCGATGCGCTCGGCATGACCACGGTGCTGATCCATCCTTTCTCGTCGCTGCTGTCGGCCTATGGCATGGGCTTGGCCGACATCCGCGCGACGCGCCAGCAGGCGATTGAGCAGCCGCTTGGCGATAAGGCGCTGGCTTCGATCAAAAAGATTGCTGCGCAGCTTGGCAAAGAGGCGAAGAAGGAAGTCGCGGGCCAGGGTGTGCCGTCCGCCAAGATCAAAGTCTTTGTCCGCGCGCACGTTCGCTATGCGGGAACGGATACGGCACTCGAGATTCCCTTTTTCGTCATTCCGGGGCGTGCCGAAGGCGCGAGCCCGGAATCCAGACGCGCACAGAAAGCCTCTGGATTCCGGGTTCGCGTGCAAAGCACGCGCCCCGGAATGACAGCAAAAAAATTGCAATCCGCTTTTGAGAAGGTGCACAAGGCGCGCTTCGGCTTCATCGATCGCAGCAAGCCGTTGGTGGTCGAGGCGGCATCCATCGAAGCCGTGGGCGGCGGCGCGAAGTTTCGAGAGGCAAACTACAAGAAGGGCCGCGCGAAACTCCCCTTGCCTGCCCGGCGCACCAAGTTTTTCTCAGGCGGCAAATGGCACGATGCGGCGATCTTCACGCGCGATCAGCTTCAGCCCGGCCACAAGGTCGACGGCCCCGCCATCGTCATCGAACCGCACCAGACCGTGGTGGTGGAATCCGGCTGGCGCGCAGAGGTGACAATCAAAAACCATCTCCTGCTCAAGCGCGTAACACCGCTTGTGCGCCAGCGCGCGGTAGGAACCGAGGCCGATCCGGTGATGCTGGAGGTGTTCAATAACCTGTTCATGGCCATCGCCGAGCAGATGGGCGTGGCGTTGCAGAACACGGCCTCGTCGGTGAACATCAAGGAGCGCCTGGATTTTTCCTGCGCGGTGTTTTCCGCCGAAGGCACGCTGGTGGCGAACGCGCCGCACATGCCGGTGCATCTCGGCTCAATGGACCGTGCGGTGGAGACCATCATCCGGCAGAATCCGAACATCCGCCCGGGCGAAGTCTATGCCATCAACGCGCCTTACAATGGCGGCACGCATCTCCCGGATATTACGGTGTGCACGCCGGCGTTTTCCTCGCCATCCTTCGAGGCGCGCCGTCACCCTGAGGTGCGAGCGCAGCGAGCCTCGAAGGGCGGCGCGCACCTCAGGATGACGAAGAAGGGCGAGCCTGAAATTCTTTTCTGGGTGGCCTCGCGCGGGCACCACGCCGATATCGGCGGCATCTCGCCCGGCTCCATGTCGCCGAATGCCGTCACCATCGGCGAGGAAGGCGTCTACATCGACAACCTCAAGCTGGTTGATCGCGGGCGCTTCCAGGAAAAGGAAATCAACGCGCTGCTCACCGGCGCAACCTATCCGGCGCGCAACCCGGTGCAGAACGTCAACGACCTCAAAGCGCAGATCGCCGCCAACGAGAAAGGCGCGCAGGAGCTGCGCAAGATGGTGGCTCAGTTCGGGCTCGACACGGTGCGCGCCTATATGGGTCACGTACAGGACAACGCCGCCGAAAGCGTGCGGCGTGTGATCGACCGGCTGCGCGACGGCGCATTCACGTATGAAATGGATCAGGGCACGGCGATCAAGGTGAGGATTTCCGTGGACCGGCAGAAGCGCGAGGCGACGGTGGATTTCACCGGCACCTCGCCGCAGCAGGCGGATAATTTCAACGCGCCGGAGCCGGTGACGCGCGCGGCGGTGCTTTATGTGTTCCGCGTCATGGTGGACGATGACATTCCGATGAACGCGGGATGCCTGCGGCCCATCAACATTGTCATCCCGCCGCGCTCGATGCTGTCGCCGGAATATCCCGCCGCCGTGGTGGCAGGGAACGTGGAGACGTCACAAGCCGTGACCAATTGCCTGTTCGGCGCGCTCGGCGCCATGGCCGCGGCGCAAGGCACCATGAACAATCTCAATTTCGGCAATGCGGCCTATCAGTATTACGAAACGATCTGCTCGGGCTCACCCGCGGGCCCTGGCTTTCCCGGCACCGATGCGGTGCAGACGCATATGACGAATACGCGCCTCACCGATCCCGAAGTGCTGGAATTGCGCTACCCGGTGCTGCTGGAGGATTTTCACATCCGCAAGAATTCCGGCGGGCGCGGGAAATGGAACGCGGGCGACGGCGTCTCACGCACCATCCGTTTTCTGGAAAAAATGCAGTGCACGATCTTGTCCGGGCACCGCCGGGTTCGCCCCTTCGGGTTGGCGGGCGGCGAAGCGGGTCAAACCGGAGAGAACCTCGTGCGGCGCAAGGATGGCAGCGTCGAAAAACTTCACGCCTGCGCCTCCACCATCCTCGAGGTCGGCGAGGCGATCACGATCAAGACGCCGACCGCAGGCGGCTATGGCCGCCCCGAGCGATGATCAAGTCTGCTGGATGGCCGAAAGCGTCCAGTCGCCCTGCGGGGCGCGGCGGAACGTCCACAGCTCCTTCGCTTCCGTCGGGCTCGTGCTGCCTTCCACCACCCGCCCGGAGGCGCGATCCAGCGTCTGGTCGACAAGACCGAAACGCATGGCAACGGTGGCGTAGTCGCTGTTGCCTTCGCGCCAGGCTTCCGAGAGGTCGCCTTGCAGCAAGTTCACGTCGGAAATCTTGTTGACCACGCCGCGGCTCGCGTTCTGCGCCAGGTCTTCGGAGAAGTAGGACAACATCTCGGGCGTCGTGCGCAGGCGCAGCGCGTTGAGGTCCTCGTCGCTATAGGCGGCCTGGATCTCGCGCAGCAAGCGTTCGAATTCGTCGAAATCGGCGGGCTCGATCTTCAGGGGCGTGCCGCTTGGCGCCGCGCCGCCACCCATGCCGAGGAAACTCGCCATTGATTCGGGGCGCGTTGCGTTGTCGCGCATCGAGGGTCCGGCGAAGGCAGGCTGCGACTGCGAGCGGCGCTGCCACCAAGCCCAAGCGAGACGGGCCACGATCACGACAAGGGCGATCTGCAGCAGCAGGCCGAGGAATCCGGCAAAGCTGCCGAGGCCCGCCAGGAAGCCACTCCCGAACAGCATGCCGAACAGCCCGGCGCCAAGGAAGCCCATTGCCAGTCCGCCTAGAAGACCGCCGCCGAAGAAGCCGCCGGGACGGCCGGCCAAGCCGGTCGTGGTGGCGGCCGAAGGGGCGCTCGGGGTGCTCGGTTGCGTCGCAGAACGCTGGATGGGGGCGGCGGTGTTCGGCGCGGTCTGGGTCGGAGGAGGCGCGGAATAGGTGCGCGCGCCGCGGCTGCCACCGCTGACGCCGCGGCCGGCGCGGGCGTCAGCTTCGCTGATCACAAAGCTCAGCGCCGCCGCGAGGGCAAGCAGTGCAAAAAACGAACGAAAACGGCGAAGCATCCAAGCCTCCATGAGACGCGGCGATGGCCGCGCGGGAGGGAATATGGGACGCGGAGATGGCTTTAGGAAGGGCCGAGGGCTGCGGCCGATGGCAGCGCCGCTCAGGCCGCCGAAGAACGCACCGGCTGCGGAGCCAGGACCAGGGGTTGCACCGCCTCGTTGGGGCGGGGAGATGTTCGGACGGCGCGGCCGGCCGTGTCATAGTCTGATACCGCGAGCGATTCATCGGCGGCGACGACCCGATCGCGTCCGCCGGCCTTCGCGGCGTAGAGCGCCATGTCGGCGCGACGGAGCATGCTGTCCACGCTATCGCCTTCACGCCATTCGCTGACGCCGAAACTGGCGGTAAATCGGGCGGGCTCCCTGTCCACCTTCAATTGAAGCGCCGCGATTTCGCGCCGCAACTGCTCGGCGACGTTGACCGTCGCGGCCAGGTTGCGGCCTGGAAGCAGGACGGCGAATTCCTCGCCGCCCAGGCGGCCGGCGATCTTGCTCGCATTCGCAATGATGCTGGCGACTTCCCGGATGGCGCGGTCGCCCGTGGCATGGCCGTGGACGTCGTTGATGCGCTTGAAGTGGTCGATGTCCAGCATGATGGCGGACATGGCGCCGATGGCCGGAAGCTTCGCGCGGCTTTCCTCCGCCCGTTCAAAAAAAGCGCGGCGGTTGAAAATGCCGGTGAGCGAGTCCAGCGAGGCCAGTTGCACCAGGTCGCGATGCATGGACGCGAGGCGCTCGGCGGCGCGCAGGCGCGCGTAGAGTTCCTCGGCGACCGGCGGCTTGCCGATGAAATCGTCGGCGCCGGAATCCAGCGCTTCGATGAGATTGCGCCGCTCCTGGTTGGACGACATCAGAATGACGTAGATCGCGCGGCGGTCGCCGGCGAGCAGCCGCGTCTCCCAGCACAATTCGAGGCCGGAGATCGACAGCGGCTCGGCGCTGGTGATCAGCGCATCAACGGAGGGATCGTCCTTGACGTAGGCTAGCGCGGTGCGCCCATCGGTGAACGGACGAACCTCGTCGCCGCGCGCTTCCAACAAGCGCGAAACGAATTTCAAAACCGTGCGGCTAGGATCGACGAGTACGACGCGCATGGGCGCCGCTATACGCGCAAACTCATACTTTCGAATTAAAAGCCAAATGCAAATTGATAAGGATTACTACTTACATGCTCACCGTCTGTTAACCACAGCGGGTCAGTCGCTGGATTCCTCGAACACGATGCCTTCGTGATCGTCTTCAAAAGCCGATTCAGGAACTTGCTTGCGCTTGGCGTCGATTGAGCCGGTGACGGCCGGGTCGCCCTTGCGCGCATAGCGCTGCGATGCGCGGGCGGCGGCGACTTCGCCGGGAATGGCGGCAGGCTGGCAGATCTGCCGGCGGCTGGAGCGCCGCATCAAGTCGACATGGATGTGATCGTAGTGGAACTGGTTGGAGCCAGGCGCGAGCACCGTGGTGAATTGCTGACACGCCGCGCCCTGGATGTCGCGCAGGAATCCTTGCTCCTCGGGCGCACCGTTCCACGCCGTGCGCACCACCACCTTGCGGCCGTCGGCCAGCGTGAAGGCCGCTATGTCGAGCGCGTTGCCGAAGGCGTGCTCGGAGATGCGCGCGCCGGCCTGGCCGTTCATGCCGCGGCAGGAATAGGCGGAGATCTGTTTGATCTCGGCCACCGGCTGGCCAAACCAGCGCATGGCGGCCGGCTGCACCGAACCGGCGATCCATTGATCGAGCGCGGACACGATCGGACAGGCGAGCGTCGCATTCGGCTTGATATCCACCGGGCCGGCGGAGCCGGTGTAACGCGGGCCGCGCGAAGGCCCGAGCGGCGGGACCGGTGCCGCCGGCTGGCGGTACGCGGGGCGGCTTTGCGGCGGGACGGGCGAAGCCTCATCGATCGCGTCCGCTTCGATGATGTCCGCGATGCCGGGCGGCGTCAGCGACAGCGGCTCGCCCGGCGCCATGGCCGCATCATAACGCTGAGCGGCGGGCCGCGGATAACTCTCGGGCATGGGCGCGTAAGGCTGCGAGGCCGCGCGCAGCGCGGGATAGGCCTGCGGAGGTTCGGCCGGGCGCGGCGGCGCCGAATAAATATTGGCGGGCGGTGCATAGCGCGGCTGTTGCGCCACCGGCCAGCGCGGCTGCGACACCGACGATCCATTGGGGATCGCGCCGGGCGGGCGCATGTCGTCGGCGAAACCGAGCGCCGCGCTCTCGCCCAAGGCGGCGACCTTCAGGGGGAAATCCGCGCCGCAAATCCCCGGCCCTCCGATCGGGTTGATGCGCACCAACGCCGAGCTTTCCTTAACGGCGCCCGACTTCAGGCACTGCACCTCGGCCTCGTGCCGCCACGCTTCGCGTTCGCCGAACTGAAAGTAGCTGCGGCCGCAACCGGCAAGCGCGACGAGAACGACGGCGCCAATGAGATAAAGACGGAATCCCCGCGACATTCCGCGACAATGCGAGGGGTTGGTTTAATGACTTATCAATCCTGCCGGCGGGCATAAGCATTAAGGATAAGAAATCGTTGCGCTGCTTGATCGGCCGTCCCGTTTCAGGCCACATCGCGTGGGGAGGACTTTGCGGATGCTTTCGGCGCTTGAGCTGGCGCGGCGGATCGAGGACGGCGCGCTGACGCCAGCCGGGGTGATCGGCCTGTGCGCGGAGGCCATCGCGGCGCGCGACGGGGAGATCGGGGCTTTTGCCGCACTCAATATAGAGCGCGTGCGGCGGCGGGCCGAGGCGTCGGCGGATGCCCTGCGCGCCGCGCCGCTGCGCGGGCTGCCGGTGGGCGTGAAGGACATCTTCGACACGGCTGATCTTCCGACCGAATACGGCTCGAAAATCTATGCCGGCCATCAGCCGGCGGCGGATTGCTCGGTCGTCTCGCTGCTCTATCGCGCGGGCGGGCTGGTGCTCGGCAAAACCGTGACCACCGAATTCGTGCATATGCAGCCGGCGAAGACGCGCAATCCGCGCAACCTCGAACACACGCCGGGCGGGTCGTCGTCCGGCTCCGCCGCGGCGGTCGCCGCCGGCATGGCGCCGATCGCGACGGGGACGCAGACCGGCGGCTCGGTGATCCGCCCCGCCGCCTTCTGCGGCGTCGCCGGATTCAAGCCGTCGTACCGGCTGCTGTCGACGGTCGGCATCAAATGCTTCTCCTGGTCGCTCGACACGGTGGGGCTGTTCGCCGCCGGCGTGGCCGATGTGGCATTCGCGAGCGCCGCCATCAGCGAACGCGATCTGCGCGTGGACCGCGCGCCGCCCGGCACGCCGACGCTTCTCCTGCTGCGCAATCATCTGCGCGACGAAGCGAGCGCGGACATGCTGAAAGCCATCGACACCGCGGCGCGCGCAGCCACGATGGCCGGCGCACGCATCGAGGAACGTGAGCTGCCCGACGTGGTGCTGGAGGCGCACCGCGTTCAGCCCATCATCATGGAATACGAAGCGTTCCGCGCGCTGGCCTATGAATACGACAATCATCGCGCGTCCATCGGGCCGGTGCTGGGCGGATTGCTCGACAGGGCCGCGCGGATTCCGTCCGAGGAATACGACGCGGCGCGGCGCGTCACCAAGCGCGCGCGCCATGCGGTGAACGAATTGCTGGAAGGAAATTTCATCCTTACGCCTTCCGCGCCGGGCGCGGCGCCGCGCGGGCTCGGCTCCACCGGCTTGGCGACGTTCAACCGTTTATGGACGTCGATGGGAACGCCTTGCGTCAACGTGCCGGGATTGCGCGATGCCTCCGGTTTACCGCTCGGCGTGCAGATCGTCGGGCGATTTGGCCGCGATCGCAGCACGTTGGAGGCGGCTTTGTTTATCGAAGGTGCGCTGACGCGGGTTATCTAGCGGACGCATCGAGCAATTCGGTTTGTCCAATCACCATCGCTTGAACGGCGCCCGCATCGCAGCACGTTTTATTCTTGGCTGCGCGCCGCCTTCTGCTAGGCTTTGCATGTCTTCAGCAAGGGAGGCGCGAACGTGGACCTTACCTTGAGGCTCAACATGCTGGTGGTGTGCGCCGTATTTCTTTTCTTCGGCGCCATCGTGTTCGGTGCATTTTGAGTTTTGGGTAGCCCGAACGAGCGACACATAAACGCCGTCGTGAATTTCGAACGGCTCATTGATTCCGGCACCGGAGAGATCGTCTCTCCGGTGTTTGTGTTTTCACCCTGTTGTCATGCCCGGCCTTGTGCCGGGCATCTCGCTTAGGAATGCAATGCGTCCCTGATCGGAATGGCCGGGACAACCCCGGCCATGACAGAAGAAAGCTACCGACCCGAACCTCTTTTGCTGCGTGAGCTTCCGCTGTTCGCCCTCGTCGGCAGTTTCTTGCGCTTGGCGCTGGCCATTTTCTCAAGCTCGTCTTCGCTCATGGACTTGACCATCTTACGGGACGCGCCTTTCAGGCTCGACTTAGATTTCTCGCCGCGCTTGGCCGCAAGGGCCGCGCCGGCCTTCCACTTCTTCCCTCTCCCATGGGGAGAGGGTGGCGAGCAAAGCGAGCCGGGTGAGGGGTTGCAAACTCTCGTAGGCGCGAACCCCCCCCCCCCCCCCCCCCCCCCCCCCC
>Ga0209726_10001137_pt1 | contig 44463 bp, 51 predicted proteins | sample Subgrocontami54m_FD_187453 | JGI IMG/M metagenome (GOLD analysis project Ga0209726, IMG submission 187453) | Subsurface groundwater microbial communities from S. Glens Falls, New York, USA - GMW46 contaminated, 5.4 m (SPAdes) (version 3) | ecosystem: Environmental > Aquatic > Deep subsurface >...
TAATCCTTTATCACATACCCAAACCCACGAACTGAATGAAGGAGTTTCTTCCCGGCTTCTGCATCTATTTTCTTTCGAAGATACCCCATATACACATCAACAACTCGTGTTTCAACATCTGAGGAGTAGAGCCAGATACGGGAGAGGATCATATCTCTCGTTAAGATACGTCCCTTATTACTCATTAAGTACTGAAGAAGTTTAAACTCTTGGGGGGTTAACTGAATTTGTTTACCTGACCGGTGTACCTCCATTGTTTTTGAGTCAAGTTCCAAGTCAGCAACTTTCAAAAGGGTATCAGTGTCAGCTTGTTTCCGAAGCCGTGCCTTAATTCTCGCTAAAAACTCATCTGCGACAAAGGGTTTGGTGATATAGTCATCGGCTCCAAGGTTAAGTCCCTGAACAATATCATTGATTGAATCTTTGGCTGTTAAGATAATGATTGGTAAATCCTTGTGTTTTTTGCGAATCTCCTGAACTACTGCCTCCCCCCCCATAGTTGGCAAACCCAAATCTAAAACAACAATATCAGGCTCAGCTTTCTTGAAATATTCTAAAGCGGCAATTCCGTCTGAGACTGTGTGGACTGCGTAGCCGTTATCAAGTAAGAGTTCTTTCAAATACTTCTGGAGTCCCCTGTCATCTTCAACAACCAAAACCGTGTAGATCATAATAAGCAGGACTGATTATACCAGGAGAGGGGGGTGGGGGCAACGTTAAAATGTAAGGAATTTCTTACCTCTATTTACTTTTTTCTTACCTAATATTGCTTGATTTTTTACTTAAGACTTGACAAAATATAAGGTTTTGCTATAATCCCCCCGCAACCCCGCACTCGAGATTTTCAGCGAACAATCTGATCTATTTATGAGTTTTTTTCTGCCCACTCATGTAAATAAAGTAAGAAGAAAAATACGCTTTTTTTTCTTTACTCTTGAATCCTCTTATGACTTGCATCCGACATCAACCATTAGCCGTTTAAAGACTCTTTGGGCTTTTAGTACCTCTACATTGGCGTTTGTGTGTTTACTCATTATAGTCATATTCAGCAATCCGGCTGTTCAGCAAACCATCTCTCCTCTTGTCGCATCATTGCATTCCCTTCATCCCTTGAAAGACGGAAAAAAAGGATATCAAGTATATGGATTTGCTCCCTACTGGACATTTGATAAATTAGATAATGTTGATTTTAGCGTTCTGACTACCCTGGCCTATTTTGGTGTCCCGGTTGATAGTGGTGGGAATTTAGTAAAAGATGACCCCGGATACTCCACATTTGTTAGTGATAAAGCAACAACAATTTTTAAAAAAGCCCATGACGCCGGCACAAAAGTAAATTTAACCGTAACACAGATGGATAACTTCGAAATTCTTAGCCTTCTTGACAATCCCGACGCACAAAAGAATGCAATAGAGCAGATTGTTGCTGAAGTAAAAAACAGAGGCATAGACGGAGTGAATGTTGATTTTGAGTTCACAGGAACACCGGGTTCGGACTATCGAAATAAATTTAATGAGTTTATAGCAAATCTGAGCACTCGTTTGCACAGTCAAATACCACAGGGGGAAGTTAGTGTCGCTGTATATGCACTATCGGCAAAGGATCCACATCTTTATGATATTGCAAGTTTGTCAAAAAGTGCTGATCAGATATTTATGATGGCATATGACTTTGCTTCTGCGGGTGCAGATAATGCAGAACCGACATCTCCCCTATATGGCCACAAACAAGGAAAATATTCTTATGACATTGCAACAGCTGTTGAAGACTTTCTTAAATATATGCCAGCAAATAAATTGATATTAGGAGTGCCGTATTATGGTTACAATTACCTTGTTTATAATCCCCAGGTGAAGAGTGAGACAAGACCATATTGGTCTTGGAGAGGGACGCCTACGGTACAAACTTATTCAACAGCTCAGGAGAATGTAACTCCGGGCATGAAAGGCATTGACAGTTATAAAACAGGATGGGATAACGATGGGCAAGTCGGTTGGAGGGCATATCACGTCGCAGATACTGATACTTGGAGAATGATCTTTGTTGAGGACCAGCGTTCTCTAGGAATAAAGTATGATTTTGCCAAAGGAAAAAACTTGGCAGGAGTCGGTATCTGGGCGTTGGGTTTTGATGATGGACGACAAGAGCTTTGGGTATTGCTTCGCGATAAATTTGGAGTGAAATTGGCAGACAGCCGCGGGCTGTTGTACAAATAATAATTATGTTTGAAGAGTTTTTTCAAAAATTTCATATTTCATCTCAGCAAGTTAAGATTTTTATCGGTACCTTTCTTGCAATGTTTATTATGGTGAGTTTGCAATATTTGGGTGTTAGATTGTCCTTGAAGATCCCAAAGCTCGTAGTCCCGTTTCCTAAGAATACGCAAATTATGGATAAAATTCGGCCAAAATTGGAGCAGAAATCAAATAACTTTGAACTGAAAAAATCGCCCCAGCTTATTCCATCGGTGCATGCCGCATCCGAGTTTGAAAATGCGGCTTCGTATTCTGTCGTGGATCTTGATACGGGGGAGATACTGGCTGAAAAAAATGGAAATAGAAGGCTTCCAATTGCTTCACTAACAAAAATTATGACTGCAGTCGTATCCCTTGATCTGGCTGAGCCTGCGGAATTATTTACCGTTACCGATAAAGCTGTCAAAGTTGAACCAACAACGCTCGGTATTATTCCGGGAGAAAAAATGAGTTTGGAAGAGCTTCTTAATGGGGTACTTTTGACATCCGCTAATGACGCAACCGAAGAGATACGAGACGGTGTTAATAAAAAGTATAATGATGATATTTTTATCAAAGCAATGAATGAGAAAGCGGCTTACTTAGGATTAACAGATACACATTTTACTAATCCTCAAGGATTTGATGATGAAGGAAACTACAGTAGTGTTGAAGATTTGACAAAGCTTACACAATACGCTTTGATAAACTATCCGCTTTTTGCAAGTATCGTTAAAAAAGATTATCAACTCCTTCCCCCAAATCAAAACCACAAACAATTCGATCTCTATAATTGGAATGGATTGGTAAATGTTTATCCTGACGTTCAGGGCGTTAAGATAGGTAATACTGACGATGCTGGAAAAACAACGATTGTCTTATCCACTCGAGAAGGAAAAAAGATGCTTGCAGTAGTGCTTGGAGCGCCGGGAATAGTTGAACGGGACGCATGGGCGGCTCAACTTTTGGATATCGGATATAAAAAAACGCTGGGACTTGTGCCGGTTAATGTTACAGAAGATCAACTGAAACAAAAATATAGTACATGGAAGTACTGGAATTAAAGGAGGTGGTGATACTATGCTAGAATTGATTAGAAGAATAAGAGAATTATTTGGCAGAAAAAGGCCTGCATATGTACCTGTTGTACGATAATATACAAACAGATCATAATTTTTCATAAAACACACACATCTTTTCCTCAATATTCTTACGAATTTCTGCCACACATTTTACATAGTAAAAGAGTAGTAGAGGTACTATATCACTGCTAATGAAAACTGCCTCTGCTTTCTTTAACGACTATAAACGTGAATTTTTTATTATTTTTCTTACAAGTCTTTCCCTTATAGTATTTGTTCCCATTTTTACCTACGCTTACTTCTCACATGATTTGATTAGTAAAGAGTCGATCATGAATCGAAATGATACGGGAGTAATACTCCTTGACCGTGATAACAAGCCGTTTTTCACTTTTTATCAAGCCAAGTATAAGAGCTTTACGAAGCTTTCAAAAATTCCAAAACGGGTGCGACAAGCAATTATTGCATCGGAGGATAAAAATTTTTATGATCACTCCGGATTTTCTTTCCCTTCACTGGTCAGAGCGCTTATTACGAATCTTCGAAAAAAAGAAATTCTCTATGGGGGTTCAACAATTACACAACAGCTGGTAAAAAACGCTCTTTTGAATTCCAACAAAAATTACTTAAGGAAAATCCAAGAGATAGTTCTCGCTCAAGAAATTGAAAGGCGTTATACGAAAGACGAAATTCTTGAGATGTATCTCAACTCAGTTTATTTCGGTGAGGGATCATTTGGTGTAGAAAACGCTGCAATTACATATTTTGGTAAACACATACAAGACCTTACGCTTTCGGAGCAAGCTTTTCTTACCGCTATTCTTCCATCTCCTTCAGCGCTTTCTCCATTTACAGGAGATTTCCAACAAGCGAAAGTCCGCCAAAAAATTGTCCTTGGGAAAATGTTTGAAGAAAAATATATAACGAAAAAAGAAAAAATACGTGCCGAGAATCAACAAATTACTTTTCATCCTGCACTTACGGATGTGAATGCTTCTGCTCCACATTTTGCGCTTATGGTATTGGATGAACTCAAAAAGCAATTTGGAGAAGAGCGTGTTTCCCGCTCAGGATTGGAAGTAAAAACCACACTTGATCGAAAGCTTCAGTCATTTGCTGAAAAGGCAGTTGCCGATCAGGTAGAGAAATTGAGGGGAAATATTGTATCAAATGGTGCGGCGGTTGTGATGGATCCTAAAACAGGAGATGTAAAAGCACTTGTTGGTAGTACAGATTGGTTTAATGAGAAATTCGGAAAAGTAAATTTGGCAACAGCTCCACGTTCCGTAGGTTCTTCATTTAAACCAATAGTCTATGCTGCGGCTTTTGAAAAAGGTCTTATCACACCCGCAACAGTTCTTCGTGATGAACCAACGACATTTCCCGGTGGTTATAGCCCAAAAGATTATGATCGTAAATTTAGAGGCCGTGTCCTTGTCAGACGGGCCCTTGCCAATTCTTTAAATGTCCCGGCAGTTGAAGTGATGCAAAAAGTCGGACTTGATAATGCACTTGAGATGGCCGAGCGGCTTGGGATAACGACATTGAAAGAGCCTTCAAATTATGGGTTATCACTGGTCCTTGGAGCCGGAGAAGTAAGACTTCTGGACCTAACAAATGTCTATGCAACGTTTGCCAATCAAGGTATAAGGACCAAACCGCGTCTCATCCTTGAAGTATACGATAAGCAAAAAAGAAAGATTTACGCGTCATCGATTAAGAGACAAAAAGCAGTAGATCCTGAAATCGCATTTCTCATCTCTTCTATTTTGTCAGATGACAAAGCAAGAGCTGAAGTATTTAGTAATTTGCTTACCATTTCTCGTCCCGCTGCAGTCAAAACAGGTACTGCAGAAGCGTATAAAGATGCATTGACGCTCGGGTATACACCAAGTCTTGCAGTCGGGGTATGGGTTGGGAATAATGACAATACTCCAATGGACAGTGTTGCCGGATCTTTGGGTGCAGCACCAATATGGAAAAACATCATGGAGTATTCTTTAGCAGAATCGGCAGTTGAAGCATTTCATCCCCCCGTTGGGATCGTACAACTTCCAATTTGTGGTAATGGCGGAGTGCTGATAGCAAGTAATAATCGGTTTTCCTACGCAAATACGGAATACTTTATCAAAGGAAAACAACCATATACATATTGTTCTCAGATTTATCCAACCTGGAATCCAAACGTACTCTCAACCGACAAGAAAAATGGTGAGTTGAAAGACGTTAGAAAAAATTGACAAGAGAAGGATTAAGGATTAAAGCAAAATGAAAAATCCTTGAGAACTTCAAGACGGAGAGACAATAAATCGTATCACCGCTCTTGACAAACGGAAAGCAATTCTTAATTATGAATAAAGACAGCATTTACCTTACCAAGAGTTCAGGGTCGGTAAGTGGGAAACGAATGAAATTAACAGTTCGTGCAAAGCTTTTTATTGGATTTACGTTTCTGCTTGCTTGCTCTATTCTCGTACAGATCTACACGTTTACCCTCACGAAAGATTACATCTACTTTAGTGTAATTTCTTTTCATCCAACTATCACACAACCACAAGCAAACGAAATTAAAGATTTTTTAAACTCAACGCAAACTCTTTTTATCGCAACGCAAATCGGATCATCAGTTCTCCTATTTATAATCGCTTTATTCCTCAATGATAGGCTGTCTGGTTCTCAAAGATCACATGAACAGTCAGAACAGAATATTATAAATCATGATTTGGCCAAAGAGCTGGGAGTACAAGACATGAGGATAGACTTCCTATCCATGGCAGCTCATGACTTTAGAACTCCTCTTACCGCGATTCAGGGATATGCATATCTTCTACAAAACGTACATGAATCGGATCCTTCTGCGAATGATTATATTAATCGTATTCTTGTGAGTTGTAAGAATTTGGCAAATCTGATAGATAACTTGTTAAGCGTTTCAGGGATTGAAAAAAGTCTCTTGGGAATAAATTTAAAGCCAACCAATTTAACTGAAACGATAAAAAATGTCATATCCAACCTTAAACTACACGCTGAGACCAAAAAACAAATGCTTGACCTTATTATTAAAAATGAATTGCCTATTGTCATGGCTGACTCAACTCGTATTGGCCAGGTATTATCAAACCTCGTCGCAAACGCTGTCAATTACACGAATGAAGGTGGGGAGATTGTTGTTTGTGCGCAAGAAAAAGAAGGAACACTTCAAGTATCCGTCAAAGATAATGGACACGGTATTCCAAAAGAGACAATTCCCAAACTTTTCACGAAATTTTTTCGTGTTACTGGAAAGCTTGAACAAGGATCCAAAGGAACCGGAATTGGGCTTTTTATTTCAAAATCTATAGTAGATCTACATAATGGGAAAATATTTGTTGAAAGTGAATTAGGAAAAGGATCGACTTTTGTATTGGTTCTCCCAATCGCAAAACCTGAAGAAATTGCGTCTTATAACAAAAAAATGACTTTGACGCCCAGCTTGACACCCAAAACTCGACAGGATATCATTACAAGACATGTATGAAAAAAATTCTTATTGCTGAAGACGATTTTTTCATAAGGGATATTTATACTAAAGCATTTGTTAATTCTGGCTACGAAGTTCATGTCGCCACAGATGGTATTGAGACTTTAGATAAATTACGAACTCAGCCTTATGACATGATCCTTCTTGATATTATGATGCCTAAAATGACAGGAATTGACGTACTTCGCAACCTCCGCGCTCCTGAGTCAGCTGCCAAAGATACGCCTGTATATATAATCACAAATCTTGGACAACAAAATATCATTGAAGAGGCATTTAAAGTGGGGATGGATGGGTATATTATTAAATCCCAAGTGACACCACAACAGTTAGTCGATGAAATTAATACCTTCTTTGCAAATAGAGAATCTACTCAACAGGAGTAATCATTACCTCACCAGTAATTCTTTATACTCAGCGAACAATTATATCCTTGCGATCAGGACCCGTTGAAATATATCGCACAGTTACTCCTATTTGTTTTTCTATCTCTTCAATATATCGCTTAGCAGTTATTGGTAAGTCTTCGTATTTTGTTATTCCTCGAGTTTTCTCATGCCAGCCATTAAGGGTTTTATATACAGGTTTAATTTCTGTTAGAAATACAGAACCACCATCAAAGTATGAGACTTTTTTACCATTGAGTGTATAGGAAGTGCATATTTTTATTTCTTTTAACTCATCCAGAACATCAAGTTTGGTCAGTGCTATTTCAGTAAACCCGCCTATTGCAGCTGCAAAACGGATAAGCTCTGCGTCAAACCACCCGCAGCGTCTTGGCCGTCCCGTCGTCGTACCAAATTCACCGCCGGCTTTTCGGAGCGTCTCTCCTTGTTTGTCAAAAAGTTCAGTTGGAAAAGGTCCTGCACCAACTCGTGTTGTATATGCTTTAACAACACCAATTACCTGGTTTATTTTTTGAGGAGGAATACCTGCACCTGCATTTGCACCACCCGGGAGTATTGTCGATGCAGTGACAAAAGGATATGTCCCCCAATCTGTATCAAGAAAAACTCCGTGAGCGCCCTCAAGTAAAATATTTTGTTTATCTTTTATTGCCTTTGTCAATTTTGGATATGGCTCTGTTATGTACGGCAAAATCTTTTTGCGAAGTATCAAAAATTCCTCCTCTATTTGTTTTTGACTAAGGGGTCTACCTCCAAGTGCTTTTAAGATTTTATTTTTAATCTTGAGTTGAAGAGCAAGTCTATCCGAAAATTGTTTTCTCTCCAGGAGATCATGAAGTCGTATTCCGTTATAACTTACCTTATCTGCATAGGCAGGACCTATACCGCGTCCTGTTGTACCTGTTTTGGCTTTCCCTTTTACTTCTTCATAGAGCTTATCCAAGATTTTATGATATGGGAGAATTAAATGGCAACGCGGTGAAATAAAAAGTCTATTCTTAAGATTAAATCCTGCTTTTTCAAGAGCTTCGATCTCAGATACTAAAACTTCCAAATCGAGAACTACTCCTGCAGTAATAAGAGCTTTTGCTTTTTTTGCAAAGATCCCTGAGGGAACAAGATGCATAGGGAATTTGCCGTACTCGTTTATAACCGTGTGTCCTGCGTTATTCCCTCCATGATAACGGACTACAAAATCTGCGGATTTTGAAAGGTAATCGATGATTTTTCCTTTCCCTTCATCTCCCCACTGAGAGCCAATTACTATCGAAACAGGCATTTGAGAATTAGAGTGTATAAAAGAATTTAAGTAAAAGCAAGAAGGGATTTATTATTGTTCGTATGGTAGATATCTTTGAAACCTATTTGAAGATTTCATCAGGTACACCATAGAGTTTATTTTTTTCAGGATCATCCTGTTGACTTGCAAATAGAACTTGCCAATGATTATCAACCTTTTTTAAGGTATAGATTGCTCCACTCCCACCTATTTGGTCTTTATCAACTGAACACGAAGAATTTACTATTGCAAATAACTTATTGGTTGAATACTTTACGCTTTTTCCCTCAGGTCCAAGTTTTCCTAACGCGAAATGTAACGGCTGCCCTAAATTACTTACCTGTGATTCGCAGTATTCTCTGGCGGCAGATGTTACCAAATCATCTTCATCGTTAGCTTGAGTAATAGTCGGGGTAACAATTATATTTGGATTAGCTGGTAATAATTGATCGGATTGAGATATTAACCCAAGAGAATAACCGATTGTTCCAAATATTAGTCCTGAAAGCAAAGCGACAAAAAGAACTAATAGCACTCGATGCAAATTAAATTGACGAGGTTTCAAAGGCGAGTTTGAACTAATTTGATTTCCCGAAGCTTCTTCCATCAATTTAAGAATAGTTGAGGCGGGAGATGTAGTCAAGTCTCAAATTCTATAGTCTAATAATCTAAATCATTAGACTAAACAATTATCCAAGGAGAGTTTTAGGTTTTCTACGTTTTCTCCGGTCATGCATAAGTGATCCTTTTAAGGATGAAGAAGGAAATATCGCGATTGTAGCGTCCTCAATGTTATTAAAAATATTTTCAAGCTTTTCATCGCGAAGCATTTTTTTGATGACCATTTGATAGCCCTCTCCTTTGTAGTTAAACGACATATTGACGCGAGCTATTGTTTCCTGGGAAACATTAAGCGTTTGTTTGATAGACTCATACGACCATCCCTTGGAGAGAAGAAGCGCAATTGCGAGTCGCTTTGCAAGCATTGTTTGTTCGACTGGACTGAGGAGTGCGAAGAAAAACTTTTGAATATCAGAGGGATCTGATAGCCTTGCAAAAGATTTAAAGAAAATCTTAAACAGTTCTTCTTCAGTGCGTTTGGAAAGTGGTTTTCGAGAAACCTGCGGCATATTCAGTCTAATGATCTAAATCATTAGACTATTAAAGTATGAGATATATTTTCCAGTTCGTCAAGGAGATAATTTTTGGGCATAAAGATTTGCAAGAAGAATTTTTATTCTTTGCGAGGAATATTAGAATCTGACTCCTCAGCCAAGATAAATATTGCTCTTATTTGTGAAAGTTTATCTTCATCGCTCGGAAGCTGTAGCGGGTTGCCAAATAGTTTAGGCGATTTCGCAGCATTTTCTCTTTGAAGAGTAGCTTTTAAAGTATCTTTAAATGCTGTTGGATAAAAATCACTGAAATAGATACTGCTTGAGTTAGAAATTGCATCTTCTATATTGTATTGGTATGCTTGTGCTTCAAAAGTTTCTTCAGGGAACCAAAGCTGAAGCCGAAGTCTTCCAAAAAAGTCCCTTTTTGCCTCAACAGGTGCATTAAGCCGAAATATTTCCTGGTCGGTTTGGCCAAGACCAACAACTAAATTTAAAGGGGATTGACTTTCTATCAGGTATTGTGGGTTATCTTGTTTCTCTTCAAGGGACGCACATTTCTGGTCTTTGAAGTCTGGATAGAAATCTTCCTCTGTAAATTGATAAGAAATATCAGGGTTAAAAGGTGTAATTTCTATACCTATTGGTTTATAATATGTTGTAGCTTCAACATCTACTCCAAAAGGAGGAATAACTCCAGAATGTAAAACTTTTGAAGAAAAAAATCCTTCATGTTTTCTATCTCTATCACTGTCTCTGGTATTTTCTGGATCAAATAGAAAAAACTTTATTCCCAGATCTATTTCCTTATATATAAGTTCTGGAATTTCCGGAGTTCCCATAGCCGGATTTTAATATTTATCTTATAGTGTGTCAAGGTGAAGAAATAAGTTGCCTTAATTTATCGAGTGGAGATTATAATTTCCCGCTCTCTTGGGCCGTCTAGTTCGATCAGGACAACTCTCTGCCATGTACCAAGATCCAATTCACCGTTAGTGATTGGGATTGTTAATGATGTGCCAATAATTGAAGACAGAATATGGTCGGGTACATGGGCTGGATTATGAGGATGGCGATAGTTAAGTTTGGGGATAATTTCAGAAAATGCATCAAGCATATCAAGATCTGTTCCAGGATCCAGGTCTGCAGTAGTTAAAGCGGCAGTCGTATGTTTAAGAAAAAGAACACAGAGACCTTCTTTTATATCTTGCGTTGTAAGCTCTTGATTTATTCTTTCAGTTATATCAATAACTTCTTTTTTCTTTCTTGACTGTATCAGGAGCTGCATAGGAGTATTTTATAATTTTTCAGTATTTTTAGGAAGAGGGATATGTAGTTATCTTATACAGAGGTGAGGCGGTGACCTAACCGGTTTTTTTTCGTTGCCAGGTATTTTTTATTAACAGCATGTACAGGAGTCTCAAGCTGAAGACTTTTTACAATAGTTATACCATAGGACATAAGCTGTTTTTCTTTATCAGGATTATTGGTGAGAAGATTGATCCTCGAAATACCAATATCTTTCAAAATGTCAGCTGCGATTTTGTAACTACGGCCGTCTACAGGCATTCCCAGTATCTCGTTTGCTGCGATTGTATCATATCCCTTTTCCTGAAGCGCATATGCTTTTATTTTATTTGCTAAGCCGATTCCCCGCCCTTCTTGATTAAGATAAAGAATGATACCCCTCCCTGCTCTTTGAATCTTTTTCATACTTTGGTCCAGTTGTTCCCGGCAATCACACTTGAGAGAAAAAAATGTGTCCCCTGTAAGACATTGCGAGTGTACTCTAACGGGAAGTGGTTGTTTTTTCATATCTCCCAGTAACAAAACTGCATGTTCAACTTGCGCATCTAAAGATTTATAGATTGATAATTGAAAGGTTCCATATGTTGTCGGTAATGTCGAGGAAGCTACTTTTATAACGGATGTTCTCTTTCTTTCTTTGAGCTGTGGGTTTTTTTCCATGTATCGCCTAAGATCCTCGATTGAAATGATTTTACAATTAAGTTCTTGAGAAAGCTTTTGGAGATCCGGAAGTTTTGCCATTCTTCCATCTTCTCTGACGATTTCACATACTACTCCGGCCGGGGTAAAGCCTGCAAGCCTTGCTAAATCAACTGCGGCTTCAGTATGTCCGTTTCTTTCCAATACTCCTCCGGCTTTTGCAATGAGTCCAAACACGTGACCGGGCCGAGTGAGTTCATCCGTCCTGGAAGAAGGATCAATAAGGGTTTTAATAGTTTTTAAACGATCATATGCCGATGTACCGGTAGATACACCGTGTTTAGCATCAACTGAGACAGTAAAGTTTACTTTCGTTTTTTCCGTATTCTCTTCGGCTCTTACCATGAGAGGAATAGATAGCCTATGGGCTTGTTCTTGAGTTATAGCAACACAGATGAGTCCGCCTCCTCTCCTCATCATTGTGATTATATGTTTGGATGTTATCTTATCGGCAGGGATGTAGAAATCCGCTTCATTTTCACGATTTGGATTATCTACCAAAATAATCATCTTGCCTTTTTTAATATCCTTAATTGCATCACCGATATTTGAGAAGACTTTGTTCATATACTTGATAGAATCTTAATCATTTTAAGTGCTGAGAGTGCAGCTTCGGCTCCTTTATTTTCTTTTTGACGCAAAGCCCGCTCCATTGCATCTTGCAGATCATACACTGCCAACACTTCAAAGATAACCGGAATTTCGTACTGCAAAGACACTTCCATACATCCGTGTGCACATTCGTTGGCAATTTGCTCGAAGTGATATGTTTTTCCTTTGAGTATGGCGCCAAACGTGATAATCGCATCATAGATACCCTTTTTTGCTAATTTTTTTGCAACGACAGGAATTTCAAGCGAGCCGGGAACACGAACGATCTTCACCTGATTTGCCTTTATACCCTTTTTTTTGAGTGTTTTAAGGCAGTTTATTTCAAGATTATCCACCACTTCTTTTCGGAAAGAGCTACTTACTATTGCCAACTTTACCTTACTTGTTTTTTTCATTGACCTTTTTCCCCTTTTTTAATAGCTTCCCAATATATTTTGCTATTATATCGGCTTCAATATTTACTGAGTCGCCTAATTTTATTTGAGAAAGCATTGTTTGTTTCCAGGTATAGGGAATTATTCCTACAGAAAACTGTGAGGAATCTGCATTAATAACGGTAAGTGAGATGCCGTTTACACATACTGAGCCCTTCTCAACAATATACTTACTCAGTTTCTTCGGAACAGCAATATTTAAAATTCTGCTGTTTTTCTCCCGAGTAATTTTTTTTATAAAACCTGTACCATCCACATGTCCTTGGACAATATGGCCGGAGAAAAAGCTATCGATAGTCATGGGTAACTCTAAGTTTACAAGCTCATTAATTTTTAGACTATTCAGCGTTGTTTTTTTTACAGTCTCAGGCATTGCTTCAACGGAAAAAAGATTTTTTCCTATCTTGTCTTGTACAGTCAAACATGCACCATTCACGGCAATACTCATGCCGCTATGGAGTTTTGCAGTGAGAGACGGCTTCGCCTCAAATGTAAAAATCATGTTCTTTCTTTCGCGTAATTTGCCGATATGGGCGATAATTCCTGTGAACATAGCACAAAAAAACCCCGAATCCTCGGGGTTGATTTCCCAGTATAAATCACAAACTGGAAAGCTCTTCTTTCTTTCACCCCACGTCGCTCTGCTTTGCAGAGCTTTGCGGGGTTATTCTGCTTTGCAGAACATCCCGACTATACGGTCGCTGTCTGAATTACACAGACTCCTGTCGCCTAAGGCGACTCGTAGAGTTTATCCCAATTGAACCCCGATTTTATCGGGGGTTCGGGATTTACTACCGATTTTGATTTACACAATCACCCCGAAAGAATATATAAATAATAACTGTTGAGAAATAGTTAGTCAACTGGTAAATAGTGAGATAATCGTTGCGATACCGGATATCGTCATTATTCCTGTAATATACCACCCAAGTGCTGCTATAAATGGATGATTGACTCTTTCTTTGACAACTCTTTTATTACTTGTCATTTGAACGATTAAGAAAAGAACAAGAGGAGCGACCAAGCCGTTTACAACAGCTGAGTAAATAAGCATCTTTATCGGATCAATCCCAAGAAAATTGATGCCCAGACCAATCAGCATTGAAAAAATAATAACTCCATAAAATTCGCGTGCTTGATGTAGTTTTCGGTAAAGTCCCGATCTCCACTTAAAGCTTTCCGCTGCAGTGTATGCGGCAGAGCCGGCGAGAACTGGGATTGCCAACAGTCCCATTCCAATAATACCGACGGCAAATAGGAGAAATGCCTGATCTCCAGCAAGCGGTTTAAGCGCAGCAGCTGCATCAGCGGCTGAATCAATATTCCTCACACCATGAGAGAAAAGGACTGCTGCACATGTTGCAATGATGAAAAACATAACAATATTTGAGACAAACATTCCCGTCCATACATCAATCCTCATTTTTCTTATTTCTTTATTTGATGTTCCTTCTCGAAGTCTGATCGAAGTTTTTCCATGCGCGATTTCTTCTTCAACTTCATGAGATGTCTGCCAGAAGAAAAGATAGGGAGAAATAGTTGTACCCAAAATAGCTGTTATAAGAAGCAGTTGGTCTTTTGATAATGTAATCGAGGGAATAATGCTATGAATTAGTAATTGCTTTGGGTCAATATGGACAATAAATGCTGTTGCAATGTATGAGAGTAGAACCAGAACGAGGTATTTTAGATACCTTGCGTACTGCTCATATGGCGTAAATATCTGCATAAATAGACTAAACAAGGCAAAACCGGCAGCGAGCAGACCAAAGTTTAGTTTTGGATCAAGAAGTTGTGCGGCTTTTGCCATTGCACCAATATCCGCTCCTATATTTAGCGTATTCGCAGCAAAAAGCAGTCCTGCGCAGGTATAAAGCACACATTTGGGGTAGTTAATCCGTATATTTCCTGCCAAACCCCGTCCGGTCGTAAGACCTATTCTTGCACACATTTCCTGCACTATCGCCATAAGGGGAAAAGTAAACGCTGAGAGCCAGAGTAGTTGAAATCCATATTTTGCTCCTGTTTGTGAATATGTTGCTATGCCCGAAGGATCATCATCTGCTGCTCCTGTTATGAGTCCCGGGCCGAGACTTGTCCAAAATCCTCGCGCTTTTTTAATTTGGGTTATCTCAGCAGCATCTTTTCCTAATTTTTTTGTTGCATTAATACCTTCCTCAAGGATAATAGAAGGGGCCGAGGCTATCTCTTTCAGTTTGTCGTCCATACTATAATTAAGACAATTTTAAAAAAATATAGCAATAGCTGCTAGATAGTTTGTAAGACGATAAGAACGTTAGATGATAGTGATCTTATTTTTTTCTCAAGAGGATGGTTGCGACAACAGAGTAGAGAAGAATCGGAATAATACCTCTATTTCCCGCGAGAAGCAGGATAGCTGGAGATGAAGAAATACTAAAATTATTGAGAATTTCCCAAATTGCATTGTTTGATGAGTGAAATATCGATGCAGGCCAGAGACTATTACTTCTCAGTCTGAGTTTTCCTAAAATGATACTCATTGGAATAAGAACAAGCGTAAAAAGAGTCATCATCACCACAGGATTGCCGGGTGGTTGATAGAAACCGGTAAGATAAAAATATGGATAGTGCCAAAAAGCCCATACGAGAGCAATCCACAAATACGCTTTGACTTTTCCAAGAGGAAGAAGTTTAGAAAGTAGATAACCACGCCAGCCAATCTCTTCACCTAGTGAGTAAAAAATAATATTAAGACCAACAGTCGATAAAAAATTAGTTATGATTATCACCCAGTCGGATGGAAAAGCTGATACATTAAAGCTATCGGAAGATACAGTCCATGCGGTTTTGTACGCAAGCGCCAAAACAACAATTGGTATAACAAATGCCGGGATCCAATAACGAAAGCCAAATCTATGCAGTTTTAAATTTGACCAGCCGACTTTCCTATATCCTTCTTTTGTCAGAAGTAACATCATAAATAGAGTGATGAGAGTAGGGGTAAGTTGGTAATAGTCGATTAGTAGTTTATTGTGTGAAGTTGCGGCCAAAAATCCTGCAAGGAGTACGAGAATCGAAAAAACCAATGCTTTTTGAGTATCGGTTAGTTTGTTTAGCACACTGATGAGATTATAGCAAAAAGTTCGAATCTAGGGCGGCGAGCTAGCCAGTACAAAACTGGACGAGTTTCGAACACTCTTTGGTATAATCTCCTTAATGGACAATAAAAGTGAAGAAAAAGTTCCCTATTCTCCATCTGAAGCACGAAGATTCGATTTATCACACGATGAGTACTCAAGGGAACGGGTTAAAAGCCTACTTACAGCGTACAGGACATTAAAAGAAGAGCTTCCTTTTTTTGCAGGTCTTTCAGTATTCGGATCACTTTCCAAAGGTAAAGCGTTAACTGTGGAAACCGCACAGGAAACTGATATTGATGTCTTTGCGTTTATAGATAACGATAAGTATAAGGAGACAATATATGATTTTGAAAATACTCCAGAATTTCAAGAGTTCTTTCAAGAATACATGAAGAAGCCTCAGTATTCAGCTATGGATATGGAGCGTGTCCGTGCCGATAACGTCAGAAGTGCAACAGAGCGGTTTTTGGAGAAACGATTGAAGCAACTGGTCAGTCAAGGGATTACAAACCAACCAGTTGATGAAGAAAAGGTATCGGTAGAGACAGGATTTATTGCTATAGAAGATAAACCACACTCTTTGTATAATCACGTAGCAATTCGTGATGAAATTGCTGAGGCAGGACGGGGACTAGCAGATATTGAACTAGCAGTTGATTTACCCATTGCTGGAGCATTCTTCTATGACATCGGCGGTGGATTAACGCCATACCGCAAGGAGTTTTTCAAAAAACTCCTTTCAGAACCTGAGGAGGTTGCTGAGAAGCATTGGCAGACAGCAGTAAACGCTATGAAGGCTTGGGAACGGAAACATAACATCCCAGAAAGTATTGCTCAAGCTTATCCACCAACTTTAGCTGAAGCGGTAAAATACTATACATCGAATAGCTCTCAGTAGCATCGACCCCCCCACCCTCGGAGCAGAAGCTCTGCTGTATAACCTCACTTGATTGACTTTTATAATACTATTGATATCATAAGGAAGTGGAAGAGACTGGGCAAGAAGTAGAAGTAGAGGTTCCTGAGCAAAAAATTACTCCAATAAAGGAAAGGTATAAATCTGTTTTCGGTGGTTTTCTTGAGGTTACCGGTGCAAAACCTGAACATCCTAAAACCTCTATTCCCGTATCTATCCTACCAGGTTGGGGTGAAGACCGATCAGTATTTGAGTCATACATCAAAGATACTGCAAAAGCTGGTAGAGAAACATTATTTGTATCACATAAAGGATTAAGAGAGGCACGATTCTCTACAGAAACATACATACTTCCCTCGGGTCAAGGAGAAATTGAATTGCCTCAACAAGAGATTGATAAGGCTGTTTCTTTCCTAGCTTTTTTAAATGAAAAAGGTATTGAAAAGACAGATATTATTGCTCCTTCTCAAGGATCATTAAGTGCATTGATTGTGGCAGGGTACTACCCTGAGAGAGTCCGAAGTGTTGTCTTGCTTGGTCCTGCAGGGTTAATTGGTCCTGACACACCCTCCGAGTTGTTAAAGCGGTTCTCTGAGAAAAATAAAGCTGATGCTCTTGATGCTATCAAAAATCCGGAAGTCCGGGGTCCAATCCTAAAGCTTTTTAAATCAGGTACAAAATTCGCTGCAAAACATCCTATTCGTGCTTTAGCCGAAGGAGTTGCTGTTGGGAAATCTGATATGAGCGATCTGCTTCACGATATAAAACAAAGAGAAAATGCTCCAAAGATTGTTATTGTAGCATCAACCGATGATACAGGATTTCCAATGGACAGAATACAACAAATGGTAAAGGGCGGAGACATAGATGGTTTTATTTCTGCTCGAGGGAAACATGATGAAGTTCTTTATAACGGAGAGTTCCCCAAAATTGTTGAAGGGTTACTCACAAAAATGGAAGCTAAGCAGTAGCGTATAGTGTTCGAAACTCCTCCACCCCTCGGATAACGATAGGACAAAGATAGCCTCATATTGACAACTAGGTTCAGTTAATAGATTATAAATGTAATGGTTCTTCCAAAGGAACTCACCACTGTCACACCTTTATCAAAAGGACTAGCATTGATTGTTTTTATTCTTCTTCCTTTTATTGGGTTTTTCGCAGGGATGAATTATCAGAGTATGGTTGATGGTGCTAATCAATATCAATCAACAAATAAAGTTGCAAAAAGTATTTCTCCAACAAAAGCACAACTCATCGTACCTTCATCATCGATAGATGTTAACCAAAATGCTAATTGGAAAACATTTAATGCTGCGTCAGGTATAAGTTTTAAGTATCCCTCTAACTGGATAGTTAAGGAAAATATAACTCCAGTTGATGCATCCGGGTGGGGACCAATAGAAGGATTAACAATTACCTCTCCAAATGGTTTGTTGGTTCGTTTTTCTGACCACATAACGGGATTGGGTGGAGGTTGCGGCGATCCTAAATTCTGTGCAGTCACACATACACTTAAATACCAACCAGTTTCTGTTCCAAATTATGGCAAACTCTATCTTGTTGAAGAAGTCGTAAAAGATCCCGAAGACAAAGAGGTTTTATCTGCAGACGTAGGGTTAATTGATGATCAATCTGTTAGAGTAGGGGCATCTAAACATGGCTATTATATGGTATTTAATGATAAAGACACGAGTAAGAGAAATGATCAGTTCACTTTCTCAGTCGATACCAAATCAAAAAAAGATATTAATCAATACTTTAATAGTCCAGATATTATAACAGCCGAACAAATATTGACATCCTTATCATTTTAGGTATATGTCGAACCCAGTTGGTTCTAAAACGATGTGCACCACTTAAGGTAATTAAATGTTAATATAAAAGAGTTCGAACTTCCTCCACCCCTCAGAGCTCATCTATTCAATCGAAAAAGTTCGATGTAGAATCAAGTGTAGCCCTTTTGAATTATACATCTTTTCTTATAGTATACTTTTAATAGAATCTAAGAAACTGATAAAATCCCATGACGACTATCCAGCGCTTTATCAAAAAAATCGAAAGCATTCATACTCTTTACATTGCCACCTTTTTATTTGTCATTACTTTTATTACATATGCAAACACACTACCAAATGGATTATTTTTTGATGATGAGGATTTTATTTATAAAAACGTCTATGTACAAAACTTTTCAGTTTCTAAATATTTTACCCAAAACCTCATCGCCGGTGCTTCAAAAATAAGCAATTACTACAGACCGCTTCTCTTGATTACGTATGGGGTTGAATACAAGTTATTTGGAGATGCCGGGTTTATATATCATTTTGACAATCTCTTACTTCATGCAGCTGCCGGTATCCTGCTCTTTTTTCTCCTTAAGAAGCTTACCAAAAATATATTTATATCTTTTCTTACAAGTACATTGTTTCTCATTCATCCTGTACAGACAGAAGCGGTATCATACGCGTCTGGGAGAAGTGATCCGCTCGCCTTTGTTTTTATACTTCTTACCATGCTGTTTTATTTAAAAGGAACTACCAAATCATATGTGCTCTCACTCATATTTTTTATATGCGCTTTCCTATCGCGGGAGACAGCAATAATTACTCCGGCACTTCTTCTTTTAATTGAATTTTTCCAAACAAGATCAATTGCCAAAACACTATCACGTATCCGCCTTTTACTCCCCATCATTTCAATTGCGATTTTTTACTTTATCCTTCGTTTGACTGTGCTAAACTTCCAAAACACTCTCAACTTTTACCAAGGGCAAACTGCTTATTCCACTCACCTATACTATCGCCTACTTACCTTTTTATCACTGTTGCCAACATACATGGGTTTTCTCTTTTTCCCAAAGACATTAAATCTTGAAAGGGAAGCAACTGTTATCACAACCTTTGCCAATCCATTAGTTATTATTAGCCTCTTTACTGTTATCGTATTTTTCATCTTCTCTCTAAAGCTTCAGAAAAAACACCCATTATTTCTTTTTTCTTTTTTATGGTTTTTTGTGACAATTGCACCAACATCCGGTATTATTCCTATCAATGGTATTTTATACGAGCATTTTCTTTATCTCCCAAGCATCGCTATCTTTCTCATCGTGTCATATTGTTTATTTTTAGTGGGGATGCACATCAAATCACCAGCTATACAAAACGTTGTTGCTGGTGTTGTTATCGTTTCAGTTATGCTCCTTATGTTTCGTACCATACAGAGAAATTTTGATTGGCATGATCCAATCACCTTTTATTCACAGATTATAAAACTTAACCCCAGAAGTGCCCGCGTACACAACAATCTTGCCATGGCGCTTTCCGAAGATGGAAGAAATACAGAAGCAGTCAAAGAGTATAGGAAAGCAATTAAACTCTCTGACGTATATCCGCAAACGCATTTCAATCTCGCTAATTCTTATATCTCTCTTAATAGAATTGATGATGCAGAAAAAGAGTACCAAAACACACTTAGAATCGATCCAAGTTTTGTTCAAGCATATATGCGATTAGCAATGCTTTACAAACAGACTCATCAAACAAAGAAATTTGATACGCTTCTTAAAAAAGCTGGCTCTCTGTCTCAAAAAAATCCTAATTTTATCCAACTTGAACAATATCTAAAGTCAATGTGACAATTGTTTAAAAGTTCGAATCCAGGGCGCGGAGCCCATAATTGAGATAAATCTTGTAGATAAATAACCCCTTCAAGTGTAATTTTATCGAGAATAACATCTTCTGTCATATTCCAAGTCTAGATGAGCTTGCATTTCCGACCAAATAAGAGGATGCTATGGAGATAAAACTATTAAAATGAAAATTAAGATATTATTGCCGTTTGTTATTTTACTTTTACTGATTGCTCCGGTTGTCTATGCCTCTACCTCAATTGATTTTTTGCCAAAAGCCCAAAAATATATAAATAATACCTGTGGTATAAAACATTTAGCAAGCGATCAATCTCTTTTCTGTTATCTTTTCTACAAAGTTCAAGAACATGATACTTCGATATCAAATATCAATAATACAATTTCACCAATTCCTAGCAAAATTACCGATTTACAAAACAGAGTGAGTAAACTTGAATCCGAAATAAATACAACTCCTCCACCAATACCAGGCACCATTGTATTTGCATATAATCGCCCTGCAAGTTTTTCCACTGATGGTACGACAATACCTATAACTCCAAATTACAACTGGGAAACAATGACCATGCATGTTTCAACAACAGGAACATTGTATGGTTATTCACTAATTGTAAACGTGGGAAGTGGAGATTTTGAACAGGTAAGAATCCTATGCCCCTCGAATACCTGTCCCGATACTACAATCCCGCTTGTTTTAGACAGTAGTCTTCCGCGAGCAATTTATAAATTTAGTACTGGCACGTCTAGTGGAAACATTACTGCAATCGGAACATTAAATGCAGAACCAAATTCTCATACAATTTTTCTTGGTAGCAATCTTACTTTACCTTATACTTCTGGAGACTTAGTAACAAGTGGTTATTCTCAAATAGAATTCACAGTAGGTCAAGCTAACCCCCAAAATCTAAAAAGTATATCGATACAACAATTTGATGGAACGAATTGGAATGAAGTACATCACACTACTTGTGATGGAGGTGCGATATGTCCAGTAGAATTGGTAACAATTGGTAGCACTTTTCATCGTACAAGAGTTGTAGTAGATGGTAGTGGTAATAATGCCGCTATAGACTACTATATAAGACCATAAATCTTCTGAGTCATAAAAATAAGTTCTAACCTAGTGGGTTCTCAAACGAATCGCACCACTAGACCTAGAGGATCATAGGTCTTGACATAGAGTGTCCTCGGAGTATTTCTAAACTCCATCCAATCCTGACGCTAGAAATATATAATAGTGAGTAGCAAGGTGGGGTAAAAAGCTTGTTAACTTCTAATTAGTATAGTATACTGCCTTTGTATGGAAAAGAATGTTTTAAATTACAGAATAATTATTGAAAGGGAGAAATATGATGATAAATCTCCTGTTTATGTTGCTTATTGTCCGACACTTGGTATTTCAGATTATGGTGATAGCATAGAGGAAGTTCTAAAAAGCATAAAGGATGGTATTGAACTTGCAGTAGAATCTCTTGTAAAAGAAGATAAGGAGGTACCTATTGATCATATTGAAGAACAAATCATTACCTCTACAAAAATAAACGCTCCTTCAGGTATAAAAATCCCCATCTCATAAAATGAGCAAATTGCCTCGCAATGTCAAAGGAAAGCAACTAATTACAGCTTTAGAGAAATTAGGATTCAAAATAGTAGGTAAAAGAGGTAGTCACCATCGCCTTTCTCATCCTGATGGAAGATGGACACAAGTAGCAGTGCATCCTAAACCAATTCCTCAAGGAACACTTAGAGCAATTCTTCGTCAGGCAGACATAAGGGTAGAAGATTTACTAAAGCTACTATAGATATTCGAAACAGAAAGTTCTAACCACTCCACTTCCTGGAGCAAAAGCTCTGCTTTTTTAGCCTCCAAAAGTTGTTCTTACTCAATCTTTTCTTGACTCTATGTTAGGTGTATGCTATTAATAGTTTGAGGAATTTGTATGAAAGCGATTGATCTTAGACAAGCACTCAAATCCTATTCGAGAGGCTGGGTAGCCATAAACAAAAAGAATAAAAAAGTTGTTGCACATGCTGAAACTTTTGCTTTAATTTCAAAGAAAGTTAAAGGCTCAAAAGATGTAGTCTTGGTGCCTGCTTCAAAAGATTATTTTGGTTTTGTTACTTCAGTAAATGCGTAAATATCCCTACTATATTCCTGCTAATAAAGTTTATAAGCCATGGATTCCTGTAAGAATTGGGTATAAGAAGACCCATAAAGTAACACCCGCTCCCATTTCTGCATTAGTAGATTCGGGAGCAGATGTATGTTTCTGTTCAAAAGAAATTGCCGACTATCTAGGGGTAGGTGAGAAGAACAAAACAAAAAGAGTATTTACAACAGCAAATGGTAGTCCTCTTCCTACATTGAAGAATCGTTAACTTTATATTTTGGAGGAAGAAATTACGAATGCACTTTTTATATTTCCGATAAACTTCCTGCTGAAACACCGATTATGCTTGGACAACTTGGATTTTTTGATCGCCATAAGGTTACATTTGATTTAGAAAACAAGGAAATAGAAATTACTTATTATAGAGTTAACTGAAATGAACCATATCGGGTTCAAACATCCTCCATTCCTCAGAACATAATTCAGATTGATGATATAATTACCTATTATGAAAAATATTTTTAGAATTATTAAGTTGTCCAAGCCTCTGCATCCTTTGGCGTTTCTGATCGCATTCTTAATTATCGTGTCATCGACACTTCAGCTTATCGCTCCGATCCTGTCAAAATTCATTGTTGATCAGATTGTACTGAGGGTTCAGCATAAAGGCGGAGATATAAACACATTGATATTCTTTATTATCCTTGCCTTTACTACAAGTTTGCTGGGACTCGTTGTATCCGTCATTACCGATAGGCTTGGTGATCATTTTGCAGGAAGACTACAGAAATTTTTAACCGAAAAATTTTATGATAAAGTACTGACACTTCCGCAATCATATTTTGACTCTGAAATATCGGGGAAAATCCTCAATCAACTAAACCGTGGTATTGTATCAATCAGAGGGTTTCTCAACTCGGCGACGAACTTTATCCTTCCGACATTTGTGCAAAGTATTTTCACCATAGCAGTACTTGCGTATTATAATCTTCCGATTGCCCTATTCACATCTATTCTTTTCCCGATTTATTTAGTCTTAAGCTACTATTCGACAGTCAAGTGGGGGAGAGAAGAAGTTAAGAAAAATAAAATTGAAGATGCCAACCGCGGGCGGATGAATGAGGTTATCGCAAATATGAGTCTTGTTAAAGGGTTTACCAATGAACGAAGTGAATTTAACTTTATCTCGGATAACATGGAGAAAAGCAATGAGATTTATGCCAAACAAAGCACAACCTATCACGTGTTTGATTTCTTCAGAGGTCTGTCTCTCAATCTTATTCTTTTTGCCGTGAACATTTTAGTTTTCTACAACACATTCATAGGGAAATTAAGTATTGGTGAAATGGTTTTAATTCTTCAACTTTTTAATCAGGCAAGGATTCCTCTTTTTGCAATGTCATTTATCCTGACTCAAATTCAGACAGCTGAGAGTGGATCAAAAGAATATTTTGAAGTACTATCCCTGCCGTCGACTGAAGACTACCGGAAAAAGGTTACGTTGGAAAGAATACAAAAACCGGAAATTGAATTTCGAAACGTTACATTTAATTACGAGCGGTCAGGAAATGTCCTCGATAAAGTTACTTTTACGATTAAAAATGGGGAAAGTGTTGCGTTGGTTGGTCATAGTGGTGCTGGGAAATCAACGATTGTCAATTTACTTCTGAAATTTTATAACCCGACAGAAGGCGAAGTACTCTTAAATGGTCAAAAATACTCGGACTTAGATTATCATTTTGTCAGGCAAAACATTGCACTGGTTTTTCAGGAAAATGAATTATTTTCATCAACAATTTATGAAAATGTTGCATACGGCAATGATAAGGCAAGTGAAAAAGATGTGGTCAGTGCATTAAAGCTCGCGAATGCATGGGATTTTGTAGAAAAACTTTCACAGGGGATGAAAAGTGAAGTCGGGGAGAGGGGAGTCCGCCTCTCGGGCGGACAAAAGCAGCGTATTCAGATAGCTCGTGCAATCCTCAAAGACGCGCCTATTCTAATCCTCGATGAAGCAACCTCTTCTCTTGATGCGAAATCGGAAAAGGAAGTACAGGAGGCTTTGGAAAATTTGATGAAGAACAGATTAACAATCATAATCGCGCATAGATTTTCAACAATTCAAAATGTGAATAAGGTAATTGTTATTGATGACGGAAAGATCTCAGATATTGGAAATCCAAAAGAATTATCCCGAAAGAAAGGCACGTACTCGGATCTGCTTCATTATCAAATTGAAGGAAACAAAAAACTCCTCGAGTCATTTGAACTGTATTGAATCAATTTCTGCTAAAATTGATGAGGCATGATAAACGAAAATTTTGTTATAGTTGGGGCAGTAATTGGCGCAATTGGAGCACTTAGCTACCTCATTGATACTGTTAAAGGCAAGGTCAAACCAAATAGGGTAAGCTTCTTTTTATGGTCTCTTGCACCCCTAATTGCTTTTGCTGCGGAGATTCAAAAAGGTGTAGGAATTCAATCCTTAATGACTTTCAGTGTCGGGTTTTTACCACTTACCATCTTTATTGCGTCTTTTTTTAACAAAAAAGCTGAATGGAAGTTGGGGCGTTTCGATATCATTTGTGGTGTATTGTCATTGGTCGGTCTTATTTTTTGGTACATCTCAAAAGAAGGGAATGTGGCAATCGCATTCAGCATTCTAGCTGATGGTCTTGCAGCATTACCGACAATAACAAAGTCTTATTATTATCCTGAAACAGAAAGTGGCTGGCCATATTTAACGGGTGGAATAAGTGCGGGACTTACTTTGCTGACAATACGGGATTGGAGCTTTGCACATTATGGTTTTCCAGTCTATATCCTCGTCGTTACGCTGATAATTTTTTCCCTCGTTCAATTTAAAATAGGAAAAATTCTTTCTCCTAAAGTTGCCTCGTAATTAACCAGTGGTGGATTTGAAAAAGTGTGCTATTATATAGCTGATTTAAGGAGCCATGACTGATCAATTACGTACTTACGGTTTCACAGGCGTACTTGTCATTAGTTCTTTTCTCGCTGCATTTGTTTCAAGTCCAGTGTTGGGGCAGTCTGCGGCATTTCTCTTTTTCTACCCCACAATTACACTTAGTGCGTGGTATGGCGGATTTAAACCAGGTTTGTTTGCAACGATAGAATCTGCAGTATTTCTCGGTTACGTTTTCATTGGTGGATTTGATTTGCTGAGAACTCTCCAGCCTACTACGCTCCTGCAGCTTTGTCTCTTTATCGGGGGAGGGTTTTTGATAAGCTACGTGATAGAGCATTTCAGGCACACAGAGTTAGTTAATGAGATTAAGCGTATAGAAAAACAATAAGAGAAGCTGGCTGATAAACTCCAGAAAAAGTACGCGCTTGCTCAAGAAGAGATTAAAGCAAGAGACGAGTTTTTATCAATTGCATCACATGAGTTGAAAACTCCTCTCACATCAATGTTGCTCCAGCTACAAACGGCTCTTCACAATATCCGAAACGTTTCACTTGCCAATTTTTCAGTTGAGAAGCTTCTCAAAATGCTTGAGAGCGCTGAGCAACAAACAAACCGCATATCAAAAATGATTAATGACCTTTTAAATGTTTCCCTTATTACGACAAGAAAACTGGATTTGGAGCTTCGGGAAGTTGATCTTTCCAAATTAACCAAAGAAGTGGTCGAGAGCTTTTCGGAGAGATTAGAGCATGAGGGCTATAAACTTAAATTGGATGCAGATTCTTCGGTAGTCGGCAAGTGGGATAAAATTCGAATAGAACAGGCAGTTTCAAATCTCCTGTCAAACGCAATAAAATACGGTGATCGTAAACCGATTGAGGTTAAGGTAACCAATCACAACGAAACTGCCAAGATTTCGGTGGTGGATCATGGTATTGGTATTCCAACAGAGCACAGGGAAAATATTTTTGCTCTGTTTGAAAGGGCACCGCCGCAAGATAAATATAAAGGCTTAGGAGTGGGTTTATATATCACAAATCAAATTGTCAAAGCACATCATGGAAATATTCGTGTTGATAGCCGTGAAAATAAAGGCTCAACCTTTACTATAGAACTGCCGCTTAATTCTCAATCCAATTAATAGCTCCAAACCCTCCTGCAAATGAGCTTCCCCCCCCCCTGTTGACTTTGTTACCGGATAAACCATGTCCTACTCGCTCTTTTTTATGACCAATACTTTATCTACTCGATTCCCATCCATGTCAGCTATCTCAAAAGTATAGTTGTCCCACTCGAATTTATCACCAGTCACAGGGATTCGGCCAAGCCGATCCATAACAAATCCGGCTATCGTATGAAAGCTTCCGGTTTTCTCTCCGGGTAGTTTTTTCAAGTTAAAGTACTCCTTAAACTCATCTACTGATAATAATCCGTCAACATACCATGTATTCTCATCCCGTTTTACGATTTCCTTCTCGTCAGCCTCATTTACAGTGGGGATATCACCGACAATTGCCTCAAGAATGTCAGTCAGTGAAATAAGCCCTTCGATGCTTCCATATTCATCAACAATAAGACCGATATGGATACCCGATTTTTTAAAAAATTCCAATACTCGCAATGCTTCAAGATTGCTAGGTATAAAAAGCGGTTTATATAATACCTTTGCTATCTCAACTTTTTCCTCAACGAGAAAGTTTGTAAGGAAATCTTCAGTCCGAATAATTCCTATAACCCGGTCGAGACTATCCCTGCAGACCGGGTAATATGAGTGTGTTTGTTTTACTATTGTGTTTTTAATAGTCGTGAACGAACTTTCAATATCAAGCCACACTATTTCAGAACGCGCAGTCATAAGTGAGTTTACTTTCCTCTCACCGAGACTGAATGTCCGGTCGACAATATCTTTTTCCGCAATCTCAACAACTCCTGCTTGTGTCCCTTCACTGATAAGCATTCGTATCTCTTCTTCACTGACAGAAGGTTCTTGAGATGGCTTAATCCTGATAAACTTGAGCACTAAATCGGTTGTGCTGCTTAATAGCGATACGAAAGGAGTAGCTATAGCTGAAAAAATATTCATCGGGCGGGCAATAAATGACGCAATTTTTTCAGCATTCTGGAGTGCAAGCCTTTTAGGAACAAGTTCACCAAGAACAAGCTGAATAAAAGTTATGAGGATGACGACAATTGCAATTGAAAGCGGTTCGCTAAATGGATGAATAAAATTAATTGTGCTCAGCTGTGCGTCCAAATGTTTTGCAATAGTTGTTCCTCCGAATACCCCGGCAAGAATGCTGATAACTGTTATGCCGAGTTGTGTCGTCGATAAAAAGCGGCTTGGGGTATTTGCCAACTCGAGTGCAGCTTGTGCGTTTTTATCTCCCTCATTTGCCAGGTGTTGAAGTCGGGATTTCCTTGAAGAGATAATCGCAGTTTCAGACATCGAAAAAACACCATTGAGAAGTACTAAGAAGACAATAACAATTATTTCCATATCGTTATATTAGATTATAGCAAATAAGTAAAGTTACCAATGTATGCAGTGTATTTTGCAATCTTGGAATAATTTCTTTCAATTTTCTTACTCATCTGTTGATGAAATTCCTTATAATTGGTGTATGTTTATCGATAAAAGTTTATTAGTGGAGGAGGTGATAAGTAATGGATCAGAAAGATCCTATTGAAGTTGCACCAAATATCTATAAAGTACTTTTTGAAAACGATAAAGTCAGGCTTCTTGAAATTACCATGAAACCGGGTGATAAATCGGAAATGCATCATCATCCTGCGAGCTTAAATTATGTTATTAAGGGTGGAAAGGCAAAAATGACGCTGCCTGACGGTCAAAGTATGGATATGGAGATGAAGGATGGTGATCATGTTTGGCAAGAAGCCATAAGCCATTCGGTGGAAAATACCGGAACCGAGGAAGTTAAAGTAATAGCTGTTGAGTTAAAGCAAGAATAACAATTATTATTGACTGGATTAGAATTTACTGTATCCAGCTATTGAAAGTGTCGCGGTAATATTTCGTGATAATAGCCTTTCCAATCACTTTCATCATCATTCCAGCAAGTATTCCTTTAACTCCGTATACTCCACGATCGTAGAGTAAAGTTACATGACTTTCTTTGCCTTTTGGTGTGACGGTAACTTTCATTGTATGACCGGGTAGGCTAAAATTCGATTTCTTGACAGACCAGCGAATTACATTCGGGGTTGACCAATCATACACCTCCCTCGCCCAAACTACTATTGGCTTATCCGATCCTTCGGTGACATCGGCAGAAGTTTTGCCGACAGAGTGGACTTTATAAAGATTTTTTGACAATCCCGGCCATAACTTAAGTCTCCGATCTGTAAAATCAGTAAATGCTGCCATAATTTTTTCAGGCGAAACATTCGTATCAACATCTACACGGAATTTAATTACCATATTGTTATATTATCTTAATAACCTTATAGAATCAATAATACCTAGCCGTTGTAAGAAGAATTATTTTTTTTGGAGAGTTTTTTCTAACTTGTTAAAACAACTCTTACAGATATGATATTTTTTGACAACGTTGCTTTTAGTAGGTGGGCTAAAAACCAACGCGCCAAATTCGTTTAACTTTTTTCCACACATATTACAAACAGGTGAAATGCTCATATAGAAATGAACTTAACCGGTTTTTATATCTGGATTTGTGACAGCAGGATTTGGTTTGCGATTTCTTAACCTGTCCCACCACCAGGGTAGTGTGAGCATTGGACCGAAGATTGTCCCAAATATGGATGCTATTTTTGCTTGAATAGCAGAAAAACCAAATACGTTGGTTACGGTGATCCCAAAGATACGTGTATCGGTGACGTCTGATAGGGATATCTTATATGTTCCGGTATTATGAGGAGTTATAATCCAGGAAAGTGCTCCCTTACTATTTCCTGAAAGATTTATTTTCTGCTCCTCTTTCACCGGACTCATATCAAATTCGGGCGCGCGGAGTGAAACTGCTGATTCACATTTTTCCTTCTGAGGATTTTTTACCTGGATTACTACAGCTTGAGATTTATTTTCCGCCATAACACGATCAGGGGATTGCGCACTCCAGGAACAAGGGGGTAAAACGTCACCACCAACTTCGGCAAATGCAGTTTTTTTTTCGTCCAATGCAAGCGCTTTCGATTCCCCTTGCGAGATATTCGTTTTTATGAAAAGTGAAGCAACAAAAAGAAGGACACCAATTAATGCAATAAAGGCTGTTTTCATAATGTTTTAGCTCCAGTGTATTGTAATACAAATGACTTTGAAAAAAAATAGTGGATTTAGTACTTGATAAGATGAGTAATTTGCTGTTCCAGTCTGAAACTACGTTTGATCCGATTGTTTTGGAGAATCACTTAGTAGCTTTTAAAGAAAACAAAAGGGGGACTTGAACTTTTTTGTTTTTTAAGACATATTTTCCATCTGTGTTTTTTTTCATAAATCCGGGAAACTGATCATACATGGTAAAAGGGAACTCATGTACATGTTCTATTTTTAGTCCTTCTTTAATTAGCGCATTTATCACATCGCTGATTGTATAACTCCATTCATATGTAAAGCCTTTTACTTCCGCATCCCAGTCAGTATATGTCCCATCGGAATCATCAATATACGGCCCTTTTACAAAATATTTATAATAGATTTTAAAGTCATGACTGAGAATATTCGTGAAGGGATGTAATTCAACGATATAAAACATCCCGCCATCTTTAAGAAAATGATTTATTACTTTTGCCCATTTTTTAATATTTGATAACCAGCATAGTACTCCGTATGAAGTATAAATAATATCAAATTTTTTGTCCATTACTTTGGGTAACTCATAGATATCGGAACAAATAAATTTTGCGGGGACGCCGGTTTCTTTGCTTAATTTTCTTGCTAATTTAATTGATTCATCAGATAAATCGACTCCTGTTACCGTTGTCCCCTCACGCGCCCATGACAGTGTATCCATGCCGAAATGACACATAAGATGCATGAGACTTTTACCGCGAACACTCCCGACCTCTTCCAATTCTATTGCTTCCAAACTACTTTTTCCTTTCCTGAATCCTTCGAGGTTATATAAGTTGGAATTCGAGTGAATGGGGGTAACGTCATCCCACCATTTTTTGTTTATTTTTGAATAATCCTTCACTACTAAAAGTATCAGAAAAATTTAATACTTTTGTCAACCCCGAATTTTTCGGGGTCAACTGGTAATATTGATATTTGTACTTGGGCTGAGGGTTTTCGGGGAGTTATTTAATTTAATTTTTTAGCTGTTTGATGAATTTTATGTAAATATCTTTTGCTACTTAGATTATGATCTGTTTTTTTGATAGAAGATAAATATTTATTTCTTGATGAAATTTGATCAAAAACCTCGTTCACACGTCTGATTAAATATTTTGATTCCTCTGTTCCATACAACATGTGAATTTGTTTTGTTTTTATACGTTTTGCCAAACGAGAATAGCGTAATTGAGAGAAATCTTGGTATCGCAGTTTTGTGATGCGTGAGGCATTTTTACTTTTAACTTTTGGTAAATCTTCTTTAAAGTACGGAGATAATGAACAGAGTATAAGTCCTGAAGTGCGTACTTTTGTAGAGGCAATAAACGCAATCATCGCCCCAAATGAAAATCCAAATATATATTTTTGCTTTGCAGGTATTTTTTTATATTCTCTCAGAAAATATTCCGTGTTTTCGGAAATAGTTGTTTTTCGCCAGGGGATAGTTATAAGAACAGGGTTATATCCAATGCTTTCTAAAATTTTTGCAATTTCTCTATAAGCTTTATTTAATGGGGTGTGTTTATATCCAGGTATTATAAAAAATGTCTTGTTGTGGCGCATCAGACGATTATACTAAAATTTTCGGAGAAACTCAACTATAGGACTCATGATGAATTTTTTAGGTGATGTTGTTAGTTTTGGTATTTGTGAGGCTAATTTGACAAACGATACTTAAAGTTATTTTCAGAATAATTCCTAAGTAGACTTTTATTTTTGGGTATTTATACTACCTCCATTTGTATACTTCGTCGTATCCAAAGTATTGTCATCACTTATTTTTATTTTGGGATTTTCAGGATCGGGGAAATTATCCTTTATATGTTTACCGTAGGATACGAATTGTAAGTCTTCCGCAGTTTCCCATGGGTAAACGTGATAATATTTCTTTTCATTCTTATCAAAAAGCATTAATTTTCCATTAAACCAAATTAAATAGAAAGTAATGCCAAGTTTTTCAATAGGGTATTTTTTCTTATATTTGGCTACTAGATTACCAAAATTAAATATCTGTTTAATAAAGATGAGCAAGAAACACACTAAAATGATGGTTAATCCCAAACTATAACCAAATACACGAAAATCAATAAACCACCATAAAAGAAAAGGAGGTTTATTATCTATAGTTCAGTGATCTAACAGCCATGAATTGAAAATTAAGATAAGTCCTCCAATTATCGCATAACGATAGTTTTGTGGAATTTTCCCCCAGTCATTCTTAAACAAATCGAAGATTTTATCCATATGTTAATCTCGATAGTAGCGCCAGTATTAGCTGCCGGACTAGGTGTCTTTCGCTAAAGCTTCAGAACACCCTCTTGCGTCTGTAATCCGCCTTTCCTCAAGGCTACTTTACCAATCTTTTATATACAAATGCTTTTCCAGATCCTGATTTATATAAAGTTCAAAATCTTTTGCTTGTTTCTCTGTTGGAAACGCGCAATACCAAACTAGTTTCCAAGGAGTTAACGCTTTTGTATACTGTGATTTTCCCTCATTATGTTCGGTAAACCTTTTTCTTATATTAATAGTATAACCATAGTATAAGGTGCCAGATTTTGAACTTTTTAAAATATAAACGTAATACACAGCAATCGTTTATAGCCTTGGCGAAAGACGGGCTGCCGGACTAGGATTCGAACCTAGATGAATGGATTCAGAGTCCACTATCCTACCATTAGATGATCCGGCAATAATTCAAATATTTTCAAATAATTTTTTAAGTACCAATCTTCTACCGCTTGCAGATTTAAGATACTTTTCTCTCGTCCTTGCTTCAAATAAAGAGTTAAATGATTCTGTATACATTATCTTCCAAGGTATATGCTGCTTTGTAAAGTAAGTCTTTCCTGAGTTATGCTCCTTTAGTCTTCGATCCAAATTATCTGTTGATCCGACATAGCTTTTATTAGTTTTCAAGCTAGATAGAACATATACAAAATATTTCATTATTATCCTACCATTAGACCCGCCTCGCGTCGACAAGCGAAGCGAGTCGAGGCGGGTGATCCGGCAAAATTAAGACAACTTGAAGCTATTTTACTAAAAATGGGCCAAAAATACTATTTTTAATGGAAAAGACGGAGGATATGGGGGAGAAAGATGAGGATTCCTATGATGACAGAGCCGATTGCAGTCAAGAGAACCATTCCGGAGGATACATCTTTTGCAATTTTTGCTTCAGTCCTGTGCTCTTTTGTAACAAGATCAACTACTTTCTCAAGCGCTGAGTTTATCATCTCTGTACAGATAACAAGGAGTATTACTACACCAAGAATACCCATCTCATATGGAGTGACTCTCAAAAGTATACTCGCGATAATGACAAGAAATGCCGCAATAAAATGAATAACCAAATTCTGATCATTGTCTAGGGCATAATTGATACCTTCGAGCGCATAATTAAAAGATCTGAGTAGTTTTTTAATATTTAACATATCCACTTAGCGGTAAAATAGTTTCAAAAGAATATATGTACCTAATGATAACAAACTTCCGAGAATTCCTCCAACAATAGTTTCTGAAACTGTATGCCTCTTCACAGTGACACGTGCCCATCCGACTATCGGAATAAGAAGAAGCAGTAGAAAATAATAGCCACCATACACGATAGCGACTGCAAAAATAAGTGCTGAGAGTGTCGCAACGTGGATACTTGCTTTAATATGTCGGTTTATTACACTCACCAGTAAAATTCCGACGATAATACCAATAATTGTTAACAAAAGAATCTTCGGTCCATGTAAAATCAAAAGACCTAACATATATATTGCCGATAGGATAATACTAACCAAAAAAAGCAAAGGCCTCTCTTCTCTTTTTGAAACATCCAAATCACTAAAAATTCCTTTTCGCACACCATAAAGCATAAATGTGGTGATAATGAGGAGAAAAACAAATGAATACGCTGTCCATGAAAGCGTATACTCAGGATCGTTTGTAGATTTATAAACAAGGAGCGAAGGCACAACAATCAGCACAAGTATGGGATTTAAAATATATGAAATAACACGAGCAATTATGATATTCATTGTTTGACGGCTTTTTCAAGCCTACTTATAGTTTCATCGCGACCTAAAAGTTCAAGTGATTCCGGAAGAGGTAATCCTTTAGTCTCCCCCGTTAGTATAGTATAAAAACGTGGCATTTTTATAGCATGCTTTTTCATCACAGATTTAAAAACTTGAAAAATCTCATCTTGATTCCAGTCGGTCATTTTTTGAAATTGAACCAATAACTCTTTTGCCAATTCTCTGTCTTTCTCATTCTCCAGAAAATGCACTTCTTTTTCAACAAGATACTTCGCGAGAGGATAAAATTCTTTCAGTGTATTTATTCGAGACTGTGCTAAAGAAACAATTTTTTTAAGTCTTTCAGAATTTATATTATTTATGGTATTTCTTTTGGCTATAGCTTTTTCATAATCCTTAATAGCTTTTGTTAGTGAATTAATATTAAGAGATCTAATATACTCACCGTTCATCCACTCAAGTTTTTGTATATCGAAAATCGGCGCAACTGGCCGAATATCTTTTGGATCAAACAATTTGATAAATTCCGAAAGTGGAAAAATTTCTTTCTCTTCCGGATGACTCCAGCCTAAAAGAGCGAGGAAATTAAGTACTGCCTGAGGCAAAAAGCCCTCATCGATAAACCATAAGACATTTGTATGCCCATGTCTTTTTGACAGTTTCGACTTATCAGGGTTTCTCAATGTTGCCGTATGATAAAACTTCGGTTTTTCCCAGCCAAAATATTCATATAATAGCCAATGTTTTGGCATTGATGTGAGCCATTCTTCAGCCCGTAAAACATGGCTGATTTCCATAAGGTGATCATCCACAACAGATGCGAGGTGATACGTTGGAAAACCGTCTGATTTTATGAGAATTTGTTCGGTAATTTGGTTACTTTCAAAAGTAATCTCTCCGCGAATTTCATCCTTAACAGTAATATTTTTGTCACGAGGAACTTTCATTCGAACAATCCAGTCTTTACGGGAAAGCATCTCATTAATAGTTTTTGGGGGGGGTCTAGTTGTTGTTGAAACTTGTATATGAAGAGTATTTTTATGGCTATAATCTTTTTTCTTTCCTGCTTCTTCTTTTGGATAATACGCAAAATATGCAAGATCTTTCTCTATGAGTTCTTGAGCATATTTGTGGTATATTTCAAGCCGCTCCGATTGCCGATATGGACCAAAATTACCCTTTATCCTCGGGCTTTCATCTTCCTGAAGTTCGATCCAGTCAAGAGATTTATAAATTATCTCTTCAGACCCCTCAACAAACCTATTTCTATCAGTGTCCTCTATCCGGACGATGAAATGGCCATTTTGTTTTTTTGCAAAAGCATAATTGAACAGGGCTTGGTATATAGTACCAATATGCGGATAGCCGGTTGGGCTAGGTGCGATACGCGTCCTCACCATAAAATTAATATGCACCGTTACGGTGCGCCTCCTTGCATTGTACTTGATATTTTACCTATACTCAAGATATGACTCTGCATCAAACAAGAGAAACAATAATTAAATTTGGTATAGGAAGTGTAATAAGTTTTGTTATTATTCTTTTCATTGTCATAATTTATAGAGTCGGAGTCGGAGTCAAAAACACACTATATCCTCCAAAAATTCAGCCTCCAAATTCTGCCTACGATGTGCTACCATCCCTCCAATTTCCAAAAAGTGCAACAAACGGAAATTTAACATATACACTTAATACTCTGACGGGAGCGCTTCCGGATTTTCCAGATAGGTTATATATCTATCCCTTCGTACGCCAAGAACCCAACTTTCTTAACCTCGATAAAGCAAAGCAAAAAGCAGCAATTCTTGGATTTCTAAATCAAGCAGGATCGGTAGTGCCTGAGATTCCCCTTGGTAATGCAAATTATGAATGGGATGATCCTGAGGGAGTTAATAGAAAACTGATCTTCAATATCGTTTCCTTTGATTTTAAAATGAGCTCAAATTATCTAACATCACTTACTGTTCTAAATGCGCAAAATCTTTCCAATCAAAAGAGCGCAATTAATGTCGCAAAGATTTTTTTGGATAACATAGCGTTATTCCCTCAGGATATAGATTTAGACAAAACAAATTCTCCAGATAAAAATGTAAGTTACCTAACCTACCCTCAGCTTTTTTCTATTAAAAATAGTATACTTACTCCGACAACAAGCCTATCAAAAGCACAAGTTATATGGGTTGATTTTTACCAAAAAGATATTGAATACGAATTAAACACTGGAGTACAAGAAGGAAGCGGTTTTAAGAAAATAAAAATGAAACTGCCTATTCTCTATCCTCATCCTCCAAATTCTATAATGAGTTTTTGGGTTGCGTCGGGACAGTCTGATGCCGAGGTTGTTGCGGCTAAATTTGTACATAAGGATATTTCCGTACCGACAGGTACCGAGCCTGCGACATATGCGATAAAAACAGGACAGGAAGCGTTTGATGATTTAAAAAACGGAAAAGCTTACGTAGCCTCGTTTGCAGGGTCAGACTCTCAAGTACTTATTAATAATGTATATTTAGCCTATTATATTGGTGAAGAAAAGCAGGATTACCTTATGCCAATTGTTGTATTTGAAGGAGATAAAGATTTCTTCGCTTATGTCTCCGCAGTGAAAAACGAGTGGGTGAAATAGATAATTAGTTAGTCTTCTTTTAAAGGTAGCGCGGCAGGGGTAACATATCTGACACTCTGGGAAATAAAAGATAAAAGATTTTTTGTGTCAACAAACCTATTCTGACTGTTCATAACAACAATTATAAATGTATGGCCGTTTTCAACTGTTGATGTGACCAGTACCTCACCGGCGGCTTCGGTTGTCCCGGTTTTTATTCCCGTAACGCCGTCTTTCCCTAAAAGTTTGTTCAGATTAAAAAGTGCATATCGTTTTGAGGAATCAACTGTCGTGATTATTCTTTGCTTGGTTGATGTGATTTCTGTAAACTCACTATTTTTTATTGCAAAAGAGGCAAGATGTGCCATATCAACAACAGTAGTATAGTTACCATCATCATCAAGGCCAGTCGGATCTGAAAAGTGAGTATTATAAAGATGAAGGGTTTGAGCCTTTTCATTCATTTTCAAAACGAACGATTCCACTCCTCCCGGAAAGTTATCTGCAATACTCACTGCCGCATCGTTGGCTGAAGGAAGGAGCATGGCAAAAAGGAGATCTTTAAAAAAGAGTTTTTCTCCATATCTTAAGCCAATTGTCGATCCTTGGACACCTGCGGATTTTACTGTAAGAATAGAATCATCTTTATAATAATCAAGCGCTGTCAAAGCAGTCATGATTTTGGTTGTTGAAGCCATTGAAAGTCTTACGTTTGGATTTTTTGAAAAAAGGATTACCTGGGAGTCGGCATCTGTAATAATTGCGGCTTTTGCGGATAGTGTTGGTGCTGATATATTTTGGACGAATGGATATGGGTTAACTTCGGTAAATGCTTCGGAAGGATTTATCTTGTTTTTCCCAATTTCGGCAACGATACCGTTATTTATGAGAGTAATTGTAAAAAGTACGATTAGAAAGATAAGTGGTATGAGTATAAGTTGTATATCCTTTTCATACTTTTTAAAAAAGGCAGAAAATTTATTTTCTCCAGCTGATTTTTGTCGTGGTAGCGACTCTTTTTTAACTGGGCGGTTTCTTTTTGAGGAAATTGTTTTGCTTTTGGATCCAGTAAATAGGAGAGAAGCAAATAATTTTTTGATGACAGATTGAGTGTGAAGAGACTTTCCAACTCGAGCGGATGGAGCTTTTTTTATAAACTTTCTCTTTTTGTTACTGTTTTTCTTTAACTGCTTTGTTTCTTTCTTGTGTGATTGAGAATCTTTCATCGACTCGTTCCATATCTCTCGGGAAGAGGGATGCCTCCCGAATATTTGATAAATTAAGTAGTTTCATTGTAATTCTTTCAAGACCAAATGAAAACCCTCCTTCAGGGGGCATGCCATAGCGAAATGCCATTAAATACATTTCAAAATCCGATGGATTCATACCGCGATCTTTAATCGTTTCGATGAGTTGATTGTAATCATGAATTCGTTGACTCCCGCTCATGATTTCAACACCACGAAACAATAAATCATAACTAAGGCTATACTCGGGATTTTCCGGATCGGGCATAGTATAAAATGCCCGCTTCTTTGTCGGAAAATGCGTGATTGTCACGAGATCACTATGATGATTTTTCTTGGCCCAGTCGGAAATATCCACTTCATCTTGCGGAGAAAGATCCTTTTCCGATCTATTATCCCGGCCGTATTCTTTATAAATTATTTCCTGCGCTTCACGCAGGGTAAGCCTGGGAATTTTATCAAAGGCAAGTGGTTCTATATTGCGATCCTTTAAAAGCTTCTTGGATTTTTCTTCGGCGTATTTAAGCATTTCTACACCTACCTTTTCCAAAAGATTTAGAAGGTCCTCAAAATTAACAAACCCTATTTCACAATCCAGTTGAGTCGTCTCTGCAAGATGTCGTGTAGTTACAGACGGTTCTGCCCGATACGCATGCGCAATTGTATAAACGCGCTCAAACACAGGCACCATCATCTGCTTGTAGAGCTGGGGACTTTGCGTCATAAACGCTTTGTGATCATAGTAATTGATATTGAAGACCTCGGCACCTCCCTCTGTCGCACTTGCCGCAATCGTCGGAACAACAATCTCTACACATCCAATTTCGCGGCTGACTTTTCTAAATCCTTCAAGTACTGCCTCTTGAACTTCAAAAATCGGTTTTACGCTTTCGTGGCGTAGCGTTAATGAACGGTAATCAAGAAGAGTGGGCAATTCCAGATTAAGAGTTTCAGAACCCGTATCAAACGGAAGAGTATCAGCTGTCGCAAGTATCTCAGTATGAGTTGCTTCAATTTCGACTGTCCCGCTTTCAATTTTGGGATTGATAAGTCTTTCAGGTCTTTTCTTGACTGTTCCTTGTATCGCTACAACAAATTCTCCACGGAGGGTATTTGCTATCTCATATGCACTTTTTGAAACTTGGGGGTTAAATACAACCTGCACGAGTCCCGATCTGTCGCGAAGGTCGATAAAAATCAGTTTTCCGTGATCGCGTCTGGCCGCAACCCACCCTTCGACAAGCACCTCCTGACCTATATGTTTTGGAGTATCTTCTGCCAGTACTCTCTGTAACTTTGCGCTCATAGTTTGCTTTCAAACCAACCTACTAAAGCTTTTTCAATCTCATCCTTAAAAGGACCATCTTTTATGCTATGCGGGGCAGCTTTAATAACTTTATGAGTCAATTTGCTTTTGTCTTTTACTGCATTTGCATAATTCTGAATTGTTTGGTGGGGAACTATATCGTCTTTTTCTGACTCAATAATAAAGACTTCTCCAGTAAAATTAGCTATTGCCGAAAGAGCAAGCGTTTCGCCTGGTTCTCTTGGCTGTGTCCTCCATTCATAAACAACTGGATCTTCGTCCCCACTGCTTTGCATTTTAGATTTATTGAAATCTTCGTTTGGATAATCGGCAGGAGCTCTTAGAACTACTCGTCTAATAGATCTTTTTCCAGTAAGAAGCGCTGCGAAGTATCCACCAAAGCTGCTGCCTACAGCACTAATATTTTCCTTGTCTACCTCTTTAACTCCAAGCAGATAATCATAAGCGGCAAGAACATCATCAAAAAATTCCTTAGTAGTTGCTGTATTTATATCGCCTTCACTTTCACCATGTCCTCTCATATCAAACAGAAAAGATACATATCCTATTTTTGCGAGCCCATTCGCATATTGGTAACTCCTCTTTCTTTCACTTGTCCAACCATGAATAAAAAGTATTGCAGGATTGGTTGCTTTTAGATTCTTTGGGAAAAAGAGAGACCCCTTAAGCTTTTTACCATCAGCTGAAAACTCAGCCTCTTTCATAATAAAATTTAACTCAGCATATCATACACCGAATTTTTCTTATTGACAACAAGTTCGGGAGTAAATAGAATAAAAATCTATTTCCTTGCAATACAATTTCACGATGACTAATGATAGTGAAATTCGAAAACACATTTTAAAACTTCTTAGAGGCGGAATGGCATATATGCCGTTTGACGAGGTTGTTGCGGATTTCCCGGAAAAACATATTAATACTATTTTCCCAAAAGGCACCTATAGCTTCTGGCATCTTTTGGAACATATACGAATTACCCAGAAAGGTATATTGGATTTTATGATCGATCCGAAATATATTGAGCCTGAGTGGCCTAAAGATTACTGGCCGGCTTCTGGGAAAAAGGCATCGCGGAAAAACTGGGAAAAATCAATATCACAATTTAAAAAAGATTTGAAGGCGTTGCAAAAAATGATTATGGATCCCAAAATTGAACTATTGGAAAAAGTTCCAAAAGGGTCAGGACAAACTTATCTTCGGGAGTTTTTCTTGGTTGCAGATCATAATTCATATCACCTGGGAGAATTTTCAATTATGCGACAAGTTCTTGAAACATGGCCAAAAAGCCGCAAAAGCTGAGGACAAAGCAAAAACTACTTTATTGCTACCATTTTACTATAGCTCTTTTCAATACCATTTTTTTCTGTTAGTATATATTTTTATTGCGTATGACTGCCTCAAATGCAAATTCCAAAAAGAAAATAGTTGTTGCCGATGATGATCCAGCAATTCTTGACGCACTTTCATGGCTCTTGGAAGATGAAGGATACTGTGTTAATCGTACATGCAATGAAGAAACGAAGCAGGTAATTTTGGAAGAAAATCCTGATTTGCTTCTTCTTGATATATGGATGTCAGGTGTTGATGGGCGTGATATCTGTAGAGAGCTTAAAAGTAAATCTCCCACCAACAAAATCCCCATCATTATGATATCTGCGAGTAAAGATGCCGAAAAATCAGCCGTAAATGCCGGCGCAGATGATTTTATCGCAAAGCCTTTTGAAATTGACGAACTGCTCTCAAAAATAAAACAATATATATAGAAAAAACAGCCATTTGACAGGCTCCGTTTATTAACTAATTCTTACACAGTTCTAATTGTTTTAATGATAAAGTATATTACAATTGTTGAGCAATTGTGGTGAATAATACTAAAGTTGCAAGTGAAACTATTTTGATTTGAAAGGAGGTGAAGATATGTTAAAGAAAGCAGCTGTTGCAGCAGGCGTGTTTGCTATTTCTGCACTAACTGCAGGAACTATAGCATTTGCCCAAACTGCAACACCTAAAACGAGTCCGACAACAAGTGTAACGGCAAGTCCTACAACGGCTCCGTCTATGCAAAAGACACAACCTAGTGGGGCACCAACTACAGGGAGAGGTAATTAATACGCCTTATTGACTTGATAAATTATACCTAAAGCAAGATGCCTTAATAGGTAGGTAAGTTAATGTGTCTTGTATTTTAGGTACGAATACATGAAGCAAATAGGAATAATTATACTGCTCTTTATTGTTTCATTTGTAGGTATAAGTATTGGCGCAGGAACTGCGCATCTTTTATCAGCTAATAACCCATCAAAGCAGGTTTTGCCTGCCCATATCCTTCCTCAGAAAGATAGTGCAAAGGAACCTGCAATAGAGCTTGGAATCCCTCAAACCCTTCGTATCCCGAAAATTAACGTACAAGCCACTGTTGAATCGGTAGGACTTGATACGCAAGGCAGAATGGATATACCAAGGAAGGTTGAAGATGTAGCTTGGTACAATTTAGGCTACAAGCCTGGTGAAAAAGGTAATGCGGTAATTGACGGCCACCTTGATAAAGTTACCGGTGCTCCTGCTGTTTTTTGGAATCTCTCAAAGCTTACTGCAGGTGATAAGATTTTTATCACAGACTCCAAAGGTCATGAATACACTTTTTCCGTACTATACATACGAAAATATCCTTATAATAATTTTCCGATCGAGGAAGTATTCGGTGCGTCTTCAAAATCGAGGCTAAATCTCATTACTTGTCAGGGAGTTTGGAACAGTGCTCAAAGAAATTATTCTCACAGGGTTGTAGCCTTTTCCGAATTAGTTGACTAACCGGTAAATGTTCAATTGTCGCGAGGTGTTTAATCAAAGGGATTGCCATGCAAAGTTAATCTCGTCGTAACTTTCAGTCGTTTTAGATATTTATTTTCTTTCACTGCTTTGAAATGAGTTATCGTACTATCAATAAACTCTTCAAAAAGAAGTGAAAATGCCAGCTCCTGACGATTACTTAATTTACGATAATGTTTTCGGCACATCCCATGAGTATATTCCTGTCCTGCAAATAAAACTGGATAATCCTCTTTCGGACACCAAGCACATACCTTGATAAGTCTGGAGTCTTGCAGAGCTTTTCTATTTATTAAAATGTCTTTAAATATCTGTATATTCATCATATTGTAGTAATCGTTATGGGCAGGATATTTCATATGTAAGCATAGATAATAAAGTCTAAATATGAGTAATATGTAATAAACATTATACTATAAGTTTAAAATAATATTTCTTTCTTTTTCCTTACAGCTTTTAAAAACAATGTTTCCTCTTTCATATGATATAGGGGTAGTGTAATATAGAGAGATGAATAAAAAGGTCTTGGTAGCAGAGGATGACCAGGCAATACTTGAAGTAGTCAAAATTCTGCTTGAGAATGAAGGATTCGCAATTCAGACCACAGACAGAGAAGAGAGGATCTATGAAATACTTCTTGAGGATCCTCCGGACCTAATTCTTCTAGATATATGGCTTTCAGGACACGATGGAGGAAAAATAGCAAAAGATCTTAAGTCCAGTGACAAAACAAAACACATACCGATTATTATGATGTCAGCAAATAATCAAACGGAGAAGATAACAAAAGACTCGGGAGCAGATGGTTTCTTATTGAAGCCTTTTAATATTGACGACCTTTTACATATAGTACGAAAACACAGTAGTAAAACGAATGAGTAAGCTCTAATTAGATCCATTTCTATCTCTTTTCTTACACTTTTATTTTCTAACTCTTATATCTAATCTGTACAATAACCTGGACATATGTATGCTGTTGCATTATTTTTTATGGGACTTGCAGTATTTTGGTACCTAGATGAAACAACGATTTTTTAATCGTATGATTAATCAGTATTATTATTTTTTGAAAGCTCTCCTTAGTTTTTTAACCTTTAACTGGAAAGGCAAATCAAGCTTCTAAATTCTTTGTTCTCTCAGCTCGGATTTGCTCGTATAGTACTTCTTGTACTTTTGTTGATCTTCTCTTTAATTTTAATTTTCTCTGGCGTCTGCGCTTTATGCCATCAGCCAATGCAAGTACAGTACTCGCTACACGCGCTCCATCTGAAATATTGGTCAGTAATCTATCTGCGCAGTTGTCCGGGGGAACAGCTGCTTTTAATACATTTGTAATCACGACAGCTGCATCTGTGTTCATCCTTATCTTTCCTTCAGTAGTGCTCGTGTAAGAAGCTTTTAAAATTTGCGGAATTGCGGATTTAAAAACCAAAATCTCACCTGCTCCGCGAATCGCATCCAGTTTGTCGCGTCTAGCAACGATTGATGATACTGCCAGCCTCAATCGCATGGCGACGTCACTTAAAGAATCAATATTTTTGCCGCTTCTGCTATTATCAATTCCTGCTTTTCGCGTTATAAATCCGTCAACACCATCGGTTGCCATTATTACCGAAAGAGCGATAGCACTTTCAATGATTTCCTTTTTATTATTTTCCTTCTTTGCACGCTCAAATTTTCGAATTGCCACTTCTCCAAGCACAATTCTACCAATGCTTAATGTGTTTGCAGCTATGCGTGTACCCCTTTTATGTGAGGATAAAAAACGGTTAGTTTGCTCTTCTGTAATACCAATTGTTTTTAGTGCTTTATCAAAAATTCTGTCAAACGGACTGTGATCATGAAAATAAGACTTTTCAGTATTTAATAAATTCTGTGTGTCGGCCGTTTTCGGCTGATACGAATTACTAAGAATTTCTTTACTCATCGGCCAAATATAACATGTTTTGATTTACTTAACAATAAGAAGGCATAGTAAAAGTTTGAAAAATTAATCGGGGCTTAATCTCCCAGCATTAATGCAACAACTTGAAACGGAGTTTTTAAGTTAATGCCAAGATGAATACGTTTGTAATTGTACCAATGAAGAACGTCTGCGAACCTTGTTCGTAATTCATCATAATCCTTTGGTGCTTGTTCCATGCGAAAGAAAAATTCTTCCTCATCAGTTCTAAATGTTCTCTCAATCACCGCATTCTCATTTGGTGTGGATTTATGTATTAGATGATGTTTTATACCTCGTTCTAAACAATATTTGTTAAATCTTCCCTGAAACTCTAGTCCATTATCTGTTTGGATAAAATCTGGTGTGAAAGGTAATCGTTTGAGTATCTCCATTAAGGCAAGAATACTCCCATCTTGATCCAAATGATTGAGAATAACTGCTTCTTTGTATCTGGAGTAAATATCAATAACTGCATATTCAAAGCAGGTATATGGGAGCCCTGATAATTCAGGAGTAATATATTTGACATCCATCTGCAGCTTATCAATGGTTGTGGTGTTCTTTAAATGCATATGTATTGTTTTCTGATACTGTGGTCTTCTATGATTGCCATACTCATTAATGAGGCCTTTCTTTTTTAGCAGACAGTGAATAGTGTTAATCCCAGCAGTAAGTTGTAGTTCTCCTCTGATTTTTACTGCTGTAAATCCTGTCTGCTGACGTAGTTGTATGATAGCAGATTCTTCTTG
>Ga0209726_10001139_pt1 | contig 44435 bp, 37 predicted proteins | sample Subgrocontami54m_FD_187453 | JGI IMG/M metagenome (GOLD analysis project Ga0209726, IMG submission 187453) | Subsurface groundwater microbial communities from S. Glens Falls, New York, USA - GMW46 contaminated, 5.4 m (SPAdes) (version 3) | ecosystem: Environmental > Aquatic > Deep subsurface >...
CACCGATTACACCCAGTCCGCCCGCCTCGGAGACAGCAGCCACCAGCTCGGGCGGCGTCGCTTTGCCACGCGAGCCCATCCCCGCGAGGCAGATCGGGTACTCGATGCCGAGCAAGTCACAAAGCGCGGTCTTTACAACGGGTCGTGCCATTTTGTTCTCCCGAGATAAATCAGCAGTGAATCATCCCAACGTGTATGTCAAGCGCGCAATGATGGATCGTGCGCCCGCTATTGCAGCAACCTGTATCCGTAACGCCGCCCGCGGCATACGGTGCGACCAGACGAATCGGCCGATTGGGGTACGATTGAGCTGGTTGGGCCGATATTAGCAGATACAGATTCAGTCCGGCGACTCAGTCTGCTGGCACACCGTTCTTGAGTAGATTCCGCGCCAGTACCCAGCGGTGCACTTCGCTGGCGCCCTCGACAATGCGGTAGACGCGGCTTACGCGATAGATGTATTCGAGTGGAAGATCCTTGGACAGGCCCATGCCGCCATGCAACTGGATCGCGCGGTCCACCACTCGTTGCACCATCTCCGTAGCCTGCAATTTCACCATCGAAGCATCGAGACGGAAATCGTGTGCGCCTTGGTCGAGGCGCCAGGCGAGACGATACAGGAGCAACCGGCACATCTCGATCTCTTGATAACTATCGGCGATCCACCACTGGACCGCCTGCCGGTCGGCCAGCAGCGCACCGAAAGTCGATCGCCGATTGGCTTGCTCGATCATCAGTTGAAGGCACCGGTCGGCCATGCCAAGACTGCGCGCCGCCAGCTCCATGCGACGCACGCTGAGCCGGTTCTGCATCGGCGCGAAGGCCTGCCCTACCTCGCCCAGGACTTTGTCGTCCCCCACCTCAACATTGTCCAGGTAAATCGCATACGGCGCGTATTCGCCGATCATCGCAAAATTCGAGGGGATACTGAGGCCCGGCGTGCCCTTGTCGACAAGGAAGGCCGTCATGCCGCCATGCGCGCGCTTGGCGGGATGGGTGACCGCAATGACGATGATGAAATCAGCCTTGCGCGCGTGGCTGATAAAAATCTTCGAGCCGTTGATGACCCATTTGTTGTTTTTCCACTCCGCGCGAGTCTCGATGGCCGCTGCGTCCGATCCCGCAGATGGCTCGGTGATCGCAATGCAGCTTTTCTTCTCTCCTCGCGCATACGGTTCGAGGTATTCCTTGATCTGATCACCCCGGCAGGCCTGCTTCAGAAGGTACAGGTTCGGGCTGTCAGGCGGCAGCACGAAAGGCACAATGCTGTAACGTAGCTGCTGCCAGACGACACACTTCATCAAGTAGCCGAGATTCTGCCCACCGTACTCCTCCGGCACATCGATGCCCCAGAGCCCGATGCTGCGCGCCTTCTCCTGAAGCTCCGCTTCGACCTCGGGTGGAATGAGCGGCGCATCCCCCAGGCCGCGTTCCGCCTCGCGCCGGATCACAAGCGATTCAAGAGGCATCAGCTCGCTTCGCACAAAGCGCGCAACGGTTTCACGCATCATGCGTATTTCGTCAGGCAAGTGAAAATCCATGCATCACCTTCCTCGGTTGAATGCATTATGGCGGAGAATATCTATCACTGGGACGAGTTCCAATGCTTGGAACGCCAACCACGGTGCCCACGCATTTGCTAGTATTCCTCCAAGCCCATATACGTGATTGGCATTCACGCGTCCTGCTGCCTGGCCGCAGCAGGATACCGACGTGCCACATGCCACGTATCATGTTGTATTCACATACTAAACCAAAGGACGGAGGGACCCACAATGGCAAGCCAGTCTACGAGCGCGAGCGCACCGCTCGCCGGCCGTACGGCTGTCGTAACCGGATCAGGGCAGAACGTCGGACGCGCAATTGCTTTGCATTTCGCGCGCGAGGGCGCAAGCGTAATAGTAAACGGTCACCGCAACCGCGAAATCGTGGACGCGGTGGTTGCGGAGATCAAAGCCACGGGAGGCATCGCGGCGGGTATTATGGCCGATGTGAGTGATCCCGCCGCGGTCGCCGATATGGTGGCGAAAGCGAAGGCGCTCTTCGGCGCGGTCGATATCGCCGTATCCAATGTGTCGATGCGCCGCAAACAGCCTTTTCTCGACATCTCGCTGGAGGATTGGCACAGCACGCTCAACACCAATCTCAATTCCTGCTTCTACATGGCGCGTGCGGTCATCCCGGACATGAAAGCGCGCGGCTGGGGACGGTTGATACATATTTCCGGCATCGACGGATTTGCGGGACATATTCCGACCCGCGCGCACAACATCGTGTGCAAAGCGGGCATGCATGCTTTCTCGAAAGCGCTGGCGGTGGAGTTCGGCGAATACGGCATCACTGCGAATACCGTGTCACCTGGTTCACTCGATACGACCCGTGACTGGAGCCAGTATCCGGAGAACTGGCTGGAGATGCGTCTAAGTCAAATCCCGGTGCATCGGCTCGGGACCGCAGACGAGATTGCCGCTGCATGCCTTTACCTTGCGGGCGAGAGCGCTGGCTTCGTTACCGGGCAGGTGATCCACGTCAATGGCGGTCAATATATGTACTGAGCGGCGCCATCCCGCGTCAGAACGGATCACTCCCCAAATCGAACCACCAAACAAGTCCACCGTACACGAGGAGGCATATGAAAAGACACCAATCAGATTGTTCATCAGGGTTTGTGCTTGCCGTAATTGCAGCGCTGCTGCCCGCGATGGCAATGGCCCAGACTTATCCGAGCAAGCCGATCCGTATCGTGGTGGGGTTTTCCGCAGGCGGATCAGCCGATCTCGTGGCGCGTGTTGCCGGCTCCAAACTGAGCGAAGGGCTGGGACAGTCGGTCATCATCGATAACCGACCGGGCGCGGGCGGCAATATCGCCGCTGAGTTGGTCGCCAAATCCCCTGCGGACGGCTACACCTTGTTGGTAGCGCCGAGCGCCTTCGCGGTGAATCCAAGTCTATATCGGAAAGTGCCCTACGATGCCATCAAGGACTTCGAGCCTGTCACGACCATCAGCACATACATGCTTTTCCTGGTATGCCATCCGTCGCTGCCCGTGCGCTCTGTCAAGGAGCTGATCGCACTCGCCAAAGCGAAACCCGGTCATCTCAACTACTCTTCGGCTGGTACCGGCACGACCACGCATATTTCGGGCGAGCTGCTCTCGTACATGGCGGGTGTGAAAATGACGCATATCCCGTATAAAGGCACTGGTCCGCAGTTACCCGCGGTACTCTCGGGCGAGGTGGCGCTCGCATTCGGTAGCACCACCGTTGTGCCGTTCATACAAGCCCGCAAGCTCATTCTGCTCGCCGTTACCGGCGCCCGGCGCTTCCCCGGCTTTCCGGACGCGCCAACGATCGCTGAAGCTGCATTGCCGGGCTACGAGGTGACCTCGTGGAATGCGCTGTTTGCACCTGCCGGCACCCCTGCAGCCATCGTGAAGCGCATCAGCGAGGATGTTGGTAAAGGGCTGAGACAGGCGGATGCACTGGAAATCTTCGAGAGACAGGGCCTCCAGCAGGCGGCGGGCACGCCCGAAGCGCTGGCTGCTCTCGTGGCGGCGGAACTTGCAAGGTGGGCCAACGTGATCAAGGTTGCCGGTATTCCGCTGCAATGAGAACCACGGTGTTATTGCTGGCCAAAGCAGGAAACCACTTAACGTGAATATCGAATTTACAGCGGAACAACAGGCGATCCGCGATGCCGTGTTAAAGCTGTGTGCACCGTTTGACGACGCTTATTGGCTCAATAAAGATACCGAGGGGGGCTGGCCTCACGAGTTTCACAAAGCGTTTGCCGATGCGGGTTTTCTCGGTATTGCCATGCCGAAGGAATATCACGTCGAGCGTTATTTGCGCGAAAGCTTTATCCCTCGCATCGCGCCGGTCAGCCGGGAGCTGATACTTTGCCACATAGCGGAGAAAGTATTGGGCTTGCCCAAGTCCTACTAACGATCAACGCTCAACAGAAACCACCACCATGGATACAGCCAGTCAATTCGAAGCTTTGCCGTCACGCGGTCTCTATGGCAAGAAAGAACTGACCCGGCTCGTCAATCCTCGAAGTATCGCAATCGTTGGAGCATCAGCAACACCGGGCTCCTTCGGCTACCGCAGCGTCGAGAATACGGGATTCGGGTATGAAGGCAGAGTGTATCCCGTCAATCCCAAACACATGGAAATTCTCGGGCACAAATGCTACCCGGATATCGAGCACGTTCCCGAGACTCCGGACTGCGTGGTGTTGTCGGTTCCGCGCGAACAGGTATTGCCGTTAGTCGAGCAGTGTGCCGCTCTCGGTGTAGGCGGCGCGGTGGTCTACTCGTCTGGTTTCGCCGAAACCGGTGATCCCGAAGGTGCCGAAGAACAGCATCGCCTCACCGCAATTGCCCGCTCCAGCGGCATGCGCATCCTGGGGCCAAACTGCATCGGCATCATGAATTTTGTCAATCGCGTCGGGATGTCGTTTCAGCCAGGGCTCAATCAGCTACCGATGATCACCGGACCCATCGGGCTCGTGGTGCAAAGCGGCGCGCTGGGCTTCATGATCACACAGGGCATGCAACGCGGACTGGGATTCAGCTATAACTTTGCCCCGGGCAACTCCTGCGATGTAGACATCTGTGACTTGATCAATTTTTTGATCGAAGACGATACGACCAAGGCGATTGCATGCGTTTTCGAAGGCGTACGGAACGGGCAACGCCTGCTAGAGGCGGGCCGACGGGCACTGATTGCCGGTAAACCGCTCGTTGCCTACAAGTTGGGAAACAACGATCTGAGCCGCCAGGCCGCGCTCTCCCATACCGGCACGCTGACCGGTTCACTAGCCGCTTACCAGGCTGCATTCGAAAGTACTGGCGTAATTCAGGCAGCGAGGCGCGCCTTATGATGGTAAAGCTGTGCACGGTGCCACGGCCGGAGCTCGCGATCCATTCGAGGTCCGTCGACCAGCATGCAGGACATAAATGCCGCGGAAGAAAGTGTGTCTTCCCACAAGAACGGCATTTGCGGATCAGCAGGCGATCATTGCGGGTGCCGCCCAGTACTCCTGGGAATCGGCATTGGCAATGGGCGCAGGTAGTTCTTGAGTCATCTTGGCCTCCTTGTTTTATCAGTTCGTAATTGCGCGGGCCAGCACGCGCGCAGGCGCTCCGTCACAATCCACGATGTTGAGCGGACAAAACATGAACTCGGCGCGTCGTCCGGTCAGCGATCCGAGATTGGTCACCATCTCCGCGATGAGTACGCCGTCGCGCAGCAACGCGCGGTGCACCGGCCAAATGAACCCAACTGGACGCTTGTCGATCGCAATATCGGGCGTCGGCATGTCGACCGCAACGAGCTTGATTTTTTGCGCTACCAGCCATTCCGCTGCGGCTACCGAGAATGCCGCATGGCGGCCGAAATCGGGTGTGCCTGCCCGATCGGCGGCTCCCGTATCGAGTGCGAGGATGTCGCCAGGCTCAAGTACGGGCCGCATGCGCTCCAGATCGCCCGGCTCGATCATGCCGTATAGCGGTTTTTCTATGCGCCACACCACGCCCGGGCCCATCAGACGCTCCAGAGGAATGTCCTGGAATGCGGGACCGTCGCTGTAGAAATGGCGCGGCGAGTCGACGTGAGTGCCGGTGTGCACGATCATTTGCAATTCGGTGATATTGAGCGGCCGGTCGGGAATCGCCGCAATTCGCTCCAGACGCGGCGGCGGGAACGAGGCGATGCGCGGAACCGTCGGGGATAACGGCCAGGTGAGATCGATCCAGTCTCCGGCGGGCACGCAGCGCCGTCGCGCGGGCAGATCCATCCAGCCGCGCCAGCCGGTGCCGGCATTGCCTTGGCCACTATCGCACATCGGGCGCGCCTCGATATCGCCCGGACATCAGGCGTGCAGCAGCAAGGTCAAATCGTCCACGTTGCGCGCGTCGGGCAACGCGTAGATCGCGTCCAGAAGCTTGCCGGCGCGAGCCGGATCGAGCATCGCTCTGACGTTCTCGCGGAATTTCGTTTCCAGCTCGGCCGCGCTCAGCGGGTCCTGCGGATCGCCTTTCGGAAACAGCACCGTTTCCTGGAACGAGGTGCCGTTTTTCATCGTGATAGTCACGCGCGCGGGAAACTTGTCGGGATAGAGCTTGTTAAGCTCGGCGTCCGCGACCACCTCGGTATTAGCAAGGACTTCGCGCACCAATGGGTCGTTGATGCGCGCGGGAGAAAACTGGGCTTGCGTGAGCTTGCGGTCGATCGCGGAAATCGCGATACAGTAGGGCACCGACACCCGTGCCGCCATTACCCCGGATACATCCTTATTGGAAAAGTGCGTCTTCACGGTGTTATAAGTCTCGTTGGTGATGCGTGCAATTTGCGCGGGATCGATTGCGTGTTTCTGCACGATCGCCAACGTTGCCTGGATCGGTGAATGGCTCGCCAGGATCGAGGGGAAATACTTGAAGCCGTTCTGCAGAATCTCCCATGTCGTGCCGAGACCGTTGATGAGCGCCTGCGGCTTCGGATCGGTGGAGTAGGCGTTGAGATAGCCCTTGGGGTGCTCGAGAATGAAGGGCGGGCTGGTTGCGCCAAGCTGCGCGAGTTGCGCGGAAAGAATGCCGTTAAACGCGGCTTTGCCGGGATGGATGCTCTTGGTCATGTCGCCCAATTCGAAGAATGTATTAAGCCCGGCCGCTTGCGTGCCGGCGAGTCCCAGCGTTCGCTGCACGCCGTCAGCGTCGAGCCCGAGCGCCTTGGCCGCGCTCGCCGCGGCCCCGAAAGTCCCGTTGGTCGCGGTGGAGTGCCAGAATCGATAATGCGTCGGCATCACCGCCATGCCGACGCGCACCGCGACTTCGTAGCCCGCGACAAGCGATACGATCAGATCGCGTCCCCGTAATTGCTGCGACTCTGCAAGCGCCAGCGCAGGCGGCACTACAACGGAACCGGTATGCAGCAACGCACGTTTGTGCGTGTCGTCGTTGTCTGCGGCGTTGGCAAGAATACCGTTTGCCAGCGCGGCGAACGCCGGCTGCGAGGTCACGCCGGCGGCACCGATCACCGATGCGCCTGGAGCGGCACCGTAAAGCCGGGCGATTTCGAGCGCAATGCGCGACTTCTCGGGGTCTTCTGCCCAAGCGCTGATAGCGCAGCCGGCGGTGTCGATAACGATGCGGCAAGCCTGATCGACGACCGCCTGCGGCAGGTCCTCATAGCGCAAGCGGGCGACAAATTCGGCCAGGGTTCGGGTTTCATTCATGACAGGCTCATCAAGTCGATGGTACCATCTGATCTGGTACGGTTCTTATGTTTTGGTTTATATTGTCGCAACAATAGTTTCAATTGACAGATTCGGTTCCGGCAATCGGAACCCAAAAGACGCTCAACCTCGAGGAATATCCGATGACGCTTCTATGGAATGCCGTTCATGGTCATTTCAACATAACCGTGGTTCCTCAGGGTGGCGGTGGCGCCGGCGCTGACGACTATCCCGGTAAACCGATCCGCTTCATCGTTCCGTTCGCGCAAGGGGGGCCCGGCGATATCCTGGCCCGCTTGATAGGGTGCAACCTCGCGCAAAGCTGGGGGCAGCCGGTCCTGATCGAGAACCATCCGGGAGCGGGCGGCACGATCGGGACAGAAATAGGCGCCCGCTCCCTCCCGGACGGCCATACGCTGATCCTGGCTGCGAGCACGCATGCCATCAATCCCAGCCTCTATGCCAAATTGCCCTACGACACGGTGAAGGATTTTCAACCGGTAACGTTGATGATCTCGATGCCGAATATTCTCGTGGTCAACCCTTTCGTTGCGGTCGACTCGGTGGATGATCTTATTGCGTTCGCAAGATCGAACCCGGGACGGCTCAAATATGCGTCCGGTGGAATCGGCACCCCATCTCACCTGGGAGCGGAACTGCTCAAAACCATGGCCGGAATCGACATCGTTCACGTTCAATTCAACGGGCATGCCTCCGCCGGGGCCGCGCTGCAAAAAGGGGAGGTATCAATGATGTTCGATGCCATATTGCTCGCGCTTCCGGAAGTAAGGGCGGGCAAGGTAAAAGCCCTTGCCGTCACAAGCGCGAAGCGTTCAGCCGTCGCCCGGGAAGTGCCTACAGTCGCCGAATCGGGGCTGCCGGGCTTTGATTTCAGTCCCGGCGTCGGCATGCTGGTGCGCGCGGGAACACCAAGCGCAATTGTCAACAAGCTCTACAAGGAAGTCGAACGGATTTTACGCCTGCCGGATGTCCGGGAGAGGCTGGCAAGTGACGGCGCAGAAATTATCGGCAGCAGCCCCGGGGAATATACCGCCTACATGGATCGCGAATTTGCAAAGTGGGCCGAGGTCGTCAGGGCGTCCGGTATCAGAACGTAAGCCGGCGCATGCGGCGATACCGGACCCGGCGTCCTTTGCGGTGAAGCTCTTACGCTTGCCGCTTGTCGGGAGATACCCACCGCACGGCTGCAGGCTTGATCCTGCCTGCTTTCGCCCATTCGATCAGTTCGCGTTTGAGAATCTTGCCGCTCGCGGTCTGCGGAAACGCGTCCAGGCAGATGAAGTACTCGGGCATGTCGTATTTCGACAGTCCGTGCTCGTTCAGATGATCGAACATCTGGCCGGCGTCAACCGTGGTGCCGTCGCGCGTGATGATCGCGAGGCACACGCGCTCGCCTAACCGCTCGTCGGCAACCGGGAACGCCGCGGCCTTGAGCACCGCCGGGTGTTTGACGGTCAGGTTCTCGATGTGCGCCGGGTAGATGTTGTGGCCGCCGCGGATGATCAAATCCTTTTTGCGTCCGACAATCTGCAGATTGCCCCTGGCATCGCAACGCCCGAGGTCCCCGCTCATGAACCAGCCGCTCGCGTTGAACGAATTCTCGGTCGCGGTCTGGTTGTCGAAGTAGCCGAGCGTGAGCAGCGCGCCGCGGGTGCCGATCTCGCCGATTTCGCCAGGTTTCGCCTCGCGGTCGGGGTTTTCCTGGTCCCACAGGCGCGTCTCGTAGCCGTGGCATGCGCGTCCGCAGCTTGCGGTGATGGTTTCGGCATCGTCGTCAGGCAACGTATACTGGTGCGAGCCGTTCTCGGTCATGCCGTAGATGTTCTGCGGCTTGATGCCCATCTCGAGGAACGCCTTCGCCGTCTGCGGTGGAATGGTCGAGCCTGCCATGTAGAAGATGCTGACTTTGCCCAGCCTGTCCATCCCGCGGCGCTTCATGTCGGCGAGGATATCCATCGCGTGCGTCGGCACTCCCATCACGTAAGTCGCGCCGGTCTCCACGATCCAGTCCAGGGGTTTCATGCCGGGCGGCAGATCGTTTACAACCAATTCGAAACCGGCAACCAGGCTTTGCTCGATCGCGACCGTCGCGATGTGATGCGACAGCGGGCTGTGGCTGAACAGTATGGTCTGGTCGTTGTGATGCCAGTCCCTGACCATCGCGCGGCCGTTGGCGAGCAGCGTGTTGTCCGAGTGCAGCACGCCTTTGGGTATGCCGGTGGTGCCGGAGGTAAACGCCAGATAGACGATCTTGTCGGGATTGAGGTCGGGGTCGGGGACCGCATCCGCCGGTGGCGCCTTCCCGGGAGGCGGAAATGCGGCGTCGTCCGCCCCGGCATCGCCCGTAGTGCCGCCGGGCACCAGCCGGTAGACGCGTTTCATCGCCGGCAACGCCCTGGCCGCCGCAAACACGTCCGCGCGGTCGGCATCGGCGCCATATCCGGGCTGCGCGAACAGCACTGCGCTCTGGATGCGTTCGAGCAACTGCGTGATCTCGCCGACCGTGTAATTCTGGTGCAGCGACGGATTGCACACGTAGCCGTTGCGCGAGCAGGCGAGCAGCACCACCACCGCTTCGATACGGTTCGGCAGCCACACCGAAACGCGCTGGCCGCGCTTCAGGCCGGCGGCGTGCAGGTCGGCCGCAAGCGCATCGACCCACGCCAGCAGTTGCGACCACGTGATGCGACGCGTACTGTCGCGCAAAGCATAAGCACCCGGCCGCACCCGCGCATGCCCGGCAAGCAGCGTATACATCGTGTCCGGGCGCCACGCGCCGCTCGCGTAATACTCGCGCGCGGTCTGCGGGTCGTGAAGGGTGAGTATTCTGCTCACAGTGTTGAGTGATCAATGCCCGAACTTATCGGGATCGGGCTTGCGCCTGTCGCGGAACGCAGCGCCGAGTTCCTGTGATTCCTCGGTGTCGAGATACAGCCGCAGCAGCAAATCATGCGAAATCCGGCCCATGCCGCCAACGCCGGTGTGGCGCGCGGTGAACGCGGCTTTGAGCGACGCCAGCGCGAACGCGCCGCGCTCGGATATTGCGAGCGCCATCTTGCGCGTTTCCTCTTTGAGCGCCGCATCCGGCACCACCTTGTTGATGAGACCGATTTCGAGCGCCTCGCGCGCCGAGAGCTTGGGGTTCAGGAACCACAGCTCTTTCGCTTTCTTCTTGCCGACCAGGTCCTCGAGATACCACGTGCCATAGCCGGCATCGAAGCTGCCCATCATCGGGCCGACCTGGCGGAACGCCGCGCTCTCTTTCGCGATCGTGAGATCGCACATCACCTGCAGCACCTGTCCGCCGCCAACGGCAAAGCCGTTGACCGAGGCGATTACCGGTTTTTGCAGGCGGTCGATGCTTTCGTAGATATCGAGCGTCGGCAGCATGCCGGCATACAGCGTGCTGTCCTCCAGTCCGTCCTTGCGCCCGCCGATGCAGAAGAACTTGTCGCCGGCGCCCGTGATCACGAGCACGCGCGTGCGCGTCTCGCGCCGGATGTCGTTGATGCAGTCGCGGATCTCGTGGCACATCTGCGCCGTGAACATGTTGCCGTCGTCGGGACGGTTGAGCGTGAGCCAGCCGATCGGCCCGTCTTCCTCATACAGAATGGATTTGAACGCCATGATGGCTTCCTTCGTCAGATTAATTTCTGCTCGCGCAGCCGCGCCACCGCTTGCGCATCATAACCCAGCCAGTCGCGCAGCACCTGCTTGGTATGCTCGCCCAGACGCGGGGGCCGAGTGCGGAAGCTCGCGCTGCTACCGTCTATGGTAATGCCAAGCCCAACCTGCGGCACGCGCCCGCCATTGAATTCGGCGGCATAGAATAGCCCGCGCTCGAGCATGTGCGGATCGCGCGTCAAATCGTCGATGCTGTTGACCGGTCCCGCCGGCACCTTGGCCTGCGCGAATAGCGCGAGCCAGTGATCGCGCGGCCGGGCCGCGAGCAATTTCTGTATCTCGGCGACGATTTCGGCGCGCGCGGCGCGACGGTCAACGTTGGTCGCGTAGCGCGCGTCCTCACCCATTTCGGGGTGTCCGACGGCTTGCCAGAACCGTTTCCAGATCGCGTCGTTGCCGAGGCCGAGCGTGAGCGGTTTGTCCAAGGTATCGAAGGTTTGATAGACCGAAATCACGCTGTCCTTGGCGCCGGTGCGGCGCGGCACCTCGCCCGATCCGAGATAAGGCACGATACGCGGCGCCATAAAGCGCGTCATACTGTCGACCATGGCGATATCGATCAGATGTCCACGACCACTCCTTGCGCGCTCGAACAATGCCGCAACAGTCGCAAACGCCGCATCCATGCCAGCGATGAGATCTGCAGCCGGCGTGCCAACTTTCTGCGGTGGGCTGTCCGCCTCGCCGGTGAGATCCATGACTCCGCTGTAGCCCTCGGCGATCAGGTCGTAGCACGGGAAATCTTCACGCGCGCCGGCAAGCCCGAAGCCGGTCAGGGAGACGAAAACCAAGCCACTGCGCAGACCGGCCAGCGTCACGTAGTCCACGCCGAGCTTCTTCTGTGCACGCCCGACCAAGTTAACCACGACCACATCGGCCTTGCGCACCAGATCGTAAAGCACCGCACGACCGGCTTCTCCGCTGTAATCGAGTGTCACGCTTTGCTTGTTGCGGTTGACGCTGATGAACCACAGCGATTCGCCATCGAGAAACGGCGGCCCCCAGCCGCGGCAGTCGTCGCCTTTACCCGGCCGCTCGATCTTGACCACTTCCGCGCCCATGTCGGCGAGCAGCATCGTCGCATACGGCCCGGCGATCGAGGTAGATAGGTCGACGATTCTGATTCCGGACAGCAGTGCAAGCGTAGGAGCGGCGGGCGGCTCGGGCAAGGCGAACAGTGGCAACACGTCGTATCGATGTAAGGGATCGGTGGGATGTTGAGCAAGGATAAGCAAGCAACATGCCATCGCTCAGATCACCGGGACGCAGCGCCACGGCCATCACAATATGTCTATATTGAGGACACATTACGACAGAAGTGTCTTTATAAAAGACAATCTCTGGATTAAAATGATTGTTGGGAGAAAGGGCTTGGCGCGCAAAAGTGCGAATTTTGGGGTGATTGTTGTCGACGCAAGCGGCGACGTGCAATTCCAGAGTGGACTCGGAGTTGACCCTGGCGTACAGGCGGCGCTGCTGGGTAAAAAGCCCCGCACCAGTTCCAGCGCCATACTGGGAATCAAGCACGACGGCTGCAAACTGGTGGCCCTGCGCCGCACCGCCGGGAATGCCACGGTGTTTTTCGTCCACGCCAGTGATGACGAGGAAACGCTGTTCGATTTCGCCGCGAGCGTCGATTTCTCCTTCGCCATCCTCAATTACCTGGTCAGCAGCCCGTATGAAGCGATGACCGTGGTCGATGCCGCAGGCAAAGTGCGCTATATCAGCCCGGTGCATGCCAGGTTTTTCGGGCTGGCACACGGCGAGGGCATCGGGAAGCACGTCACCGAAGTGATCGAAAACACGCGACTGCATGAAGTCATACGCACCGGTAAAGCCGAGATCGGCCATGTGCAGGAGATGCAGGGCGTCAGCCGTGTGGTAAGCCGCGTGCCTATCACACAGCGCGGACAAGTGATCGGCGCGATCGGCCAGGTCATGTTCAAAGCACCAGAAAAAGTCCATGAACTCGCGCGCGAAGTAACGCGTCTCAAGTCCGAAGTCACGTTCTATAAACGCGAGCTGTCAGGCATGCGCAACCGCAACTATGGCCTCGAGCAGATCGTCGGCGGCAGCGAGGCGATCCGCCGGCTCAAATTCGACATCGTCAAAATCGCGCCGCTCGACGTACCTGTGTTGCTGACCGGTGAAAGCGGGACCGGCAAGGAGCTCGCCGCGCATGCGATCCACAGCCTGAGCCCACGCCACGCCCGCCCATTGGTGCTGGTCAACGCCGTAGCGCTGCCGGCAGGGCTGGTCGAAAGCGAGCTCTTCGGCTACGAGCCGGGCGCGTTCACCGGCGCCGAGAAAAAAGGCCGCAAGGGCAAGTTCGAGCAAGCCGACAAAAGTACGCTGCTCCTCGATGAAATCGGTGACATGCCGGCGGAAATCCAAGTGAAGCTGCTGCGTGTGCTGCAGGACGGCATGGTCGAGCGCGTCGGCGGCGGCACGCCGCACCACTCGGAATTCCGCCTCATTTCAGCCAGCAATCGCGATCTGAAACAACTGATTGACGCTGGTAAATTCAGGCTTGATTTGTACTACCGTATCAGCGGCGTCACGCTGCATATGCCGCCGCTGCGCGAACGGCTCGAAGACATTCCAGATCTGGTTACAAACTTTCTGCATGCCTACGCGCAGCGCCACCACGCCATCCCTAAGCGCGTACATAAGCATGTCTGCGCATATTTGCGAGAGCTGGCATGGCCGGGCAACGTACGCCAGTTGCTCCACGAGGTCGAGAAAGCGGCGATTTTCAGCGAAGGGGATGAGATCACAGTTGCTGATTTCCGGCCGCGTCAGTTCGAGGCACAGCCCGCGCTCCCGGTTCGCGAACGCTCCCGCGCCCGCCCGATCCGCGCCGCCGTCAACGATGTCGAACTCAATCTGATCAAGGAAGCGATGGCGCGACTCGGAGGCAACAAGTGCAAGGTCGCCGCGGAGCTTGGCATTTCGCGTTCGTATCTCTACAAAAAACTGGCCCAGTTATAAGCCTGCCCATGGCATGCCGATTGCGTATCCACTGGATAGGTTCCAGCCAGAAGCCGGCGTCGCCCCGGACGATGGGGGCCCAATTGGGGCAATAAATGATGACCAAGAGTTTAGATCCCCCCATAGACGACTGGCATGACTATTGCTCACATACCGGGCTATGACAAACGAGCCGCAACTCACAGAAGCGCTGTTCAATCCGCGCGCCATAGCGCTAGTCGGGGCGTCCGGCGATCCGGGCAAATACACTTCCCGCCCCCAGCGTTTCCTCCGCAAGCATGGGTTTCCGGGAGCGATACTGCCGATCAACCCGGGGCGCCGGGAAATCTTAGGCGAACGTTCATACGCGAGGCTGCGCGACGCGCCCGGCCCGATAGACCATGTATTCATCATGGTGCCGACCGCGGCGGTCGCCTCGGTAATCGAGGATTGCTGCGATCTCGCCGTTCCGCTGGCGACTATCTTCACCGATGGCTTCGCCGAAGTCGGCGCGGAAGGTCGTCGTCTGCAGGACAGCATCGTTGAGCGCGCGCGTGCAGCTGGCGTGCGGCTGCTCGGTCCAAATTGCCTCGGCGTACTCAACACCCATGGGGCGATGATGCTCACAGCTAACGCCGTGCTGGAAATGGACGATATCACGCGCGGAACCCTTGGCCTTGTCTCACAGAGCGGGAGCATGATGGGAAGCTTGCTCACACGTGCACAAACGCGCGGGATCGGTTTCTCGAAATTGGTGTCCGTCGGAAACGAAGCAGATCTCGGCGTTGGCGAGATCACCGAACTGCTGGTCGACGATCCGGATACACAGGCCATCTTGCTGTTTCTTGAGACCCTGCGCGATGCAGACCGTCTTGCATCCGCGGCGCGGCGGGCTCACGCGAAAGGCAAGCCTGTCATCGCCTACAAGCTCGGGCGTTCGGCGATCGGCCGCGACCTCGCTACTACCCATACGGGCGCGCTCGCTGGCAGTGATGAGGCCGCAGATGCCTTCTTTCGCGCCCACGGCATCATTCGCGTCCACGTGCTGGAAGCCCTGTTGGAAATGCCCCCCTTGGTGGCCGGCCGACAGCCGCTGGCCCGCGGCCGCGTCGCGGTGATGACAACAACCGGGGGCGGAGCGGCAACAGTCGTAGATCAGCTCGGCATAATGGGCGTCGAAGTAGTACCGCCGCCTGATGGCATCGCCGAAAGCTTGGCGCAGAAGGGCATCCAGATCAACCGCGCACCGATAATCGACCTCACGATGGCAGGCACCCGCAAGGAAGTCTCAACGGCGGTACTCAACGCGCTGCTCTCATCGGATCACTGCGACGCCGTGCTGTCGGTGGGGGGCGGCTCGAGCAAATCCCATCCGCAGGGCACAGTCGAGCCGCTCATCGCCGCGCCGCGGATCAAGCCGCTTGCCGTCTTTGTCTCGCCGCAAGCCGACGTGTCTCTCGAACTCCTGCGCGCCGCGGGTATCGCAGGATTCCGCACGCCCGAAGCGTGCGCCGACGCGCTGAGAGCGCTATGCGAGTGGAAAGGGCCTGCTGCGCCATGTCCGGTAGAGCCCGAACGTGCCGCGGCGCTGCAGCGCGCGCTCGAAGGGCTGCGCGGGAAACTCGACGAGATCGAGGCGCGCCGGCTGTTCGCCGCACTTGCTGTCCCCCAAGTCGAATCCGAGCTCATCGAGACTACCGATGGTGCGCCGCACGTGGCATTGCCTTTCCCCGTTGCGGCAAAACTTCTCTCGCCCGATATCCCACACAAAACCGAAGCAGGAGCCGTCGTTCTCGACATCCCAGACGTGCAGCGCCTGGCGTTAGCGGTGAGCGAAATGCAAAAACATATCGCATGCACGCGGCCCGGGGCGCGCGTGCGGGGAGTTCTCGTGCAACGGATGGAACGAGGGCTCGCCGAGGCGATCGTCGGCTATCGCTACGATCCCCAAATCGGGCCGGTGGTGATGGTCGGAGCAGGCGGACGGCTGGCAGAACTCTACCGCGACGTATCAGTAAGGCTTGCACCTGTCACTTTGGAAACCGCACGCAGCATGATCGAAGAAGTACGGGGCCTCGCCCCGATCCGTGGCTACCGTTCGCTGCCACGCGGCGATTGCGAAGCGCTTGCGCGCGTAGTACACGCGGTGTCGCTGTTCGCTTCGGTGGGTGGGCGCATGCTGGAAGCTGAACTCAATCCGGTGATTGTCAAGCGCGAAGGCCAGGGCGTAGTCGCTGTCGATGCCTTGGCACGGATCGCCTCTCGAGACGAGCAATCGGTGTATTCGCACCCCAGCCGAAGTTCGGTCCACTGAATGGAAAGATGATATTCCCGCAACATGACAAATGTGTGGATTCGTCGGAGGCATTTGCGAATGTATAGCTATCTCAGAACTGGAACGCTGCGGCGCGTATTGCTGTTCAGCACAGCACTTTGTGCGCTCGGCAGTGCTGCCCTAGCACAGCACCTCCCCCAAGCTTATCCCGCGCGTCCGATTCGCCTGATCGTGCCGCTCGCCACCGGCGGCGGCACCGACATCGCGGCGCGACTGTTCGCTCAAAAGCTCAGCGAGCGGTTCGGACAGCAGGTGGTGGTGGACAACCGCCCTGGCGCCGGCGGGGTGATCGGCGCGGAACTGGCGGCCAAGGCCACGCCGGATGGCTACACCTTTGCGGTGGTATCGAGCAGCCATACCGTCCATCCGGCGATGCACCGCAAGCTGCCTTACGACACGGTCAGGGATTTCGCGCCGGTGAGCCTTCTTGTGTCATATCCTTTCCTGCTGGTCGCCCGCCCATCGCTTCCTGCGCGGTCGGTGGGCGAGTTGATCGCCGCTGCCAAGGCGGCACCGCAAAGCATTTCCTACGCCTCGAGCGGCAACGGCTCCGCAGCACATCTCGCTGCGGAGCTGTTCAAGAGCCTCGCGAGAATAGACATCTTGCATGTGCCCTACAAGGGAAGCGGGCCGGCGGTGTCCGCGCTGCTCGCGGGCGAAGTCGCGATTGGTTTCTATTCCGCATCCGCAACAGCCCAACACGTCAGGAACGGGCGGCTCAAGGCGCTCGCCACGACCGGGGAAAAACGATTTCCGACCTTCCCCGAGCTGCCGACCATGACGGAAGCCGGTATCTCGGGCTACGAGGCGACCACATGGGCCGGCATGCTCGCGCCCGCCGCAACCGCAAGGCAAATCATCACTCGTATGCACCGGGAACTGATCACCATTCTCGCGCAGGCCGACGTCGGGCAGCGACTGGCGGGACTGGAGTTCGAGCCCGTCGGCAGCTCGCCCGAAGAATTCGGACGCGTCATCCGGCGGGAGATGGATAAGTGGGCCAAAGTGGTCAAAGAGTCCGGCGCCAAGATCGACTGAGCGTGCCCCGAGGTAACAGCAACGCATGGCGGAGCAAACGATGCACGAAAACCTTCATTTCGAAGTCAAAGATAAGATCGCGACTATCCGGCTCAATCGTCCGGACAAGCTCAACGCATTCACCGATGAGATGCTTGCTGCGTGGCTTGAAGCGCTTGAAGAGTGCCGGATGAGCGACGCGATCAACGTAATCGTCATCACCGGCACCGGCCGGGCGTTCTCCACCGGCGGCGACGTGGGCCGCTTCACGGACTACTCGGCGAATACACCCGCGAATATCAAGCGTCGCCTCACGGAAAACATCCAGCGTTTACCGCGCAAACTCGAAGCGATCGACAAGCCCGTGATCGCCGCAATCAACGGCGTTGCCACCGGCGGCGGGCTTGATGTCGCGCTGATGTGCGACATCCGCTTTGCGGCCGAAAGCGCGCGCTTCGCGGAAACCTATGCGCGAATGGGGTTGATCCCGGGGGCCGGCGGCGCTTATTTCCTGCCGCGGCTTATCGGCACGGCGCGGGCGCTAGAGATGTTTTGGAGCAACGACTTTATCGACGCGCGCGAAGCCGAGCGCATCGGGCTGGTCAATCGGGTGTTTCCCGATGAACATCTGATGGAAAAGACCTACGAATTCGCCGCGCGCGTGGCGCATGGGGCGCCGCTCGCGGTAAGGCTAATCAAGCGCATCATTTACGAAGGGCTTTCGATCGACCTCAGGGCCGCCCTCCACCTTGTGGCGTCAAACATGCCGATCGTGCGCGCCAGCGAGGACCACCAGGAGGCGGTGAATGCGTACAAAGAGAAGCGCGAACCGCACTTTCATGGGCGCTGAATCCGCCCGACCGGATTGCGTCTGAAGGAAGGAAATACAAGAGTACCACCGGAGACCAAATGACGAAGCTCACTCTACGTACACCTCTTTGCGACATGCTTGAGATCGAGTATCCCATCCTGCTCGCCGGCATGGGATCCCGCGGCAAGGCAACACCCGCCGAACTGGTCGCGGCCGTGTCGGAAGCCGGTGGTATGGGATGCATCGGCGGCTCGGGGCTGACGCCGGAGGCAATTCGCGGCGTCATCCGCAAGGTTCGCACCCTTACCGACAAGCCCTTTGGGGTAGACTTGCTGCTGCCGGCGAGCCTGGCGGACGCTGGGAAAACGCGCTCGGAGGTGCGGCGGCAGTTGCAGGAGAAGTTCCCGAAGCACGTCGAGTTCATGCGGGGGCTGATGCGCGAGCACAAGCTGCCAGAGGCCGTGGTTGACAACGAAGTCGTGATCTCCGACAAGCTGATTCACGAACAGATCGAGGTGCTGTTCGAGGAAAAAGTAGCCATGTTCGCTGCGGGGCTGGGCGACCCTTCGGGCATGGTGCCGCGCGCACGCGCGCAAGGCATGAAGGTGCTCGGGCTTGTCGGTACGGTGTCGAACGCCAAGCGTCAAGTGCAGGCCGGCGTGGACGTCGTCGTCGCCCAGGGATACGAGGCTGGCGGACACACCGGTAAGATTGCTAACTTCCCGCTTATTCCTCAAGTGGTCGACGCGGTAAAGCCGGTGCCTGTCTTAGGGGCAGGCGGGATTTCGGACGGTCGCGGCATTGCCGCCGCACTCTCGCTCGGCGCAGTCGGTGTATGGATCGGTACCGCTTTCCTGGTGGCCGACGAATGCCAGATCGCCGACGCGATGAAGGAGCAAATTCTGAAGGGGCGCTCGCAGGACTTCGAGATCCAGCGCATCTACACCGGCAAAACCATGCGCTGCTACAAGAACGCGGTGATCGAAGCGTGGAACAAGTCTGGCCTCGAGCCACTGCCGATGCCGTATCAAAAAATCCTGATGGATGACTTCAACGAGGCCGCGGCAAAAGCCGGGCGCTGGGACCTGCACAGCAACCCCGCAGGCCAGGGCGCAGGGCTGCTCAAGGAGTGCAAACCCGCAAAGGCAATCATGGAAGATTTGGTCGAGGAAACAATCCGCGCGCTCCACGACTTAAACAATACCGTCAAGGTCGCCTAGCAGTACGTTGCGGTCCAACGGAGAGCGCGGGCTACGTTAGCAAGGAGGAGTACAATGAAGTGGATATCAATGCTTTCCTTGAAAAGCGCAGGGCGGATTTTTCACGTTTCCGCCGGCCACGAACTTAGAACTTGAGATCACTGGAGATCTTAATAGTCGGAGGAACAGATGAACAGATACAAATGGGTAACTCATATTCTGATGGCCATGGCTGCGCTGGTTGCGTTTTGTTCACTCTCTGGTGCGCAAACTTATCCGACAAAGCCGATAAGACTCATCATCCCTTTCTCAATAGGTGGATCGACCGAAGTCATGACCAGACCTATTGCAGAGAAAATGGGAGAGCACCTTGGTCAACCGGTCGTGCTCGATTTCAAGGGGGGCGCGGGGGGCAACATTGGCACGGCGATCGCCGCAAGCGCTCCTCCAGATGGATATACCCTGCTGGTAGGGATTATTTCTCCCTTGGCCATTAATGTCAGTTTGTACAAGAATTTGCCTTATAACCCGGAGAAGGATTTCACGCCTATCTCGATGATGACAAAGCTACCCAACGTCCTGGCATTGCATCCGTCAGTCCCGGCACAAAATCTCAAGGAACTCATTGCACTGGCAAAAAAATATCCCGGCAAACTGACGTATGCGTCCGCAGGAAGCGGGACGACTAATCACATGTTCGGGGAGCTGTTCAAGATTGAAGGAGGGGTGAACGTTCTTCACATTCCATATAAAGGCGCAGGACCCGCCGTGATTGCGGTTATCTCCGGCGAAGTCAGCATGTCCTTCTCGGGTACGGCGGCGGCAATGGCGCATATTAAATCCGGCCGTCTTAGAGCTATTGCCGTAACCGGAGCTAAGCGCACCCCTGCTCTGCCAGAAGTTCCAACGATGATCGAATCCGGTCTCGCCGTAGAGGGAACAGCTTGGTACTCGTTGGTAGCGCCAGCGGGAACGCCGAACTTGATCGTAAATCGGTTGCGTGATGCGGTCATCTATGCCATAGAATCGCCCCGAGTTCGTCAGTCTCTGTTCGATCAAGGCGCGGTTGCCGAGACCAGCACACCCGAAGAACTTCGCGACCTGATTAGATCAGAGATCGCAAGGTGGTCCAAGGTAGTACGCGTATCTGGCATAAAAACTGAATGAGAGCGATCTGGCATATATGGTCGGCATGAACCGGTCGAAGCAGTCCAATTACGACCAATTAAAAATCAGGGTTTTGGAAATTAACCGACAAGGAGCTGACGTTGCACAGACGCGTTGATTTCGAGCGGCTCATCAGACCGCGCGCGGTTGCAATTATTGGTGCGTCCGGCGATCCCGCACGGATTGGAGGGCAACCGCTACGGTCACTCACGGAATTCGGATACGAGGGCAAGGTTTATCCCGTTAACCCCAAGTATAAAACGCTCAAAGACCTGATTTGTTATCCCGACATTTCAGCCGTGCCTCGTCCTTGTGACGTAGCGATTGTTGCCGTGCCAGCGTCTCGCGTAATAAGCGTCATAGCGGAATGCGGGGCTGCGGGAGTCAAATTTGCAATCGTCCTAAGTTCTGGCTTTCGCGAGAGTGGAGAATCTGGATCCGCGCTGCAGGATGAATTAGTCGCCGTGGCAAAACGCAGTGGAGTACGCGTAATCGGCCCGAATTGCCAAGGCATCATGAATCTCGCAACGCGACTCTTCTGCGGATTTGGCACAACCTTTCAAAAAGCGGATCTGCAAGCAGGTCCTTTGGCCATGGTGACCCAGAGTGGTGGTTTCGGCTATGGGGTGGTTACTCTCGCAGAGGCTGCTGGCATAGGCTTCAACTACGTCGTTTCGACGGGCAATGAAGCCGACGTTAATGCGTTGGACCTGCTTGAATTTTTTATTGAGCAAGACGATATCGAAATAGTTACGACATACCTTGAAGGGATTAGGGACGGGCGACGCCTACTCGCCCTGGGTGAGCGTGCCCTCGAACTTCGGAAACCGATCATCGTCTGGAAAGTCGGTAACTCTATAAGCGGCAGGCGAGCCGCGTTATCTCATACCGCGAATCTCACTTCAGATCCCGAGTTATATCGGGCAGTGTTCAGACAGGGCGGATTTATTGAAATCCGTGAGGTCGACGATCTTATCGACGTGGCACGCGCTTTCAGTTATTCCCTTTCGATCTCTCGCTCCGTCCCGCAATGCAATAGTTTTGGATTATGGGAAAGCAGAGATTACGAACAGTTGATAACCGTCTTACATCAGTGGGGTAACCACGTATAGGAGGCTATGATGGTCATGAACAATGCAATTGGTTGCAGCTTAGCAAGCGCTTCGATACTGATATTGAGTTTATTTCCGACTCCAGCGCAATCACAAGACACGTATCCAAACCGGCCGGTTCGCCTGGTGATTCCGTATGCGCCAGGTGGCGGGACCGACATCATGGGACGAAAGTTCGCGGCAAAAATGAGTCCCGTCCTTGACCGAAACATGTTCGTTGATAACAAGCCAGGAGGCGGTGGTACGCTGGGCACTGTTGAGGTCGCACGCTCCAAGCCCGACGGCTATACATTATTGCTTGGCGTATCAACGACCCATGCCATTAATCCATGGGCGATGGATAATCCGCCTTATGACCCTGTCAAGGACTTCTCGCCCGTTATGATACTCGGGGTCGTGTCAATGGTCATAGCTTCCCATCCGTCCGTAGCGACTTCATTGAAAGAACTCATTGCAAAGGCAAAAGCCAATAAAGGCAAGTACTCCTACGGCTCGGCCGGAGTGGGAAGCATCAATCACCTTACGGGAGAACTTTTCAAGAAGGAAGCCGGAGGACTTGATATCGTTCATATTCCATACAAGGGCAGTGGCCCGGCGGTCCAAGACCTCATAGGCGGCCAGATCCCGCTTGTGATGGCGACATTCAGCGCCATGCTTCCATTTCATCGCTCAGGCAAAGCACGCATCCTTGCTGTTACCTCGGATACACGCTCAAAGGCGGCGCCCGACATTCCAACTGCCATCGAGTCCGGTTTGCCGGGTATGGTTGCTCAAACGTTTCAAGCTCTTTTTACGCCTGCTGGCACTCCAAGGCCGATCATCGACCGGCTTCATCGGGCGGGGATGGTGGTAATGAACGATGAAGCTTTTCTGAAAGATTTGGAAGCTCTTACGGTCGAACCCGTAACGGACACCGATCCCGAGAAGGCCGCCCAATTCATTCAAAAAGAGCGCGCAAAGTGGGGCCCGATCGTGAAGGAAAGTGGCTTCAAAATCTCGTACTAATTTGCCAGAGAAACAAGTCACAGTCGTCGGTTCGCGCATTCGGCGCCGCATTGAGCCGGATTAGGACGCGGAACTCGATAAGGCGTAAGAAATGGAAAACTGGAATGCAATGGGTGATGACGCCTTTAGGTGCGTGGTGCGCCGATTTATCGAGCAGAATTATCCTGACGAGTTAAGATTCCTCGCGCACCGGCCGCGTTGGACGGTAATCAAGCCGTGGGTCATGAAGCTCGTTGAAAGGGGATGGAGTGCGCCCAACTGGCCGGTAAGTTACGGAGGCATGGGACTCTCCCCTAGTAAGCTGCTAATCTTTATGGATGAACAGGAGCGCTGGGGTGTCGCCCGCGCTCCCGATCACGGCATCGTCCAAGTTGGCCCGATGCTTATCCGCTTTGGTACAGAAGAACAGCGGGGAACGCTGTTACCGCAGATGCGAAACTTTGAGACCATCTGGTGCCAAGGTTACTCCGAGCCGAACGCGGGTTCGGATCTTGCAAGTCTCGCTACCGAGGCAACGCTTAACGGTAACAGTTTTATCGTCAATGGACGCAAGCTCTGGACTTCTTTCGCATTAGATGCGACTCATATGTATCTTCTTGTCCGTACGGACAAGAAAACGAAAAAACAAGAAGGAATTACGTTTCTGCTGGTTGATCTAAGTTCACTAGGCGTCACTGTCCGCGGCATCAAGAACATCGCCGGCGGCACCGAATTTTGCGAAGTGCTGCTTGAGAACGTAAGTACACCGCTTAGCAACATGGTGGGCGAGATGAATGGAGGGTGGACGGTAGCGAAAAGCGTTTTGGGATTCGAGCGCATCAACAGCGGCAGCCCGAGACGCGCCCAGTTCGCTTTCAAACGACTCGAAGCCCTCGCTCATGAACGGGACCTGTTTAGCGATACCGCATTTATGGAACGGTATACGCGGCTTCGCTTAGACCTGGAAGATCTTAAAGCAGTCTACGCATATTTTGCCGAACAGATGAAAAACGGTGAAGCGCTCGGACCAGATTTGTCTATTCTTAAGATACTTTCAACGGAAACCAATCAGCGCATTACCGAATTCATGCTGGAGGCGGCCGGCGATCTCAGTCTGGTCGTCCCCGGGAATGCGGACTATGACAGAGTGGATGTTCTGACACCGTTTCTGACGGCCAGATCAGTTACTATCGGTGCGGGCACCACCGAAATCCAACGGAATATTATCGCCAGGCAAGTCCTCAACCTTCCGACGTCCTGATTTTTTTCAAGAATCATCACATCGGTCAGGTTTTCTCTATTGCTTGCAGGGTCGAGCCTTATGCGATCCTTCGTCATCTAATTCTAATTCGCAAAAGAAACAGCATTAATAATCCAGTCCCATACGGTTATGCTCCTGACGCGATCAGGAAAGTTTTCGAGACTGCGTAGTGCGGCAACCAGATGGTCTTCGAGGGCGTCGATACTGTCGAAGACGCGGTTGTGAAAATGTTTTTCGCGCAGTTCGTCCCAGAGGTGTTCCTGCGGGTTCAGTTCGGGCGAATACGGGGCAGGAACAGCAAGCGCAGATTGTCGCGCAAACGAAAGTCCTTGCTCTTGTGCCGGCCGGCGCCATCGAGCACCATGACCACGTTCTCGTTCGGGTAGCGACCGGCGATTTCACCGAGGACGAGTTGCATGCAGTCGGAATTGACATGCGGCACCACCAGACTGTCGAAGCAGCCGTCCTGCGGACTCGCCGCGCCATAGGCGTAGGTGTATTGCTGCGTCACCATGGCGCTGACGAGCGGCCGAGCCGGACGGCGGCACCAACAGTAGCGGGTATCGTTGATGCGTCCGAACCGGGCTTCGTCCTGGAACATCAAACACAGCGGACGGCCGTTGTTCCACGTCGCTACGATTTGATCCAGCTCCCCCTGGCGTTTTTTTTCTTACGAACCGCGGCATCTCCTTTGGGGTGGGCGGTATCGGGGGCCAGCTTGCGCCAGCCGTTGCGCGAGCACGCGAGCAATACCACGCCAGTGCATTTTCAGCGGCGACACCCGCACGATCAACGAAATACTTTTTCACTGATTGACATAATAGTCCATTTGTTGCAACATTGTTACAAATGATATCGCTTCGACCCGGCCACGACAAGGGGCGGGTCGCCGACCACCTCTCTCCCTACGTATTGAGCAGATTTTCATGGCGGAAGTCTTCATCGTTGGCGCGGGTATAACGCCCCTCGGCAAGCACACCGGCAGGTCCGTCAAACAACTGACTGCGGAGGCGGTCCGCGCAGCGGTTACCGACGCGGGCACTTCGATCGAATCGATCGAAGCGGCCTGGTTCTGCAACACGCGCCAAGGCGTGCTGGAAGGACAGCACGGCATTCGCGGGCAATGCTCGCTACGGCCGCTGGGCATACAAGGGGTCCCCATCGTCAACACGGACAATGCCTGCGCAAGTTCGAGCACCGGACTGCTGCAGGCCTATGCCGCCCTCGCCGCGGGGTTATACGACGTGGCGCTCGTCGTCGGAACCGAAAAAATGAACTTCCCGGAGAAACGCAAAGAAATGTTCGAGGCGTTCAAGGGCAGCTGGGACCGCGATCTGGCCGACGAGCACATCAAGCAGTTGCTCGCGATGGGGGACGGACTGGTGCTGCCGCCCGAGGCGCTCGCCGCTACCGGTGAACGCAGCGTCTTCATGGATATCTACGCCGCCCAGGCGCGCTACCACATGAAGACGTTCGGCACGACACAGCGGCAAATCGCCGCCGTTGCCGCGAAGAACCATTGGCACTCTCAATTCAATCCATTCGCGCAATACCGGACGCCGATGACGATCGACGAAGTCCTGGCGGATCGGCTCATCTCGTGGCCGATGACGCGCTCAATGTGCGCGCCGATGAGCGATGGCTCGGCGGCGCTCGTGCTCGCATCGAAACCGGCGCTCGCGCGTTTCGACGCCCGCCGCGCGGTGCGGGTCCGCGGTATTGCGCTCGGCAGCGGCACCGATCGGACGCCAGAGCAATACGATCGGCACATTACCCGCCTGACCGCGCAAAAGGCGTATGCCATGGCGGCGCTCGGCCCCGAGGATGTCTCTGTGGCCGAACTGCACGATGCGTCGGCGTTCGCTGAAATCCTTAATTCCGAGCACGTAGGCTTTTGCGATTACGGGGACGGCGGCCCGTTGGCCGACAGTGGCCAGACGCGGTTGGGAGGCCGGTTACCGGTCAACGTTTCGGGCGGCTTGCTTTCGAAGGGACATCCGATCGGTGCGACCGGCGCGATTCAGATTTGCGAAATCGTTACGCAGCTGCGTGGCGAGGCGGGACCTCGCCAAGTCGAGAATGCCCGCATCGGACTTGCAGAAAACGGGGGCGGCTTTTATGGCCTCGAGGAGGCCGCATGCGTTGTGACCATCCTGCAGAAGTAGCGAGAACAGTGGCGTGCAGCCCCTCAATCCCGGGGTCTCGGTAGCCCCCATCGAAGGAGACTTGAATGGCTGAGATTCAATCCGTTGCAGTTATCGGAGCAGGCACCATGGGCAACGGCTTGGCGCAAAGTTGTGCCATGGCCGGCTTGACTGTAGGGCTTGTCGATACCGAGGAGCGCTTCCTCCAGCGCGGGCTCGACAATGTCAGGACCAGTCTTGCGCGCTTCGTGCGGTCGCAAAAGCTGTCACAGGAACAAGCCGACGCCAGCTTTGCCCGAATTCATCCTTCAACCGCGCTGCCCGACGCCGTCGCAAACGTCGATATCGTAATCGAAGTGGTGCCCGAGTTGATGGAACTCAAGCAGGCCGTGTTCCGGCAGCTGGCGAAGGCGGTGAAGCCCGGCACGGTGATGGCGACCAATACTTCACAATTAAGCATTACTGCCATTGCTTCCGCAGTTGACCACCCCGAAGATGTCATTGGAACGCATTTCTTCAACCCGGTGGTATTAATGCGCCTGGTGGAAATCGTGCGCGGCCTGAGAACCTCCGAGCATGCGCTTGAAGTCGCATTGGAGCTGACGCGCAGGCTGGGCAAGGAGGCCGCCATATGCAAGCGCGATACCGTGGGTTTCATCACGACCCGCGCCATCATCGCGCTGCGGCTGGAATGCATGCGCATGTACGAAGAGGGCATCGCCTCAATCGAGGACATAGACCACGCGATGCGACTGGGCTTCAACCATCCCATGGGGCCTTTCGAACTCAATGACTTCAATGGACTCGACGTGGGATTGAACAACGCATTGTCGCTGCGCGATGCCTACGGCGAGAGATTCTCACCGCCCCAAAGTCTGGTCACGCGAGTCAAAGCGGGAATGTTGGGTCGCAAATCCGGCGCGGGCTGGTACGACTATTCCGACGCCAAGACCAAGCCGAAGAATTAAGTTGAAATGACATATTTTGGGAACTCCTGACCGTGAACAACGTGTCTTGCATAATGTCCGGACCGCGCATCGTCGCTACCCTCAAATCATGAACAATAATTCGACAACGAACATCGAATTAAATTCGCCGACAATGCAGAAAATTTCAACAAACTGTTATGGGCGTGAGCGGTTTTGCGCTTGAGCTCAAAGCACTCAGGCAACGTCTCGATCAGTTCATCGCACGCATCGACGCGAAAATCAAGGCTCTCATCAAGGCCGATGCCCAACGCAAGCAGGATTATGCGCGCCTGCGCAAAATCACTGGTGCCGGCCCCGTCCTCGGCGGCAGCCTCGTCAATACGCTTGAACGCGTGCCCGTCAAAAGCGCCGACGCCTTCGTCGCCTTCACCGGCCTCGATCCACGCCCTGATGAGTCCGGGCACCACATCGGCCGACGCCGTCTATCGAAGCGCGGCCCATCCGAACTACGCCGGCTGCTCTACCTTGGCGCCACGGCGGGCGTCAAGACGAAGATCTGGAAACCGCTCTACGAGCACTATCTCGCGCCAAGGGGCTCTCACGCACCGCAGCGCTCGTAATCCTCGCGCGTCGTATTGCCCCCGCCGAGTCGCCTAGTCCATCTATACCCACAAATCAGCGTTTCCCTAACGCTGCATTGGCTAACGATACATCGCGGCGTTGGAGGGGCCTTTCTCAAGACGCTGCAGCCGGCTATTGATGACCTGGGTTGCCTTGTCCATGTGGGCGCGCATCAGGCGTTCGACGCGATCCGGATCGCGCAAGGCCAGTGCCTCGACCAGTTCCTGGTGCTCACGCCACAAGTCTTCAGGCCGTCCCGGTTCGAGAAAAGGACGGAACTGCGAGATGACGCTTTGCGCGCTCAAGGCCAGCAACAGCTTGGCGGCGGTAGGATGATCGCCGATGGCGACGATGCGCGCATGCAGTTGACGGTTGCCTTCGGCATAACCAATCAGGTCGCCTTCCTCGATCAGCTGGTGCAAGTCCTCCAGCAGCTTGCGCAGTTCTGCCAGCGCGTCATCGGTGATCTTGATGGCCGCATGGCGCGCGATCAGCGATTCGAGCATCGACCGGGTTTCCATGATCTCGATGGCCTCCTTGCCCGAAACCAGGCGTACCCGCGCGCCGCGATTCGGCTCGCGGATGATCAGGCCCTCTTGTTCGAGGCGCGCCAGGGCCAGGCGCACGGCGCTGCGGTTGGCCTTGAAATGCGGCACCAGGTCTTGCTCGACCAAACGTTCGTTGGGCAGAAAGTGGCCTTCGATGATCGCATCGCGAATCATCGTGGTCGGGTCGTCGAACCCTCGCTTGGTCGGTTTCCGGGGTGGCATCGAGACTATCCTGTCATTTGTTGCAAGTCAGCGTCATGCCATGTGTTGGCGGCGCGCGATCGTCGCATTTTTCGTGCTGAAGTCGAATTCGACATTGGGCGCGCGCTCCAGCGACCAGAGCATGGCAAGCAGCGTGCGCGCCTGGTCGTCACCGATGACCGGCGCGGCCAGCTCGATGTACTTGTGTTCGAGTTCGGTGTCGCTCAGCGGCATGTCGGGGTCGCCTTTGCGTGTTTCCTGCTTGTGCCGGTAGCTACCACCGACCGTATCGATGTCGATCAGCGCGGCGCGTTGCGTCGGGTAATGCCGGGACATCTCGGGATCGCTGCTGACCCTGATCTTCGGCAGCAGGGCGCGCACGAGCGGGTCGCGCATGCGTTCGGGCGTGAACGCCGAGAGCCGCACACTGCCGTGCACAAGTGCATGAGCCAGTACGTATTGCAGGCTGAACTTGGCCTGATATTCACCAACGGGATCGGCGTTGTCGACGATGTCCGTGCCGGCTTTGTAGGTGGCGACATGCACGGCGTTGACCTCCTCGGCCTTGAAGCCGTATCGGGCTTGCAGGTGCAATGCGCCATCGATGGGCGCGAAGTTGTGGCCGCAACAGCCATGGTTCTTGAAGGTGATGCGTTCGATGCGGTAGTCGCGTCCCAAGTCATTCGTGGCGCGGCTCCAGTCCGCATCCTCGCTCATGGCGGCGCCGAAACCGGCCGGACCTTCGAGCAGATCGAGGGCCCCGGTCACGCCATGCCTCGCCGTGATCGCAGCGAGGGCGCCGACTTCGGCGGCATGGCCGCTGTGAAAAGGCTTCGAATTGGCTTCCGAGCGGAAGGCTTGCTGCAGTCCTGACGCGAAGGTGCCGACCGTCGCCAGCGCGTGGGCGAACTGGCTTCGATCGCAGCCCGCCAGCATGGCCACCGCGGCCGCGGCCCCAAATGCGCCTACCGTCCCGGTGGTATGCCAGTAGCGGTAGTGCGAAGGCATCACGGCTTCGCCGATGCGTGTCGAGATCTCATAGCCCACGATGACGGCGCGCATGAAATCTTCGCCGGTGGCACCGTGCACCTGTGCGGCGGCAAGCGCCGCCGAGATGATCGGACTGCCGGGATGAAAGCCTGCGTCGCGGTAGACGTCGTCGAACTCCACGGTGTGCGAAGCCGTGCCGTTGATCATGGCGGCGGTACGCAGCGTCGCGCGCCCACCCGAGGCCAGTAGCGCGCGGCCACGGTCGAGGTCCTCCGCCAACGCCTCTTCGAGCAGGGTGGCGGGCGCGATGATGCTCCCCGGCAGGAAGGCCGCGAACCAGTCGATGACCGCTCGCTTGGTGTGGTGGACGACGGAAGGCCTCAGGTTTGAATGCCTTTCCTGCATGGCATAGCGGGCAAATTCCTCGACCAGCATGAGACCTCCCTTTGAGCCGCGGCGGCGGCGTTTTATCGTTGTTAAAATTTAATAACAAAATTATACCAATGTTGTTTCAGTTGGTATAGCATAGCGTTTGTCGAAGAATAATCGCTTGTAGACCGTTCTACGGGGCCGACATGTTCGCGCCATCCATGCCCGCCCAAATGAATCGACCAGACCTTAAAGGAATGGGCTGGAAGGCGACGTAAGAACGAGACTTGAAAAGTCGTCAGAAAAAGCGTCCGTCGGCCACTGCATCGATGCTTGTTCAAACAGGATCAGACAACAGAGCACAGCACTTGGAGAATACACGAAATGGGAGCATGCGCCGGTCTGCGGGTGTTGGAAGTTGCCGCCGGATTCGATCCGGCATGCCTCTGCGGACAGTTGTTCGCTGGCTTGGGCGCCGAAGTGGTGAAGCTCGAGGCCGCTACGGGCGATCCCTTGCGCGGCGCCGGTCCCGCGCTTGCGGACGGCAGCGCTTATCTTTTCCATCTCGTCAATGCGGCCAAGGGCAGCGTCGTCCTGCATGGCGACACTGCGACCAGCGCGCAGCAATGGAGGGCCTTGCTGGGGTGGGCCGATGTCGTTATTGCGGGTGAGTTGCGTCCTGAACAATCGACCGGCACAAGCGGCGATGGCGGCGCGGACATTGACGCCGACCTCCATCCGGAACTTTTCGCGGCGGCCTGGCCAAACAAAGTGCTGTGCACCATCAGCACCTTCGGTCACGATGGCGCGCGTGCGGCATGGACAGGCAACGAATTGATCGCCGAGGCCATGGGCGGTTTGATGGCCTGTACGGGCTACCCGGAACGGCCTCCCGTGAAGAGCGGTGTATCGTATGGCGCCCATGTTGCCGCCCTGTTCGGCTTCCACGGGGTGCTCGCCGCCATACATGCACGCCAGCGTACCGGGCGCGGCCAAACTCTCGACATCAGCGTCGTCGATTGTCTAGTCGCCCTGCTGGGCAACTTCATTCCTTCATTCTTCCTGACTGGCCGCGAGCCGAAACGCATTGGCAATCGCCACACCATCGCAGCCCCGTGGAATATTTATCCGACCAGCAATGGCTATGTCGTCATCTGCACGGGCACGGGTGGCAGCGGATGGTGGGAATCCATTTGCAGTGTCATCGGGCGCGATGAACTCGCCCATGACAGCCGCTATGACCAGGAGGCGAAAAGAGTCGAACGGGTCGATGAGATCGACGATATCGTTTCGCAATGGACGCGGCGGTTTAGCGCTGCAGAGGTCGCGGCGGCCATGACTAAGCAAGGCATACCGGTGAGCGAGATCAGTGCAGTAGAGAGCGTTCTCTCTAATCCGCAGTATCGCGACACACGAGCCATGGTGATACAGGGCACCATTGAAACCGATACCGGATCGCAGCCGGTTCCGCTGGTGGGACTGCCGCTCAAACTCGGCGCGTGGACAGCGCCGGGCAAGGCCGGTCCGGAGCTTGGGACGTGGCGGCTGCCGGATCCCAGGCAAGCGGCCTCGACCTCGGCGTCTTCGAGCTTTTCTTCAGCGGCGTCTTCCGCGGGTGCACTCCAGGGAATCCGCGTGCTCGAGTTCGGCTCCCGCACCAGCGTCCCGATGGCGGGACGTATGCTCACCGATCTCGGCGCCGACGTGGTCAAGATCGAGCCGCGCAAGGGCGAAAGCCTGCGCGGCGCCGGCCAGCAGGTCGGAGGCTCGAGCTACCTGTTTCACATCAACAACGGCGGCAAACGCAGCGTTGTCATCGAGCCCACGCTGGCGACTGGGCGCGAGCTCATTCTGCAGCTGGCCAGCAAGGCCGACGTGTGGATTGAGAATCTCGCGCCCGGGGCACTCGATCGAATGGGGCTGGGGTTCGCAGACTTGCGCGCCGTGAACCCCCGCCTGGTCTACTGTTCGTTAAGCGGCTTTGGCCATCGTTCGGACTATGCCGATGCGAAGGCCTTCGATGCCGTGGTCCAGGCCGCAAGCGGCTGCATGTTCGTCACAGGTTATCCCGACCACCTGCCGGTGAAGATCGGCTTGTCGGCTTCGGACCTCGCCGCGGGTGTAGCGCTGGTCGGTGCTGTGCTCGGAGGCTTGCGCGAACGCGACCACACGAACGCAGGCCTGCATATCGATCTTGCCATGGCCGACGTCGGGGTGTGGATGACGCAAAGCGTTTGGCCGGAGGTGTATTACGGCTCTGGCCACCCGGCCCGAATGGGCAATCGCAGCGCCACGGTGTGTCCGCACAACATCTTCGCTACCAGCGACGGTTACGTCGCGATCTCGGCTGATACCGATGCGATGTGGATGCGGCTTGCCGGACTGGTGGGCGGGCCAGAACTGAAGGGCAATACGAGCCTGGCGACAGTCGACGCGAGGCTGCGTAGTGTAGAGAAGGTCGAAGCCTTGATCGCCGCCTGGACCGCGAACCGGAGCGCCGATGTGGCAAGCCGTGCCTGCCAGGCCGCTGGCGTTGCCGCGGCCCCGGTGCGTAAGCTGGAAGACATCGTTAAGGACCCGGATGTGGCGGCGCACAGGCTGATCGTCGAAGTCGATCATCCCCTGGGCGGAAGAATGAAGCTGCTCGGCAACCCGCTACGCTTTTCGGCCACCCGCGCCGGGGTGGACAGCGCCGCGCCTATGCTGGGGGAACACACCGATGAAGTCCTGCGCAGCTGGCTGGAGCTGTCGCTGGATCGCATCGTGGCGCTGGCGAACTCCGGGGTAGTTCTGGTGGCCGGAACCAACACCAAGCGGTCTCATGAAGCCAGCGCATCCAGAGCAGCTAATCGAGCCAATGAACCCAACGAAGCCAAGGTATAGCCGAAAGAAACCATGAGCAAGATACTGAAAGGTCCGAGCGGCCTCTACTTCGAAGACTTCGAGCCCGGCGACAAGGCACAGACCATGGCGCGCACCATCACCGAAGCCGATATCGTCAACTTCATGGGTGTGTCCGGCGTGTTTGAGGAGCTGCACATGAACACCGAATACATCCGCGAGCACAGCATGTTCGGCCAGCGGGTGTCGCCCGGTCCGCTGACCTTCATCATTGCCGAAGGCCTGGCCGTACAGCTCGGCCTCATCCATCACACCGGCATGGCCTTGCTCGGCATCGATCATATGCGATGGCCGGCGCCGACTTTTTGCGGCGACACCATCGGCGTCGAGATCGTCGTGCTCGAGAAAAAGGAAACCAGCAAGCCCGACCGCGGTGTCATCACCTTCGATCACGTCGTGCGCAAGCAGACCGGCGAAGTGGTGCTGCAAATGCACAAGGTTCGCATGCTGAGGCGCCGGACGCCGCAGTGATGATGGCACTCCTATCCCTTCCGACCAGAACATCAGACTACGAGGAGAGCAGGCATGGCAGATGAAACCAAAACCCTAGCCAAATACGCCGCGAATTTATCATACGACGACATCCCGGCTGCGATACGTGCGCGTGCAATGGACTTGCTGGTCGACCAGATAGGTGTGCAGCTTGGATGCTCCGAGTTACCCTGGGCCCAGCAAGTGCGTGCCACGTACCGGCGGCCCGGCGGCATCGCCGAGGCGACCGTTGTACGTTATGGAGACCGGCTGCCGATCGGGGCTGCGGCCTTCATCAACAGCGTCTTCGGTCATTCGTTCGAGTATGACGACGCCAATCCTCTTTGCCACGGCCATCTCGGTGCCGAGCTGATTCCGCCGATGATGGCGATCGCCGAGCGGGACCACATCAGTGGGCGAGACTTCCTGACGGCGCTGGTGGCCGGGTATGAAGTACGCGGCCGCATTGGCTGGGCCGTATCGCCCGACATGATCGAACTGGGTGGACCGCAGTACTCGACCACTTGTGGCCCCTTTGGTGTGGCGGTCGGGATCGGCCGCCTGCTGCGCGCGGATGCTGATCTCATCACGAACGCCATGGGCATCGCCGGTACATTTTCCGGCGGGCTGATGCAGTACGACCATGGAGGCGGATCGGTGAAGCGCCTGTTCACCGCCGTCGGCGGAAGCGGCGGCATCCAGGCCTTTCATCTGGCGCAGGCGGGTATGACCGGGGCCGAGGAAATCCTGGAAGGCGTGCACGGTCTGTTGCGCATTTACCCGAACGAGTATCGGCCGGACCGGCTTACCGTAGACCTGGGCCGCAAGTGGACGATGGATTACCTGTTGTTCAAGCCGTATTGCTGCTGTGCCGTCATCCATCCGGCGATCGACGCATTGCTGCACATTCTCACTGACAGCGGTCTCGGGGCCGACGACATCGAGTCGATCGAAGTCGGCTATCCGGCGCCTTCCTACGATCACGCCCCTATAACATCACCGAAGGACCTGCTTGGCATGCAGTTCAGTACTTCGTACTCGCTCGCTATTACCGCGCTGAAGCGCCGCAACACGCCGCACGAGTACACCATGGAAACTCTCGCTGATCCACACGTCAAGGCGGTGGCCGCGAAAGTGCGCCTGAATCTCGAGCACGGACTCGACAAGCTGTTCGAGACCGGGCACATGCCAGCGCGGATCACATTGCGCAGCAAGAAGGGGCAGGTGTTCGAGAAGCTGGTCGAGGATGCAAAGGGTTCACCGGCATCGAAGTTCACGAGCGACGACGTCGACGCCAAGTTCAACTCGCAGGCGGTGGACGCGCTCGGTGCCGAAGCAACGGCCCGGCTGCTGCGGACTCTGCGCAGCATCGAGGATGTCAGCGATATGGCCATTGTCCCAAAGATGCTGGTCGCGGCCAACCAAGCCAAAGCCAATGTTTGAGGCGCAACGCGCTGTGAACACGCGCCCGTCCCAAGCTGAATCCGTGCAGGCCGGTGCCCGCTTCGATGTCATCGTGGTGGGCGGTGGTAACGCCGCGCTTTGCGCGGCGCTTGCCGCACGCGAGCACGGCGCGCGTGTGCTGGTGCTAGAGAAAGCTTCGTTCGAGGAGCGCGGTGGCAACTCTTACTTCACCGGCGGCGGTTTTCGTTTTGCCCACGATGGGCTGGACGACGTTTGCAGGGATGTGCTGACTGATCTGTCTCCCGCGGAGCGCGATATCATCGCGACGTTGCCAGCCTACCCCACCGAACGTTTTTACGAAGATCTGATGGCCGTCACCGACAATCAATCCGAAGAGGAACTGGCGCGCATTCTTATCTCCAAGTCGCGCGAGACAGTGGTTTGGATGAGGCGTTATGGAGTGCGCTGGATACCGATGTTCAATCGCCAGTCCTATCTGGTCGATGGACGCCATCAGTTCTATGGTGGTCTCACAATTGAATCGAGTGGCAGTGGCGCAGGACTCGTTGCCGCGCTTTTCACGGCCGCGGAAAAAAACGGCATCGAGATCTGTTACGACAGCGCGGCGCGCAGGCTGATCCAAAATGAGCATGGCGCGGTGACTGGCGTAGAAGTGTTTGCACCGGACAAGATTTATGCCGTTCATACGCGAGCCGTCGTTGTCGCCTGTGGCGGCTTCGAAGCGAACCCTGAATGGCGCACGCGCTACCTTGGTCCGGACTGGGAATTGGTTCGCGTACGCGGCACCCGCCACAACACCGGCGACGGCTTGCGCATGGTGCTCGACATCGGCGCGGCAGCCTACGGCAACTGGTCGTCCTGCCACGCGGTAGCCTGGGACATCAGCGCGCCGCCATTCGGTGACCGGGTGGTGCTCGACAACTTCCAAAAACACTCCTATACGCTCGGCATTGTCGTCAACCTTGAAGGGCGTCGGTTCATCGACGAAGGCGCCACCTATCGCAACCTGACCTACGCCAAGTACGGCCGCGAGATCATGAAGCAGCCGCGCCGCACCGCCGTGCAGATATTCGACCAGAAGACTGTGCCCATCCTGCGCGACGAGTACCGCATACGTCAGGTCACGCGCTTCCAGGCCGAAAACATCGAAGCGCTTGCCGAAAAGCTCGAGATCGATCCGGTGGCACTGGCACGCACGGTCAATGAATTCAATGCCGCGTGCCAGCCGACGCCATTTCAACCAGCCACCCTTGACGGTAAAAAGACCATTGGCATATCGCCGCCGAAAAGCAACTGGGCCGTGCCTATCGATACGGCTCCTTATGTCGCGTACGTCACTACCACGGGCATCACCTTCACCTTTGGCGGGGTGCGCATCAACCGCGATGGTGAAGTTCAGGACACCAGCGGCCGCAGCATCCCGGGTCTGTTCGCAGCAGGCGAGATGATCGGCGGCTTGTTCTACGGTAATTATCCAGGTGGCTCGGGGCTGACTGCGGGCTCGGTGTTCGGCCGCATCGCCGGCAACTCAGCCGGCGCACGGGCTCGGGCGGCACCGGATCAAGCCACGCCGCATGAGGCCACATCGTAAGAAAGGCAAGTGTGACAACCGCAGAAAATTATCGAACCATCCGGGCCGAGCGGTCCGGGTCAAGCCTGGTGATAACCATCGCCAGGCCAGAGGTGCGCAACGCCATCAGTGTGTTGGCCATGCACGAACTGATCGCCGCGCTCAAGGCGGGTGAAGCGGATACAGACGTGCGCGGAATTATCCTGACTGGTGGCCAAGAGTATTTTTCCGCGGGGGCGGACCTGAACGATGCCCTGGCCATTAAGGCGGCGCACGACGGCGTGAGCTACTTCAGGCAATGGCACCAGTTGTGCAACACCGCCGAAGCCCTTGAGAAACCGGTGCTTGCCGCCATCGAAGGCTTCTGTATGACCGGCGGCTGCGAACTGGCCCTCGCCTGTGACCTGCGCATCGCCGGGCAGGGTGCATCGTTCGCAATCACGAGTTCACGCATAGGCACGGTCGCCGGTGCTGGCGGCACACAGCGCCTGCCGCGTATCGTCGGCATTGCAAATGCCCTCGAGATCCTGTTTGCTGCCGATCCTATCGATGCCGAGGAAGCCTACCGCATCGGCCTGGTCAATCGCCTCGTGGATAAGGGCGGTGCCTTGGACGCGGCACGACGCCTCGTTGACATCTATGCCGAACGCGCACCGCTTAGCTTGGCTTTCGTCAAACGCGCGGTATATCGGGGCATGCAGATGGATCTGGCCTCGGGGCTCGAGTTCGAGACCTTCCTGGTCACAACCATCTACGGCACCGAAGACAAGCAGGAAGGCATTTCCGCGTTCCTTGAAAAACGCAAGCCGTTATTCAAGGGGCGTTAACATGGATTTGGCCGAGCATCTTAGCGACGAGGCGCGGCAGCGCGTTGACCTGACGCGCTTTTTCGCACCGCGAAGCATCGCCATAATCGGCGCCAGCGATGATGCGGCAACCCTGCGCGGCCGGATCGTCGAATTCCTGCTGCAACGCAAGTACCCAGGCGAGCTGTATCTCATCAGCAGCAATCACAAACAGATACGTGGCCATGCCACCGTCGCCTCGATCGGCGACCTGCCTGAGCCGGTTGACCTGGTGCTGGTTGCCGTGCGCGCCGACATGACCGAGTCCGTATTGCGCGATTGCGCAAAGGCTAGAGCGCGCTTTGCCGTCTGCTTCAGTTCGGGCTTTGCAGAAGAAGGGGAAGACGGCGCGCGCATGCAGGAGCGTCTGGCCGAATTGGCCCGGGAAAGCGGGTTGCGTATCTGCGGCCCCAATAGCGCCGGATTTTTCAACGTCCGCGCGATGATCCCGGTGACGTTTACTCGCAGCGTCGATGCACGACGGCCGGTCGCCGACCTCGGTCGATTGCAGTCGGGCCCGGTAGGCATCGTGGCACAGAGCGGCGGGCTGGCCTTTGCGCAACAGCATCGCTGCGCCGTGCAACACGGCCTCGGTTTCAGCCAGATCATCAGCACCGGCAACGAGGCCGATCTCGAGTCGCTCGATTTTGTCGAAGCGATGATCGAGGACCCTGAAACACGCGTCGTGCTGCTGCTGATCGAAGCGCTGAAACATCCGGCGCGGCTCGAGCACGTGGCGCGGCGTGCCGCCGAGCTCGGAAAACCCATCGTCGTCTCAAAATTCGGGCGCACCGGCGCGGGCAGCCGCGCCGCCACGTCGCATGCCGCGCGCCTGACGGGTTCAGACGCGGGTTACGAGGCGGCGTTCCGCCGCCATGGGCTGATCCGCGTCGACGATGAAGAGGACATGGTCGACCTTGCCGCAGCTTTTTCGCGGTGTCCGCTGCCGCAGGGCAAGCGCGTCGGCATCGTCACGACCTCGGGTGGCGCCGGCGTGTGGATGGCCGATGCCTGTGAACTGGCCGGCCTGTCGGTACCTCTGCTTGACGAGGCGACGCAGCAAGCGCTGGCCGCGCACTTGCCCTCGTTTGGATCGACGGTGAATCCGGTAGACATGACCGCACAGGTGTCGCTCAATCCTGTGGCGCGTGGCGCCGGCGCGGTCGGTCCGCTCATCGGCACACTCTCGGTACTCGATGCCCGCGATGCGGTCGACGCGGTCATCCTGGTCGCCAATCTTTCCGATGGGGCGGTGCTAGCCCGCGAGCGCAACGAACTCGCCGCCTTCGTTCCCAAGTTGCGCAAGCCCTTGTTGCTCTATACGCACGCCATGCCGTCGGCGGACAGCCTGGAGCTGCTATGGGAACTGGGCTTGAGTTGTTTCGGCAGCACACGGCGGGCGGCGCGCGCCTTGCGCGGTATGCTGGACTACTCCACGTTCCAGCGCAAGGCTAGGGTCAGGCTGCATGCCGACCCTGTTCCGATGGTCTACCCGAGAGTGGCGCCCCGGCTCTCCGCACTTACCGAGTATGAGGCCAAGGCGGTGCTGCGCCAGTACGGATTAAACACACCACGCGAGCGGCTCGCGCGCGATGCGGACGAGGCCGTTGCCATTTACGAAGAGATGGACGGCGCGGTGGCGCTGAAAATCCAGTCGCCCGACATCCCGCACAAGACCGAGATCGGTGGTGTGGTGCTGAACCTGCGCGGCCCGGATGAAGTGCGCAGCGCCTATGCGGACCTGGTGGAGCGCGCGCGGCGTGGCGCGCCGCAAGCCACCATCCGCGGTGTGCTGGTTCAGGAGATGTCGGAACCCGGCACCGAGATGGCCTTGGGCATCGTGCGTGATCCCGACTTCGGCCCGCTCCTGATGGTGGGCCTCGGCGGCATCCATATCGAGGTCTTGAAGGACGTCGTTCTCGAACTGCTACCGGTACGCCGTGCGACCGCGCTCGATATGCTGGACCGCCTGCGCGGCGCAGCCTTGCTAGGCGGAGTGCGTGGCGAAGCGCCGCGCGATATCGAGGCCCTGGCCGAGCTGATGGAACGTCTGTCGCTGATGGTCGAACACCTGGGCGACCGTATTGTGGAAGTCGACTTGAACCCGGTCTTCGTTTACGAGAAGGGGCGTGGTGTGGCCATTGTCGATGCGATGATCGTCGGCGCTGATTTCAGCACCGATGGCGCGCGAGATGCCATCACGAACGGCACGAACAAGGAGAGCCGCATATGAGCGGTCCCCTTGCCGGCATCAGCGTACTCGAACTGGTGCAGAAAGGACCAGGCGCCTTCGCCACCATGATGCTTGCCGACATGGGCGCCGACGTCATCAAGGTCGAGACTCCTGCACGTACCGGCGAGTCGGGCTCTGGCGGATCGGCTGTCGACGGCAACGCGCGCGCGCAGGCCGCCAACGTGGCCAACCGCGGCAAGCGCAGCATCGTGCTCGACCTGAAAGACCCTGATGGGCAGGCGGTACTGCACAAGCTGAGCAAGGAGGCGGCCGTGCTGGTCGAAGGGTTCCGTCCCGGGGTCACCGCTAAGCTCGCAGCCGATTACCCCACCTTGCGCGAACTCAATTCTTCGCTGGTCTACTGCTCGCTGAGCGGCTTCGGTCAGGACGGGCCTTACCGCAACTTGCCCGGCCATGACATCAACTACATCGGCATGGCCGGCGTGCTGAACTTGGTCGGCCAGCTTGACGGTCCGCCGGTGGTGCCCCCCAACCTGATTGCCGACTACGGCGGTGCGGCCTTGCATGCGGTCAGCGGCATCATGATGGCGCTATTCGTGCGCGAGCGGTCTGGCAAGGGACAATACGTCGACATCTCTTATCTCGATAGTTCGCTCGCCCTGATGTCGGCGACGCGCGCTATTCGCGATTACCTCGCCGACGGGTCGGACACCGAACGCGGCAGCGGCACGCTCGGCGGCAGCTTCCCGTATTACACCGTGTACGATACCCGCGATGGCAAGTATGTTACCGTAGCCTGCATCGAGCCTTGGCTCTGGAAGAATCTGTGCAACGCCTTGCAGCGGCCCGATCTGATCGAGGCCGGCATGCGGGCCGGACCCGACAGCGCGGTCGTCAGCGAGCGCCAAGCGTGGTGCCGCGACCAACTGGCCCAGGTCTTCAGGAGCCGTGACCGCGACGAATGGTTCGAGTTGTTGAAGACGGCCAACGTCTGTGTCGGCAAGGTCAACAATCTCCCAGAGGTCTTCGCCGATCCGCAGTTGCGCGCGCGCGGCATGATCCTGCCTTTGCAGCATCCTGAACTCGGCGAGGTCCTGCAGGTCGGCATTGCCATCAAGCTGAGCGAAACGCCCGGCCAGGTGCGCGGCTTCGCACCCTGGAAGGGGGAACACAGCGACGAAATCCTTGCGAGCCTGGGTTATGGGCGTGAAGACATTGCCGCCCTGCGCGCGAGGCAGGTGATTTGAGCATGCATGCTGACGGTCTTGAGCAACGGTCGCGCACCGCGGATTTGCGCAAGCACGTGCTCGACGCCATCGCCTTAAACCGTGTCTCGGACTTTCATTTCCCCGCGTGTTATCTCGGCGTCACGGCCGAACGTGTCGATGCCGATGGCTCGCTGATGGTTATCCCGTACGGCCCGCATGTTACCGATTCCAAGGGCGCCATCGATGTGGCGGCGATCGCCATCCTGGCCGACATGAGCCTCAGCAGCGCAATGCGTCCCCATGTTGATCCTACTTCACGCATGGCCACGGTGACCCTGCATCTGCACTTCACTGGCGTGGCGGCGCGCGAGCGGCTGTTTGCGAGCGGACACTTAGAGGGATTGTTGCAGGGTCCGACTGGAATTCCGGGTACACCGCGTGCGGGACAGGGGCGTTGCAGCGCGGAACTGCGCGCCGGTGTTGACCTGATCTGCTTGGCATCGGCGACGTTTGCCAATCCTCCCTTGCCGCCGGGGGTGACGCTTGCGCCCTTTCCCTGGCAATGCCGCTCCGGCTCACCAACCCCGCTCGCGATGCGCGGCCTTACTGCGGACGAGCGGCGAATCATGAGACGTGCTGAACATGCGTTGCGGAGCGATGCGTCTGCCGAAGCACAGGCGTCGAAGGGCTTCATCGAACGTTTCTGGGGCTTGGCTGTGGACGCCGCGACAGAGGGCAAGGCCGCTGCGACGCTGGTTCCCGGACCGCACATCGCAAACCGCGTCGGACATGTTCAGGGCGGTGTGCTGTTTGGCATCGCTACCGCCACCGCCCAGGCCGCCTTGCCCGCACCCGCGCTCTTGACCGGTGCTTCCGCCTGGTACATCAGCCCTGGCGATGGTGTGCGTCTGCGCTTTCGCTCGACCCTGCTGCAGTTAGGCAAGACCGTTGCGGTGGTGCGTACTGAAGTGTTTGCAGCAGGCAGGCGACGGGTCTTGGAGATGGTGAGCGGCTATGCACCGCTGGTCTGAGGAATGTGGCTTGTTTATGTCGCTTGTTTATGTCGCTTGTTTGTCTACGAAAACGCTTTTCGTGTTTACACTCTGGCCGTTCGTCTTCGTTGCGATCGACCTCGTTCGCAGCGGGCAACGCGCCGCATCCAGAGATTAGGCAATATGGATTTCAGCCTCACTCCCGAACAGCAGGCTTTCCAGGACGCCGTTAGAAATTTTGCGGAGCGGCGCCTGCGCAAGGACGCACTGGCGCGCGCGCATTCGGACGAATACCCGAACGACGTTGCCAGGATGATGGCCGAGCAGGGCTTGCTCGGCATCACTCTCGGCGAAGACAAGGGCGGACAGGGCGGCACCCTGCTCGATGCCGTGCTCGCAATCGAGGAAGTGGCGCTGGCGTGTCCGCGTAGCGCCGACGTGATCCAGGCCGGCAACTTCGGCGCCATCCGTGTGCTCGGTGAATTCGCCAGCGCCGACCAGCGCGAACGTTACCTCACGCCGTTGCTGCGCGGCCACGGCCTGATTGCCACCGCCATGACCGAGCCCGATGCGGGTTCTTCAGTGACCGAGTTGACGACGCGCGCGGTTGAAGATGGCGATGGCTTCCGCATCAGCGGCAGCAAGATCTTCACCACGCACGGGCGCCATGCCACCATCTTCCTGGTCTACGTGCGTTTTGGTCCCGGCGCGGGCGGCATCGGTTCGGTGCTGATCGACCGCGGTGCCGAAGGCCTGAGCTTCGGCAAACCTTCGCAGTTTCTTTCAGGCGAAAGCTGGAACGCCATTTACTTCGACAATGTGTTTGTACCCAAGCGTAACGTCCTGCTCGGGCCGGGCGGCTTCAAGAAGCAGATCAACGCCTTCAACGTCGAGCGCTTGGGCAACAGTGCGCGTTCCTTGGCGCTCGGGGAATACGCCTTCAACGCCGCGCGTGACTATGCGCTGGTACGCAAACAGTTCGGCCGGCCGTTGTGCGAGTTCCAGGGCCTGCAATGGAAGTTCTCCAACATGAAGATGGAACTCGATGCGGCGCGCCTGCTGCTGTGTCGCGCCGCGGTGTCGGCCGACCGCGGTTTCCCGTCGCCGGCCGAGACCGCCATCGCCAAGGCGTATTGCAACAAGAGCGGCTTCAACGCTGCTTCCGAGGCCATGCAGGTCATGGGGGGGGTGGGTTATAGCGAAGAGTCGCTGGTCGAGTACTGCTTCCGGCGCACGCGCGGCTGGATGATCGCCGGGGGCTCGATGGAAATGATGCTGAACCGCATCGCCGAGCACGTGTTCGACCGGCAGTTTTCGCAACGGCCGGCGTCGGCAGCGAACGGCAAACACTGATTACGGAGACAACATGGATTACCAGGACGTTGCTTATGAAGCCCGTGATGGTGTCGCCACCATCACCATTAACCGCCCCGAAGTACGTAATGCGGTGCGGCCGCGCACCTATGAGGAATTGACCCATGCCATGACGCGCGCGGCCGACGATGCCGGCATCGGCGTGGTTGTGCTGACGGGGGCCGGCGACAAAGCATTCTGCTCGGGTGGCGACATCCGCGACAAGCCGGGACGCGATCCGCATGCCGGCCGCATCCACGTGCGGCGCATGTTCGCGCTGTCTTCGGTGATGCGCATGATGGACAAGCCGATCATCGCCAAGGTGCGCGGCTTCTGTGTCGGCGGCGGCAATGAGATCAACCTGTTCTGCGACATGACCATTGCCTCCGAGGACGCCAGGTTCGGCCAGACCGGCCCGCGTGTCGGCAGCATTCCAGTGTGGGGCGCGTGCCAGCTGCTGGCGCGCTACGTCGGCGAACGCAAGGCGCGCGAGATGGTATACACCTGCCGCGTCTACAGCGCCCGCGAGTCGCTCGAGATGGGCCTGATCAACCAGGTGTGCAGCGCCGAGGAACTCGATGGCGTCGTCGACAAGCTGTGCCAGGATATCCTCGATAAGAGTCCGCAAAGCATACGCATCGCCAAGATCGCGCTGAATGCCGGATCGGACCAGGAGTTCTACTCGGCGTTCTTTCCGAGCGGAGAGCTGCTGGCGTCGATCTTCGGCAACGATGAAAACACCGAGGGGGCGCGCGCCTTTCTTGAAAAACGTCCGCCATCGTTCAGAGGCTACCGGCGCTGACATCACACAGACACGGGCTATCGACCTCATCCCTCACATCGTCTCGCCATACTCCATCTGAAAGGAATCGGCACATGAATCTCATTCGTCCCGGCCGGGTCGCGCTGATCACCGGCGGCTCGCGCGGTATCGGTTATGCGGCCGCCGCCATGCTCGCGCAGGAAGGCGCGCGTCTGGTGCTGGTCGACATCAACGGCGAGCAGGTCATGGCCTCGGCGCGCCGGCTGCAGTCCGAGCACGGCGCCGAAGCCATCGGCGTCAAGGCCGACATCTCGAAGGAAGAAGAGGTCGCGGCCATGCTGTGCCGGGCTGAGGAGCGCTTTGGCCAGGTCGACATCTTCATCAACAGCGCGGCCATCGTCGATGACCTGTTGTTTCTCGAGTCCAAACCTTCCGACTGGAGGCGCATGCTCGACGTCTGCCTGATAGGTCCCATGTTGTGCCTGCATGCCATCCTGCCCGGCATGGTGGCGCGCAACTATGGCCGGGTCATCTGTCTCGCGTCGGATTCGGCGCGGGTCGGCCAGGCGCGTTTGTCCTACTACGCCGCCGCAAAGGCTGGGGTCATCGCGCTGGTGAAGTCAGTGGCGCAGGAGGTTGGGCCGAATGGTGTCACAGCCAACGTCGTGTCGCCGGGTGCGACGCAGACCGAGTTGCGCCAAGCACGCGAAGAAAGCCTGCGCGCCCAGATGGGCGAGGAAAAATATGCGCGGCGCGAGAAGACCGTGCTGCGCATGTATCCGACCCGGCGCATCGGCCTGCCGCAGGACATCGGCGCAATGATCAGCTTCCTGGCGAGCGAGCAGGCGGGCTGGGTCACCGGCCAGGTTGTCAGCGTCAACGGGGGGTTTGCCATGCCGTGACGGCGCGCCGCACATGACTAGTGGACTGTAACTGATGATTCGGAAGTAACGCTCGACGATTTGCTACAGGGCAACAGGTATAACAGCACTTTCATTTCAAGCGTTACAGTCCACTAGTGTAGTGCGTCAAACAGATTGCAACTTATTGAGTCGTGCGCGCGCTTTGACGACCTTCGCGAGGATGTCCGAGGCGCGCGCCGTCCAGATGAACG